>Ga0265327_10003204_pt1 | contig 15949 bp, 11 predicted proteins | sample 41621metaG_FD_202089 | JGI IMG/M metagenome (GOLD analysis project Ga0265327, IMG submission 202089) | Rhizosphere microbial communities from Carex aquatilis grown in University of Washington, Seatle, WA, United States - 4-16-21 metaG | ecosystem: Host-associated > Plants > Roots > Rhizosphere... | reverse complement strand
TATCACTCGCTGCGGGAGCCTCGCCGTTGAGGATGACGAGTCTGCTTTGATTCCGTGTACAGCCACTGGGAGCCGGCCGTGGAAAACCTTCAACCGGGGTATGTGTTCGAAACCGTGTTCTGGGTGAACAAGGAGGGGGGAAGTCCCCGATTGATTGCCCGGAATGCCAACGGAATGGATCTGGGGCGACCGATTCTTTGCAGTGATCGACGCGTTCTGCCCGGCAAACGGGTGAAAGTCAAAGTCGACCAGGTCGGCCCGGGTGAGATCCACGTTTCCTTCCTGGGGCTCGTCAATTTTGAGGTTCAGGATTCTGTCTATATCGACCCCGTGTTGCTGCGGCAGTTTGAGATCCTGCTGTGCAGCGGTCGGTCCATCCTCCTGGAGGGGCCCCAGGGGACCGGCAAGACGACCGTGAGTCGCGAACTGGCCCGTTCACTGGGGATGGAATACGTCTTCTTCAACTGCTCAGTCTGCTTCGAGCCCGCGGATTTCGCGGGCTCTTTGCAACTGCTTGTTGATGATGCCGGCCGAACTCGAACCGAGTGGATTCCCACGGAAGTTCTGAGGGCGATTGAAGCTGCCAATGATCAGCCATTGAGCCGATACCTGGTGTTCCTGGATGAACTGAACCGGTGTCGCAGCTACGCGCTGAATGGAATCATGAGCGCCATCGATTCCACGCGGCGGATCTTCGATCCCCGCAGGAACCTGTACCTTCCCATTCCGGACAATGTTCAATGGATTGCCGCGGTGAACAGTGGCAAGCAGTTCACCGGGACCTACAAGCTGGACCTGGCTCAATTGGACCGGTTTGCCGTGTTGAAAATGGACTATCCCCCCGAGGAACAAGAAGTTCGGTTGCTGCGACATCGATACGACATGGTGAAGCCCAAACTGATCCGGCGGATTGTCCGCATCGCGACATTGATCCGGCATCACGAGGGAATTCAGACCGATCTGTCGATGCGCGCGACCGATGAAGCGTGCCTGTTCCTGAGTTACCCCACGTTTCAGCGCCACGTGACACGCGCTGACCTGGTGTCGCTATTGAAGACGTCCTTCTGCAACCGCCTGTCGGGCTCAATTCAGGAAGTTGAAAGCGAGGCCTGGATTGCGCTGCAGATTATTGAAAAGCATGTCCTGCTGAATGACGCGGCGCACGAATCGGTGATTGAAGCGGAAGAGACCGGTGATGGAACGGAGCGGCGCTGATGATGATGGATGCGGCGATTTCCGATGCCCGGGACCGGCTCGATGCTCTGGTGCGGGAATTGGTCTCGGCACAGCAGATTCGGAAAGAGATCGGCGCGGCGCTGGAGGTATACGAATCGTCCTGGGGTGAGTTTGAAAAGCGACTGGCCGAGTCGCTGGCGACGGGGGAGCCGTTCCTGTGCCTGTTCCTGGAGAATGGTTCCGTCTGGGAAGAGTTGGTCTCGCCCCGGAATCGCTGCTCTATCGAGTCTGTCCGCCGTTCATGGAAGCAGGCGACGGTCCCCTTGCGGCGTCTGGCGCGCCAATACGATCAGCGGATTGAGGTGTTGCGTGAGAAGAAGTTCAAGGTGGAGTTCTGGCTGACCGAGCAGGAAGAGACCTGGGGCCGGGTCGATCCCGCCGTCCTGAAGGAGCAGGTTCGCAAAATCCTGCTCGCCGGAGATGAGCTTTCGCAGTTCCTGCTGGGACGGAAGGTGGAACTGGTCTTCGACACACGCGAAAACGCTCCGTTGGGACATGTGCCACTGTATCGCGACAAGCTCAATCCCCGCAAAGTCCATTTGTCGGCCGAGATCCTGGGACGGCAACCTCCACATTGGTTCGATTACTACCAGGCCCTGATTGTTCACGAGCTTGGTCATCTGCTGTTGCACCTGAAGGAATCGGGGCGGGAATACAAGCGGTTTCTGCGACTGATCCGTCGCAAGATTACGCTGGCTCCCGCATTTTTTTCGGTTTTTAATATTCTGCTCGATGAACAGTTGGAACGGGTTCTGCGAGACACTCGGCCCGAATGGCAACGGTGGTTCAATCGGCTGGATTTCTTCGCGGGACAGGTCTCCACACGCTCGTTCCGTCAGTTGCTGGCAGACCAGGGAATCGAAAATCCCGATGCCAGGGTCCAGGAACTTGTCGCCGATGGCGTGATCAAGCAGTACCACGATCCGCGCGAACCCTTCATCGCAATTCTGTCGGCGCGTCTGTTTTCCATGGGATTCAAGTTTGATCGCCTGTTTGCGTTTTTCTCGGTGATTCGGCGAAAACTTCCCCGGGCAGGGATCCAGGAAGAGTGGCTGCAGCGTTGTGTTGCGTTGCTTCCGGCAAATTTCAAGAGCCTCGACATCTTTGCCGTTCACGGTTTGTCAGCCGAGATCTACAAGATCCTGATGGAAGATCAAAAGGGGGCGCCACTGGAGTCCGTGCGTGTCGACCGGGGAGATGGTCAGGAAATCGAATTGGGAGTGCCGGGGCATCGCAGCCGACAGATTGATGGAAAGCTGACGGTGGAGTTGTGGCCTGACGGTAAGCCTCGGCAGCCGCAGATCCAACCCGGTCTTGAACCAGATCCACCGTCATCTCCATCGAGTTCCCAGTCGAATCCCGAGGGGGATCCCCCCCCTCCCCCGCCGCCACCACCACCTCCGCCCCCGTCTCCTCCGTGGTGGCAGTCGAATCCGGTCCCCACGGTGTCGGGCATTCCTCGCCGACGCGGTAGCCCGATCTCGCAGTTTCGAATCACGGACACTGTGGAACCACCCGCACCGAGTCCGCGCCGATCGTCGTGGATGCCCCTGATGACACCGTACGAATCGTCGTTGATTTCCGAGATCCAACCCGATCAGGTCAGTGCCAGCAAGAAGCGGAAGCAGAAGCAGCAGTCGAAAAGGCTCTCGTCAAAAGAAAAGACCCGGTTGCGCCATGAGGCGCGGGATGAGGAACGTCGGGCGGCGGAGGAGCGGGCTCGAGCCGCAGATCCAGCCCCCTGCCCGGAACCGACCAAGCCCAGACGTGTCGATCGACCCGCCCCATCGGTCGATGTGAAGCGGGCCGAGCAACAGGCGGCAATGCCTCTTCCTTCCGCCTCGTTAAAGAAATCTCTCGATGCAATGAACTCGGTTCTCGAGAAATTCGTGGATCAGGTCCGCGCCGAACTCGCAGAGAAGACGCAGAGGATCGACGAGATCGATCTGATTGTTCCCGATGATGGACAGGCTTCCGACTTTCGGAATCTGGCCGAGACTCGTGAGTTTCCGCCAGCGGCTGCGATTCTGAAATTGCGTCCGGATCCAGCGCTCAATCGTCAATTGGCGATTCGGGTGCGGCCTTGGATTGAGGAACTGAGACCGTTCCTGGGAGTACTTGAACAGGAGAGTGTCTTCGAGGAACGGTTGACCGGGGGACGACGATTGCTGGGGAGTGGAATTGTCAGGCACGTGGCCTATGGCGAATCGCGAATCCTGGCCGATTTCCGGGCGGACGTGCAGGAGCAGCATCGGTCAATTCTCATTGCGGTGCTGATCGATACCTCCGCGTCGATGCGCACGGATGGTCGACTGGATCGTGCCGTCCAGACCGCGGGACTGCTGGCCGAGACGATGCGGCAGTGCCCTGGAATGGAATCCGTGTTCCTGGGATACAACCAGAATCTTTATTTGTGTGGGCGCCACGAGCACCATTCGCTGGCTTCGCTGCGTCCGGCGGGGAAGACGAACGAATCCGCGGCGCTCGACTACCTACGCAAGAACTTTCTCAACGTGCCGCGGCGGCGCAAGCTGGTCCTGGTGCTGTCAGATGGACTTCCAACGGCCTGTTCCGTGGAATCCACGATCGGTCAGTCCCGGAGCCTGGAACGAGACTGTGGTGCGCGCCTGATCCATGGCGCGCTTTCGTCAGAGATGCATCCGGCGTATCGGCATCGCGTGGATCTCAGTAGCGCGATGGGACGGATCGTCATCAGGACTCTTGGAAGGAAGCTGAAAGAACTGCTGGACGGCTGATTCTATGGGGTTCAATCCCGCTCGATCAGATGAAATGCTCTGATGGGGGCTACCCGAAATATCAAGGAATTCAGGATTCATAAGACAGCAACACGGTTAAACCCGCACAGGCTGTTGTCAGGTCAGGAAGGCGACCCCCCCCGGAAAATCAGCTGATCCGCCGTTCGAACACCAGCCATACAAATGGCTTACAGATATAAATGCCTGAACGCGATTCTTTTGTGGTGTTGTCCACAAATCAGCCATTATCGCTGGCTTTCCCAAAGTCTCATATCTGAAGGTGTTTATCGCCGATATACGAAAGGAATGACTCTTTATTCGATGCATGTGTATTTGCATGGACTTGCCCAATGCCCCTTCATTCCATCACATTTTTCGGTTTTACGTTCAGATCGATTCTCCGCGATCGGCTGAATTCGCCGAGGATCATTGAACGGTATCGTGATCAATCTTTGAAGGTATTGCTTCATCGTGCCCGTCAGAATGTCCCCTTTCAGAGGAACCGGCTGGCCAGGATCGATTTGAGAGCGATTGAACTTGCGGACATCCCCCCCACGACCAAATCAGCGATGATGGAATCGTTCGATGAGACGATTTCAAAAGGAGTGGTGACACTTGCCGATGTCGTGGCGACGGATCACGGCCATCAAATGGAGTTGCCGATCATCCATGGCAAGTATCTGGCGGTGAAATCGAGCGGAACATCCGGTAAACCGGCTTGGATGGTCATCGGAATGCGCGACTGGGCCATCCTGCGCGGAGCGACCCTGGGACGGCTCGCCAGGAACTGGCTGACACCGGGACGAATCGCCACAAGTTTGTTCCGTCCGATGCGAACAGCCACCCTGGCCGCCGAGCATTCTCACTCGATGACTTGGCAATCGTCGCGTTCCGCAGAACAGTGGGCACGGCCTTTCGTGAAGGTTCGCTTCTTTCCGGTTGTGAATTCAGTTGAGCGAATCGTTGATGGGCTGAATGAGTACCAGCCTGAGTACCTTCACGCCTACCCGACCGCAGCGGAAATGCTGGCCAGATACCGGCTGGACGGCGGCAGGGTCACATTTGATCCGCAGTTGCTTTCGGTCGGGAGCGAAGCGCTGACGGACATGGCCCGGCAGGCCATTCGAGAAGCCTTCCCAAAGACTCAACTGGTGGATCACTATGGGATGAGCGAATGTCTTCCGCTGTCAACCGAATGTCATCTTGGACGAAAGCACATCAATACCGATTACGCAATCCTCGAAGCCGTTGGCGCCGACGGTCTGCCGACTCCGGACGGCGAAGTGTCGGATCATGTGTTGATCACCAATCTGGTGAACCATGTGCAGCCGGTGATTCGGTATCGCGTCGATGACAGCGTTCGTGTTTCCCACGAGCGCTGTCCCTGCGGCAGTGTGTTTCCGACGGTCGAAGTGTTCAGTCGCAAGGGGAGTCAGATCCATCTGCGCAGCGATCAAAACAGCTGGCAAATGTTAAGCCCTCCGGTAGTCGTCGATACGATGCTGCGCGCTGTCGGTGTCGCCCAGTTCCAGGTGATCCATGTCCGCCAGAATGAGCTGGAAGTGAAATTTATTCCCTTGAAGGGATTCGAGTCACGAATTGTGACCGAATCGATTGGCAAGCAGTTCGACAATGTTCTCGGTCGGCTCGGCTGCGGCAATTCCGTGAGGGTCTCGGTCGAACAGGTGGACAGTTTCCAGCGGACGGAACTGGGAGGCAAGCTTCTGCAGACGGTTTCGCTGGTCGCGCCACCGACGCCGGCGCAGCGCGCGGCATGAAAGAGAAGTGTATCGATGAACGAACATGACATTCGCACTTCGACAGGCGCGGTCAAATTGCCAGGCGGTACGTTCGGTCAACTGTTTCCGTTGCCGATTTCGCCGTTTGAACGCTACATGCTTCTCGATGATTCCAACGAATATCCCATGTCGTTCGTGTTGATCGTCAACCTGAAGGGGTGCTTGCATAGAGTTTCGTTCGAACAGTCGGCTCTGTTTGCGATCGAGCGACATCCGTTATTGATGAGCCGGGTTGGGCATGTTCGTGGAAAGGGACAGTGCTGGCTTCCCGAGCCGACACCCGCCGTGCCGATCGACTGGCAGGATGGAGGGCAACCAGTACGGAATTCGGTGCGCCAAAGAATCGATCTGACTCGTGAGATCGGTGTCAGAATTTCGGTGAATCGAGTTCCCGAGAGCGCTGAAGTCCTCTTCGAATTCCATCACGCCTGCACGGACGGCATCGGAGGAGTTCAGTTCATCGGCGATTTGCTTGCCCATTATGCCCGATTGACGGCGCTCGAAGGGGATGAGTTGCCCGAAATGGAGGCGGTGGACGTTGAACGCCTGCGTGCGCGCGAACGCTTTTCCATCAGCGACAGCGAAACTTCGTCGAAATCAGTCAATAGCCCATTTGTGCTCTTTCGAAAACTGATGAAGCTGGTGCGTCGCAGTCCCGCGCCGCTGGTTGCGACTCGCAATCACCAACGGTCGGGAGCGGCACTGGAATTTCCGGCAATGATCAGCCGCACGATCGAGAGAACGGAATTACAACGGCTGAAGGTTGTTGCCGCTCAAAAGTCGGTTGAATTGAACGATCTTTACATGTTCGAAATGTTTCAGACCCTTCGCGACTGGAATCGAAACCATTCCGCTGCCCCGGATGACCAGTGGTTGCGGATCGGCATGCCGACCAGTCTGCGGACACCGCAACACGATCAAATGCCGGCAGCGAATGTTGTCAGCTACATGTTCCTCACGAGACGTGCAGGGGATTTTGACCGGCCCGAAGAAATGTTGGCCGGGATCCACAGGCAGACGTCGATGGTCGTCAACGAGAGACTTGGACGACTTGCAGTCAATGGGCTGCGGTATGTTCTCAAGGTTCCAGGATTGCTGTGGTGCCTGCTGCGGCTGAACCGGTGCTTTTGTACGGCGATCCTGGCCAACGTCGGCGATATCCGCCGTCAATTTCGAGTCCGCTTCCCCTTGAAGCAGGGGAAATGTGTCGCTGGAAACGTCGTGCTGGAGTCGCTCATGGGCTCTCCGCCAGTCCGACCCAACACTCGACTTTCAACGTCGATGGGGACATATGGAGGGAGCTTGTTCATCAACCTCCACTGTGATCCGCGCAGCTTTAGCCGTGAACAGGCGGAAGAGCTGGCGGATTTATTCGTCAACCGGTTGCGACGGATTTCGCCAGCAGCGGCAGATGAATCCAAGGTTGCATAAGCAGGAGAATCGGGGAATGTCCAAGACGGAGTTTACCGCAGAAGAATTCAACGCGCTTGGAGAAGAGAGTCTCTGGCCCCGTTTTCTGCTGTTTCCCACGTTCGCAGTCGTGGGATATGTCTGCTTTATCAGCGGGATGGGTGGTGACAGTCTGATCGTGAGGCTCAGCTGGTCCCTGTTTCTCGGTTGCTGTTGGGCGTGCCTGGCCGGATCGTTCCACGAATCCGTTCATCAAACGATGGGCCGATGGCGCAATGCCAACATCTGGTTCGGTCGGGTCGTGGGAACGATTCTCTGGATTCCGTACTCGGCATATCGCGAAACCCATATCCGTCATCACGCATATATGAATACCCCCGACGATTTCGAATTGTGGCCCTACTCCAAACCGGGCGCATCACTTACGTTTCGCCGGATTTTTGTGCTTTGCAATATTCTTGGGGCGGCAATCACAGAGCCGATCGTCTACGGCCGCATCTACTTTTCCCGCAAATCGCCACTCAGCAAACAGGCTCGCAAAACAATTCGCATGGAATACATCGGAATGCTGGCCTGCTGGGTCGGGCTCGGGCTATTGCTGGGGATCTTGCATTCGTCTGGAGCGATCGACTTGCGCCGATTCGACCTGCTGTGGCTGCTGCCCCTGCAGATTGCGGCCGCAATCAATGCGTTTCGAAAGTTCGTCGAACATATTGGGATGGAAAGCACCGAACCCTTGCTTGGTACCAGGACCATTCTTGGTGACAACATCCTGACGCGCGTCTGCTCCTATTTTAACTTTGATCTCGACATTCACGGTCCGCACCACCGTTATCCCAAGCTGCCCCATTTTGAGCTGGAATCAAAACTGGCCGAGTATCAGGAGAAACATCCGGGGACCCAAGTCCCGATATTCAAGACCTACCGCGCCGCGGTTCTGAATACGCTACCGTGCCTTTGGCGAAATCCGGGCGTGGGTGTGAACGCGATTGTCCCCTCTGGTGACAGAGTTCACGCGAGCACATTACAAGCCACGTGCAAGCCCCTGCTGCCGCCAGGCATTGATAACTTTACCAGTGAAGTCGTTGACCACGCCGCTGCGACGGATGCCAACAAGGCGGCGTGATCCTGGCACGGGGTGGATTCCGAATTGGATTTCGATCACGAGGATTCCACTCGTGATTGATTAAACAAGAGGCAGGACCATTGTCAGCAGAATGGTCACGAACAAGCTCGTGAATCCCAGGATGGCCAGCAAGATCGTCCAGGATTTCAGGGTTTCCGCTTCGGTCACCACGCCCATCTTGGAGAAGACCCAGAATCCGCTGTCGTTCATCCACGACCCGACCAGCGACCCACCCGCGATGGAGGTGGCGAGGTAGACCGGATGAAAGCCGAGTCGTTCTGCGTTTGCCAAATCGACCAGCATGGCCGATGCGGTGATCATGGCCACGGTACTGGATCCCTGGGCAATCTTCAGGAGTGCAGAGACGCCGAAGCCAAGCAGGAGCGCCGTAATGCCAGCGCTTCCCTCAGAGGCGAACAGTGACTTGACGGCGTTGCCGACTTCGGCAACTCGCAGCATTTCACCGAAGGCGCCGCCACCTGCCGTGATCAGGATAATGACACCGGCACTCATCAGGGAGCTTTCGGTGACGTCGGCAAGGCCAAGCAGGGTCAGTTTTCGCTGCTTGTAGACCAGCCACAGGGCAACCAGAGTCGAGACCATCAAGGCGAAGTTGGCATCGCCGAAGACGGCTGACAGTTCGTAAGCTTTCACAAGACTTCCATGACCAGCCTCGGTCATCCGGGCCAGCACGGCTTCGTTCAGAGAATCTTTGCTGAGCAACTTGCGGGCAATTCCCTCGGCCAGGCTCTTGAGGATCGTATTGGCCGAGATCAGGAAGACGGGCAGCAGGACTGGCATCAACGATACGAACAGCCCTGGCAGTTCTTCGTCTTTCAGCGGTTGGGGTTCGGGTTCATTTCCCATGGGCCGCATCGGAATCGGCATGATCCGATCGGCGATCGACGCGAACGCCAGTCCAACCAGGGCCGCCGGGATTCCCACCAGCGTGCCGATCATGATCATGACGCCCAGGTCAATATTCAGCTGCGCTGCCATGGTCAGGGGACCGGGCGTCGGCGGGACCATCGTATGAGTCACGGCCCCGCCCGCCACGATGGCCAGCAGGTATTTCAGATAATTCTTGCCCGTGCTGCGGTGTAATGACCGAGCCAGCGGGACCAGCAGGTAGAACACTGTATCGAAGAAGACGGGAATCCCCAGGACGAAACCGCTTCCCATCAGAGCCGAGGAAGATTGCTTTTCGCCGAAGACCTTCAGGAACGAACGGACGATTCGGTCGGCAGCACCGCTGTCGAGCATGCAGGTGCCGATGATCGATGCGAGCGCAATCACGATCCCGATTTTTCCCGTCGATGTTCCAAATGCCACGGCGACACGGGAGATCTTGTCCGCCCAAGGCCCCGGCGCGAGCACGCTCACGACCATCCCGGCGGTGATCAGTGCAATGAACGCATTGGCCTTCAGGCCGATGATCAATCCCAGCACCGTTGCCAGACCCGCGACCAGGATCCACAGTGCGTGAGTGCTGGCTGGCTTGGGAGCGGCCGCCTCGGTTTTGGGAGCGTTTTCACCCGGCTTCGCAGCGGGCGCGGTTGCTTTTGCCGAATCCGTCGTCTTGGCGTCGGCTTCTTTCGTAACCGCTCCCCCGCCGCTTGCGGGGGGATCTTCTGCCTGGATGCGACCTGCGACTCCGCCAACCATTAACAAGGTGAACAGGAATGGCAACAGGGACAGGCCACGTGGTCTCATGCGAAGTCTTTCGGAGGCGAATCAAGGCCGGATGGTCAGGTAGGAGAAAACTGATCCAGTCTTGTAGCCGTCCGATTCACACACGTCAACCATTCGCGCACATCAGGGCACTTCAGCCGGATTCGCCGGACGGCGAATCCGGCGATCCATCACTCATCTGTTACAGTCTGGCAATTTTGTCTGGTGCGATACGTCAGCCCATCGCAACGAGGATTTTGCGTGGGCCTTCGTAGGGGTTGCGACCATGTGCCACGAGGTAATTGTCGAGCAACAGGACGTCGCCTCGCTCCCAGCGGAAGGCGATTGCGTTGTCCCACATCACCTTGCGGACTTCATCCAGTTCTTCATCGGTGATGGATGTTCCGTCGCCGTAATAAGCGTGAGTCGGCAGGTTTTCTTCGCCGCACAGACGCAGCAACTGGTTTCGCCGACGCTGTTCAAAGTTGGAAACATGCCACAAGTTGGCCTGGTTGAACCAGTGCCGTTCCCCTGTTACCGGGTGTTGAAGAATACCAGGTCGGATTGAGATCGTGCGCAAGGTTCCTTCGGGAGTCCATTCGAAGTCGATCTCGTTCTCGTTCAGGTAGGATTCCACCTGTCCCCGGTCGGACGTCTCAAAGTGGTCCATCCACGACTTCCCGAGTCCGTTCGTGCTGGAGTGCATGTTCTTGACATACTTCACGCCGCGGGTTTCAAACTTCAACCTCAGGTCTGGCGGCATCTTTTCGCAGACTTTGCGGAAATCGGAAATCGGAGTCTCACCGCCGACGGGAGAGGGGGTCTGGCAGTAGAAGACAATTCGCCGCGGCGGCTGTTTGGCGTACGAGAGTTCGTTGTGAAGCGTGATGGAATACTGAGCAGGGTATTCCGTTGACGTATAGACCCTGTCGATCACCTTCGTGCGGGGAGACTGGCCTTCGACATACGGCTTCAACTCGGGAATCAGCGATTGTGCGACCTGCTGGAATTCCGCGCTTTCATAAACAGCGAATCCCCGTAGCAGAACACCACCGTGGATCAGCAGCTTTTTGTCGAGCCATTCCGAGTGGTGTTCGATCCAGTCAATCAGCGACGGGGTGCTGGTCCCTTCGGCCGACTCGGGCTGAACAATCAAGGGGAGCGGGCCGGTCTGGAATGTCGAGGTCTTGATCTCCATAAGTCACCTTGATCTGCTTTCCGGCGCCAGCGCGACGCCTGCTGAATGGGTACGACTCGGATTGAGCCGGATTGGAAACAGGATTAACGCCGAAGTTTCATGATGTTCGTCGTGATTTCGTATCGTCGGTCATGCGGCGGGCGACAACGATTCCGGGTTCAAGACGGGTTTCGATTCGATCAGGCTCCAAGGATTGGAGAGGTACTTTCGAAGTGTCGCAATAAACTCACCCGCCTGATGTCCATTCACCAGTCGATGATCCACCCGGACAAACAGCGGAGCGACCTTGCGGATGACGATCTGACCATCCTGAACGACTGGCTTGAGTTCAGGGGCGCCCATCGTCACGTTGACACTGAACGAATTCGTGGGAAGGCTGCTGGGCTTGTACGAGATCATCGGGGGAGCCCCGGGGAAGCCAAGGAAGTTGACGAACGCATTGGCGCCGTTCATTTCCTTACCCCACGGAGACCAGGATGGCAGTCGAAATTGATTCGTGATGCCAAAGCAGAGGCCGGCAAACCTGCGGAAAATCCTGAGTTGCAGTCGTTTCCACACGTTCGACATTCGTTCTTTGAATGTCTTCGGCTCCAGTTTGACTTTACGATTCCTCGCGACGACCAGGGCCCGCTCGCGCGCTTCGTCCCACATGCGCGAAGCGACATCGGCCAGTTTCAACGATTCGCTGTTTCGGAAGAATACGACGTCGACGACGCCATCGGAGGGTCTGCGGATCGGCACGACCAGGCTGACGCCGTCGTACGGAAACACCTTGCGTCCGACCACGCGCCGATTCAGCCGGGGATGATCGAGCAGCGACCGGGTGACCGCCTGGATCAGCACGTGCACGATCGAAATCATCAATTTCGATTCGCGCGACTGTACAGCCAGGAAGTCATCCAGCTGATCGAGCTCGACCGTGGTTCCCCAGACCATGGTGGGGTCGCGATGTGCCCGCCCATCGGCCAGGTAAATCACGTTGCTCCAGCCGAGTTCGGTCAAGGGGATCTCAGTGGACTGAGTGGGCCAGTACACTTCGTGCGGGCGCGACATGGGGCATCGTCCGTCGGAGTCTAACTTTTGAGCATCGAGGCGGTATTGGAGCCGGACCGGAGGGAACTCAACGCGTCATGCGGCGTTCCTGCGCAGGTCCGTCTGCGTGTCGGCGACCAGCTGCGCAATCGTGGCAATGGTCTGGAACCTCTCCGGTCGAATGTCGTCCAGGGCAATTCTCTGGTTGAACTCGACCTCGATGAAGACCACCAGGTCCATCATCGTCAGTGAATCGAGCAGTCCGGAGGCCAGCAGATCGGTGTCGGGCTGCAGGGTGCTGTCCCCGGTGGATTCAATCAGGAACTGCTGGATTTTCAGTTCAAGCGTTGCAATGTCATGCATGAGAGTAGCCCTTCTTCTTTGAATCGACAGGAACCGGATTTCAGGCAGTTTTTCGACGTTGTGTGGCTGCTTCGACGGCCAGGGAAATGAGGCGCGGGCGATCAATCTTCATGGCCTCGTTCAGTGGAAACTGTTCCACAAGCTGCACATAGTCAGGGACCATGTGGCGCGGCAGATCGGCGCGACAGCGTGCGACAATCTCCAGGACCTTCACGTCGTTGTCGACGCGCGGCCGGGCAAACAGCGCCAGTCGGGTTCCGAGTCCCGGCGCTTCATACGGAACGACCACCGCCTGTTGAATTGGCAGCGACCTGGTGACGAAATCTTCGATGTCGGACGGGTGAATGCGATATCCCGCAATCTTGATCAGTGCGTTCCGGCGACCGCGATGGTAGATCCAGCCCTGCTGGTCAACCGATCCCAGGTCGCCAGTATGGAGCCAGCCGTCACGAATAACTTCCCGGGTGAGTTCCGGTTCTCGCCAGTAGCCGAGCATCACGCCGGGGCCGCGAGCGCGGATTTCACCGACCGCACCCGTTGGGACCGGCATCCCGGTCGGATCGACAACTTCCAGTTCCATGCCGGGAACGGCCTTGCCGATACACCCGCTGCCCAGTTGCTGCAGATGGTCCGGGGGAATGTAGGCCAGGCGGGCCGTCGCTTCTGTCTGCCCGTACATGACATAAAACTGCGATGGCTCGCTCTTCCTTGCCACTTCGAGCGCCAGGTCGTGTGGTAACGACCCGCCCGCCACGGCGAGATACCTCAACGACGGCAGGAGACGCTTTCCAAGCGACGTTCGCTCCAACAGGAATCGGAAGAGGTCCGGGACGCCCGACAGACTGGTTGCCTGATGATGTGAGATGGCATCGATCAGGGTTTCGGGAAATGTCGTATTCCCGTCAATAATTAATTGCGAACCGGCCAGGAGATGAGACTGCAGGACCGAATTGCCGAAGGCATGGTAAAACGGCAGGACGCAGAGCGGTCGGTCCGTGGATTGAATGTTCAGATAGTTTTGAATCGATCGCGCGTTCGCGATCAGGTTTCGATGACTCAGCATCACCCCTTTGGGTGTTCCCGACGATCCGCCCGTGAAGAAAACGGCAGCCAGTTCCTTCGATGTGGGAATGTCCGCTGGCGAGGAACCCGGCTCAGATTCGTCGACTTCGGTATTGATTGACTGGAACTGGGAATTCCAGATTCGGGCGATCCTGGGTTGAGTGACGACATGACGCGCCGCGGTTGACTGGCGGATGTCCCGAAACTGCTGTTGTTCGATCCGCGGCGACAGGGGAACGACCACGCCCCCTGCCATCAGCGTGCCGTAGAATGCCGCGAGGTATTCGGGCGAGTTGTTCAGCAACAGGACAACTCGACTTCCGAGGGCAAACGAGGGGCTTTGCTTCAGCCGCTCGCAGAGAGTCAACGCCGCGTCCTGCAGATCAGCGTATCGCCATGAACCGGTCGAGGTCGTCAGAGCGGGCTGGTGCCCGTGGAGTGACGCAGACTCCAGAAATGCGGCGGCAAGGTTGTCGCCCGGCGATCCGACTTGAGCGTCGACCCCTGTCGACGGGTTCTCTTCCAGACATTGACTCTTCGCGAAGACCGTCAGGTCCTCCAGCGTCAGAATCTCGAGGTGATTTGTGGATCCGCCCGACATCACGGTATCCCGTCGTGTTCAAGTTGCCAGCGGATCCGGCAGGCGGATTGCTGCTGCAACAAAGGATGATCTGATGGTTTTGCTTTGGGGATCCTCCACATTGACACCCAAGAACTGAAGACCGCAAATACCAATTCGACATCCGATTCCGATCGCATTCGCCTTTCCCGTCGGTGGACGTCAAAACTCGCAAATTTCCACCACCGTCGCTCGAAAGGTTTAACAGAACATTACGGGACCGGTATCCGAATACCGATTCTGCAGGTGAAGCATGGACAGGACCGGCAGAATCCTGACGTCAAACGGCAGTGGAATTTGCCTCAAGGACAACATTCATCATGAGCGTCCGAGATTTCCGTCGATAATGGGAAGGAACCGGCGCGGACCGGGATGGACTGATGCGCTGTCGCGACCAACTGACGAAACCTGCTTGCGCCATAGAGAAGTCTGCTTGCGCCATACAGACGGGAGACCGTGATGAAGTTCGTGGAAGTCGACGGAATGCAGTTTGAAGTCCTGCCGATGGCGCAACAGGTCTTGAAAAAGGTCGTTGATCCGCTTCGGAATCGCCTGTTGCCCGCGGGGCTGCTCAAGCGACTGGCCAGCCGCAGCCAGAGTCCGCTGATCCAGGAGTCGCTGATTCGACCGGGTGGCTGGCGTTCCATGAATATCGTGTATGAGAACCGTCGTCCGGTCGACTGGATGGATCGGATGGCTGTCCGATACAACCCAATCTCGATGGCGACCCGCAATCGTCGTAAGCTGGTGACGGCCAAACTGACGGAAGTCATTAAGACGTTTTCCAGCGAACCGGCGATTCATCTGCTGGGGATTGGCGCCGGACCGGGGTTGCACCTGCAGGACTCCGTGGTCCGGGCTGGTTTGAAATCGAGCCAGGCGCGGATCTGGTTGATTGATCTGGACTCTGACGCCTTCGAGTTTGGTCGACAGTGCGCGGCGGAGCGAGGGCTTTCTGATTGCGTGGAATTCGTGCAGGGTGATGCCCGCGACATTCGGCAGGTGTTGCCGCATGTGTCGCCACATGTCGTGAAAATCGTTGGTCTGCTGGAGTACCTGGACGATACCCAGGCACTGCAACTTTTGACCGCCATGCGGGAAGTGATCCAGCCGTCGGGTCGATTGCTGACCCACGGTTTGGTCGATCGGTATAACGCGGGGCCCTTCCTGAAGCGGACGTTTGGTCTGACCCACGTGCAGCGGACGGCCGACGATGTGCGAGCCCTGTTGAAGGCCGCGGGATTCGAGACCCTGGGCGTCTATGAAACGCCGATGCAGGTCTATCCGGTGTTGCTGTCGCGCCCGGAATAAGGGCGTAGAGGCCAATCGATCACCCAGAGGCCTGATGGCCGGTCCTGCTGAGAGGCCGGCCGTCATCTGCCAGACCTCTGGAATGACGCGCGATCGACTTCTCAAGACGTCAGGCCTCGCATCGCGTGTTGACTCGACGCTGTCAGCAACTCGTTGGCCTTCTGTCAGTCGTTCAGCGGCACCATTCGGGTCCGTCCGTGGACGATATCCCGCGGCGGCGACCGTGCACGCCGAGATTCTGGTCGCAGAAGCCGCCGGTTGGAGTGGCACGTCGTGAGCGGGATTCCGGGAGGAAGTCCAATTTCCTGCCACACGAATGTGGAAAAGGTGGGGTTGTAACGACCTGAACGATTGTCTCGCTCTTCT
>Ga0265327_10003203_pt1 | contig 15950 bp, 11 predicted proteins | sample 41621metaG_FD_202089 | JGI IMG/M metagenome (GOLD analysis project Ga0265327, IMG submission 202089) | Rhizosphere microbial communities from Carex aquatilis grown in University of Washington, Seatle, WA, United States - 4-16-21 metaG | ecosystem: Host-associated > Plants > Roots > Rhizosphere... | reverse complement strand
GTTCTGGGCTTGCTCGAATGGCTCAAGCCGATCTGGTATAGCCGGCTGCGCGGCTGAGGGAATTTCGACCGCCTCGCCACAGGGAGGCTTAAAAGAAACCGCCTCACCGCAGGGAGGCTAAAAAAAAAGCCTCGCTGTAAGGCGAGGCTCGAGGTTCGGAACGGCGGGGGAGGAAATCCGACCGTTCCTCGGGAAGCAAGTGCAAATCACCCGAGCATCTTGCTATAGTATGGTTACTTTTTAATTAACACCAACGCTCTCGATTGCGGCGGGCCGCAGCAATTGCTCGAAGGCCTCCAGCGGCACGGGCTTGCTGAACAGATATCCCTGACAGATCATGCAGCCATGCTGCTCCAGGAAGGCGCGTTGCGCTTCCGTCTCCACGCCCTCGGCGATGACTTCGATGCCCAGATTGCCCGCCATGCCGACGATGGTCTGCACGATGGCCGAATCGCTGTGGTTCACGCCGATGTTGCGGACGAAGGACTGGTCGATCTTCAACTGGTCGAGGGGCAGTTTCGTCAGATAGGCGAGCGACGAATAGCCGGTTCCGAAATCGTCCATCGAAAAACGCACCCCCATTTCCTTGAGCGACCGCATCTTGGAGACGGCTTCGTCGATGCTGTCGAGCACCACGCTTTCCGTCAGTTCCAGCTTGAGCCTCTCAGGTGCGAGCTTGCTCGTGGAAAGCGCCTGACGCACTTGCTCGACGAAATCGGGTTGGCGGAACTGGCGGGCGCTGACATTGACGGCCAGGTGAAGCTGGCTCGTATCGGCACTTCCTTCCCATTTCACGAGCTGGGCGCAGGCAGTCTCCAGCACCCATTGCCCGATCGGGCAGATCAGCCCGGTTTCCTCGGCCAGTCCGATGAAATCCAGCGGCGAGACCAGTCCGCGCAAGGGATGTTCCCAGCGCAGCAGCACTTCGGCGCCGAGAATCCGGCCGTCATGCAATACCTGCGTCTGGAAATACAGCCGGAGCCGGTTTTCCACCAGCGCATGGCGCAGATCCGCCTCCATGAGGGCTCGGCTGACAACCGTCGCCTGCATCGCCGGATCGAAGAAACGCAGCGTGTTCCGGCCCGCCGTCTTGGCCTGATACATGGCGATGTCGGCCTGTTTCAGGAGTTCGTCCATGCTGCCATGCGGGCCTTGGAACAGGGTGACGCCGATGCTCGGGGTGATGTGGTACTCCTGCCCGACGAGCTGGTAGGGCTGGTCGAGCACGGCAATGATCTTTCGGGCGACATGCTCGGCCCTGGCGGCGGCTTCCTCTGAATCCTCGGTCAGATCCTCCAGCATCATCACGAATTCGTCACCCCCCTGGCGCGCGACGGTGTCGCTCTCGCGCACGCAGGTGATGAGCCGCTCGGCCACCTGTTGAAGCAGCAGATCGCCCCGGTCATGGCCCAGGGTGTCGTTCAGGAGCTTGAAATTATCCAGATCGATGAACAGAAGCGCCCCACGCTGATGGCTGCGGGCGCTACTGGCCAAGGCCTGCTTCAGCCTGTCCAACAACAGGCGCCGGTTCGGCAAATGGGTGAGCGAATCGTAAAAGGCGAGATGCCGGATCTCGTTCTCGGCCAGTTTGCGGGCGGTGATGTCGATATGGGTGCCGACGTAATTGACGATGGCGCCGTGATCGTCCTTTACGGCGGTGATCGTCAGCCAAGTGGGATAGATCTCGCCGTTCTTGCGCTTATCCCAGATTTCGCCTTGCCAGGTTTCCGTGCGGCCGATGCACTCCCACATCGCCTCGTAAAAGGCTTGGTCGTGATGACCTGATTTGAGCACATCCATTCTGCGGCCCACGACTTCCAAAGCCGTGTAGCCGGTGATTTGGGTGAATGCCTGATTGATCTGAAGGATCACGGTCTCCGCATCGGTGATGACCATGGCTTCCTGCGATTCGAAGGCGATGGCGGCGACGCGAAGCTTCGCCTCCGCCTGCTTGCGTTCGGTGATGTCGATCGCCGAGCCGATATAGCCGCTGAAGGCGCCGTCATCGTCGAAAAGCGGCGTGCCCTTATCCAGAACATGGCGCCATTCGCCATCGGCGCGGCGCAGGCGGTATTCGGTGGTGATGTAATCCCTGGAACACTCGTTCCGGTAATACGCCACGAAAGATGTTTCCCGGTCATCGGGATGAACCGTCCCGAGCCACCCCTCGCTTGTCATGGCCAGCGCCTGATCGATCCCGGTAAAATCGATCCAGGACTGATTGACGAAGCTCGGCACGCCCTCCGCATCCGTGATCCAGATCATCATGGGGGAGCTGTTGGCCATCCGGCGGAAGCGGCTTTCGCTGGCCTGCAAGGCGGCTTCTTCCTGTTTGCGCTTGGTAACGTCGCGCATGGCACTGGCGAAATGCAGGCCCTGCCCGGTTCGGATCGGGCTCAGGCTGATTTCCACGTCGATTTCGGTGCCGTCTTTTCGCCGCGCACGGACCGCGCGCCCCTCCCCCATCTGCCGGACGAAGGGAGCGGCGGTATATTGGCCGCGCAACCGTGGATGCACGGCCCGTGAGCTGTCCGGGATCAGGATTTCAATCGACCGGCCGATCAGCTCCTCGATCGCATAGCCGAGCAGATTCCCGGCCTGCTGGTTGGCCCGTGTGATAATTCCAGCCCCATCGCTCACCAATATGGCATCCGGGGTAGCGTCGAACAGCGCGCGCAGATGCCGGTCCTCATCATCCAGGGCGACAATCGTTCGTTTGTATTCGGCGATGTAGGTTCCCATGACCATGCCGGAGATCGACAAGGTCATGACGTATAGCCAGCAATTGGTCAGATTGGATTCAAGGAGATCATCGGCGAAGTAACCGCTTCCCAGGAGGGTGCCAAGCGTGGCCTGGATCGCCACCATCGCAAGCGCCGCCGCCAGCCACTGGGTCTCCAGGCGGACGGCTATCCAGGTGATGAAGATGAGCATGACGTAGCCCTTGGCTACATAACTTTGGCTCGGGTAGAACCAGCCCAGGAAAATGACCTGCCCGGCAAGGAAGGTCAGCCCGATGGTCAGGATGGTTTCGGCAGCCCGCCTCAGGTCAACAATCTTCCTCAAGCTGCTCAAGGTTTTGCGGCGATTCCACCAGAGCAGCATCAGGGGAGCGGTCACCACGACGCCGAGCGCGTCCCCCATCCACCAATTCGCCAGATTTCTCGAATAGGTCTCGGCGGTCAGCACCCCCGAACCCAGCATCGCCGTGGCCCCGGCCAGGGCACTGACGCCGGCGCCGAATCCTCCACAAACGATCAGCCGCAGGTAGTCGCGCAGGGACTGAAGGGATGGACAAAACCCGCCGCCGCGCGTAAGCAGCACGGCACCGAGAAGCGCGCCGAGGGTGCTGCCCGCGCCCTTGCTCGCTGCCACCCAAACGACATCGCCGGTCAGAAGATTCGCCAGCAGCGCGCCGAGGAGTATGCTCCAGGCATAAACTCTGCCGCCGATAATGAGGGTTGCCAGAGCCTGCCCGCTCGCAACGAAAAAGAGGCAGGCCCCGCCCTCGAATGAGAAGTAATTACGGCAGATTATATACAGAGAAATATAGAGCGTGGCCGCCCCAAGCATTTTCAGCAGGCCGGTCAGATGACGTCTTATGTCTGAAAAATGCATTCGTATCCGCTTTTTAGGAACTCGAAGATAGCAACTTATATAATTGCCGCAACGGATTCCACTAACCCGAAAGGATCGGTCTTATGCCGGTTCCTCCGGCGAGGGCACCGCGGGATCGTCCGAGGCGACGCGGGTTTCGGGCAGGATGATCCGGTGTCAGCCCTCGCCCTCGTCTTTACCGGGGCCGATGCCATGGATGACCGCCCTCGCGATCTCGGGCAGGAGGCGGACATCGTCGGGGCTGAATGCGAAGTCGGAGGTTGGCCCGGTTTCCGCGTATAACCGGTTCGCCAGCGCGTTCAGCAGCTCGCTCGGCTTCGTCGCGGCACCATAGGAGCCGCCGCGCAGCGAGCGCTTCTGCACATCCTCGGTGACGAGGATGAGCTTCTCAAGCTCCATGCGCGCCTTGGTCAGGGTCGTGTCGTCGAATCCTCCTGAGAACAGCTCGAAGATCGATTGCGCCAGCAATTCCGTCGCTTGGGCGTCGCGCTCCATCTTGTGCATGTTCAAGAGGGCGATGGCGTGGTCGACGGACATCAGCTTGGCGGCTTCGGGGCTCCCGCCCTTGACGCGGAGCAGCACGGGATTGGGCGGCTCGAAGCTCGGCGCCGTGCCGCCATCGGTGCGGGCTTTGTCGCGACGGTCCGGCCCTATGTAATCCGACGTGATCACGAAGGGCTTTCGCCCCGAGGCGAAACGAATGGTCCGCTCGATCAGTGTCGCGGGCGCCAGCGGCTTGATCAGGATGTCGTCGAATCCGGCGCTCAGCACCAGCTTCGCCAAAGCGGGATTGGGCGAGGTGACAAGTGCGATCAGGATCGGGAAAGGGTCGGTTCCGATCTCATTGCCGCGGATCGCCCGCACCAAAGCGCAGGTTTCCCTGGCCTCGTGATCGAGCGACAGCATGATGATATCGGGGTGTCCCGTCATCAGCGCTTCCGACAGCTCGACCAGCGTATAGCGAACGGCAAGGCTGCGAAAATTCGACTGGCGCATACTCGCTACCAGAATTTTTCGGACTTCGGTATCGGGCTCGAGCAAACTGATATTAACGTTTGCAAACGCGGCGGTCGTCTTGAAGTTCTGAAACAAGGAGCGCTCCCGCTGGATTAGGGTTGTGGTTGCAAACTGGCGGGCCGTGCGCAGCATCCCAGGCCCGCCGCAATCGCCCTCGTCTTGGCCATCCGGTCCCACTCCACCGGGCTGTTCCGACGCTGGAACGCCCTGCCGGACGGACCCCTCTGCCAAGATCCAGCTACATTGTAGCCTACATAAACCTGCCCGAGAATGAAGAATGAACTAATTCTCGCTTCGATTGGCCAAGTACCCGGTCTTCCGGCACCGGAAAAAATGAAAGACCCATAAAATTCAAACATTTTCTGATGATTGTAGCTGGTCCGGCGGTTAGATTTTGTTGGATGGGCCGTCCATCTCAGAAATGTCACCAAAGGGGGGAAACGATGAAACATTGGAGTTTAGCTATCGCGCTGCTGTTCGGCGTTACCGGCACCGCATTGGCGGAAGAAGCGGCGGCTCCGCCGAAAGGCGCCGTCGTTCTGTTCGAATTTGCGGCCGACGGCGTCCAGACCTATGCCTGCGAGGCCAAGGACCAAGGCTATGCCTGGGCCTTCCATGGTCCGGAAGCCGCCCTGTTCGATGCACAGGGGCGCCAAATCGGCACCCATGCCGCCGGTCCCACCTGGAAGCTCGCGGACGGCTCGTCGGTCGTCGGCGAGAAAATTGCCGAAGCCGCCGCCCCGGAGCCCCATGCCGTTCCCTGGCTGCTGCTGCGGGTGAAATCGCATGATGGGGCGGGACAATTGGCCAACGCCGCCTGGATCCGCCGGATGAACACCCATGGCGGCCCGGCACCGGCGGGCGGCTGCGACGCGGCCCATCTCGGCGAGACGGCCCGCATGCGCTATTCCGCCACCTATCAGTTTTTCAAGTAAGCCTGTCTAATATAACCAGGCCTAAAGCAGGGTGCGGGAACGCCAGTTCGGCGCCGCATCCTGCGATTTTCACGGAATTCCGGGGGTAACGGGGCAAACAAGGAAAAATACGATGCCACTGATGACATGGTCCGAGAAACTCAGCACCGGCATTGCCGCCATGGATGAAGAGCATAAGCAGCTGATCGCTCTGCTCAACGAGCTCCACGACGCGATCGAGGACGGGCAAGGCAAGGCGATTCTCGGGCGGATTCTGGACGGGCTCATCGCCTATACCGGAACGCATTTCGCCCATGAGGAAAGCCTTTTCGCCGAGACCGGCTACCCGGATGCCCTCTCCCATAAGATCCAGCATGAAGCGCTCATCCGGCAGGTCAACGAGATCCAAGCGAAGTTCACGGCCACCCCGACCGCGATCCTTCCCGGCGAGGTTCTGAGCTTTCTCAAGAATTGGCTGACGACCCACATCCAGGGCACCGACAAGGAATATGGGCCGCATCTGAAATCGATGGGAATCCGCTGACCGCGGTGGCCGGGCGCAGACACGCGCCCATTTCCTCCGATGGAGGAGGCGTTTGCCGATTGACGAGTAGGAAGATTTGGTGGGCGATGACGGGATCGAACCGCCGACATTCTCGGTGTAAACGAGACGCTCTACCGCTGAGCTAATCGCCCCCCGACGGCGCGAATGGCGCGGTGAAGAGGCTCAGGATAACCGGCCGCAAACAAACACGGCCGGTTGGCCTGAACCAGTAACGCAGATCAGTTGATCGCGTCCTTGAGACCCTTGCCAGCCTTGAACTTCGGCTGCTTGGACGCCTTGATGCTGATCTTTTCGCCGGTCCGGGGGTTGCGGCCCTCGGAAGCACTCCGTTCGGAGACGGCGAAGGTGCCGAAGCCGACCAAGCGAACTTCGTCGCCATTCTTAAGCGATTCGGTAATGGCGTCGAAAACAGCGTCGACCGCGCGGGTAGCGTCCGCCTTCTTCAAAGTTGCGGCCGTCGCCACGGCATCGACGAGTTCATTCTTGTTCACGAGCTGGCCCCCCCTACTCGAAATGCGATGGGAAAAAATGGAGGCGACTGGTTTGTCGCCCCCACAATTTAGATCGGAGCAATTGCACGCGTCAATCGTATACCACGCAAAAAAGCCAGCTTTCCGGCGAGATTCCGCGATATTCTCAAGATTGTGCACTGCAACCAGAGGTCACCCTCCCCCTTAATGGGTCAGTAGCCCGGGGCGATCATCCTCGGCATGCGAGGCGATGACCGAACCCTCATCCACCTCCTCAGGCCATTCGATCGCCACCAGCGGCTTCGACAATGCATGCTTCAAAAGTTCATCGACATTATCAACGGGGATGATCGTCATCCCGCGTTTAACATTGTCGGGAATCTCGGTCAGATCCTTTTCATTGTCCTTCGGGATCAGGACCGTCTTGAGGCCGCCGCGCAAGGCCGCGAGAAGCTTTTCCTTGAGCCCGCCGATCGGCAGCACACGGCCACGTAGCGTGATCTCACCGGTCATGGCGACATCGCGCCGGATCGGAATGCCCGACAGCACCGACACGATCGAGGTCACCATCGCCACACCCGCCGATGGCCCATCCTTGGGCGTGGCACCTTCGGGCACATGGACGTGGATGTCCTTCTTTTCGAACACCGACGGCTTGATCCCGAACGCGTAGCTGCGGGATTTCACATAGCTCTCAGCGGCTTGAACCGATTCCTTCATGACGTCGCCGAGCTTGCCCGTCGCGGTGACGCGGCCCTTGCCCGGTACGGTGACGGCTTCGATCGACAGAAGTTCGCCGCCGACCTCGGTCCAGGCGAGGCCCGTGGTCACGCCCACCATGTCGGAGGTTTCCAGCTCACCGAAGCGGAACCGCTTCACACCCGCGTATTTCTCAAGATTCCGGCGGGTTACCGCCACCTTCGTGAGCTTCTTGAGCAGGATCTCCTTGATCGCCTTCCGCGCCAGATTGGCAATCTCGCGTTCGAGATTCCGGACGCCGGCTTCCCGCGTGTAATAACGGATGAGGTCATGAAGCGCCTCGTCCGAAATCGACCACTCGTTCAGCCGCAGACCATGCGCCTTGATCTGTTTCGTGATCAGGTGCCGGCGCGCGATCTCGACCTTTTCGTCCTCCGTATAGCCGGAGATGCGGATGATCTCCATACGGTCCAGGAGCGGCTGCGGCATCCTGAGGGTGTTGGCCGTCGTCACGAACATCACGTCGGAAAGATCGTAATCGACTTCGAGATAATGGTCGCTGAAACTGGCGTTCTGCTCGGGATCGAGCACCTCAAGCAGCGCCGAGGACGGATCGCCCCGCCAATCGGCGCCGAGCTTGTCCACCTCGTCCAGGAGGAAGAGCGGATTCGACGATTTCGCCTTGCGCATCCCCTGGATCACCTTGCCCGGCATCGAGCCGATATAGGTGCGGCGATGCCCGCGGATTTCCGCCTCGTCGCGGACGCCGCCCAGCGACATGCGCACGAAATTGCGGCCCGTGGCCCGCGCAATCGATTTGCCGAGCGAGGTTTTGCCGACACCCGGAGGACCAACGAGGCAGAGGATCGGCCCCTTGACCTTCTTCATCCGCTGCTGCACGGCCAGATATTCGAGGATCCGCTCCTTGACCTTTTCGAGCCCGAAATGGTCGGCGTTCAGGACTTTCTCGGCGCTCTTGATGTCGCGCTTGACCCGGGTCGTGCTCTCCCAGGGAATCGAGAGAATCCAGTCGAGATAGTTGCGCACGACCGTCGCCTCGGCCGACATCGGGCTCATCGAGCGCAGCTTCTTCAGCTCCGCCATCGCCTTGTCGTGGGCTTCCTTGGTCAGCTTGGTCTTGGTGATCCGGTCTTCGAGTTCGGCCAGCTCGTCGCGGCCCTCCTCGCCCTCGCCGAGCTCCTTCTGGATGGCCTTCATCTGCTCGTTGAGATAGTACTCGCGCTGAGTTTTTTCCATCTGCCGCTTGACGCGGTTACGGATGCGCTTTTCCACCTGAAGGACGCCGATCTCGCCCTCCATGTAGCCGAACACCTTTTCGAGCCGTTCGGAGATCGACTCGGTCTCAAGGAGTTCCTGCTTCTCATGGATCTTCAGCGAGAGATGCGAGGCGACCGTATCCGCGAGCTTGCCGGCATCCTCGATCTGGTTGATCGAGACCAGAACCTCGGGCGGGATCTTCTTGTTGAGCTTGATGTATTGCTCGAATTGCGAGACGACCGTCCGCGCCAGGGCTTCGAGCTCGTGCTGTTCTCCCGGACGCTCGGCGATCACCTCGGCATAGGCCTGGAAGAATGCTTCGTTTTCAGCGAAGCGCAGAAGCCGCGCCCGCTGCCCGCCTTCGACCAGAACCTTCACCGTGCCATCCGGCAGCTTCAGGAGCTGCAGCACCGTGCCGACCGTGCCGACCGAATAGATATCGGCCGTGGAAGGGTCGTCCTGGGCGGCGTTTTTCTGCGTGACCAGAAGGATCTGCTTATCATCCTTCATCACGTCTTCAAGCGCCCGGACCGATTTGTCGCGCCCGACGAAGAGCGGCACAATCATGTGCGGGAACACGACGATGTCCCGCAAGGGCAGGACGGGAAAGAGCGAACCGCTAGAGATTTCCAACATTAGACCTCTTGATCCCGGTTAAGGAACCGCCCTCGGAAGACACTCGGCAAGGCGGCGGCGACCCTCGATGGGCGCATAGCTGAATTTGGCGTTAGTGCCGCCGGCTTCAAGGAGCGCGCCGAAAAATGCGCGCCACTCGAAGCCGATACATCAGGTTCCGGTCCCGGTTCCGACATCGCCGCGGCGGTCGGAGTGGACATAGAGCGGCTGCGACCGCCCCTCGACGACTTCCTTGTTGATCATGATTTCCGTCACCCCGACCAGATCGGGGAGTTCGAACATCGATTCGAGAAGGATCGATTCGAGGATGGAGCGCAGTCCGCGCGCGCCGGTCTTGCGCTGGATCGCCTTCTGCGCGATCGAGCCCAGCGCCTCGGTGTTGAACTCCAGATGAACCTCCTCCATGTCGAAGAGCCTCTGGTACTGCTTCACCAGCGCGTTCTTCGGCTTGGTGAGGATGTCCACCAGCGCTTTCTCATCGAGATCGTCCAGGGTAGCGACCACCGGCAGACGCCCGACGAATTCGGGGATGAGACCGAATTTCAACAGATCTTCGGGCTCCAGCTCCTTCAGGATGGCGCCGGTCTTGCGTTCGTCCGGACCGTGCACCTCGGCGCCGAAGCCGATCGAGGTGCCTTGGCGCCGCTGCCCGATGATCTTTTCGAGCCCGGCGAAGGCACCGCCGCAGACGAAGAGGATGTTGGTGGTGTCGACCTGAAGGAATTCCTGCTGCGGATGCTTGCGCCCGCCCTGCGGCGGAACCGAAGCGATGGTTCCTTCCATGATCTTCAGAAGCGCCTGCTGCACCCCTTCGCCCGACACGTCGCGGGTGATGGAGGGGTTGTCGGATTTCCGGCTGATCTTATCGACCTCATCGATATAGACGATCCCGCGCTGCGCCCGTTCGACATTGTAATCCGCCGCCTGCAGGAGCTTCAGGATGATGTTCTCGACATCCTCGCCGACATAGCCGGCCTCGGTGAGGGTGGTCGCATCCGCCATGGTGAAGGGCACGTCGATGATGCGGGCCAGGGTCTGAGCCAGCAACGTCTTCCCCGACCCTGTCGGGCCGACCAGAAGAATGTTGGATTTCGCAAGCTCGACATCGTTGTTCTTCGAGCTCTGCGCCAGACGCTTATAGTGATTGTGCACCGCCACGGACAAGACGCGCTTGGCGTGGTCCTGGCCGATCACATAATCGTCTAGAACCTTGCAGATCTCTTTCGGTCCTGGCACCCCATCCCGCGACTTGACGAGCGTGGTCTTGTGCTCTTCCCGAATGATGTCCATGCACAGTTCGACGCATTCATCGCAGATGAATACCGTCGGACCGGCAATAAGCTTGCGAACCTCGTGCTGGCTCTTTCCGCAGAACGAGCAGTACAGAGTATTCTTGGAATCGCTTCCGCCGGATTTGGTCATAACTGCTCCGTCAGCAACCGGGACAACCCCGGGTCGGTAGAGCCGCCCCATTCGGAAGGGCCGGGTGGCGGCGTCTCCCCACTGTCATATCGATTTAACGACATGTGGGGCACGACGATCAATAACTAGTTAGCCTTTCCGCAAAAGAAAGACGCTTCCGTCGCATGACGGAAGCGTCTTTAACCAATACGGAGGAGGTTACCCTAGCCGTCAGGCGCGGACCTTAACGTCTTCCTCCGCTCCTGGGCGCGTAAAGACGACCTCGTCGATGAGGCCGAATTCCTTGGCTTCCAGCGGCTGCATGAACTTGTCGCGCTCGACCGCGTTGGAAATGACCTCGATCGTCTGGCCGGTGTGCTTGACATAGATGTCGTTCAACCGCGCCCGGAGAGCCAGGATCTCACGCGCCTGAATTTCGATATCCGTCGCCTGCCCCTGGGCGCCGCCCGAGGGCTGATGGATCATGATTCGCGAATTCGGGAGCGAGAATCGCTTGCCCTTGGCTCCAGCGCAGAGCAGCAGCGAACCCATCGATGCCGCCTGACCGATGCAAACGGTCGAAACCGGCGAGCGGATGTACTGCATCGTGTCGTAGATCGCCAGCCCCGAGGTCACGACCCCGCCCGGCGAGTTGATGTAGAAGGCGATATCCTTGTTCGGATTGACCGATTCGAGGAACAGCAGCTGTGCGCAGATCACCGCCGACACCGAATCGTGAACGCCGCCGACCAAAAAGATGATCCGTTCGGCCAGAAGGCGCGAATAGATATCGTAGGCACGCTCGCCGCGGTTGGTCTGCTCGACCACCATCGGAACCAGCGTGTTCATGTAGACGTCAATCGGGTCTCTATCTCTCATGTCTCTATCTCTCCGGTTCCGTAGCCGATACGGCTCATAGCGAGCCTCGATGCCACCCCACCCCTACTAAGCCGCCTCGGAATCGTCCTTCAGGAGTTCCTCGACCGAAATCACCTTGTCCGACACCTTGGCCAGCTCGATGATGAAATCGACGACCTTGTCCTCATAGATGGGGGCCCGGAGGCTCGCCATCGCATTCGGATTGCTCCGATAGAACTTGACCACTTCCGATTCGTGCCCGCGATGACGATAGGCCTCGTCGGCAAGCGCGCGGTTTTCCTCGGCCTGGGTCACGGTGATGTTGTTGGTGCGCCCGATCTCGGCCAGGAGGAGGCCAAGCCGGACCCGCCTTTCGGCGATGGCGCCGTATTCGGTCCGCAGCTCGTCTTCGCTCTTGCCGGCGTCCTCGGCGGCGCTTTCCGGGTTCTCCTTCCGGGCTTCCTGCATCTGTGCCCAGATGGTGTCGAATTCCCGCGTGACCATGCTGGTGGGGAGCGGAAAATCGACCTTGAGCGCCAGTTGGTCGAGAAGTGCCCGCTTCAGCTTCTGCCGGGCGAAGCGGCCGTAATCCTGCTCCAGCCGCTCACGGACCATGGTCTTCAGCTCTTCGAGCGATTCCATACCGATGGCCTTCGCCAGTTCGTCATCGACCACGAGGGGCTTCTTCTCGCGCACTTCCTGGACATCGACTTCGAACAACGCCGCCTTGCCCGCAAGCTCGGCATGACCGTAATCCGCCGGGAAGGCGACGTTGACCGAGACATGGCTGCCGGGCTTGGCGCCCAGGAGCTGATCCTCGAAACCCGGAATGAAGGTGCCCGAACCGAGTTCCAGCGTGTAGCCCTTGCCGGTCCCGCCGGGGAATTCCGTACCGTCGATCGAGCCGACGAAATCGATGATGAGCTGATCGCCGGTTACCGCTTCCCGCTCGACCGCTTCGGTCTTGCGCTGCTGGTCGCCGATACGCTCGATGCCGGTATTCACCATCTCGTCGGTGATTTCGGGACGCAGCCGCTCCAGCGCCAGCGCCTGATAATCGATCGCACTGATCTCGGGCAGAACCTCGACCGAGAGCTTGTATTCGAGATTCTCGCCCTCCTTGAAGGTGGCGATTTCGATCTCGGGCTGAAGTGCCGGCCGAACCCCCTTCTCATCGAGAGCCTTCGCCGAGGTATCGTTGACGACATCTTCCAGGACTTCGCTCAGGACCGAGGCCCCGAAACGGTCCCGCAGAACCTTGAGCGGCACCTTGCCGGGGCGGAAACCCGGCAGCCGCGCCTGGGCCCCTACCTCTTTCAACCGAGCGACGATTTTTCCGTCGATCTCCTCGGCGGAGACCACGACGTTGAATTCGTGCTTCAGCCCTTCGACACTGATATCCGTAATCTGCATAGCCGCTACAAAGTCCATTGCAAGCGGACCGCCGCTCGGCGGGCGGTCCAGATGAAAATCTCGACACCGGATGTGGTGCGGGCGGAGGGACTCGAACCCTCACCCTGTGAAGGACCGGCTTCTAAGGCCGGCGCGTCTACCGGTTCCGCCACGCCCGCCCGGTCTGATAGTCTAATTACCACAGGGGACGGCGAGTTAAACAACCAAATCGGATTTTGGCAAATCGGATTTTGGCACCCCGGCGGCATTTGCTTTTAACCGGCACGGCACCACCGGTGCCTTTATAATCGGCACACCGCCGCCGGTGCCTTTAACCGGCGGAGCACCGCCGGCACCTGATCGATCAGATCCTCCGCCACCAGCCCCGGCCCGAAGAGACGCGCCGCCTCCCCGTGAATCCAGACCGCGCCAGCCGCCGCCTGAAGCAGCGGCATTCCCTGCGCCAGCAGACCCAGCGCCAGCCCGGCCAGAACATCGCCGCTGCCCGCCGTCGCCAGTTCCGGCGGGGCATCGGCGTTGATCACGGCCACCCCGTCCGGGCCCGCGATCACCGTGTCCGGCCCCTTCAGCAAAACCATGGCGCCGCTAAGGGCCGCCGCTTCCCGGACGCTTGCGAGCTTGTCCCCGGTCCTGGCGAAAACCCGCGCGAATTCGCCTTCATGCGGGGTCAGGAGGCATGGCCCCCGGATTGCTCCGAACAGCGCCGCCGGATCGGTGGCGAAACAGGCGAAGAGGTCGGCGTCGAGGACCACTTGGCGATTTGAGGCAAGCGCCGCCAGAGCCTCCGCCCTGGTCGCCTCCCCCACCCCGCCGCCCGGACCGACGAGAACCGCGTTGAAGCGCCGATCGGCGAGCAACCCGGCGAAGGCCGCGCTGTCCGCCATGGACCGGACGATTACCGAGGCGAGTGCCGTCGCATAGATCGGAAAGACCGCCGCCGGCGCCGCGATCGTGACCAGACCGGCGCCGATCCGTTGAGCGGCCCTGGCCGCCAGTCTGGCCGCCCCCGTCATCTCCGCCCCGCCGGCGATCAGCGCATGGCCGCGCCGGTATTTATGCCCCTCGGAGGCGGGCCAGGGCAGCGCCTCCAGCCAAAGGCCGGGCGCGTTCTCGAATGCGCGCGGCCGGACCCGTTCCAGTACCTCAGCCGGAATGCCGATATCGGCAAGCACCGTCTCGCCGCAATATTTCCGGCCTGGATAAAGGAGATGGCCCGGTTTCTTGCGAAAGAAGGTGACGGTGAGTTCCGCCCTCGGCGCCACGCCCCGCACCGCACCGCTGGCCCCATCGATGCCGCTCGGCACATCGATCGCCACCACCGGAAGCCCGCGCCGGACGACGCTCTCGATAATAAGACGCGCCGCACCCTCGATATCCCGCGCGAGCCCCGCCCCGAAGATCGCATCGATCACCAGCCCGGCCCCGTCGAGAAGCGCCGGCATCAGCGCCTCGGCATCCCCGGCCCAGAGTCCCGCGTGATAGGCGGCGTCGCCCTTGAGATCGCCACGCGCGCCCAATAGCCCCAGGCGCACATCCCAGCCGGCCTCACGCAGGAGCCGCGCCGCGACGAAACCGTCGCCGCCATTGTTGCCGGGACCGCACAGCACCGCCACCGGCCTTTTCGTCCAGCGCATTCGGACCGCATCCGCCACCGCTCTCCCGGCATTCTCCATCAGCCGGATGCCCGGAACCCCGCCGGCAATGGCGAGGCGATCGGCCTCCGCCATCTCCACCGGCGTCAGGAGCGCGAATCCGCTTTTTTCCTCCAGGCCAAACTTCTCGCCGGTCAAACCAGCCCCCGCTTCCATTCGTGAGCATCAGTCTAAACGGCCCCAGGGCCGGAAGCGATCATCTTGCAGACTTCATCTTGACGCCCCGCTACGGACGCGCTAACACCTCTCTCGCGACGGCGGGTGTAGCTCAGTTGGTTAGAGCGCCAGATTGTGATTCTGGATGTCGCCGGTTCGACCCCGGTCACTCGCCCCAAACTTTTTGGAATCTTCCGGTAGTAAAGATTCCACGGATGCGGAATTGCCAGCTTGGTGAAAATATAGCCTCAGGCTATATTTTCCGGCATGAGAGATTTTCTCCGCATGTCTGTCGTTGCCGTATGGATGGCCGGGACAAGCCCGGCCATGACGGCGGAAATAGTGAATCTTGAGTTTGCGTCAGTGCGCTAGCGGATTTCCCGCCGGCTCCCCTTGCCGGCTATGGAATTAGCGGTCCCGCTTCAGCACCTCGTCGATCCGGCGGCTGATGGGCTTGATGCTTTCGGTTCTGGCTCGGCTGCTGATCTCGGCGATTTCCTGAAGGTTCTCCAGGGCTTTGATGAAGAGTTCCTGCGTCGCCTTGAGTTGCGCCATTTCCGGCCGCTCCTCGCAGGGCACCGTGAACACGCTGTTCAGGAGCCTGAGCGTTTCCTGCATCGCATCGCCGAAAATTTCGGCTTGGCGGGTCACGATGGATTGGGCGCTCCGCATCATGATGTCGCTGGAATCGGTTAAGGCGGTCAGGTTCTTCTGATAATTCTCGACGAAAGCCGACATATTATAGCCGGGCATGGCCATCGCCCGCATCGCCTGCAGGGGATCGGCCTGGGACGGGGCCGCCTCCTTCTGACCGGCTGCCGGGTTTACCGGCTGGCTGGCCGGGCTGACGCGGTAGGTCTCGGTCTTTTCCTTCTCCTTGAATTTACCCTTGGTCTCAGACTCGCTGTCACTCATGACGCTCCTCCGTTCAAGTTATTTGTTCTCGCCCCAGCGGCGAACCCATTCGTTGTCGATCCCAAGAAGATCGAGTGCCCGGCCGACGCTGTGGCTCACCACTTCGTCGAGACTTGCCGGACGGATATAAAACGCGGGAACCGGCGGCATGATCACCGCGCCAATTTCTGTCACAGCCGTCATCGCCCGGAGATGCCCTAGATGCAGCGGCGTCTCCCGCACCATCAGAACCAACCGCCGACGCTCCTTCAGGACCACATCCGCGGCCCGCGTCAATAGGTTGGAGGTGATTCCCGAAGCAATCTCCGAAAGACTGCGGATCGAACAGGGCGCCACCAGCATGCCCAGCGTCCGGAAC
>Ga0265327_10003202_pt1 | contig 15953 bp, 6 predicted proteins | sample 41621metaG_FD_202089 | JGI IMG/M metagenome (GOLD analysis project Ga0265327, IMG submission 202089) | Rhizosphere microbial communities from Carex aquatilis grown in University of Washington, Seatle, WA, United States - 4-16-21 metaG | ecosystem: Host-associated > Plants > Roots > Rhizosphere >... | reverse complement strand
TCGCCGACCACCTGCGCGTCCGACAAGGCATTTTCCAGCAAGCCCCTGCGGGTGTCAGGCAACTCGTTCAGCGCCAACAGCACATGCCGGCGGATGATCGCCGGGCAGGATTCGGCGCAGACCAGCCGCTTGGAACCCGGCAGGGCGTGGTTTTTGGCAAGCTGGCCGAGCAAGTGCCGGGCATAGGGATTGGCCGGCGGCATCACGCCGATATGGCTGGCGGCACCGGCCAAAGCGCGGCCGCTTTGCGCCAGCCGCGCCGGCAAAGCCAGCAACTCGGCGCTGCGCAAATGCAGCAGGCGGACGCTGGCGTAGGCCGCGTCCGGGCGCAGCCGCTCGGCCAGCGTGCCGCCCTCGGCCTGGGACTGGCGGAATTGATCCAGCTCCTGGGCGCTGATGAATTCCGCAGGCTCCAAAAAACTCGGCCAGCCACCGGCCACCGAAGCCGCCGCCGCCCGCAACAGCAAATACTGCCCGGCCGGCGGCGCGGCAACAGCCGCTTCTAGCCGATACAACCGGGCCGGCCCGGCCCAGTCGAGCGCGACATGGGTTTCGGCGGGATGGCCGTGCGGCAGCAAGCGGCGCACAAAATCGCCGAGCTGGGCGTCCGGCGAGGCCGAGCGCAGCAGGGCCAGGGTGCGGATGTCGTGGCGGCCCTGGACGCGCAGCAAACGGTGCAGTCGGCGGCTGATCGCCCATAAATTCGCCGCCATGACCCCGCTGTAATCATCCAGCCGCCACCACACCACCAGGCCGACGCGGCGGGCAAGCTGCGGATTTTTCAAGCGGCCAAGCAGCCGGTCTGACAAAAATTCGGCATCCGCCACCCACAGCGGGGCGTGCAGCGGAATTTCGCCCTGGCCCAGCGCGGCCACGCCGGGCAGCCAGCGCCGCCATTGCGCGGCAAGCGCCTCGGCCCCGCCCGGCGTGACGACCAGGGTGACGGTGTGGAACTGCCGGTGCAAACGATCCGCCGCCAGGCTGATAGCCTCGGCCTGGCCGCAGCCGTCGGGGGCGAACAGCAAGCGGATCGCGCCGTAGTCGTCGCCGGGCGGCTCGCGCCGCAGCAGCGCGGCGACGCCTTCGAGCAAAGCCGGCGCGACGCCTGCGGCCCCCATCGCTTGCAAGCGCTCGGCCAAGCTTTGCGCGTCCGCCCCGCGCAGCGCCCGCGCCGGCTGGCCGGCCGGCCAGTCGGCCAGCCGCTGGGCCGAGACGCCGTGGGCCGCCATGCACTCGGGCCAGGCCGTCGATCCGGCCGCGCCGGCCGGCGGCGACGCCGCCACGGCCGCGCCGTCCTCCTCGACGGCGCGGCCGGCGCTGAACGCCAGCCCGGCCAAGGTCAGCGCGGCTAAGGCCAGCGTGCTCCACACCGCCGCCGGATAGGCGCTGGCACCGCCGCCCAAATCACCGGCCTTGAGCAAGACCAGCACGGTCGGCGGCAAGGCCGCCCACAGCAGCCAGCGGCGGCTATTGGCAAACCCCAGCCCACCGGCCAGCCAGCGAGCCGGCGCGGCTGCGCCGGGCGTGGCCGCCAGGCCGGCCAGCACGGCCAGCGCCCAGCCGACACCGGGCAGCGACAAGGCCAGCCAATAAGCCCCGTCGCCGCCCGCCTGATCCAGGTATAAAGTCCACGCCAGCGGCCAGCCCAGCTCAGGCAAGGCTTGCGACAGCAGCAGCAGCGACAGCCAGGGGCAAAGGCCGTAGACCGCGACGTGGCTCCAAAAATCGCCGCGCTCGCCATCTGCCCGCCTGAAGCCGGCCAGGCGGTCGGCAGCCAGCGCCAGCGCGGCGGCCAGCGCGAAACCTGAGGCCGGCCCGATCAATTCAGCAGACATGCAGGCTCCACGCCGATTTTCACGCGCAGCAAATAAGCCCGCCCCGCGTCCGCGCCGACCAGGTGGCACGGCTCGGCGATGCCCAAGCCGGACAAGGTGTCGGCAATCCCCGGCAAGCCCAGCCAAATCTTCGGCAGCAGGCAATACACCCGATCCACCGGCACGCCCGCCTGCGCCCGCCACGCAAACGCCGTGGTAAAACCGCCGTGGCGGTTGAGAAATTCGCGCAACTCCCGCGCCTGGGCGGTTTGCTCGGCGCCGACGCCGGCCTGGGCCAGCTCGCTGTCAAACGGATCGCGGTATTGCTCGCTCAATTCGTCGATGAAACGCAAGGGATACAAAAAAGCGTCGCTGTAACGCGCCTCCCAATGCTTGAAGGGCTGGCGCTGCGCCTGCGTGGACAGGAAGCGCTCGTCTTTGAGCGGGTTGGTTTGCAGGATGCGCTGAAAATCCTGGTAATGCTCCAAGGTATGGCGGATGCCGGTCTGCTCGTGATCCATGCGCGTCCACTGCTCGTTCGGCCGGTCCGGGTTGAGGCCGTGCAACACTAAAAATTCGCGCAACTGCCCGCGCAGCCAAGTCAATTCGCGCTGCCGCTCGCGCAAGCGCCGCAAAGCATGGCCCAGCTCGCGGCCGACTTCGCTGCGGATGCTCAAGGCCATGTCCTCGCGCAACCGCTGCGCAAAACCGTCCAAATGCCGGCCCAATTCGCCGTCCGGCAGGAACAGCGCGCGCAGCCGGGCGACCAGCCGGCCGCGCTCGGGGTCAGTCCAAAACTGCCGGGCCCGCGCCAGCCGTCCGGCGATGCCGCGCTGCGCGAAACCCGCCGCCAAGGCCCATAACAGCGCGGCCAGGGCCAACAGCCGCGCCGTCGGATGCCCGGCCAGCCAAGGCAACAGCGGATAAGCCTGTTGCCACAGAAACGGCGCGGTGAGCGGGTCTGGCGGCGGCCAGGCGAGGCCGTCCGCCAGCACCGGGCTGAGGCCAAGCGCCAGCAGCAGGCTGAACCAGGGCCAGCATTTGCGCAAACCATAAGCGTCCAGTTGTTGCCGCTTGAAATACTGGTAACGCCGGTAGTCCAGGCGCAGCCGGGCAATGCCTTCGCCGGACGCGGCGGAAGCGGCGGCCGCCGGCTCGCCCGGCGCGGCGGCCAGCCCGGCCAACACCGCCTCCACTTCGCGCACCACCGCGCCCAAAGTCGCCGGCTGGCGGTCATGGTGCAAGGCGGCGGTGATGCTGCCGCGCAGACTGTCCGGCAAATCGGCCAGCGGGGCGCGGTCGAGAATTTGGCGGATTTGCGCATGGGCCTGCGCCGCCAATTCGCTTTCCAGCGCCTGCGCCGCCTGGGCGTGACGCGCCTCCACTTGCGCCGGCCAGCCGGGGTCGTCCACGGCCAAGCCGGCCAATTCTTGCGCCAAAGCGCGCAACTGCCGGGCGGTGTCGGCCTGCCCCGGCGGCGTCAACAAACCGTCCAGCGCCTCGGCACGGTAAGCGGCCAAGCGGCCGCGCAGGGCCTGGGCCTCCTCGCCGTGCGGACTGCCTGCGGCGGCCAAGTAATCCAGCCAGTGCATGCCAAAGCGGGCGGCGGCAAGCCTACGCAACAAGCCGCCGCTGCGCTCCAACAGGCGGATGCCGAAGGTGGAGAGCAGCGGCGCCTGCGGCGATGACGGCTGGTACAAGGCTTGCAAATCGCCGCCGCGCTGGCCCTCAAACAGCAGAAACTCCAGGAACAGGCTGATTTCGTCGATGCGCTGGCGAACCGGCCTTACGCCGTCGGCGGTTTGCCCGTCGACCAGGTAAATGCGGCCAAAGCTGGGCTTGCCCTCGGCGCGGCGCTGCTGCCAGCGCTCGACGGCGCGGTGTACCGCGTCGCGCAATGCGCGGCCAGGCTCGGCGCCTTGCCAGTAATTGTCAAAATCCAAAATTTGGATGAAATTCAACGCGCCCGCGCCGCTGACCTGGCGCTGCAACTGGGTGGCATAGCGTTCCAGCCGCTCGATGCCGGCTTGCAACAAGGGGTTCAGCCGGCCCAGCGCGGCGCGGTCGCGGGGCTGTGCCAGCACGATCACGTCCAGGCCGAGCGGCAGATTTTCCCGGCGCGCGGCGCGGGTCGCGGCGTCCAGCAGCCGCCGGGCTTGCGCCTCCATGGCCGCCGCCAACACGCCCGGCTCCTCCGCCGCCTCGACGCGGCCAATTTGCTGGTACAAATCCCGCATCAATTCAATATGGCTGCCTTCCTCGGCGCGTTGCCGATCCGCCTGCGGCCCGTCGCCGAACGGGTCGGCCACGCACAGCAAGGCCAAATCGCGCAAGCGCCGCGCATTTTTGTCGGCGCCGCTGGATTCCTCCCAACTCAGCACGCCGCGCGCGGCGGTGCTGGCCAGCAGCCGCCGCAGCACGTCCAGGCCAAACTCACCGTAGCCGATGAGCAAGGTGGCGCGGTGGATCGGCGTCGCGGCCTCGGCCATGGACTTAGCCTAGCGCCAAGCCGCCATACAGTCCACCGCCGGACGGGGACGCCGCCTGCGGGCCGCGCTGGTTCAGCGTGCGGATCAGCACGCGCAGGATGGGGCGGTCGAGGATGTCTTCGCGGCTCATTTCGCCGCGCAGCTCGCGGCGGTTCATCTGATTCAGCAAGACGGTGAACTGCCCGGCCAGTTGGACGCGGCGGGCTTGCTCCTCGTCCGGCCCCAGTTCGGCCTGGACGGCCGCGATGCGGCCATCCATCTCCTGTTGCAATTCTGCCAGGCGGTGCATTTCGCCGAGCCGGTACAAGGCGCTGGAAAAATTCTGGCCCAGCGCCTCAAACTGCCCCGAGCCGTCCACGCGCCAGACCAAAACTCCGTCTTGCAAGCCGATGACGCGGGTCGCCAGCCCTTTCGCCAACAGTTCCAGCGACCAGCCGACGGCCAGTTCGGAGCGGCGCGGGTTGAGGTTGGGCAGCGCTTTTTCCCAGTTGAAATCGGTGTGCAGATTATAGCCACGGCGCTCGTCGGCCATTTGCGCCAGATAGGCTTCTTCGATGTCGCCGACCACCGCCGGAAAATAATACAGCGGGATGGGCAGCTCCACGTCGTGGACGATGGCCAGCCTAGGGTCGTGCCAGACATCTTTTTTCACCTGCCGCCCGCCCGCCGACAGCACATCCTCCAGGCTTAGGCTGAAACGCTCGGCGGCGGCGGAGTCGCCGCTGTCGCCCAAGATCAACTGGCGGGTGCGGTTGACCTCGACGCCGTCGTCCAGCGCCTTGGACTGCGCCGTGTCGACCCGCGCCAAAGTGCCCGCCAATTGCGCCAGGGCGCGGAATTTCTGCTGCCGGTACGCGGCGATAGCGTCCTCGGAGACGCCCGGCCCCAGCACCAGCCGCGCCTCCAATTCCAAGCCGCGCGCCAGATCCAGGCCCTGCCCCGGCGCGGCGCCAAAAATCGCCGGCCTCAGCCGTTCGCGGCCCAGCTCGCACAAGGCCCGGCGCAAATCGCCGACCAACTGGTCGACCGACTTGTCCGCCACGCTGCCGTCGGCGCGGAGTTGCGGCTTCAATTCGCGGGCGATGGCCCCGGCCAAAGCCTCGCGGTCGAAGGTGTTGACCGTGCGGCCGCCGTCCAAAAACAAGGCGCGGTAAACCTGCTCCCAAATCCGCCGCCTCGGCTCGTCCAAGGTCTCGAACACCTCCACCCGCAAGGCCAAGGGCGGGCTGAGGGCGGCCTCGCCGCGCCGCAGGCGCTCCGCCTCGCGCTCCAAATCCTGCACCAAACCATCCATGCGCGTGGACAAGCCGGCGTATTGGCGGGAGCGGCGCTGCAAATACTCCAGCAAGGCGCGCAACTGCCTCAGCCTGATTTGCGCGTCGAAAGCCTTGCGGGCACCGGCGGCGATGCTGCGGTAATATTCTTGCGCCTCGTCGCGGGCGTCCAAAAACGCCTGGTCGCGGTTGAAAAACCGCCCGCCGCGCGCCGCAGCCTCTTGCAAAGTCTGCAACAATTCGCGCTCCAGCCGCTCGCGCACTTTGGGGTTGTTAATGTCGCGGGCGGCGGCCTTGTCCAATTGCTGCCTGGCTTCCGGCAGCCAGCGCTGCTCGCACAAATCCAACAAGCGGATCACCAGATAACGCTCGCTCAAGGGGTCTAGCCGCAAGGCGTCGAGCGTCTCGCCCTCCTTCGCCGCCATTTCCAGGCTTTGCAAACCTTCGCCGACCAGCGCGGCGGCGGCGCGGATGTCGTCGCTCAAGCGGCTGACCAGTTCAAGGTATTGGTTCAAGCCCTCTTTGTGGAACACGAAAGCCCGTTCTTTGATGGACACTTTGTTCAGCAGCGCCAAGCGGGCCTCTTCCAGCTTGCGCTCGACTTGCCGGGCCAGCGACTCGCCGCGAATCGGCAAGCCCTGGGCGTCCAGGCCCGCCAGCCGGCCGGCGTCGGCCGCTTCCACCAACTGCCCCCAAAAACCCTTGTCCAAGCCTTCGGCGGCGTCTTGCCGCGCCAGTTCTTGCACGCAGGCCACAAACGCCTGGTTGATCGCCCGCTCGCGGCCCTCGTCGGCCTGGCGCAAAAATTTCGGGTCGGCATAATCCACCGCCAGCCGGGCCAAGGCGCGCGCGCGGTCGTCGTCGGTCGTGCCCGGCTCGATGCCAAACGTGATTTGCCGGCGCAGCGCCTGGGCGGCAAAGCGCAGCACACAATATTCCAGCAAGTCCTCGCCAGGCAGCACCAAGGCGACCGCGCCGAACGCGCCGAAATTCTTCGTGTAACCCAGGCCCACGTCGCGCAGCTCGCCGGGAAAGCGGGTCAGCCCTTCGAGCTTTTTTTCGTAATTGTCGAGTTCACTGGCAAGATTGTCGATCAACGGCGTGAACAATTGCAGGAAGGCCGCGTCGGCGATGGCCGCCTCGGCGTCGGGCAGCCCCAAGTGCGCCGGGCGGTCGAAGATGAACGCCAAGAAAAAAGGCCGCGCCCTGACTTTAGGGATGTCGCGGCTATGCGGGTCGCGGCAGTAGACGAAAGCCTCCTCGCTGCGGCCCTCGTCTTTGACCTGCTGGTAGTCCAATTTGGTCAGATGCTCCAACTCCTTCAACGCGGCATAGGTGTTGGCGTGGATATCGGCGTGCAATTCCGGGCCGACCTTGTCCAGCATCACCGTGGACAGCAGCAAATTGCCGATGAGCCTAGGCTGCCAGTGTTGCTCGCGGATCACCGCGTCCACCAGATAAGCCACCGACAAGAAGCTGCCGGAACCGGTGCCCCCGGCCAGGGTGCAGAAAATATACACATTGAACTTGGGCGGCGACGCTTGCCGCCAGGTCACGCCGGGGCGCAGGCTGGCCTCGACCAAATCCTTGAAGCGCTGGCGGATTTCCGGCGAGTGGTAGAAAAACCCCAGCCGCGATTCCACCCGGATCTGCCCGGCCCCCGGCTTGAAGCCAGGGCGGGGCCGGTAGCCCCGATCCAGCCATTGCAAAGCTTGGCTGTCCTGCGAGCGGCGGAAATTCTCGATCACCACCGCCTTGTCGAAGGCGGCGATGTTCAGCCGGTTGCCCGCCGGGATGTGTTTAAGCTTGTGCTGGTCCAGCTCGTTGGTGTCGATGGAAACGAAATGGGTCAAGGGCCGCAACTGGCTTTCCCAGTTCGCCAGCCGGCCCGCCCGCCCGGCCAGGCGGTCGACGATGCGCGAGCCGGTTCCGCCGATGCCAATGATCAGCGTGGGAATGACGCTGCCCTGGCCAGTTCGATAGTCTTCGCTCATGTGTCTTCTTCCTTATGTTGCTTGCGCTATTTTTTTGGCGCTAACCGTTGCGAATCTCAAAATACACGCCGCTGGCCGTGTGCTTATACACCACGCCGAAGCGGACCGGGGTTTCTTCCAGCGGCAGCGGCTCCCAGTCACCGTCAAGATTTTGGCGGTAAAGCGGCGCGCTGACGCCGGCTTGCTGGATGTAGACGCGCCGGCCGCTGGCGCGCAAGCAGGCCAACGCGCCTTTGCGCCGGCCGGACAGCCGAAAATTCGGCCGGATATACACCCGCGCATCGCGGAAAAAACCGCTGCCGGTGCCGCGTTGCGCCCGGACGGCGTGGAAAAACCCCTCGGCCATGTCTTCCTCCGGCGAAAGCACCACGCCCAGCCGGCCCGAAAATCGTGAAGGCGACCAAAACCCATAGATCACAATAGCCAGCAGCAGCCCACCGGCCGCGGCGACCAGCGCCTGCCACCAGCAACGCAGCCAGGGATCTTCGAGAATCACCAGCCGCAACGGGGCGGCATAGACCTGGGGCCGGTTGTCGAAGTCCAAAGCTTTGAGTTGAACCGTGAAGAGGTCTTTGTCGCCGAGGCCGGCCGGGCAATCGCCGGTGCGCACCCGCACCGGCCAATGGCGCGGGCCGTCCGGAGTCAAGCGCAACGTGCGCGGCCGACTGTCCAGAACCACCCAGCCCGCGCCTAAATCAATCTCCAACACGCTGCCCCTGGCCGCATAGTCGCTGGACAGTTCCAGCGACAGCTCGCCTTGCACGGTGGCGGCCGACAAATCCAGCCCGCCTTGGTTTTGCGCATGGCTGCCGATGCGGCCAAGTTGCACGGCGACCGGCGGCGGGAATTGGATGCGGCCCAGCACTTGCAAGCTGGCCGTGACCGGCAGGCCCGCGTCGCCCCCCTGGGGGATGAAGCTCAGAACGTAGTCGCCGGTTTGCTTGGGCGTGAACACGCCGCTGAACACCCCGTCATTGGCGTGCAGGTCGCCTTGCAGGCCGTCGTCGCGCAGGCTGGCCAGCGTGTCCCCGCCAACGCGCACCTCGACCGCCTGCAAGGGCGCGGCCGCCGCGCCGTTGGCCCGCGCCTGCACGGTCAGCTTGAGCGGGCTGCCCACGGCGGCCTTGGGCGGAAGCTGGGGCTCCAGCCGCCAGCCGATTTTACTGACCTGGAACTCAATATCCGTGGAACGATCCAGCGTGTCGCTTTGCAGGCGCAAACTGGCGCGGTGGGCGCCTAGCTGGTTAAACGCCGCTGGCGCGGTCAGCACGCCGTCGCCGGCCTGGCGGTCGCCGTCCTCGCCATTGTCGCGGAAGCCTAGGGTTTGGCCCTCGACGACCATGCTGGCTTCCAAGCCCGGCCAGCGCGTGGTGTTGTCCACACGCTTACCGCTGTCTTGGTCGTACAGCTCCACTTCCAGCGGCGCGGCGCGGCCTTGCGCCACGGTCGGCGAGGACAGCAGGCGCAGCCCCAAGGCGGAGTCTTGCAGCAACATCCAGCCCGCCGCATCGGCCAAGCCCGGCACTTGGAAACGCCAGCGCCCGGCCTCAGGCCGTTGCAGGCGGACAATGCGGTAGTCGCGGCGGCGGCCGTCGAGGCCTTTGGCGTAGCCGCCGCCTTTATGGTTCAAATCCACCTGGGCGGCGGTCGGATTGCCGGCCACTTCCGCCACGCCGCCCATCGCCCCGTCCGCCGCGACGACCAGGAAGGCTTGCCGGGTCAAGGGGGCGATGTCCACGTCGATGGTATCGCGCACCTGGCCGGTTTGCGGCTGTTTGCCGCCGATGAAATGCTGGTAGACCTCGGCCACCGCCTCGACCAGTTCCTCTGCATTCATCGCGCCTTGGGTGAAGCTGAACGCCGGGTTGCGGTCGAAAGCGCCGGGGCCGCCGAGGTTGATCGCGGCGATCATGACGCCCTGGTCTTTCAACTCGGACAATTCGTCCGACAAGTGCGCATCGCAAACCTCGCCTAAGCCGCCCGAATCGGCGATAAACAGCAGCAGGCGGGATTTGTCCGGGTGCTCCTGCAACTGCGCCCGGGCGGTGTGGATGGGCGCGGCGAAATGGTTGTTGACATTATAAACCAGCAGCTTGTCCAGGCTTTGCTGGAAGCCGGCCCGATCCGCCGGGTTCAGCGACTGGCTGAGGCTGGGGTTGGGCCCGTCGTCGCAGCCATGCTCGGACAAGGGCAGGCGGATGACGCTGAGGCTGTCGTCCGGGCCGGCCAGGTCGGCGAGGATTTGCGACAGTTGCAAGGTGTAGCGGCGCGGGTCGCTGTTCAGCATCGACCCGGAGGTATCGACGATGATGCTGATATGGCGGCCGGTCGCGGCGGCGGCCAGCCCATGGACCAGCCACAACGCCAGCCAAACACCGCGCAGCCAAGCCGCCATGGCTAACACCGGAACTCCAGCCGCAGCCAATAGGCCGGGCCGGCGGTTTGCAGGCGGTAAGTGCTTTGCACGGCCACCGTCGCCAACTGCTGGCGCAGCGGCACGGCCGGCGCGCCAGGTTCCGCCGCCGCAAGCCGCACGCCTGGCGCCAGGCGCAATTGGTACAGCTCGCCGCGCACCGGGCGCAGCCATGCCAAAGGCCGCGCCGCGCCGTCGGGGATGATCGGTTTTTCCACGCGCAGGCCAAGCCAGCGGGCCAGCGCGGGGCCGTCGTGAAAACGCCGCGCCACCAGCCCCGCCGCCGCGCCGTCCAGGGCTATCGCGTAGCACAGGTCGTCGGGCAAGGCGGGGCGGTCGCGCAGATGCCACAGCAGCGCCAGCGCCAAACCGGCCAAGGCCGCCACCAGCCCCGCCGCCCAGTCCATCGGCGAGGAGGCGAGCTTGATGCGGACGGTCAACGGCGCGATGACATCAAAATCGTCGTAAGGGGATTTGGCGAAGGTGAAATGGATAGGCAAATCCACCCAGCCGGCGCTTTGCAAGCCGGTCGGATCGCCGATTTTGACGCACAGCTCGTGCGGCTGGCCCAGCAATTCCTCCCGGCCCAGCAGCCGCCCTTTTTGCCATTCGCCCAGCGCCGCCGCCGGCGGGTTTTCCACTTGCAAGACCTCCCCGTCCAAGGTGAACGAGGCTTTGCGCAAAGCCTGATCCATCAGGCCGGCCTGGGCCGGCCGCAGCGCGGCGCGGACGGCGTAAGGCGGGTTTTCCGGCAACTCGCCGGCGTCCAGCTTGAGTTCAAAGCCCACGCAGCGCTTATCGCCGCTTTGCAGCGTCCGCCCTTGCGGGTCGGCGTCGATTTGCCGGGGGTAGGGGGCGATGGCTAAAAACGGATAAACCTCGACGATATGCGGGGCGGCCAGCTCGCCGACGGTTTTCGCGCCCCGGCTGGCCTCGACGGTCACGGCACCGCGATACACCCGACTCGGCGGGTGGTTCTCGGGAAATTTGGCCGGCAGCTCATAGACTAGGCCGGTCAGCGGCGGCGCCTTGTAGCCGGGGCCGGGCGGCGCGTTGGGCAGCTTGTCCACCTGCTGGTCGGGGCCGTGCAGCCAATATTTGACATCCACCTCGCCGGGCAGGCCGCCATATTCGGTGTTGACCTCCAAAGCCAGCGGCAGCGGCGTCTTCGCCATGGCCCGGTCGATGTGCGCCAGCGGGTGTTTCGGGTCGGCGCGGATGTCCAGCCGCACTTGCACGGGCCGCAGCACGGCCACCGAGCCCTGCTTGGCGTCGCTGGCGAACTGGTAAGGCGCGGCCAGCGGCGACAGCACCCAGGCCAGGGTGTAAGCCGCCCCCAGCGGCGCGCCTTGCGAGCCCGCGCGGGCGGTGCTCTCGCTGACCGGAACGGGCTGGTTGGGCAAAGGCGCCAGATGCAAAGTCGGGAAGCTGGCCGCGCCGGGACTCAGCACGACCACGGCGGCCCTGGGCAGCTTGCCGCCCAGGTTAAGCCGCAAAGACGTGGTCTGCGGCAAGGGCAGCGGCGGCTCGCCGTCATAGCCTAAACCGGTCTTGAACAGTTCCAGCATGCCTTCCAGCAGGCGGTCGCCCTTCTCGTCGAAAAATGCTTTGCCCAAGGTGTCGTTTTTGGTCAGCTTGTCGAAAAAAACTTTGTTCTGCGTGGCCTCTTTACTGAACGCCAACACATACAGGCGGATCGAAGCTTGCTCGATCAAAGGCAGCAATTCTTTTTGGATGCGCTCGGCCTCCTGGTCTTGGCTGGGCTTTTCCGGCACGCCGTCGGTGATCAGGACGATGGTGCGGGTGTCGCCTTTGGGCGTGTCTTGCAAATCCGACACGGCGGCGCGGATGCCCGGATAAAAATGCGTGCGCGTGGCGTCGTAGGCCAGCGCCTTGACCCGGTCGGCAAACGGCTTGCGGTTCAGCGCCTCGACCTCGATGGCCGGGCCGTTGCCGGTGGGGACGGCTTTCAGCCAATCCCAGCCGGTTTGCCGGAACGGGATGACTTTGAAGCTATCGCCTTGGGTCGGATTGGGCTGGGCCAGATCGTACAGCAGCAAAGTGGATAAAATCGCCATTTTACCGGGATCGTTGACGCGCATCGACTGCGACAGATCCAGCACCACGCGGATATGGTTGCGCACCTCGGCCTGCGCCGCCGTCGCCAGGCAGATCCAGCAGGCCAGCCCCCAAGCCCAGCGTGTCAACATGGCCTCATCCCCGTGTGGCAATCCGAAAATAAGGCCCGCCGCCGCCGACGCGGAACACATCCCCGGCCCGGCAGCGGCAGCCTGAGGGCGGCACCGCCTCCCAGTCGCCGTCGCAGGACTCGCGGAACAGGGCGACGCCGTTGCCAGGCAGCACGCGATTGCCGCCGCGCTCGGCCAGCAGCCCGGCCAAGGCGCCACGCGCCTGGCCCGACAGGCGGTAGTCGGCGTGCAAATAGGCGCGGGCGTTGCGGTAAAAGCCAATGCCCACGCCCTGCCATTGCCGGACCGGCTGCGGCGACTGCTCGTCCAAGTCTTCGCGGTCGGGCACGAACACCACGGCCAGCGCGCCCCGGAAGCGTTGCGGCAGAATGAAGCCCAGCAGCGCGAAGAGCAGCGCCAGCGCGGCCAGGATGAACCATGCCAGCCAGCCCCACAAAGCCCAGAACGACAAGCCGGCCACCCGCCAACGCAGCTTGAGCGTGGCCTGTGGCCCGGCTGGCTCAGAGTCGGGCGCCTGCAAAGCCAGCCAGGGCTCGCCGTCGGCTTGCGAAGCGGCGACGCGGGCGGCGGTTGTCAGGCAGATTTGCAGCGGCGCGCCGACCGCCAGCGTCAAGCTGCCCGTGTCCGGACGCAGCACGCCGCCCGGCCCGCGAATTTCCAGCGCATGCCCCGAGGGCAGGGCTTGCAGGCTGCGCAGCTCAACGGCCACCTCGCCCGGCTGCCCGGCCCGCAGCGGCAAAGGGCGGCACGATTCGGCGGCGACGCCTAGCGTGCCAAAGTCAATATCCACAGGCTCGCCGGTCGGGCGAAAACGGCTGGCGACGGTGACGCTGGCCTCGCTGTCGCGGCGGGCGATGGCGCTGCGCAAATGCAGTCGCACCGGAATGCGCCCGGCCTGCGAAAATTCGACGTAGCCGCTGTAGCGGCCGTCATGGGCCTGCGCATCGGCGTCCTGGCCGTCATCGCGCAGGCTGACCGCCTGGCCTTGCACGCTGGCGCTGAGGACGGCGTCTTGCAAAGCCTCCGGGTCGGCCAAAGGCTCGCCGCCCGGCCCGCCGACGATGCCTGCCTCCAAGCGGACGCGCGCGCCGGCCAAAGCCTGTTCCGGGGCAAGCAGCCGGGGCGCCAGCTCGGAGCGCTGAATGACGGCATAGGCCACGCCCGCGCCGCCGCCCCGGACGCTGACCGACCATGGCCCCGGCGGCGGATTGTACAGATGGGCCACCTTGTAAGCGCCGGCGGCCGGCCAGGCGTCCTCGGCATAATCGGCTTTTAGCGCCAGGCCCGGGCCGCTGAGGGCCACCTCGCCCAGGCTGCTGTCGCCGTAGACCACGACCCAGGCTTCCTGGACATTGCGCTTGATCTCGAAGCCGGGCTGCTCGGCGACGCGGCGGTCGATGCGGTAAGGCGCTTGCACGATGCGGCGGAAGGCGTTGGCGAAGGCGTCCATCATCTGCGCCGGATTCGACACGGTGACCGTCTCCACCCCGGCCTCGCGCGGCAGGCGGGTGTCGCCGGCCCCAAACACAATCGCCTCGACATCGGCGCCTTGCGCCTTCACCTCGGCGATGGCCGCCTGCAAACGCGCCTCGTGTTCGCTGCGGCCGTCGGACAGCCAAATGACCATGCGCGGGGCGGAGCCCGGATGCCCGTCAAAAACCCCCAAGGCGGCCTGGAAGGCCAGCATGAACATGCTATTGCCGATGCGCTGCTGCAAATGGCTGTCCAGGCTTTTTTTATAGTCCGGGTCGGCGCGGCGGGGACGGGACAGCACGCCGAATTTGTGTTGCCGCGCCTGCGCCTCCCAATCGGAGTCCCGCGCCACGATGCCGCATTTTTCCAAAGGATTTTCCGGGCAGGGGCCGAATTCGCCGCTGGCGTGGCTGGGCAGCAGCTTGCTGTCGGAGGCGATGCCGAGCAGGCGCACCACCGCCAAATCGCCCGGCACAATGTCCGCCAGCAGCTTGGCGACCAGCAAAGAAGCCCGCTCCGGGTCCATGCCGGGGTCTCTCATGCTGATCGAGGTGTCCACGATGACGACCACGTCGGCATCGGCCCGCGCCGCCGCGCCGCCGGCCAGCCCGGCTAGCAGCAGCATCAACGTCAGCCAGGCTTTAACGCCCATCCCGCTTCTTGTCGATGGCCTGCCGGGCCTGGCGGATGACGATGGAGAGGATGTTCAGCCGGTCGGCGTCCAAGCTGCGGGCCGTGCCCTGGCCGAAAGCCCGCGTCACGATCTCGTCGATTTCATCTTCCAAGCCGTCGAGCTGCTCCGCGCCGGCCGTCCGCGCCTCGTGCATGATCGCGATCAGCCGGTCGATTTCCGAGCGGCCTTCGCTGGACTTGGGATTTTTCCAGGAGTCCAGCAGCCAGGCGAATCCCGAGCCGAAGATGCCCAACACAATCGACGCCAGATAGAAAATGCTGGTGGCGCTGTCCACCAGCGAGGCTTGCTCGCCGCTATAAAACGCCGCCGCGCCGGGGTGGACCGGCAGGCCGTCGCCGTTGTCTTCCGTGTCCGGCGCCTCGATTTGCAGCGCCAGCGGCGAGCTTGAAATCAGCCGCGCCTTGGCCAGCATCACCAGCCGGGCGACTTCCCCGGCGACAAAATCCGGCAGCGAATAGCGGGCGACCAGCCGGTACGTCACCGCCAGCGTCGCCAACTCCTCCTCCGGCAGCGGCTCTGTGCCGCCGAACGCGCCGGCCGGGATTTCCGCCGACTCCACGCCGGGCAGGCGCTTGGCCATCGCCTCCGCCTGCTTGTCGCCGACCAGCTTGGGCCGCGCCTTGGTCGCGTGGGTGATCGCGGCGATCACCCGGCTGATCGAGCCCGGCCCTTCCGGCCCCAGCACCAGCACGCCGGCCAGTTGCTTTTTGACGATGGCCGCGCCCAACTCGTCCACGGACACAAACTCGCGGCCCACCCGCTGCGGGGTGATATTGTAAAACCCCAGCATCGCATCGAGCAGAACCTCCAAACGCTTGTCTTGCTCCGCCGTGGCCTCTTTCAGCAGGCCGACTTTCTTGCCAGCCAAGCCTTGCAGACTGTCGACCGGCGAATGCGCCGGCACGGCCAAGACCAGGGTGTCGCGGCGGAAGAGCGCGATGGTCAGGCCGTTTTTGGGCATGGCGATGTCGCTGCGGACAATGGCGAGGTCGGCTTCGCCGTTTTCCAGCGCCTTCGCGCTGGCCTCCATGGTGTCGGTCTGGGTGCGCTGGAGCTTGACATGCGGCCGCTCCTCGGCAAACACCTGGTTGATCGCGGTCAGAAACAGCGGGCCGCCCTCCAAGGAAGGCCCGGTCGCAACCCGCAGCGTCCAACGGGCCAGCCCCGAGTTCAGCCACACGGTCAGAATGAGGCCCAGCCCTAAGACGCAGAGCCCGCCGACCGCCATATATTTCGTCCAACTTTTGCGCATGAGGCAATCCTATTTGGGCATCCGCTGGCCCATGAAATGGGCCACCAGCCCAGAGACTAATATAGCCATGTAAAACTGGCCGGCGATCATTTCCAGATAGACGATGGTGCGCAGCAAGGGATTGACAGGGGTGATATCGCCATAGCCGGCGGTGGTCAGCGTGACAAAGCTGAAATACAAATAACTGTCGAACTGCCAGACCTTCTCGTCGAAGGCCAGGCCCTGGAAAGCGCCCTGCGGCCACAGCACCGCGAACACGCCATACACCAGCGCCCAGATCAGACCCAGCAACAGGTATACGCACACCGCCCCGATCAGACTATTGGAGTCGGTGTCGCGG
>Ga0265327_10003201_pt1 | contig 15954 bp, 14 predicted proteins | sample 41621metaG_FD_202089 | JGI IMG/M metagenome (GOLD analysis project Ga0265327, IMG submission 202089) | Rhizosphere microbial communities from Carex aquatilis grown in University of Washington, Seatle, WA, United States - 4-16-21 metaG | ecosystem: Host-associated > Plants > Roots > Rhizosphere... | reverse complement strand
TGTAGGCGGCGAAGAGCACGAGCGCGCCGAGGCCCGCCGAGCCGATCGCATAGCCCTTCGTGACGGCCTTGGTCGTGTTGCCGACCGCGTCGAGCGCGTCGGTCGACTGGCGCACTTCCTTCGGCAGGCCCGCCATTTCGGCGATGCCGCCGGCGTTGTCGGTCACCGGGCCGAAGGCGTCGAGCGCCACGATCATGCCAGCGATGCCGAGCATCGTCGTGACCGCGATCGCGACGCCGTAAAGGCCGCCGAGATTATAGGTGAACAGAATGCCGAGCACGATCACCAGCGCCGGCGCCGCCGTCGACTCGAGCGACACCGCGAGGCCCTGGATCACATTGGTGCCGTGACCCGTCACCGAGGCTTGGGCGATCGAGACGACCGGGCGCTTGCCCGTGGCGGTGTAATATTCGGTGATGTAGACGATCGCCGCGGTCACGATGAGGCCGATGAGGCCGTCGATGAACAGCCAGAAGCCGTAGATCGGCTGGCCGTTCACCTTGCCGACCTCGCCGAGGCCCACGGTGAAGAGCGTCGCCAGGAAAAGGCCCACGATCGAGAAGACGCCCGAAGCGATGAGGCCCTTGTAAAGCGCGCCCATGATCGAATCGTCGATGCCGATCTTCTTGAACCAGGGGGCGGCGATCTTCGTGAACTCGAAGGAATGGCTGTCGCCGAGCTGAACGAAGTAGGTGCCGGCGATCGAGGCGAGAATCGAGAAGCCGCCGATGGCCAAGGGATAGAGCACCGCGCTCGAAAGGCCTTCCTGGCCCGCGAAGAAGATCGACGCCAGAACCATCGTCGCGACGACGGTGACGGCGTAGGTCTCGAAGAGGTCCGCCGCCATGCCCGCGCAGTCGCCGACATTGTCGCCGACATTGTCGGCGATCGTCGCCGGGTTGCGCGGATCGTCCTCGGGAATGCCCGCCTCGACCTTGCCGACGAGGTCGGCGCCGACATCCGCGCCCTTGGTGAAGATGCCGCCGCCGAGACGCGCGAAGATCGAAATGAGCGAAGCGCCGAAGCTCAAGCCGACGAGCGCATCGACGACCGTGCGATCGGCGGGAGAGTAACCCGCGCCCCAGGTGAGGATCGCGTAATAGACGGCGACGCCGAGCAGCGCGAGCCCCGCGACGAGCAGGCCTGTGATCGCGCCCGCCTTGAAGGCGACGTCGAGACCTTCGGCGAGCGACTTCGTGGCGGCCTGGGCGGTGCGGACATTGGCGCGCACCGAAACGTTCATGCCGATGTAGCCGGCCGCGCCCGAGAGCACCGCGCCGAGCACGAAGCCGAAGGCGACCCAGAGGCCGAGAAAGAAGACCAGCAGCACCGCGACGCCCGCGCCCACGATGGCGATGGTCCGGTATTGGCGATTGAGATAGGCCTGCGCGCCCTCGGCGATCGCCCCCGCGATCTCCTGCATTTTCGCGGAGCCCGCGTCCTGCGCCAGGAGCTCCTTGGCCGTCACCGCCCCATAGGCGACGGCCGCCAGTCCAAACAGAATGGTGAGAAACAATACCATGGTGGTTTCGCCCTCTCGTTCCGGCGCCGTTTCCCGACGCCGCTTGCCGCGACGGATCGCCGCTCTCGCGCCCCAGCCGAAAAAAAGACGCGCAGCCGCGATCCGGGAATCGCGGCTGCGACGGTTGTTCTTCTCCCCTTTGCCAGAAAGATGTGCGCGCGGCAATGCCAACGCGAAGCCGGCGCTTAAAAGTGGCGAAACGACAGTGTTTTGAATTTCATGGCCTCGCCTCGCTCGTCGAGCACGCGGGGCGGCTCAGAGCCCGCGACGATTTCGCCAATCCTTGTGAAACTGGCCCCGAGAAGCGCCGCGTCGCCGCAGGCGAGAATCTCGTAATCGTCCCCGCCCGAGAGCAGGGTTTCGAGGAGCGCCGGGTCGAGCGCCAGCGCCTCGCGTCCCGCCTCGGAGAGAGGAATATCGGCAAGCGCGACGCGTGCGGAGACTTCCGAAGCGCGCGCGAGCTTGGCGAGATCGCCGAGGAGCCCATCGGACACGTCCATCGCCGCGCTCGCGCCCGCGCGAAGCTGGGCCGCGAGCTCGAGACGCGGCCGTGGCAGGAGGTAGCGGTCGAGCAGAAAGTTGCGCGCGGAGGGCGAAAGCCGCGCGGCGAAGTCTGGGTCTTCGCGCAGCCGCAGCCCCAGCGCGGCGTCGCCGATGGTCCCGCTGACGAAGACGCCGTCGCCGATTTTCGCCCCGGCGCGCGCAATGAAGCGTCCCTTGACGCGGCCCAGCGCCGTGATCGAGATCGTCAGGGGACCGGGCGTCTTGACCGTGTCGCCGCCGAGGAGCGGGCAGGAAAAGCGCGCCGCGTCTTCGCCAAGCCCCTGCGCGAAGGCCACAAGCCAGTCGTTGGTCCAGTCCTCCGGCAGCGCCAGCGCCAGCAGGAAGCCCAAAGGCTCGGCGCCCTTGGCCGCGAGATCGGAGAGATTGACGCGCAGCGCCTTCTTGGCGATGGCGCCTGGCGGGTCCTCAGTGAAAAAATGCCCGCCCGCGACGAGCGCATCCACCGTCGCGACGCTCTCCCCGCCGGCCGGCAGCAGTGCCACATCGTCCTTGAGCCCGAGCCCCGCCGGCCCCGCCAGCGGCGCGAAGAGCTTTTCGATGAGCTCGTCCTCGGTGAAGCGTTGCATCCTGGCTCGCCTTCGGGCGGTGGGCGCTCAGCTTCCGCCCTTCGCCCGCTCCCCCGCCCGCACCTCGCGCGCGAGGCGGTCGAGGACGGCGTTGATCATGCCGCATTCGGTCGAGCCGAAGAAGGCGCCGGCGACGTCCACATATTCCTTGATCGCGACCGAGGCCGGCACGTCCGGACGGTTCAGGAGCTCATAGGCCCCGGCGCGCAGGATCGCGCGCATGACGGTCTCGATTCTCGCCAGCGGCCAGCCGCCCGAGAGCGCAGCGTCGATTTTCGTGTCGATCGCGCGCTGCTCTCCGAGCACGCCCGCGAGCACCTCGCGGAAGAACCCGACCTCAGCCGGCAAATAGCGCGCGCCCTCGATCTCGCGGCCGATCCAATGCGCCTCGAACTCGGCCTGCACCTCATGCAGGCCCTTGCCCGCGACCTCCATCTGATAGAGCGCCTGCACGACGGCGAGGCGGGCGTTGGAGCGCTCCGCGGGCTTCATCGGCGCGACCCCAATTCACGCGACAGGCGGATCAGCGCGAGCGCGGCGAGGGCGGCGTCCGCGCCCTTGTCGCCTTGTTTGGGGTCGGCGCGCAGGATCGCCTGCTCCACGTTCTCGACGGTGAGTATGCCATTGCCGAGCGGCAGGCGTTGCGAAACGGCCAGATCCGTCAAGGCGCGTGCGCTCTCATTCGCGACGATCTCGAAGTGATAGGTCTCGCCTCGGATGACGCAGCCGAGCGCCACGACGCCGTCATAGGGCGCCCCGGCTTTTCGCGCGGCCTCGAGCGCAATGGCCGCAGCCGGCGCGATCTCGAGCGCGCCCGGAACCTCGATCACCCGCGCCTCGACCTTTGCGCGAGCCAGCGCGGCGCTCGCGCCCTCGCGCAGCAGCGCGACGATGCGTGCGTTGAAATGCGCGGCGACGACGAGCACGCGCGCGCCGGGAAGCGGCGCAAATTCCTGATCCGCGCGGGAAAAGCCTGCCATGGGGTCCTGGGCTGATGAGCCGCGTGGCGTCGCGCGCCACGCCAGGGCGGTCTGGCATGCGCGCGCACGAGAGGCAAGCGGCGACGGCTCGCGGGGGATTTCCCGAAGCCGCTCAGGTGCTGCGACGCCCTCCGGCCCAAGACGGGCATAGTGAGCGCGTGAAGCCGCAAAGCAACGCCTGCAGCGCTGACGAAAAACGTTGCTCCGCTGTGGCTTTTGGGTGACAGACAATGCGGACGATTAATGATTAATTAACCTAGCTTGATTCTGCGGCAAAGGCCTCGTCGCAATTGGAGGGCGCCTTGAAAAACAAGTTCTATTTGACGTCTGTCGCCTTTGCTTCTCTCGCCCTCGGCGGTTGCGGCTTCGGTCTCAAGGTTCCAGAGATTCAAGAAGGTTGGGACAGCCCCCAGGACGGCGAGACGCTGATCCGCGAGATTTCCAAGACCGTGTATTTGTCTGTCGAAAAGGCCGTCGTCTGCGTCTTGCAAGACGGCAACGCGTTCGAGAGCCCCGTGAATCGGGAAAAATTCGAAAAGGACTGGGCTGCGCAAATGACGCTCCAGCTCACGATCCTGGAATCCACCACGCTCAGCCCTGGACTGAATTTGAATACGCCGATGCACAATGGCATCGTGAATTTTTCGGGGGAATATTTCGGATCAACAACAGCAGCAGTCCGAGGGCCGTGGGGAGGGCTGGTGAGCGGTTATCCGTCAACCTATTTGTGGGGGCCACTCTCGGTCGCGCAGAGCTATAATCTTGGCCTCGGGGGCAAGGCGAGCACGCAATCGACGCGCACGGAAACCGCCGGCGCCTCGTTCAGCGTCCAGCAGCTCGTGCAAAACGCCAAGAAAACTAACCGATATCAAATGGAAGTGGAAAGCTGCGATAATCAAACATTCGACGAGGCTGAGCGGGACAGACTCTATCAAAATGAGGAATCCAAAAAACTCTCGAAGACGGCGCAGTTCCTCTCCTTGATCACGAACAACGACCTGAAAATCTATGAGTGGCTGAAAACGGTTCTGCGCATCCAAGAGGTCATCGCGGGACTGGGGGGCGGCGCGGTCGGCGTGGGCAAAGATTCTAGCAAGGGCATCATCGGCCAAAATGCGATCACGCATGAGGTGTCCTTCCTCGTCGTGACCGATGGTCAAGTCACCCCGCAATGGAAATTGGTTCGCGTCTCCGCCAATCAGAACTCGCCCTTCTTCGACACGCAGCGCCAACGTACCCATGACCTGATCGTCACATTCGGTCCCAGGGATCCCAAGACCGGCAAGCTCGAATCCGCAGCTGAGAGCCAGCACAACGCCGCCCTCTACGGCCTCAGCAACGTCAATGGGATCAGGGGGGTCATCCAACCCTGAGTTGAGCGCGGGGGGAACGCGCTTCAGCGAGAAGCGCAAACCCCTACCCCATCAGCTCTCGCCACACGGCGGGGAGCGTCGCGGCGATGTCGTCGGCGATCAGCCCCGGCCCGAAGAGCGTCGCGGCGCGGCCATGCATCCAGGCCGCGCAGGAGGCGGCGGCGAAGGGCTCCATGCCCTGCGCGAGCAGGCCCGCGATCATGCCAGTGAGCGTGTCCCCCGAGCCGGCCGTGGCGAGCCAGGGCGGCGCGGAGCCCAAGATCGAGGCGCGGCCGTCGGGCGCGGCCACCACCGTGTCGGCGCCCTTGAGGAGCACGATCGCCCCGCTCTCTTGCGCGGCGCGGCGCGCCCGGTCGAGCTTGGAGGCGGCGCGGTCTGCGTCCCCGAAGAGCCGCGCGAATTCGCCGGCGTGCGGGGTCAGCACGACGGCCCCCGGCGCTTTCCCGATGAGGCTTCGCAACGCCTCGAGATCGCCCGCGAAGCTCGTGAGCGCGTCGGCGTCGAGCACGACGCTGCGCGAGCACGCCGACGGCGGCGGCGCGGCTGAGAGCGCCGTCTCAACGAGGCGGCGCGTCGCGTCGCCCACCCCCAGCCCCGGCCCCAGCGCGACGACGTTCTTGCGCGCGTCGGAAAGGACCGCGGCCAGCCCCTCGGGGCCCTCGGCTTCGCGCAGCATCACGCTGGTGAGCGCCGGCGCGTTCGCCGCCATGGCGTCGCGAGGGCTCGCGAGCGTCACGAGCCCGGCGCCGGCCCGCAAGGCGGCATGCGCCGAGAGCCGCGCTGCGCCGGTGAAGGAGAAGCCGCCCGAGACGACCACCGCATGGCCGCGCGAATATTTGTGTCCGTCGACGCGCGGCAGCGGCAGAACTTTTCGCCAGAGCCCCGGCGCGTTGACGAAGGTCCGGGGCTTGATCTCGGTGAGCACGGCGGCGCGGATGCCGATATGGGCGCAGGTCACCTCCCCGCAATGGAGCCGGCCCGGGAGCAGCAGATGGCCGTTCTTCAAGCGGAAGAATGTGACGGTCGCGTCGGCTTCGACCGCGACGCCGCGCACCGCGCCGCTCGACCCGTCGATGCCGGAGGGAATATCGACGGCGACGACGCGCGTGCCGCTCTGACGCCGATAGTGATTGAGCCGGCGGACGAGGTCCGCGGCCTTGCCCTCGATGTTGCGGGCGAGGCCCGTGCCGAAGAGCGCGTCGATCACAATATCGACGCCTTCGAGCGAGCAGCCCTCGGCCGGCTCGAGCGGGCCGTCCCAGGCCTTCGCCGCTTCGAGCGCGTCGCCGCGCAGCGTCTCGCGCGGCGTGAGCGCCCCGACGCGAAGCCTCATGCGCGCCTGCCGCAAGAGCCGCGCCGCCACATAGCCGTCGCCGCCGTTGTTGCCGGGGCCGCAGAGCACCAGCACGCGCCGGCCGCTCGACTTTTGCAGCATGCGCGAGACGACGCTGACGAGCGCCGTGGCGGCGTTCAGCATGAGCTCCGTGCCGGGGACGCCCGAGTCCATCGTGAGCCGATCGGCGCGCGCCATCTCTTCGGCAGTGAGGATCTCAGTCGGGAAAGGATCGAGCGGCATGTCCGATCGTCGCAAATGCCTTCGCCGAGGGCAATGGCGAAGGCGCGATCCGGGAGCCCAGCGCCCAGGCTTTTTGACTTGCGCCCCGAATTGCCGCCTGATCCCGGCCCAAGCTCGCGCTTGCGCCTGCGGGGAGTCTCACAGAGAAGGATCGCATGCTCTCGCTCATCCTGCTTTGCCATGCGCTCCAGCCGGCCGACGCGGCCGCGCTTTTGCGCGAGCGCGCGGCGCGCAGCCTCGCCTCCCTTGTCGAAGCCTCGATCGCGGGCGTCATCGCCGACGCGACGCTCGTCGCGGCGCCCGCTCCGTCCCTCGCCGACATCGCCGACGAAGCCGGCGGTCACCTCATCGTAGAAGCGGAGCCGCGCGCGGCCCTCGCGCAGGCCCTCGCACAGGCGCGCCAGACCGACGTCTTCCTGCTCTCCGCCGGCTTCTGCGTCGATCGCGGCTTCGTGGACGAGGCGGCCGAGGTCGCGGCTTTCGGCGGGCTGAAAACCGCGCGCATGTTGAAGGTGCAGCCGGAAAGCCTGCTCACGCGCCTGGCGCCGTCGCTCGCGCCGCCGGTGGGCGTGCTTGCGCGAAAGGGGGCGATATCCGAGACCGGCGCGGCGGAAATCTCCCGGCTCGCCCGCTTGTTGCGCGCGCGTGAAATGGTCTCGCGGGCGAGGCGCGGCGCGTGAGCTGGCGCACCGCGTGGGCTCAAGGGCGACTCTAAAAGCTCTCTGTCATCGGGAGGCGCATCATGACCGGCGTAACGAGATCCATCACCTCGCAGGCCTCCCGTCGCACAAGGCGGTTGTTGCGTCTCGGCGCCCTGCCCTTGCTGCTGCTCTTTCCGCACGCCGCGGCCAAGGCCTGCGCTAGCGGCCCCGACACCGGGCCGGTCTGGACGCTCGACCACAGGCAATACGCCGACGACATCGGCCTGCCTTTTCTCAGCCCCGGCAACGACAGCCGCATCAATCTGCAATTTCTGATGCTCGACGCCTCGTCGCGACGGCTCGCGGGGCTGAAGCCCACGGTCGATTTCACGCCCGCGTCGACCGTCACGGGGCTTTTCGACAAAACCGATCTCGACACGGCCTGCGGACGCGCGCCGCGAACCCCCGACACGCCCATCGCCGATGGCGAAGGCAGCCGCTGTCTCTCGCTCGAATCCGGCAAGCGCGCCTTTCTCGAAGCGGCGCGCGCCGAGGGCGCCATGACTGAGAGCGAGCGCGCCGCGCTAATCGAGGCGCGCAACGGCTTGACCTCTTCCTGCGACGCGAAGAGCGCGACGGCCTCACCCGCGGAGGACCCGCTCGCCAAGGTCGCGAAGCCCTCGTCAACGGCGCGCGACTTCGCCGCCTATCTCGCCGGCGCGAAGGCTTTCTATGACGGAGCCTTCGATACGGCGCTCGCGCAATTCGCCTCGCTCGCCAAATCGCAGAACGCCTGGCTGCGCGAAACCGCGCGCTACATGAGCGCGCGCGCTCTGCTCAACAAGGCGCAGATCGGCGCCTTCGCCGATTTCGACGGAACGGCCGAACCGAAAATCTCCGACAAGACGTCGCTTGCCGAGGCGGAGAACGCCTTCAAGGCCTATCTCGCGGACTATCCCACGGGGCGTTACGCCGCATCGGCGCAAGGACTCATGCGCCGCATCTATTGGCTCGCACGCGACAAGGCGAAGCTCGGCGCCGCATATGCTTCGCTCCTTCCTCATGCGGGCGAAGCGCGCGCCGCCTCGGCCATTCCCGATCTCGCCGATGAGATCGACCTCAAATTCATCGGCGAGAAAGGCGAGAGCCGCGATCCCACGCTTCTCGCCGTCGCCGACCTGATGCGCATGCGCGTGAGCGGCGACAAGAAGCCGGATTTTCCCGCAAAAGATCTGGAGGCGCAGGCCAAGGATTTCGCGGGGCGCGAGGCGCTCTTCGACTATCTGAAAGCCGCGCGCGCCTATTACGTCGACGGCGACTTCGCGCAAACATTGAAGCTCCTCGGCGAGCCTTCTCCCGGCGCCCTGTCCCCGCTTTATCTCGCCTTCAGCCGCGAGACATTGCGGGGGCAGGCGCTGATGGCGCAGGGCCAATATGAGAAGGCGGCGGAGCAATGGCGCCGCCTGCTGCCGCTCGCCGCCGATCCCTGGCAGAAGGAAGCGGTCGAGCTCGGCCTCGCGATGAGCTGGGAGCGGCTCGGAACCGTCAACAAGGTCTTCCTGCCGGAGACGCGCATCGACTCGCCGCGCATCCGCGCCATCCTGCTCGGCAATGTCGCGGGACCGATCCTGCTGCGCATGGCGGTCGAGAATCCCGACAGTACGCCGGCCGAGCGGCGGCTTGCGCGCTTCGTGCTGCTCTTCAAGCAGGCGACGCGCGGCCAATACGCGAACTTCCTGCAGGACTATAACGCCGAGGGGCTGCGCAAGGACGAGGCCGAAGCCCATTCGCTCATGGACTCCTACAAGTCCACGCTGCTGCTCTGGCCCGGATCGAAAACGCCCTATCCCTGCCCCGCGCTGCACGAGGTCATCAAGGAGCTTTCCGCCAACGCCAATTCGCCGCACGGCCTGCTGTGCCTCGGCGAATTCATGCGCGTGACCGATCTCGACGGATTCGATTCAACGCACCCCCCGGCCGAGGAGCTGGGCGGATCGAAGTCGATCTTCCCCGGCGAGCCTTTCTCGCGCGGCGAAATTTACAAGAAGCTCTTCGCCGAGGCCTCGACGCCGGAGCGCGACAAGGCCTATGCGCTCTTTCGCCTCGTCAACTGCTACGCGCCGGCCGGCAACAACACCTGCGGCGGCAAGGATGTGGACCTCGCCCAGCGCAAGGCCTGGTACGATCTGCTGAAATCGCGCTATGGCGGAACGCCCTGGGCGAAGAGCCTGAAATTCTATTGGTGAAGCGGTTGCGCCTTCTCTCGGCTCTGCTGCTGCTCTGCGCGGCGGGGCCGAGCTTGGCCAGCGAGAGTGTGCGCGCGCGAGATTACGACGCCTATTGGCTCTGGGCGGGCGTGAAGGCGCGGCCCGAGCTTGAGAAGGCCAAGACCCTCTATCTGCTGCAAGGCGAGATCGGGCCGGATCGCTTCGGCGCGATCCGGTTGAAGGCGCAGGGCGCAACCGAGCCCGGGCCGCATGCGCCGGCGCTGTGGCTCGTCTATCGCGTGCGCGGCCTCGACTGGACGCCGGAAATTTTCGCGGCGCTCAATCGTCGTCTCGCACGCTGGCGCGACGCAACGCGCGTCGCCGGCGTGCAGATCGACTTCGACGCCTCGACGCATGGCTTAGAGCGCTATGCGGCCTTCCTCGCCGAGCTTCGCAAGGCGCTGCCGGAAGGTTGCGGGCTGAGCGTGACGGGACTCATGGACTGGGCCTCGCAGGCGTCGCTCGAGGACATAGACAGGCTGTCGGGAACCGTGGACGAGCTGATCTTCCAGACCTATCGCGGCCGCGAGACGGTCAAGGACATAGACGCCTATCTCGCGCGACTCGGCCGGCTGCATGTTCCGTTTCGCTTAGGCCTTGCCGAGGGCGCCGCCTGGTCGGCGCCCGCGACGCTGGCGCGCGACCCGCACTTCCTCGGCTATGTGGTCTTCTTGCGCAATGACGCGCCGACGCCTTGACGGCCCCGCCTCACTTCTTGCGGGGAGGCTGCAGCGGCTTTTTGACAGGGGACGGGGAGGATGAAGCGCTTTGTGAGGCGGCGACGCTCGGGGCGCTCGCGCTACCGGAATCGGGCGTCGTCGGCCGCGGATAACGCTCCAACTCCGCGATCCGCTGAGTAAAATCTTCCTTCACGCAACTGTATACCTCGAAGTCCTGGCTTTGGTCGGAGCAAGCCTCGCGCTTGTGCAGCCAGAGGGTCTGCTCCAGCCTCAGCTTGTCGATCGCGGAGGAGTTGGCGCCGGCAAGCTCGCTCAAGAGGGACGCATATTGCTCGCCGAGCTTGACGTCGAGCTGCGCGAGCGTCGCATCGTGGCAGATCAGCAGAGAGACTTTTGAGGTCGCGCTGTTGCAGTCATAGGAGGTGACATAGACCGGCTGAGGCTTGGGCGGGTCGGCCGCCGGCTTGTCGCTCGCGGGTCGCAACAGAACGACAATGCTGGCTATGGCGCCGATCAAAGCGGCAATTCCCGACAAAATGCCGGGTAACGTTGTCATCCAGCCGCCCTTCGCAGGCGCCTCATCGCCCGAACCCATGGTCAATGCTCCCCAATGCTCAAAGTGATTTCGCCCAATAGCCGCGATCGGGACAATCCGCCAATTTGCCCCCTTTGACAAGACGGCGAAGCCATCCGCTCATTGACGGCTCCGCCGAAAATATCGGAAATGGCGGCGGGAGCGGGGCGGGGAAGTACAGAATGGCTTTGCGAAACTTTCTCGCTGCGGCGCTTGTGGCGGCGGTTCTCGCGCTTGCGGGCGCGGGGGAAAAGGCCGACGCGCGCGGCGCGCTCTCGCTCAATCAGGACGTCTGCCTGCTCTGTATCGGGCCCGACTACGCCTATTTCTCCGCCTATGATCCGCAAAAGCCGAAGAAGTGCTAATGCGAGGAGGCGCCCACCACCGGGGTCACCGTCTTCGCCATCGATTTCGCGCAAAGCGAAATGCGCGCGATGAAGGTCTCATTCCGCATCCTGCGCAACATCGGCGAAAACGCCGATCCGGCGGCGATCGAGGCCGCGACGCTCGCCTATGAGCCGCCGCGCGTCCATTCCACGGGAAGCGTCGGCCTCTCTAATGACTTCAAGGAGCCCGGAGATTATGCGGGGCTCGTGACCGTCGACGGCGCGCATGGCGAGCATTGGGAGGCGTATTTTCCCTTCACGGTCGCGCAGCCCTATCGCGCGCGCCTGCCCTACTATCTCTTACTCGCGGCGGGGATCCTCGCTTTGTTCATCATCTTCCGGGGGAAGGACCCGCAAAAGAAAAAGCCCAAGCCCCAAGCGTGAGCCGACAAGCGGTCATCAGACGTTGTCGGCCTCGGTCGAGCTCGTGGCCTTTGTGCTTGCCTGACTGTTCCAGACCCAATTCTTGATCTCCGGCATGTCGTCGCCGTAACGGCGGATATATTCGCGATGCTCGGTGAGCTTGTCGCGGATCTCTTGCTTGGCGTAAGCGGCCTTGGCGGCGAGGCCGGGGACTCGGTCGATGACGTCATTTGCGAGATGGAACCGGTCCAGATCGTTCACTACGCACATATCGAAAGGCGTGCTCGTCGTGCCTTCCTCCTTGTAGCCGCGCACATGCAGATTGTCGTGCCCGGCCCGCCGATAGGTCAATCGATGGATGAGCCAGGGATAGCCGTGGAACGCAAAAATTATCGGACGGTCGGTTGAAAACAGCACATCGAAGTCGCTGTCGGGCAATCCCTCCGGATGCTCGCTCGGCGGTTGCAGCTTCATCAGGTCCACGACATTGACGACGCGGATATTCAGTTCCGGCGCGTAGCGTCGCAGGAGCTCGACCGCCGCCAAGGTCTCCATGGTCGGAACGTCGCCGCAGCAGGCCATCACGACGTCCGGCTTGCTTCCGCGATCATTGCTCGCCCACTCCCAAATGCCGATTCCTGCGCTGCAATGCTTGATCGCCTGATCCATCGTGAGCCATTGCGGCGCCGGCTGCTTGCCTGCGACGATCACATTCACCTTGTTGCGGCTGCGCAGGCACTGGTCGGTCACCCAGAGCAGGCTGTTGGCGTCCGGGGGTAGAAAGACGCGGACGACGGTCGCCTTCTTATTCACGACATGATCGATGAAGCCCGGATCCTGATGGCTGAACCCGTTGTGATCCTGACGCCACACATGGCTCGACAGCAGATAGTTCAAGGAGGCGATCGGGCGACGCCACCGGATTTCATTGCAGACCTTCAGCCATTTCGCATGCTGGTTGAACATCGAGTCGACGATGTGGATGAAGGCTTCGTAGCAGGAGAAGAAGCCGTGCCGGCCCGTCAGCAGATAGCCCTCCAGCCAGCCCTGGCACTGGTGCTCGCTCAGCATCTCCATGACGCGGCCGTCCGGTGCGAGGTGATCGTCCCAGGGAAGAGTCTCCGCGACCCAGCAACGGTTGGTGACGTCGAGAACGTCCTGCCAACGATTCGAGTTGTTCTCATCCGGGCTGAACAGCCGGAAGTTCCGCGCCTCCAAATTGCATTTCATGACGTCGCGCAGGAATTTTCCCATCTCGCGGGTCGCTTCGGCGGCGACGGTTCCGGGCGCATCGAGCTTCACGGCGTATTCGCGAAAATCCGGAAGCTTCAGATCGTGGAGAAGGCTCCCGCCATTGGCGTGAGGATTGGCGCTCAGCCGGCGCGCTCCCTTCGGCGGAAAAGCCAGCAGCTCCTCGCAAGGCCGCCCGTTCGCATCGAAGAGCTCCTCCGGCCGATAGCTGCGCATCCACGCCTCGAGGAGGCGGACATGCTCCGGGTTCTTCTGCATCTCGCCCATGGGGACTTGATGAGCGCGCCAGGAACCCTCGACTCGCTTGCCGTCGATCTCCTTTGGACAGGTCCATCCCTTCGGCGTTCGCAGCACGATCATCGGCCATGCCGGGCGTTGAAACGAAGCATTGGCGCGCGCATCGCTCTTGATGCGTTGGATCTCCCCGATCACCGCGTCGAGCGTCGCCGCCATCTGCTCATGCATCGTGAGCGGTTCGTCGCCTTCGACGAAATAAGGCGTGTAGCCAAGCCCCCTGAAGAGCTGCTCGAGCTCTTGCTTCGGGATGCGGGCCAGGACCGTCGGACTGGCGATCTTATATCCGTTGAGGTGCAGTATGGGCAGGACCGCGCCATCCGTGGCGGGATTGAGAAACTTGTTGGAGTGCCAGCTCGTGGCCAGCGCCCCGGTTTCCGCCTCGCCGTCGCCGACGATGCAGGCGACAATCAGATCGGGGTTGTCGAAGGCGGCGCCGAAAGCGTGAGAAAGCGCATAGCCGAGCTCGCCTCCCTCGTGAATGGAGCCGGGCGTTTCGGGCGAAGCGTGGCTCGGAATGCCGCCGGGAAAGGAGAACTGGGTGAAGAGCCGCTTCATCCCCTCCTCATCCAGCGAAACATTGGGATAGATTTCGCTGTAGGTTCCTTCGAGATAGGCATTGGCGACGAGCGCAGGCCCGCCGTGACCGGGACCGGTGATGCAGAACATGTCCAGGTCGCGCTTCTTTATGAGCCGGTCGAGATGCGCATAGATGAAATTCAGGCCGGGCGTCGTGCCCCAATGGCCGAGGAGCCGCGGCTTGATGTGCTCCTTTTGCAGGGGCTTTCGCAGCAAGGGATTGTCGTAGAGATAGATCTGGCCGACGGACAGGTAGTTCGCCGCGCGCCAAAAAGCGTCGATCTGCGTTCTTTCAGCTTCCGAAAGCACGTTCGTCATGACTGCGTCCTAACTGCCGAGGCTTTGCCAAAACGGCGGCGCGCCGTGCGATCCGAATATGGATCGCGGCGTTTTGCCTCCAAGGGAGCGGGGCGAAGACGGGCTCGCTGCGCCGAGCTTAGCCGTTGCGCGAGAGCCGGCGACGCCCCGCTTCGCCCTTGCCTTTTTCATCCGATCGCGATACGTATATCCCAGTTGGATATCACAGACGGGAGCATGGCTCATGACCAGTTCGACCGTGTTCACCAGCAATCGCAGCCAGGCCGTTCGCCTTCCCAAGGCCGTCGCTTTCCCCGAGGGCGTGCATCACGTGGATATCCTCAAGATCGGCCGCAGCCGCGTGATCGTGCCCCAAGGCAAAAGGTGGGACGATCTATTCCTGACCGGGCCGCGGGCCAGCGACGATTTCATGGTCGAGCGCGAGCAGCCTTTGGCAGAGGAGCGCGAGCCGTTCTGATGCTCAATTATATGCTCGACACCAATATCTGCATTTATGTGATGAAGACCTACCCGCCTGCCCTTCGCGACAAATTCAATGCGATGGCGGAGCAGCTATGCATATCAACCGTCACGCTTGGCGAGCTACATTACGGCGCGGAAAAATCGGCGCGACGAGTTGAGAATCTGACGGCCATCGCGCATTTCGTGGCGCGCTTGCAAGTGCTGCCATTCACGGACAAGGCCGCGGCTCATTACGGACAGCTGCGGGCCGAACTGGAGCGGGCTGGAACGCCGTGCGGCCCGCACGACATGCAGATCGGCGGTCATGCCCGCAGCGAGGGGCTGATCGTGGTGACCAACAATATGAGAGAATTCGCTCGGATGCCCGGTTTGAGAGTGGAGAATTGGGTTTAGCGTCCGGCCTTACTGCCCCAGCCGCTGCAGCAGATCGTGCACATGCACCTGATCGGATTTGTAATTGCCGGTCAGCGTGTACATCACGAGATTGACGCCGCCGCGCAACGCCATCTCGCGCTGGCGCGGAGCGCCGGGCGTGAGCGGATAGAGCGGATCGCCGTTCTTGTCCTCCGCCCAGGCGCCGGCGAGGTCGTTTGAGACGATGACGACCGGCGAAACGCTGTCGGTCGCGCGCACGGGCCGCGAGACGCCCGGCTCCTCGGGCTCGGGCGCAAGCGCCTCGACATAGGTCTCGCCATTCGTGTAGCGGCCGACGAAGCTGTCCAAGAGATAGAAAGTCTTGGTGATCACGTGATCGTGCGGCGCGACCTCGAGCTCCGGAATGTCGAGGCCGCGCGCGAGCTCGCGCAGCCACAGCGCTTCCGGCGTCGGCTGCGCGTTGGCGCGCGCTGTCAACGCGTCGCGCGTGTCGAAGACGATCATGCCGCCCTGCTTCATATAGGCTGCGAGGCGCGCCTTGGCCTGCGCGGTAGGCTGCGACGCCGAGGGCGAGATCGGCCAATAGATCATGGGATAGAGCGTGAGCGTGTCGCGCGCCGGATCGACGGCCACGGGATCTCCGCCGGAAAAGGAGGTGCGCTGCTCGAGCACGTGCGTCAGCGTCTCGAGCCCGAGCCTCGTCGCCTCGTCGATGCGCGCATCGCCGCTCAAGACATAGGCGAGACGCGTCTTCAAAGCGGCCTCGCGCTCGCGCGCGAGTGGCGCGCGCGGCGTGGTTTCGGCGCGCGGCGCTTCGGCGGCAAAGGACAGGGCGAAGCCGCAGAGCAGTGCAAGCGCGACGGGCGCCCACCGCAGCCGGCCGGAGAGCCAGAGCAGCGCGAGCCAGTCGAGGAGCAGCATCAAGACGACGGCGACGAGCAGCGGCGCGCGCAAATCCAGCGCGGCGCGCGCGGCGTCGAGCGGCCGTATCGGCGCGCCCAGGCCGGTAAGATCGAGCGCGCGCAGCGTCGCGCCGGGCGCGAGCGTCTGCAGCGCATGCAATCCGCCCGGCGCGCCATAAAAGCCCGGCGGATGGTCGGCGTCGACGGGGCCGGTGAAATCGGGCGCGATCGGCTTCGCGGTCGGCGGCGGCGAAACGATCGCCCCGAAGCCGTCGAGCGAA
>Ga0265327_10003200_pt1 | contig 15958 bp, 16 predicted proteins | sample 41621metaG_FD_202089 | JGI IMG/M metagenome (GOLD analysis project Ga0265327, IMG submission 202089) | Rhizosphere microbial communities from Carex aquatilis grown in University of Washington, Seatle, WA, United States - 4-16-21 metaG | ecosystem: Host-associated > Plants > Roots > Rhizosphere... | reverse complement strand
TGATTGGATAAGAATTCACCACGAAGGCACGAAGAACACGAAGAAGGACACAGAGAGATATGGAGTTCGATAATTTATCAAGACAAGTCATTGGTTGTGCGATTGAAGTTCATAAGGTGCTAGGTGCAGGGTTACTGGAGTCCACTTACGAAAAATGCTTAGAGCATGAGCTTTATCTCACCGGACTTTCTTATACGGTGCAAGAACTATTACCTGTTAGTTATAAGGGCGTTGAACTGGATTGTGGATATAGGCTTGATCTTGTGGTGGAAAATAAGCTGATTGTTGAATTAAAAAGCGTCGATAAATTACAAAAAATTCATGAAGCCCAAATACTCACCTACATGAAATTGACGGGTTTAAGCGTAGGCCTACTGATCAACTTTAATGAGATACTCTTAAAAAATGGTATCAAACGTTTTGTTCTCTAAAATTTTAAAAGAATTCACCACGCAGGCACGAAGAGAAACGCGAAGATAAGAATTATGGAAAGTTGATCATACAGCTTTCAGTGTATTAATAAGACCTTCTTAAAAAATAAGCGTTAAAACTTCGTGCTCTTCGTGCCTTCGTGGTGAATAATTTTTTTACCGAACACCTAAACTAGCAATGAAGCCTATGGAATTCAACCTATCCACCTTTGCCCTTGAAATCATTAATTTCCTGATTCTGATCTGGATTTTGCAGCGGCTTTTTTATAAGCCCCTGCTGGAAGTCATTGCCAAGCGTAAGCAGTTTATCGACCAATCGCTGAGCGAGGCCAAAAACCTGAAACTCCAGGCGGAACAACAATGCAGCCTTTATGAAAATCGGCAAAAGCTGTGGGAGCAGGAAAAACAAGCCGCCATTAATGAGCTGCACCGGCAACTTGAAGCCGAAAGAAGAGCCGCTCTGGACAAGCTGAATGCCGACCTGGAGCAAGAGCGGCAAAAAGCCAAAGTAACCTTATCAAGACAACAGCAGGAACTGCGGCAACAGACCGAAAAACAAGCCTTACAAAACGGCGCCAAATTTGCCGGAATGCTGTTGCAACAAGCCGCAGGGCCTGAGCTGGAAGCCCGCTTATTTAGCCTGCTGCTGGATCATTTAACAACCTTGCCGGAAGCCTGCAAACCGTGCTTGACCACCTTGAGCACTAAAAAATCGATACCTATCAAAATAACCAGCGCCTATCCATTGTCCGATGAAATGCGTGGACAACTGGAGCAAAAACTGACTGCATTAATCAGCAGCCCGATCAATTTTCAATACCACCAGGATGTAGCACTAATCGCCGGTCTGCGTATGGACATCGGCGCTTGGGTGCTGAACGCCAACCTGCAACACGAACTGATCGGTTTTACCGAGATTGGCTATGAATCGGAATGATGCAGCGTCTATCGTTCCCCCGCGTGGGAATGCAGGGAATGCCGCTCCGGCGGCGCGGGAGAGCCTGTTGGACCAACAAGCGGACTGGCTGGCTAATTACCGACCGGGCTTGCGCATTAGCGAACAAGGCACGGTCGTGTCCATCGGCGACGGCATCAGCTGGATCAAGGGCTTGCCGTCGGCGGCTATCGACGACATCCTGGTTTTTGCCGACGGCAGCCGGGGCATGGTGTTCGATCTTAACCGCGACCGCATCGGCGCCATTTTACTGTACGAAACCGAAGCGTTAACGGCGGGCACTACCGTTCATCTGTCCCGGCACTCGCTGAGCATTCCGGTCGGCGACGCTTTTTTAGGCCGGGTGGTCGACCCGTTGGGAACGCCGCTGGACGGGCAAAAGCCTCCCTCCCAGATAGGCCGGGAAAATATGGAAAAAGCTTCGCCCGCCATTATCGCCCGCGATTTCGTCCATAAACCTTTATATACCGGCATAAAAATTATCGACACCCTGATTCCGATCGGCAAAGGCCAGCGGCAATTGATCGTCGGCGATGAAGGCTTGGGCAGAACCTCTATCGCGATCGACACCGTTATTAACCAAAAAGATAAAAATGTAATCTGTATTTACGTGCTGATCGGGCAGAAGCGCTCCGCCGTGGTCAACACCCTGGAAACTTTAAAAAAGCACGGCGCGCTGGATTACACCGTGTGCGTGGTCGCCGAAGCCAGCGCCTTGCCGGGCCTGCAATACATCGCCCCGTTTGCCGGTTGCGCGCTGGCCGAACACTGGATGGCGCAAGGCCGGGATACCTTGATTATTTACGACGACTTATCGACCCACGCCAGAACTTACCGGGAGCTGTCGTTGTTGTTGCGCAGGCCGCCCGGACGCGAAGCCTATCCGGGCGACATTTTTTTCGTCCATTCCCGTCTGCTGGAACGCTCGACCTGTTTGAATGCCGAGAACGGCGGCGGCAGCATGACCGCGTTACCGATCATCGAAACCAAACAGGGCGAAATCGCCGCTTACATTCCGACCAACCTGATTTCGATTACCGACGGGCAAATCTACCTGGATAACGATTTATTTGTCTCCGGCTTTCGCCCGGCCATCGACATCACCCGCTCGGTGTCGCGCATAGGCGGCAAAGCGCAGGATATGAGTATCCGCGATCAAGCCGGGCAAATGAAACTGGATTACCTGCAATTTTTGGAACTGGAAGCCTTCACTCGTTTCGGTCAACGTCTGGAAGCGTCAATGGAAGCCCGTATCAAACGGGGCCGACTGCTGCGGGAAATCTTAAAACAAGACCGCTTGGCACCGCACAGCACTGTTTTTCAATTGGCTTGGTTGACGGCATTTAATTCCGGATTGTTTAATCAAGTCGATGCTAAAGACATTGCACAAATGTTGATGCGCATCGAACAAGCGATTAAATCCACGTCGCTAACGCTGGACAGCGACCCGGAGCAATGGCGCTTGGCGGTCAGCGAGTGGCTTAACATCGATCCCGCAGCAACATCATGAGCCTAAGCCGCGAACTGCAACTGCATATCACCCAGTTGAAAGAGATACGCAGCATTTTAAATTCGATGAAAAACCTGGCGTTTATGGAAATCCATAAACTACAGCGCTTTAAAACCCTGCAAGGTCAAGTCGTCGCTAATATCGAACACGCGGCGCTGGATTTTCTGAATTTTTATCCCGATTTAGTCGAGGCTGAACAAGGGACCACGCATATTGGTATTTTACTGGGAGCGGAGCGCGGATTTTGCGGCGATTTTAACGAAAGCCTGATCAATGCCGTCGCAAACCAAGCGTACACTGGCATTATCGCGGTCGGCAGCCGACTGTGTAATCGGCTGGAAGGCATCAATCCGGAAGTCATGGCGATGCTCGAAGGCGCGAATGTCGCCGAAGAAATACCCGAGATCATTAACCGCCTGCTTGACGCGATCAGCTCATTGCCCGACAACGAGGCCGGAAATAAAGCCGTGTCCCCGTTTCGACTAACGGTTGTTTATCACGATGACGCCGGCAACCGAATCAGCCGGCGGCAACTGCTCCCGCCTTTCCCCCAGCACCCTGAAAGAACCTCTCATTACCGCAACCCGCCGGTATTGAATCTGGAACCCGGCGAGTTTTTTGCGGACTTGGTCGATCATTATTTGTTTGCCGCGCTGCATGAAATTTTTTATATCTCGCTGATGGCCGAAAACAACAGTCGTCTGCAACATCTGGAAGGCGCGGTCAAGCATCTTGATGATGAGACCGTAAAGCTGCAAAGAAAATCCCAGATTTACCGGCAGGAAGAAATTACCGAAGAGATTGAAGTTATATTGCTGAATGCGGAGAATCTTTAACTGTCTGCTTGGCAACAAGCGGCGATGATGTAAAGGTATTGACGCAGCTTTCCAGCGCTTGCGTCCCCCAAAGTGGTCACCGAACCCCCGGCTTTAATTACCGATAATGCTCCTGTTGCTTCATTCGCCTTTAGGGACAATAGCTTACTGCCTATCAGTTTAACGAAAACCTTCAATACGTCATTCCGGCAGGGATTGCCGGAATCTGGAAGCCAGGGATGGCAAGGCTCAGATCACATCCATGTGTCCTGGATACCGGCAGTCCATGCCGGTATGACGTACTATTAAGCAAAGTGATAGGTGGTAAGGGACAATAGTTTAGTATTTGTGCTCGTCGTGACTGTGTAATTTAGTGGCATGATATAGAGCCCGGAGTTGCTAAGTTTTTTTTGGGTGAATGTTATACTTTGGCAAAATTGAATCAATCAAAGGTAATTTTATGAGCGCTGTCGCCTTACATTTATACGAAAAACTTAACGAAGCTTCAGATGATAAAGCGCGTTCAAAAGCCATTGTGGAAGCCTTTAGTGAATTAGAGGAGCGTTATCCAAACCTTAGAGAAGTGGTTACTCAACGAAATTTGAGCGAAACCGAATTGCGCTTGCAAAAAGAAATCGAGAAAACCCGCCTTGAAATCAAGACGGTTGAGGCGAATTTGCAAAAAGAAATTAAGACGGTTGAGGCGAATTTGCAAAAAGAAATCAAGACGGTTGAGGCAAGTTTGCAAAAAGAAATCGAGAAAACCCGCCTTGAAATCAAGACGGTTGAGGCGAACTTGCAAAAAGAAATTAAGACGGTTGAGGCGAATTTGCAAAAGGAAATCGAGAAAACCCGCCTTGAAATCAAACAAATCGAAGTGAATTTTTCTAAAGCTGTCCACCAACAAACCCTTTGGGTCATTGGTTCAGTGGGAACGATTGTCATGGGGGTTCGCCTGCTCGAATGGTTCCTGGCTCATTTAGCCGCGTAGTTCGGGCAATGCTTTTTCTGCTTTTCTAAAGTGTCTGACCCTTTGTTTAGAATGCGGAGAATCTTTAACCGCTCAAAATGAAAGTCCGGTACGCGAAGCTTATGCTGCGCGTCCGGATGGTCTTCGGCCAATCCAGTTTCGCCACTCAATTCATCCAGTTTTCACTCGTGCCAAAGACGGCGTGATGCCTTGAAGGGTGCATTTATCTAAAATTAAAGCCCGGCTTTCCTTATGCTATAAAAAATATTGTCTTCAAAATGAAATAAGCCGATAATAGTTTCGTATCGCTATCTTATTTGAGTCAACTTTCTTTCCGGGAGCGTGTAACTATGAACATGAAAAGCCTATTACGTTACTTGGCCGTATTTGTATTTTCGTTTAATGCATTCGCTGTTGATGTTCAGGAAGAACCCAAAGGCGTTATGCCGGACACTTATTTAGCTACTCATATCGTTAACAGCCATACGATTCCTCAAGCTTCAGCCGAGAAACCCAGTGAATTTATAACGGCTCTTGGCGTATATTTAATCATCATTATTGTTTATTCGATTTACGGGGTTAAAGCTAACTCAAAGAATGCCAAAACTGAGCATTAATACAGCTAGTCGATACGAGCAAAACAAGGGGTGACCTTACCTTCATCGCTTATAAAGGATGAAGGTTTTTTTAGCCTCACAATTCCCTTTATTTCTGACGTTGACGTGGCGCAAAACGCAAGAAGGATAAAAGCCCTTCGAATACGTTCTTATTTTAGCTTCCCGCTCCTGCCCGCGTGGAGCGACCTTGGCTCATTCATTTTCGCGATTGCAAAATTCACCAATAGACATCGTCATCTTCTCCACTTGAATTAAAGTAAAACTTCAATTGATCAAACCGGCTCTTTAACGACAGGCAACTCGAAAAATACCCGATAATTCAAAAGTTGTAGGCTGTGGCAGGTTATTTTGCTTTATTCCTGTGCAGTTATGGCTTGGGCAGAGTCCATTGAGCGATGCTGATAACCGCATCTACAATCAAATCTACCGATAGTGTGGCGAGGATTATGCCCATGATACGTTCCAGTATCGCGGCGCCGTTCTTCCCAATCAGACGCAGAAGATGTTCCGCAAGAAGCATTAACAGGTAAGTCACTGCCAGCACACTAAGCATTACGCCTGCTGTTATCGCCTGCGTGGTGATGGAGTAGAGGTAATTGTCGGTGAGTAAAATCACTACCATAAGGGACTCGGGCCCGACGATGGAAGGTATCGCCAGCGGAAACACCGCCATGTCATGCCCTGCCTCGGATTGACTAAAGGCTGTTGCCGTTTGGCCGAAAATCATTTGGAGGCCAAAAAGAAACAAAATGATGCCGCCGGCAATTTGCAACGAAATAAGTTGAATGTGCATGGCGGTGAGAATAATTTGCCCAACAAGAATGGCGCTAAGTAAGACGATAGCCGAATAAATAATGGCCCTGGTTGCGGTTTTTCTACGCTCTGTCGGCGAAAGCCCGGAAGTCAGGGCCGCGAAAAGCACAACAGTTCCAATCGGTTCAATGGTGACCCAAATCATCAGTGCGTCGTGGACTATCTTGTTAAGCACATGTACCTCCTTAGTCGCCTTAACTTAATTTATAGGCATAAGCCCGCACGCTACGTAATTCGCACCTACATGGATTACCTTTGTCCCGCTGAACAACCCGGTTCCCGAGCTCAGATCAGGCATTTTGTTATGCAGGCCTTCGCGCTTTCCTGTTTTCGCACTGCATTACATGCTAAGGCGTTCTATTTTAACTAAAATTTGCGTTATCATAATCGGCAATCGTACTTATAAAACAGGCTTTATTATGGAATTACTTTGGGTGGGGAGCGCTTATTTGGCCGGTTTGATAAGCAGCCGATTATATTTGCCGCCATTGGTAGGCTACTTGATGGCGGGCTATGCTTTGAATATGCTCGGCGTTGAAGCGAACGAAACACTGAACTATTTAGCCAATATCGGGATCGAATTGCTGTTGTTTACGGTCGGCCTGAAATTGAAACCCTCCTCGCTGTTACGGCGCGAAGTGCTTGGCGTCGGTAGTTTACATTTATTGATCGTGACCTCAATTTCCACGCTGGTTTTCTTCGGCGTTCATGGGCATCTTACCGGCGGCTTAGTGATCGGCGTGAGCTTGGCTTTTTCGAGCACTATTCTCGCGATTAAGGTGTTGGAAGACAGGGGCGAGCTTTCCACTTTGTACGGCCGCGACGTACTGAGCATTTTAATTTTACAAGACATTGTCGCCATCGGCCTGCTGGCTGTCGCTAATAACAAACAACCGTCGCCTTGGGCGCTGTGCCTGTTGCTGCTGCCTTTTCTGCGGCCTTTGGCTTACCGGCTGCTTAGCGCCAGCCGCGACGACGAGTTGAAATTGTTATTAGGCGTCACCTTGGCGCTGGCGGGCGGCGTATTGGCGGAAAACGTCGGTATTTCCAACGACATCGGCGCCTTGCTGATGGGGGTTATGTTGGCCGGTCATATCAACATAGACGATCTCGCCAATAAACTGTGGGGTTTAAAGGAAACCTTTTTGGTCGCATTTTTCGTTCAGATCGGTTTGGCCGATTTGCCGGGCTATGATGAAATCCTACAGGCGCTGACGCTAATCTCCCTGCTGCCATTGCAGGGCCTATTGTTTTTTGCGTTGTTTTTGTTGGTCGGACTACGTGCCCGCACGGCTTTTGTTTCTTCGCTGGCCTTGATGACCTACAGCGAATTTGCCTTGATTACCTCGAACGTCGTGGTCGAAGCCAATCTGCTGCCGCCCGCATGGGAATCGATTATCGGTTTGGCGGTGGCGATTTCCCTGGCTGTTGCGGCGCCGTTAAATCGATTTTCTCACCGTTTGTTTTCCTTGCTGGAAACGACGCTGGTTCGTTTCGAACGCAAAGTCGAACATCCGGACCGGCTGCCCAACAGCATAGGCGGCGCGGAATGGCTGGTGGTCGGCATGGGCCGTACCGGTGTTTCCGCTTATCTTGCTTTTAATCAACGCGACACCCGTGTCTTGGGTTTGGATGCAGACCCTACCGTGCTGCAAAATTTACTGTCCGACGGGCGTAGAGTGCTGTACGGCGATGCCGAGGATTCGGCGCTATGGGAAACGCTGCCTTTGGAGAAAATTAAAGGCATTATCCTGACCATGCCGGAATTCGAAGTCAGAGCATCGTCGATCAGGCAATTGAAAAATCTGCAATTCGTAGGCAGCATCGGCACGGTTTATTTTCACCGTAATGAGGAAAGCGAACTTTATCGGCTGGGCGCCACGTTTGTTATTCATCCTTTTATCGAAGCGGGCAAGCAATTGACCGAGCTTATGCTGGGTTCAATAGCCAACAAAGCCAATGTCAACGATTGATGGGCCGGTATAGAGTCCGCAGTTAATATAGAGACATTTGCTCCTTTTCCCTGAGGGAGAGGGCTTTCGTCGCTTTATCAACTGAGGTATCTATATCTTAGCGATACGGGCCGGAGTTTGGGAACAAGCGAAAAGCTAAGCGCGGCGATCGGGAAATTTCCCCGGTATATTTCAGCATCATTTTGTTTTTACACTAGCTTTTGTTCAAATTAATGAGTTTTCATTGCTCAATAAAGGCTATTGTATTAACACGCCGGGTTATTATTGATGGATAATAAAGTGCTTAGTGCGATAGCGCATGTGTACATCGCTATCCGGATATATTTTGTCTGTTATTAGAGGGCCTGCGGCTGTTACAGCTTTAATATAGAACGAACCTGTTCCGGAACGTTATATTGGTGGGTCAAGGTATTATTTTTTAACGGGGTTATTTTATTAATGATATTAAATGGAGGTTTATATGTTCGAAAAAGTTAAGTGGTGTTTTTTTCTGATCGTTTTGTTTAATCAAAACGTGTTCGCCCAACTACCGGATTTTACCGAAATGGTAAAATCCAACGGTGTTGCCGTGGTTAATATCAGTACCACGCAAAAAGCGCCACCCCAGGCTGAAAATGCCCCCGAAGAACCGCAATTACCGGAAGGCATGCCTCCCGAAATGGAAGAGTTCTTTAAACGTTTCTTAGAGGAACAGGGCGGCGGCTATGTGCCCCGAGATACCACATCCCTAGGCTCCGGCTTTATTATTTCTCCGGACGGATACATTTTAACCAATAGCCATGTGGTCAAAGACGCCGATGAAATCGTGGTCAAATTTTCCGACCGTCGCGAGCTGTTAGCCAAAGTAATCGGCTCCGATGCGCGCACCGATGTGGCTTTATTAAAAGTCGATGCCAAAGACTTGCCCGCGGTCACCATCGGCGATCCGAGCAAACTTCAGGTGGGCGAGTGGGTATTGGCGATAGGTTCGCCTTTCGGCTTTGAGCAATCGGTCACGGCCGGCATCGTCAGCGCCAAAGGGCGCAGTTTGCCCGGCGGCAATTATGTGCCGTTTATTCAAACCGATGTAGCCATTAATCCGGGCAATTCAGGCGGGCCGCTGTTTAATATGGAAGGCAAAGTCGTCGGCATCAACTCGCAAATTTACAGCCGTACCGGCGGCTTTATGGGGCTTTCATTTTCCATTCCGATGGATGTGGTGATGAATGTCGTCGATCAAATCAAAACCACCGGTAAAGCCGCGCATGGTTGGCTGGGCGTCCAGATACAAGACGTCACCCGTGAATTGGCCGAATCCTTCGGCATGAAAAAACCGCAAGGCGCGTTGGTTTCCAAAGTTCTGCCCGGCAGTCCGGCGGAAAAAGCCGAATTGCAGATTGGCGACATCATTACCGAATTTAACGGCCAACAGATTGAAGCCTCGGGAGATTTACCGCCGATGGTCGGCATGACGCCGATTAACAACAAAGCCACCTTAAAAATTATCCGGCAAGGCGAAATTAAAACCGTCGAGTTTAAAGTGGGGCTGTTGCCGGATGAAGTGGATAAATTGGCGGAAGCTAAAGCGGCCGCGCCGAAACTATCGCATAATCGATTAGGCGTTAGCGTTATCGATTTAACCGATACCCAAAGAGAAGCGTTGCAGATGGCTAAAAACGGCGTGTTGGTGCAAGACGTTGCCAAAGGCCCGGCCAAAGATGCCGGAATTCAGCGGGGCGATGTGATTTTACGCATTCAAAACACCGTCATTCGCGATGCTGAGGATTTTGAAAAAATAGTCAAAAAACTTCCAGCCGGAAAATCCGTCGCTGTCTTGATACAACGCCAAGGCAGTCCGGTGTTTTTAGCCATTAAAGTGGATAAATAAGCGGCAGTTTCAGTAAATGGCTAAAGCTATATATTAAGTTTGTCCAAGAGTCGTCATAGCGGTTGACGGCTCTTGGCTCATCGGGCTTGTGTTTAAAGACGGGCAGGGGAGCTCATCGGCATATGAGCCAACTTAAGGAAAAGCGGCGGCTGGACGGGGTATTTAACCTGTTGATACGTTTAAGTGTTCAATCCAACTCATTGATAAAAAGCGTTACGATCGGGGTATTCGCCCCGACCGGCACTTTCCAACTTTCAACGACTTAGCTCTTAAGTGGGCGGGTATTATTGCCAAATCCGTTTAAAAACCTATTCTCCTCGAAGGCGCGAACGCCATAACATCCGTTACTTATTGCGAATTATCTAACACCTGTACTGAAGCCATAAACAAACTTAAGGGGATCACAAAGCGCTTTTGGCTGGGCTGGCAAATAACAGAAACTTGATCCACAGTACAGTTCTCAATATCAAGGCGCCATTTGATGACAGACGAGGATTCGCTCTGATTAACCATGTTAATAACCAGATTCTTAAGTTGATCGTAAGTAAAAAAATCGTCTTCAAATTCAACTAAGCCAATCGTGCATAAATCAATAAAACGGCTGCGCTGCTTGGGTAAATAATCCTTACCGTTCTTGTAAATATACATTTCAATCACACCCAATATTTGGGCCATTTTTTTAATGGGTCCGAATTGATCCTGCATGATTTTTATCCTCTATTAACATTAAATTGGCAGCCGCCGGATGCTGTAACTGCGGGATGAGTAAGCTATTAACACGATTCATCAGGAGCCGTCATGCGTATTTTCTCGTATTTTAACGAGTAGCGGCCATTCAAAAGCTTGTATCGAAGAGTTTCCAACCCGCTAACAATGGGAGAAATTATTCCTCAACAATGCGGTTATCCCGTATAGTCAAGTTGTACATGGCTTTAAGGCCGGCATTAAAAATATTGCGATACATCGTGCTCGGCAACAAATTGTTCTCGGCCGCTTTAGCATCAACAAAAGCCTTAACTTCTGCGCTATGGCGTAAATTCATCACAACCTTTTTCTTTCTCGGCGAGATAGATTCTGTCTGCATGGGGGATTCCTTGTATAATAAAAGAAAACTTATGGATCAAAAGAAACTTTAAATATGAGCACAATAACACGTAAAAACAGGAGGTCAATAAATAAAACACCTGAAATTACAAGGCTCCTTCAGTTTATGGATGCATTGGGTTTAAAAGCCGCTGATATTGCAAGTAAAACTAAAATATCGGAACGGACGATTACTAATTTTATTTGGAACGATACCCCGATTGGCGCGCAGTTGTTGCGGGAGTTGCACGCTAAATATGGGGTCTCCATCGATTGGCTGTTGTCGGGATCGGGGTCAATGCTGTTAGGTCAAACAAATGAACCGGCCGGTGCCTACGACGTTACGTCCGGCGGTGATCTTCGTGTTCAGCGCATGTGCGCGCTGGTTCAAGAGCTGATGAGTTCGGCTTCGCCTGACGAGCAGGCATTGTTGGAAACGCACTTTAAATTTTCCATGCGTCAATATCAGCAAATGTTATCGACGACAAATCATGAATAGAAAGGAGCTGGGGGTATTTAATTGCTCTCAAGCCAAACGGGTCGATTAACCCGTCCACAGCTTGAATAGTTTCAACGCAACGCGTTGATCGAGGTGGTTTTAACGTTAGGGCCTGTCCGCAACGTTAAAAGCCAGGCTGTAAACCTCTACCGCCTGATGCACTGCATCGTGCGATTTCTTACGTTATTTCAGGCTTATTTTTTATAAAACTTTTTGGTGTAGCACGCCATAAGCAATCCCTTGACGGTGGCAATATCGCTTTGTTTATAGAGTTTGCTGTTCTTATCGCTCATCGTAGGCATCAGGTTTTTTGTTGCGTCGGAGATATTACTGTTGCTAAACACGGCGTCAGCTGCGCAGTCACAGTAAGATTTGGCCTGTTCCACCGAACGCGTGGAGCTTTCCTGCTTGACACAGCTATTAATGAAAGCCGCTTTAACCGAGTATTCATTGCCTTTCTCCGCACCGCATGCGGATAAGCCCAAGCATAAAGCCGCGATAACCGCTAAAATTTTCTTATTCATTCCTGAGCCCATCCTATGCACTTAAAATTTGAGGCGGCAACTATTTTGCCTTAGCCGGAACACTGTTCCATGATTTTTTATTAAAGCCTAAAGCTGTTGCCGCGGCCCGTTCTTCTTTGTTTAATTTATTCCACGAAGCCCCGTCGGATAAAACACTCCAGAGTTTTTTCTCCTCAGCGGACAAATCATTCCAATCGATTTCATCCCAAAATTTACTGACATCACCGGTAGGTGTGCGAACGCCGGTTTTTGCTTCAGCAACTTTTTCAGTAGGCGTAGTCGCTTCAGCGGCAGGCGTCGACCCAGCGTAAAGCCCATTAGAAACCACCGCTAACGCTAACATATAAACTAATTTTTTCATAAAACCCCCATCGGCAAAATTAAATATCAGTGACAGCTGATTAGAATAACATAGTGATATTTTTTTGAATAATTTGTGCTGAGGCTTTAGCGGAGCGGAAAAGGAGTGTTGGTAAATTAAGGTAATTCACAATAGATAAAATACCGGGTAAATCAACCCGGAATAGAACGTAGCGGGCACGGATGCCATTAATACGGATAAGCTATGAACAACTCGCGCTTCTTTTGCGGGCTACTTTATGAAATGGAAGCCGTCAGTTTGATGCTGGGGGCGGCGCGCCAACTTAAGAGCTAAGTCTTTGACAGTGGGAAAGTGCCGGTCGGGGCATTCGCCCCGACCGTAACGTTTTTTATCAATGAGTTGCATTGAACATTTAAAGGTGTGGACGGGTTAAATACCCCGTCCAGCCGCCGCTTTTCCTTAAGTTGGCGCATAGGGGGGGCGGCCGCCTTTTAAAAATGCACACTAAGAGTACCTTGTTCTAAAACCACTCCAAGCGATACAAGTCCGGACGCCGGTTGGCAAGATTACGGGCGGCGCCGCGGGTACGAACTTGTTTTAATAAATCCAGATTAACATCGGCAATCAAGGTCATCTCAGTGTTCGGGGTTGCTTCGGCTAATATCGCATCATGGGGAAATGAAAAATCGCTGGGACTGAAAATCGCCGCTTGTGCGTATTGAATATCCATATTCTCGGCATGCGGTAAATTCCCGACACTGCCGGTAATCGCGACAAAACATTCATTTTCGATCGCGCGGGCATGAGAGCAATAACGCACCCGCTGATAGGCATTTTTGGTGTCGGTCCAGAACGGCACGAAAATGATTTGCGCGCCTTGTATAGTCGCCAAGCGGGCAAGTTCGGGAAATTCGGAATCGTAACAGACTAACACCGCGATTTTGCCGCAATCGGTATCGAATACTTTCAGCGCATCGCCGCCTTGAACGCCCCAGCAACTGACTTCATCGATGGTGACATGAATTTTGTATTGCGCTTCGAAAGTGCCGTCGCGCCTGAGCAGCCACGACACATTATAGAGTTCGTGGTTGCTGTATTCGGGCATGGAGCCGGCAATAATATTAATGTTGTAAGACATGGCCATGTCCAATAAGCCATTTCTTATTTCACTGGTAAAACCGGCCAAGGCGCGGATCGCATCGGGAGGATTTTTATCGTTAAACAATCCCATCAGCGGCGCGCTCATGTATTCGGGAAAGAGGACAAAGTCGGCATGATAGCCGGCGACCGCATCGATAAAAAATTCGGCATGTTTGAGCAATTCTTCGACGCTGGTTAATGTGCGCATCTGCCATTGCACCACGCCTAAGCGAATAACGCTTTTGGAACCGCCGATGGAGGGCGCTTTTTCTACATAATCGAGATTGACCCATTCAAGCAGCGTCGCATAGCCCTTTGACTCGGCATCGACAGGAAGATAACCGGTCAATACCTTACGCACATGAAAGCCGTTAAACAATTGAAACGAAAGCACCGGATCGTAAATTTCCCGATTCTTGACTTCTTCGATATAACGCACCGGCGTTAAACTGTCGGCATATTTGGCATAGCCGGGAATGCGCCCGCCGGCGATAAATCGGCGCAGGTTCAGGTTGCAGCATAATTCCTTGCGCGCATCGTACAAGCGCCGCCCTAAGCGCAATCCCCGATATTTCGGATGCACGAAAATATCGACGCCGTACAAGGTGTCGCCGTGCGGGTCGTGATGAGTCAGGTAACCGTTACTGGTGATTTGGGCGTAAGTGTGGACATCGCCAAAGCGGGCGTAATCGACAATCATACTTAAGGCCGCGGCGACTAACTTGCCGTTATCTTCAATGACAATCTGCCCTTGCGGAAAACGGGTGATTTGAGAGGTATATTGGTCTTTTTTCCAAGCCCCGCCCAAATTGCCGTAGACATGCTCCATTAACACCGCAATGTTATCGTAATCTTCAAGCGTTAGATGCCTAAGTAAAAGCTTATGTTTTTCAATTTTAGTTTTTTTCATAACCAAAAAGTATAACTTTGCTTTTTGACGACTTTATGACAATGCGATTATTTTTACAGCCTTTAGAAAAGTGACGAGAGACAAGTTTTATCTAAGCGCTTTGCTAGTGCTCGACGTGTGACACATTGACATCGCTCCAGACGGCCTCGATAAAATCCTCATCCATTTCCGGCATACCGTCCTGTATCCAGTGCACCAACACTTTGGCGATATTCGGATAGCTGATATGAACGGCGCGGTTGTCATGCAGCCAATGATCAATCGCATGACTGTTCATATCCTGCATGACATGGCCGTAGCCTAACTGTTGTAAAGCGGCGGCATTGGAAATCTGTTCCATTTGCGCATGCAAGGGCTTGGCCAGAATCTTCTTGCCCAGTTGCAGCGATTCGCTGGCCAGTTCAAACCCGGCATTGCTGATGATGCCCGCGCAATCGTATAAATCTTTCTGGAAACCGTCGCGAGACAGCGGGTTGCAGATAATATGACTGAATGTAGAAGGCACCGGTTCCGGCGAGTAAAGATGAAATTCAAAGTTATTAAACGGCGACAACAGCCGGATGACTTCATTCTGGTCTTCGAAAGGCAAGTAGACAACGATCTTGTTTTTGATCATGTTTTTCGGCATGTCCGGCGTTTCGATAATCGGCGGCAAAATGGGTTGGCCGAAATGATGCCAGTGCAAGCCAATGCCTTTATCGGCCGGGGCAAAATACTTCATGACTTGGTCGGCGATAGGGTCCGAGCCTTCCCTGGGGATTTTATGGTTAAACGCGTATTGATGGCCGATACCTAAGACCGGTATTTTCCGGCTTTTTGCGGCCCACGCGGTGACCGGTTCAAAATCGCTGATAACCAGATCGTAGCCGCTCAAATCCAGCGACTTCATGTCTTTGATAAAGGTGATCGGTTTGGCGTCGAGCGCCGTTTTTAAATAGCTGACTTGGCCTTTTTCGGTATGAAAAGTCAGGCCGGTACGCGATTCGTAGCCGTTAAAGACTTCCATGTCGAAATATTTATCCGCCGGGCGTCCGGTAAATTGAAAGTGAACGTCAATGCCGGCGGCATGAAGTTCTTTCGCCATCACCCGTGCGCGTGTGATGTGGCCGTTACCGGTGCCTTGTACGCCATAAAAAATTTTCATATTACGATATGTCCCAAACTAAAAAATGCGGTGCCGATGCCTAAAAGAGCGCCTACCAAGGTATCGGTCGGAAAATGCACGCCCAATACCACACGGGAGAAGCCGACCAAGGCCGCCCAAGCGTAAAGCGGGAGCATTAACGGCGGTAAGTAATAGCCAAGCAGCGTCGCCATCATGAACGCGGCGGAGGTATGGCCGGACGGAAAGCTGAATTTATCCGACGGTGTGATAATGCTGCGGAAGTTTTGTAAAGCGGCTTGCGGCCGGTTGCGTTTCAGGCCGTTTTTCAGCATGAAATAAACCGGTCTTTCGATTGAAAAAGCCAGCAGAATCGCTTGCAGAATGTGGCTTTCCAGACCGTAGCGCCAATAGAGCAAGCCGATAA
>Ga0265327_10003199_pt1 | contig 15961 bp, 17 predicted proteins | sample 41621metaG_FD_202089 | JGI IMG/M metagenome (GOLD analysis project Ga0265327, IMG submission 202089) | Rhizosphere microbial communities from Carex aquatilis grown in University of Washington, Seatle, WA, United States - 4-16-21 metaG | ecosystem: Host-associated > Plants > Roots > Rhizosphere... | reverse complement strand
CCTGCCGTGCATCCCACTCTAGATGCCCACCGGGGGTCGACCGTGCACTGATTTCCAAGCGGCCCAGCAGCTTTGGCGCACGCGCTGCCGGCGCGTGGACCTGCAGTCGATCCATGCCGCATCCCGCGGCGGACAAAATTAGTGTCAGGCGGCCGTCAAAGCGCCCCGATAATTGGATCTTGTGTCGCTGTCGCAAATCTGCGCCGAGGCCGAGGCCTCCATCGCGCGTTCCCGCTCCCTGTTCAATGGGTCGGCCGCCGCCCCACCGTCGGGGGCCGCTGATCTGTCCCAGGCCACAGTCACCGCGACATCGGCCAGCGCCCGCACCAGCGAGCTGTCCGGCGCAGGCGTCACCGCCTACCGAGCCACCACGACCCAGTCTGCTGGTCTGATGACCACCGCCGTTCGTGGTGACGTCGGGCTCGCCGGGCACCTGACCACCGCGGCGGCGCTCCAACAGGCCGGGGCGATGCGGCTCGACCAGATCGCCGCGCAGGCATCGCACCTCACCAAGCTGGCGCCGTTGGCGCGGTCGGCGACCGCGCAACGGGCGGTGCTGACGTCGGCGCACCACTTGCTGACCGGGTCCTCGCACACCGTGCAGGCCGTGCAGCGGCAGGCCAGTGGCCTTTCCGCCCAGATCCGGGCCGTCGACTTCAAGCAGGCGCCACCACCGGCGGGCCCACCGTCGGGCGGGGACAAGAAAGACGGCGAGAAGAAAGACGGGAAAGACGACGACGGGTCGCGGAAGCACAGCGGCAGCGTCGGCAAGTCATTCGGCAAGGGCGGTGAAGCCAAACCGAACGGACCCGTCCAAAGACAGTGGGGCACACCGACAGATCCCCACCAGACACCGTGGCGCAAAGACATCCCGTTCGACGGCAGCAGGGGCACATTGTCCGTCCAGGGACCCGGTCGCCAGGGCGGCGCCACCGCCAGTCAACACACCGACGGCGTCACCGGTCAGGCCAGTGTCGACGCATGGGCGATCAAAGGCAACGCCCACTACGATGCCTCGATCTTCGGTTACGACGTCCCACTCGACGCCGACTTCCAGATCGGAGCCCACGGCAACGCCGCCGGGGCCATCACCGACCACGGCTTCTCCGAAGGCGTCGACGGGTTCGTCGGCGCTGAACTGCACGCGGCGACCAGGGAATACCACCTCGGGCCCCTAGACTTGAGCCTGGGCGCATCCGGCCAATTCGGCGTCGGAGCCAGTGAACACCTGTCGGCCGGAGTGCAGGACGACAAATACTTCTTCGGCGGCGACATCGGCGCCGCGTGGGGATTCGGCGGCAAAATCTCCCCGCACATCGCGATCGACAAGAGCTACGTCGACAAGGCGCTGGGCGCCGTCGGCAGCTGGATGGGCAATCTCTTCTGATCATGGTGGACCCCAACGGTTTTCCGCAGCCGAATGTCGCGACCGCGGCGCTCCCGTTCCCGATCGACCTCGACCTTCCCGCCGGCTGGACTCCCGTCGCGCCAGCCGCGGCCGGCGAACCGCAGGCAGGATACGTCGCGGTGCGCGCCGCCGACACCGATCGACCCGTTCCGACCAGCCTGGTGCTCAGCGGACTGACCGTCCCCGCGAATCAAGTGGATCTGCGCGCGCTGGCCGGCAGTCATGTCGAGCGACTGCGCAGCCATCTTGAGGTGACGGTGCTCAGCAGAGAGGCCGACGCCGACGGCAGGCAGGCCGCGCAGCTCCTGCGGATCGCCGGCGGCCCCGTGCCGCTCAACCAGATTCAGATCGTCATGGCCTTTCCCGACGCCGCCGATCCTGCGGTCATCGGACTCCTCCAGATCATGCTGAGCTGTCCCGAGGACGTGCTCGGCACCGCCGGCCCGGAATTCCGGGGCATCGTCGCGAGCATCCGGCCGGCCACCGCACAACCCGAACAACCGACCCAAGCAACCGAACAGTAAGGACACCCGTCTTGGTCACCACCGCCCGCCGCGGACTCATCCTCTGCGCCGTCGCGCTCGGCACCGCCGCCTGCCACTCCTCGGTCACCATCGGGCCGTCGACTACCAGCAGCCCTGCCGCGCCGACGAGCATCTCCAAAGCCGACCTCGAACGGAACATCGGCGGACAGATTAAGGCGCAGCACCCCGACCAGCCGGTCGACCTGAGCTGCCCGGCCGGCCTACCGATGCGCAACGGCGCGTCCGAGCAGTGCGTCCTGACCTCGGGCGCCGACCAATATCCGGTGACCCTCACCGTCACCGGAGTGGGTACCGACGCCGGTGGCAGCGTCGACTGGCAGATCGGCCACAAGGTGCCCGCCACCTGACCCAGGCAGACATCAACCGAAATTTCGTTGTCGGGCGGCGACGCGAATCCACGTGCGGCAGCGCAGATGCTGTCAAGACGTCCTGGGATCTGTGGCCTGCTCCCACAGCTCGGCGCGCATCCCGTTCACCCCATCCACCCCGGCGGCGAACAGCAGGTTGAGACGGTTCTCCAAATCGATGTTCGTCAGCACCGTGCCCACCGCCTCAGCGATGCGGATGTCCAGCAGCCGCCCGTCGAAGCCGATGTTGAACGACACCAGGCCATCGGGGTCCTCGACCGTCGCTCCAAGCTCGTCCAGCTCACGCAACAACTTGTCCAAGTGGGCCAGCCGGTCCGCGGTGTCCCGCTCGACGTACTGCACCTTCTCGGCGTCGCCGAGATCCTCGAAACGGGTCATGTTCACTCCTGCGGCGGGCGGGACACCAGGCGCCGAATCACCGGCTGGTCCGAATCAGGTGGCGGCGAATCATCATGGGGCGGTTCAGGATTGCGGGCCCGGTGCGCAGCGCTGGCCGCAGCCAGCCGGTTGGTGTCGGTGCGGCCGGTGACATCCTCGGTGTGCGGCACGGCCTTGGAGACCACCTGACGACTGCGGCCCGCGGCGTCCTTGGCGTCCCCACCGCCGCCCATCCCGCCCATACCGCCCATCGGCATGGGCATCATGCCGCCGCCCATGCCTCGCGGCGCGGCGGCGGACGGCGGCGTCGCACCCGCCGGAGTGACCGCCGGGGTCGGCGCGGCACCCGTGCTCGGGGCCACGCTCGGCGGGGTCGGCACACCGTCGCCGCCGGCCGGCGATGTCGAGGCTCCACCTCCACCCAGCTCCGCTCCACCGAGGTCCGGGGTCGGGATCGCCGGTGTCTCAGGCAGATCGGTCTTCGGCTGAGCCAGACCGGACAGTCCTTGGGTGGCGGCGCCCATCGCCTGCATCCCGGCTTGCATCAAGGCCTGCGGAACCTGGGTGACCGCGCCCATAGCTCCCCCGACCGCGCCGCCGAGCGCGCCCAGTACCTGCGGCAGCATCTGCGCCAGCTGGTCGGCACCGCCCTTGGGGTCCTGCTTGCCGGCCGTGGTCTTGTCGGTGCCGGTGTGATACTGGCCGTAACCGGCCATGGTCTGCGCTTCCAGCTGATTCTTCCGTTGAATCGCCGCAGCCAGCGGCGCCGCGTACCGCCCGCCGGAGACCGCGTTCGCCTGGGCCAGCTCACGCACCTGGTTCGAGGCTTCAGCCAGCTGCTCCGGGGTCGGAATCGACTGCGTGGCCTGGTCATGCTCGGTGGCGTGACCGGCGGCCTGCACCGCCAGCGCGCCGCTGCGGTCCGCGCTGTCCTCCAACCCGGCGGTGTGTGCCAGAAGATGCTGGCTGACCGCCTCCGCGGTGGCGGGCGTGTCGAGCACCTGGGGCAAGGTAGACACCACCGAGCGGATGAATCCGGTGGCGTCCCGGATCGTCGATGCCGCGGTGGCGTGCGAGGCGACGAACGGCTCCCCGCCGCCCGGGTTGGTCGCGTGCACCGCCGCCGACAGGACCGTCGGCTCCATCGCCACCGGCGGCGCCAACGGAGGCCGCACATCCGGTGTGACCGGAGGTGGTGGCGGCGCCGACCCTGACGGCGCGACCGCTCCCCCGCCCGACTGCAACGTCCGCAAGGTGGCCGCGTTGTTCTCGTCGGTCACCGTGAAACTGATCGCGGTGCCCGTCAGAAATTCCAGTGATGCCACCACCGCCGTCACCTGGGCCTGCACGTCAGCGCCCAGGGCGGCGCTCGCGGCGGTCAACCTCTCGGCTGCCCCCACCGACGCCGGGTCCGCCGCCAACGGCGGATGCGGCACGCCGGTACCGGCACCGAGTGTCTCCACGGTGCCGATGAGCTGCTGCGCGGCGGCGATCAGTCCCGCAGCGTCGACTTTCATGGTCATAAGGTCCTCAACCGGTTCCGCGCCGACTCCAGATCGGCGGGGGTGGCCATCCAGGACAGCGCTTCGGGAGCCGCGCCGTTGCGTTCCCATTCGGCCCGCAGCGCCAGTTGCGCCTCGAAATAGGCGACGTCGGCGCAGGCCTGGATGCGTTCGGCGATCTGCGGGCCGGGCCGCAGCATCACCGGCGGTTCGAGCTGCACACCGAGAATCTCACCGGCACCACCGACGCGCACCCACACGGTCTCATCGGGGGTGCTCGCGGTGTACTCGCGGTCGGCAGCGCTCATCGTGCTCAGACGCCGGTCACACCGCTGATGCCGCCGGCGTTGTCGCTGTCGGTGCTCGTGTACAGCGCTGCGCTGCGGCGCAGCTCGTGGCCGGTGGCGCTGTGGTGGGCCGAGTGCGTCGACAAGGCGTCATCGCGGGCGGTCAGCACATCAGCGACCGCGTCCTTGACCTTGTACATGATCGGACCATAGTCGGCGACGGCGGCGCTGATGTCGGCGCCGCGCGCGCGGGCGCTCTCGACATGCCCGACCACTTCGTCGTGGCCCGTGGCGACCTCATGCAGCACGCTGGGGTCGATGCGGATCGGTTCGCTCATCGTCATCATCCTTTCCTGAGTATCCATTGTGGGCAGCGCCGCCCGGTCGGGTCGACGATCGCGGTCATCCGGCCGGGACCGGTTCGGCAGCCGGCGACGGCAACGGCGGCGGTACCGCGCGGGCGGCGGTGGAGGACGTCGGATCGATGAACCCCAGGAAATCGGGTCGTGTGGTCACCGTCGACAGCGGCACCACCTGACCGTTGAGGTAGCCCTTCACCGAGCTCAGCACCGGCTCATAGTGGTCCCGGAACATCGCAACATCGCCGCAGGCCAACCGGCTCGGATCCACCGGATCGGTGACCGGGGTGCCCGGTGGCGGCAGCGTGATGCCGTTCTGCCGGTACGAGGCGTCAACCGTGTTGCCCGCCAACCAATCCCGGATCGCCTGCGCGGCCTGCGGGGTCCGCGCGTTGGCGGTGGAGCCGTCGGGCAGCTTCACCGTCGGCGAAGCCGGTGGCGCGATCGGCGCGGGTGGCCCGCCCGGCACCGGCGTGGCGGGATCGGCGTCGTGCTCCGCTGCGTCGGTCTTCGGCTGCTCCGGCTTGTCGGTGGCGTCATGGTCGGCCAGGCCGTGTTTGTCGTCGTGCGCAGGTTCCGGTTTGTCCGTGTCGCTCTCGGCGCGGTCCCGGGCCACTGGCGCCGGCGCGGGCTGGGCGCCCAACTGCGAACCCAGACCCGCCAGTGGCCCGGCCGAACCGATCAGGCCGCCCAACCCATCGAGCGGAGAAGCGGACCCGAGACCGCCGAGGGTGCCCGGCAGCGTCGATGCCAACGGAGCCATCTGCGACAAGGGGGACACGGCGGCGCTGCCCACCGGATCCATCGAGGCGGCCGGAAGATCGGACCACGCTGGGTCCAGGCCCTCGAGCTCGTCGGTGGGCTCTGGACCGGCCAGATCGGGCGACGGCGGCGCTGGAGGGCTCGCATCCGCGTCAGTGGACGAGGCTGCCGGGGCGGGCTGGCTCTCCGCGGTCGGCGGGTCCGCGTCCTCCCCCACCCCGTACAGGGTGGCTAGTGCCTGTGCAGCCCCGGCCTGCTGGTCGGCGGTGAGGCTGGCGGTGGCCAGCACATCGCGAATCTCCTTGGCCTGGGAGCGCAGAAACGTCAGATACGCCTTCTCCCCGGCGGCGGTGCCGGTGTCCATGGCGGGGTTGTTGACTGCCTCGACGATGCGGCGCTGGATGTCATTGAGTGTGCCTTGACCGGTCGCGGTGGCGGTACGCGCGTTGAGCAGGATCTCCGACAACCGCTCCTCGGCGTCGCTGATGGTGCTGAACCGTTGCTTCAGCTCGGACTGCAGTTTGCGGACCGCCTCGGCGGCGCGACCGGACTGCTGTTCGGTCGTCGGCGGACCAGCATCGGGCGGCCGCTGCGTGACCGGGGTGCCGCGGTAGTCGGCTTCGCTGATCGGGGCACCGTGTCGGTCGAAGTACGACCGCGCACCGTCCGGTCCGAGCGTGTAGTAGGCGCCGTCGGCGTTCTTCGGAGTGAGCACCCCGGTCGCGGGATCGGTGTGAAAACCGTTGTCGCTGCTGGGTATCCCGCCCAATTGCGGGGCGATCTGCCGCCCGGTCGCATCGAGCGGCGCGTACCCCTCGTCGATCTTGCGGTACCCCGCCGGGGCGACCGGCGCGCCTGGCCGGCCGTCCGGGCCCACCAACGCTGCTGTGCCGTCGTCGTTTTGGACCCAGTTCTGGCCGCTGGCGCGATCGTGATACACCACGGTGCCATCGGCGGGCAGCCGCGTGCCGTCGCCGAACACCAGGTGCCGGTCCTCCCATGTCTTCCCGGTGTCGAAATGGATCTCATTGTCCCCATAGGTTTTCCGCGCTTCGTCGAGCAAGGAGCCCCAGACGGGATCAGCCGGACCGATGTAGTGGTCGGCACCTGGTGAGTACCACCCTCCGAACGACGACCCGCTGGGGTCTTTGCCCCAGCTGGTGGGGTGACCGAAGTGCTTGGGGGTGGTCATGGACGGATGCCGGCCACGATCAGAATTGCCCGCGGCCGAGGTCGTCCTCGAGGTCGCGGGGTGCGGCGAAGACCGGTGGATCGGCAGGCGGGGTGGGTGCACCGAAGACGGTCAGTGCCCGGGACACGGTGGCCAGCAGTTTGTCGGCTTCGGCTTCGACGTTCGGATTCGTGAACACGGGGTGGTCCTTTCTATGCGGTGGTGATCTCAGCCTAAGGCCGCCGTGGGAGGGGTCCGTGCACTGATTTTCCCGGGGGCTAGGGCACCGGCCGGCGGGCCAGATAGCGGGCAGGCATATGGCTGACGCGCACCACATCGCCGGTTGTCGGCGCGTGCACGACGTACTCGGCTGAAATTGCCAGCTGCACATGGCCGGGGCCCGACCGCCCGCCCTCGCCGAACGAATCCAGCGGGAAGATGAGATCCCCGGCTCGGACCTGGCCGGGCGCGATCGGGACACCGTTCGCGATCTGGCTGTAGGTGTCCGGTCCGAGCCGCACCCCGGCCTGCCCCCACGCCCATTGGGTTAGCCCAGAACAATCAAACACGTTGGGTCCCTTGGCTCCCCATACGTAGGGTCGACCCAGTCGGCTGAGCGCCGCCCGCGCCGCCCGCTGCCCGGCGTCATCCGGAATCCGGTCCGTCGCGCGTTCACCCGGCCCGGCGCTGCCCGGTCGGCGCGTACGGCCGAACGCGCCGAAGCCGCTCAGCCCCGCCAACGATGCGGGCCGTGTCCCGGACGGGCCGCCGAATCCGCCGAACCCGTTGCTGTCCAATGGAAGTGACGCCTGCTGTCGCCGATAGGACAGGGACCGCACCAGCGCCGCCAGCCGCGCGTCCTCAGCGCGGTGCACGGCGATCAGCTGCCGCTGCTGCGCCAGCCGAGTCCGCAGCGCCGCGATCAGCGCGCGCTGCCCGGCGGCGGTGCCGGTGTCGGGGGCGAGGGCGGTGGTATCGGCCGCGGCACCCGTGCGGACGGCGCCGGTCCGCGCACGCCCCGACCGCTGGGCCTGCACCGCCTGATCCAGGTGGGTGCCCAATCGACGGTCGGAGTCGGCCGCCACGTCCAACGCCGGAGCGGCGTCGTCCGCGAACCGGCGATACGTCGCTGGCAGGTCGCCGGACAGCGCGCCGACCCGATCCCGTCCTGCGCGGACCCGAGCCGCAGCCGTCGACAATGGCACGCCCGACACGTCAACCGTCGCGCTGACCGGCGGATTGGCGAACAATGCCTGGCCATTGGCCAGGGTGTCCCCGACCTGCTGGACCAGTTGCCCAAGCGACATGACTCCAGTATCGGCGCCCCGGAACCTCGCTTCGTGCAGAACTTTTCAGCCCTGCCACCCCAGGCGGTGAGCTCTGGCACCGAATTCTGTGAGACGAGGATTCGGATTTCCGGGAGCGATTTCGAACGGGTCAAGCGGACCCGCGCAGCGTCCGCTTAGTTTTACCTTGCCGGCCTCGCTACACCGTCAGCGCCCACGGTCAGTCCAGGGCATGCGGTATCCAGGATCATGGCCAGAATCTGACCGGCACCCGTCTTGGTTTTGCCTAGCTCGCCGGCGAGTTCATCAACAACGGCCTCTGTCGTGGCTCCGCCCGTCAGCATCTGGCACGTTCCGCGCGCGATTTGCAGTAGTCGGTTGCTGTCGGTTGGGACGCCAGGAATGCTGTAGCTGCTGATTCGACTGATGAACGTGGCTTCCCCTGGTCGTATTGGACTTGTATCCGCCCAGCAGTTAAGCGGGCTGGCGTGCGCGCCGCAGTAGCCCGGATCACCTGGCCCCGGCGGAGCTGCAGAGGCGTGGGGAGATACAAGGCCGCAACACAGAACGGCCAATGCCATCGCCGCACCGCAGCCAACGAGAGATCGACCGAGCATTGAGAACCTTTCGTGTTGTGGCCGTGGGGCTTTGTTGGCTGACTGAATGAGCGCACCGCTCCGAAGGAAAGCAAGGCTACGGACCAGCGGCCGAGGCTGAAACGCGCTGGTGGACAGGTTCGGAATGGACTGGCTGGACGCAGCCCACGGCGGTGTCGACGGTGTCGCGAGACGCGAAACCGCCAACTGACGCCGGTGGATCTGCGTACCAACTAGCGCTGTAGTCATCAAGCCCCGTTTCCGCCGAACCACCCAGACGACATGGAGGTGAGCTTATAAACAACTGGAGACAAGCTGTGGCCGTTTGCCTAGCGCGGTCAAGCGACCGCAACGAGCCACCGAAGCGTTGCGTTCAGGTACTCGCCGTAGCCGGGCTGCGGCAGCTACCGGCTGCGGAGTGTGCCCACCTAGACAGACTGGGTCGGCTGTGCGGTGAGGTGCAGTTCAACCGCAAGCTGCGCAAGGGTTTTCGCATATTTCTTGGCACTCTGCGGCTTGCTGGTCAGATGAAACGAACCGCATTGGCAGCGGTAAGGGGACAGTCCCCGGAAGACTGCTGAGCGCAGCGCGGTGCCGCGGTATCGGGTGGCGAGTTTTTGCGGAGTCGGGCAGGGAGCGATCGGCGTTGTCATCGCGCGTGACGCCCACAGCGCCTGCAGGTCTGCATGCGCGTCGCAGCAGTAATACGTTGCGCCTCTCCCACGACGAAGCGTGGCACCGCACCACAGGCAGTGCGCCATGGTCAACAAGTCTCGTCTCACCACGCCTGCCCTTCGCCGCCTGTTCGATCGACTCTGATTGCACCAGCAGGGTCCGACAATTCGCCTCCATGGCGGTGGCGCCATGCAGACTGCGGACTGTGAAGGCGATGAGGCACCGCCGAGCGGGTGCACCGCGCCGCAGCCAAGAACATCACCGGAGCGGTACGACCGCCTGTTGGGGCACTCACAAGATGTAGCGGACAGGTCTGAATGAGCACTTGAACGTGGTCGCAGCAGGTTAACGAATCGTGCCGATGCCCGCATCCGCGAACATTTCAGACACGGTCGGTATCCATCGGAACCTCAGTTGGGAATCAAGCCTCGGCATCTCGCGCGAAGGATTTCGGAGAGCTGATCTGCCGGAGGACAGGTAGGACTCGACGAGGAATCGGAGCCGTTCTGAACATCGGGGCCGGAGCCCCCGATCACTGCCATCTAACGAACGCAGAACCAAGTTCTGTCAGCCTGGCGTCGCAGCTTAAGCGGCAAATGCAAATACGGTGTCCATTCGAGTACAGTGTCGCCGCGCAAACCTTGGTAACTGTTTGCGGTTCAACCCGCCGCTTTTGGCATTGATGTCGGACGCCTGGAGTTAGATGACAGCGGACGGAGGTAGGTTTTCGGATGAACATGTGGGAGAGACTCGCGGCCACTCAGGCGAAGCTTGACCGGGAGCTGGTGATCCGCCGCATTCTGGATCGGGCAGCCCGAGGAAGCGCACTGGCCGACTGGAGCGCACTGACCGACTGGAGCCTGAAGCGGCAGCTGCCGGATGCTGGCAGTAGCTTGGCCATTGATGATGACGGATATCTGCCAGCACTCGGAGGGATGTTCGTTAGCGAGACAGCGGTCTATCCGGCCATGAGTGCGGCTGGCAACATTGCTTCGGCAGCCGAGATCGTCAGCAGGTGGCAATATCCCGATGATCGAGGTCGACTCAACATGCGCACCGTTGCAGTTCTGACCGGCTGTCGGGTCGCACTAGAGACCGCCGCGCTCACTGTCTGGGCACTGAGCCCTCGCGACCGTGATCTCCGTCGAAAGCGTTGCGCCGGATTGGTGTTTAAAGAGAATCAGAACCAGCGAGGGTTCATCAGTTGTGAGAAAAAGATTCACGACATTGCAGGCAACGCTGCGCTAGTGGCGAGCCTAACCGAGGCAACCGCACTCTTCGAGAACGATGACGCCGTCGTTAAACGGGTACCCAAAGCGAATGTCCCGAATTCAACACAGCTTGTAGTTGATGCTGCTCAGTGGATTCAGGACAACCCACCCGCGCACGCGGCCGATTTACTTGGCGGCAGAGTCAGTTACGCCGTTCTGGCCGACCGGATGTACAATCTGACGTCGGGGTTCGTACACGGGTTCAAATGGGCAACGTGGTACGTCCGCACAGAACGCGAACTGCTAGGTGCCATCGCAGATAGTTTCGCGGCCGCCGTGATTATGACCGAGGTGGCCGTGGCGCTCTTTGAGACGCAGGCGCAAAACAGAGGCGGAACCCAACGAGAAGTGCTCTACCCCGATCTGTTGGCGTCCACGATTGAAGAGTGGTCGTTAGTCTATGCGCCTACGTAGACGCCGCTTTGCAGACGGCCGACCTGACGCGTCTGTGCCGCACGGCCAATCGGTGATCATCACGGCGTCAAGCAGAAGTCATTGCAGCACAATGCGTTCGCTAATAAAGTAGATATGAGAATCCGGGTTCGGCACCAAATTACATAGGAGTCCTCTGTATTTAAAACGTCGAATTCGACATCATTCGACATTTCGCAATGCAATTCGACGCGGAGAATTGCAACCTACACCACCACTCCCCCGGCGATATCCCGGTACAGCGCGGCCGCCTGGTCGCGTTGACTCATGATCTCGGTCAGGTAGCCGCGGCGCCCGTGTGCGTAGGCCGCGGCGGCGGATGGCTCCCCGGGGCGCTGCTGCAACCAGAAGATGGCCTTCCAGATGTCCGGAGCCGCCGGGCCGCCGTGACTGCCCAGCCGGTCAAAGAAACCCGCGATCGCCCGGTTGGGATCACGTCGCCCTGGGTATGACGCGTCCTGCTGAAAAATGCTCTCCCACAACCCGTTCGGGCTCACCGCAGCGGGCCGTAGCCCACTCTCCTGGATCGCGGTGGCCAGGATCGCAACGGCCTGTGCCGGCGAGTAACCCCGGCGCCGGGCCTCGCCGAGGATCGCCGCCGCCACCTCCCGGGGCATCGAATCGCGCCGGAGCGAACCGAGGGTGGCTCCGCTGTCCCGCCACGGGCCTGACGGGTCCGGCCGTAGACCGCGCACCAGAGCCGCGCGTGGGGGAATGCCGGGAACGCCGGCCGGCGCGAAGCCCCGTGGCGTCCCGGCCGCACCGAAAGGAGCACCGTGCCAAGGCATTCCGCCGGAGGGCCGGCGCGTCGGATAGGACAGCTTGCGGAGCATCGCCGCCAGCTCGGCACCCCGTACTCGATACCCATCAAGGATTCGCTGCTGCTCGGTGACCCGTCGCCTGAGCGCCCCCACAAGGGCACGTTGACCGGCAGCGGTAGTGGTGTCCTTGGCGAACAAGGCCGCATCGGCGCTGGCGGCGTGCAGCACCGCGCCGGACGACGCCCGCCCGCCGCGGTCGGTGGCCGCGGCCAGGCCGAGTCGGTTGCCCAGGGCACGGTCGGTGTCCGCGACGTCGTCCAGGGCCGCGGCGGCATCGGCCGAGCGATCCCCGTAGGCGGCCGGTAAGGCGCCGGACAGCATGCCCATGCGGGCCTGTCCGTGGCGGACGAGGTCGGCGGCAGTAGCCAGGCCCGCACTGGACGCCACTGCTGTTCGGCCGGCCGAATCCGGTGCGGCGGTGAACAGTGCGTGGGCACGATGCAGGGTCTCCCCGACCTGCTCCACCAGCATCCCGACCGACACCCATTCAGTATCACCGTCCCCGCAGCCCTGTTCGTGCACTGTTTTTCTGCGCCGTGCGGATCCACATCGCTGGCTCGGCCAGCCGCCAACCACTCACCATCTCGGACGCCGTCGGGCTATCGCAGGTCGACCGGCTGCCCGAAAGACTGGAACGGGGCGATTCCCACTCCGTAGTGGGTGAACAACGCGCCGATCCGCTCGACGTCGGCCAGGCTCACCGGCCCGGCCACCGCATTCGCCCGATCCTTCGACGCGGCGACCACCGCTGCCTCCAGGCCGCACGCGAATTCTGTTGTGCCCCCGTACAGTCCCGAACTTCCCCCGTAGGTATAGGCGATGCCGCCGGTGTGTGGGCCGTCGCGGGTCATGAAGCCGGTCGCGCTGTCGTCCCGGCCGGCGACCCAGAGGACCTGCCCGCCGCGCGCTTCGAGCTGCGCCCGGTCGACGCTGCCGGGTTGGTTGTCATCGATCCGCACCGTTCCGGTCAGATCGATGTCGGCGAACTCCGGCGCCTCGAGATCAATCGTCTCGGTGATTGCCGACACGACCAGCCGGTTGTGCATCGGCACATCGGCGACGTTGCCCGCCAGCGTGATCCGGTCCAGGTCGGGCGTCGAACGCGCCAGTTCCATCATCCGGTCCTGCCGCTTGTCGAACGCGTCGACGTGAAGATCAGGCAGGTACCTGCGGAGGCGTGGACTGTCGTGTGAGGCTCGCCGGGGTTCTGGTCGACGGCGTCGGCCCGAACCCCGGCGGTGGTGGCTACCCGGTCGTCACCGGATGACCGTTGTGCCCCAGCGACTTCGGCTGAATCCGAAGGGCGGGCGTCACCGTGTCGGTGGCGGTGGTGGGCACGATCGGGGCGGGATCGCTGGCCGGTGCCGCGGGAACGTGGATGCCCCGGCGCATCCGCTGGACCAGTTCCACCAGCGGCGCGAGCTGCATGTCGTGATCGAGGTCCGCCAGGAACCCGTCGCCCTCTGGGTAGGCGATGGCCGAGGCGTACTCCTGGGCGTACCCGTGCCGGGCCCGCAGGATCAGGATGGCCTGATGGGCCGGCAGACGTTCGGCGTCGATCTGCCGGCGGGTGTCGGCGAGGAGGCGCTCGCCGGCTTCGGTCAGCTCGAGCATGGTGGCCTGGCGCCTGCCGACCTGCTGGGCCAGGGCCTGCTCGTCGTGGTTGACCGCGGCGATGATGCGGGCCAGCGCCGCGCGGCGCAGGACCTCGGGTGAGGAGTGCATGGCTTCGACCAGCCCGACCGCCACCGGTGCGGCGACACCCGACAGGCCGATCAGCAGCGCGACCGTCCACGCGACCGATCCCGAGGTGTGGCTGCCGGAGGCCTCGGCGTGTAGACGGACCAGGATCGCCGCCCCCATCAGCAGGGAGAACCCGACCAGGGCGGACCATGCGATGACCAGAATCCGCTTGTGCGGCTTGGTGTCTGCGAGCAGCGGGCTGGTCCGGTGGATGAATCGCCAGGTGTGTGCGCCGATCAGGTGCGCACCCACGGCGACGATCAGCGCGGCGAACAACGCGAAGCACACCGCGGGCAAGGCCCGCTGCACTTGGGCGGCCGGCTGGGTCTGCCAGGACACCAGGTCGAGCGGCACGTTCATCAACTTGATGGTCAGCGTGGCCAGCGCCACCACGTCGAAGAACAGCACGATGCGGGTGGCCCACTGCCAGATCCGGGCCACATGGTGGTGGTGACGGGACACGCCCGCGGCGTCGTCCGCGGCGATACGAGCGGTCAGGTCATCGTGCTCGCGGGCGGCCGCGGTGGTGCTGATCGCGTCGCCGTACACGCCGTCCTCGGGAACCAGCGCGGGTTCCTGCAGTCGGGACACGAACCGGCCGTCGCCGCGCCGCGGGAACTTGGGCAGCCGGGGCGACCATCCGAACAGCCGCCGCCGGCGGCGCGCACGGGGAGCCGGCACCACCAGATGCTGGTGGTCGGGCAGCTGGGCGATCTGCAGCCGCAGGGCCGCGACGTCGCTCGCCGCCGCGACGTGTCGTTTGGCCAGGGTGTCCAGCTTCGTCCACGCGGACGAGACCAGGGCGGTGATGGTCGCCAGCACCCCGCTGATGATCAGTGCCTCGCCGTGCAGCATCCGGTCGCTGCGCCACCCGTCCGGGTGCAGGCGACCGATCTGTTCGGTGGCCGCGTCGATCAGCATCGAGCGGCGCCGGTGGGCAGCGGCCCGGCGAAACCAGGTGAACATTCTCATGAGTGGTTCCTTTCGTGGTGCGGGTATCTGCCGGGATGACCGATCCCCCGCGGGTCCGCGTAGCGCGGGCGGCGACGGCGCGATGTCCGAGGCGAACTGGTGCAGGAATCGACCGGCAGCGGTGGATCAGTGGCGCGAGTGGTGCCGGGAACGACCGGAAAGGGGCGCGCCCGGTGTCGACCGTCGACACCCGGCGCGCAACCAGCGACCGTCAGCTGGCGCGGACGGTGAGGACCACCACCCGGTTGGCCGCCGCGGTCGCGGAGGTATCGGCGCCGCCGGCGGAGACCGGGGCGTCGTAGCCGACGCCGGTCACCGTGCCGAGGTGCTGGGTGGGCAGCCCGTGAGCCAGCAACGTGTCGGCGACGGCCTGCGCGCGCTGCCGGGACAAAGTGCGCGCCGTATCCGCGGGGCCGACCGACCAGGTGTGCCCGACCAGATCGACCGTGGCACCGCGGGTCCGCAGCTCGTCGGCCAGTGTCGCCAGTGGACCCTGCGCCTGCGGCAGCAGGTCCGCGCTATCCGGGGCGAAGAGCGCCTCGGTCGCCAGCGGCACGCTGCCGCCGTTGTCGGGCAGCGGCGGCAGGGAAAACGTTGGTACTGCAACCGTTTTCGCTGGTGCCGTCGAGGCCGGGGGCACATCGGCGGCGGCGTGGGCGGTGTCGCACCGGTCAGCGCCCCCGGCGTGGCAGATATCGACCCACAGCGACTGCACCTTGGTTTGCATCGGGGCGGGCAGCGGTACCTGCGCCGGGCCGGCGGTGTTGCCCAAGCCGACGAACAGCACCTTCTTGCCGCTCAGATCCGGCAGAAACCCCTTCGCCCGCAGGCTGTCGACCACGTCGCTGTTGCGGAAATCCCAGCCCAGGCCGGCGAAATCGGCCAGGCCGGTGTCCTGCAGGCCACTGCTGATCGCCACGATCGTCGACTTGGGGGAGCGTCGCGCGGCGTCGTTCAGTCCGGTGAGCAAATCCAGCACCGGCTCATTGCTGGCCAGGGCCGTGACCCGGCTTGCGATCGCACCGGAAATCCGTTGCAGCCCTTCATTGATCAGCTGGGGATCATTCTCAGGCCCGCTGCCTTCACGCATCACCGCGACTGCCATCGGATCGCCGACCTGCTCGGTCTTTCCGCCGCGCGGCATCAGCACGGTCAGGGTCCCGCGCTGGGTGGCATTCGCCGCCCGCAGGGTTTGGTCAAACCCGGCCGGCAACTGCGAGCCGGGTTCGTTGGTGGTGGCGGTGGCCACCACGATCACGTTGGCGGCCTGGCTCTGGTCCGGGGTGGACCCGCACCCGGCGAGCATCAGCCCTGACATACCGACAGCGGCGGCAGCGGCGAGGCGCATCGCAGTAGTGGGCATGGAGGTTCCTCTCTGTAAGCCG
>Ga0265327_10003197_pt1 | contig 15967 bp, 20 predicted proteins | sample 41621metaG_FD_202089 | JGI IMG/M metagenome (GOLD analysis project Ga0265327, IMG submission 202089) | Rhizosphere microbial communities from Carex aquatilis grown in University of Washington, Seatle, WA, United States - 4-16-21 metaG | ecosystem: Host-associated > Plants > Roots > Rhizosphere... | reverse complement strand
TCCTATGGCTCGGCGAATGGTGGGAAGCCCGATTTCGAACCGCGGAGATCGCAGAGGTTCGAGGAGGTTCGGTGCGCCATGTCTCTGTGTCCTCCGCGATCTCCGCGGTTGCCCTGGCGACCTAACGTCCCCGCGCCGAGCATGATGATCTGGGTCCCGGCGTTCGCCGGGATGAGCGGTGGAAGAAGATCAGCGCCGCGCAATCATATCTCGCTTGATGGGCCCACTCCCCCAACCAGCCCCGCGCGTTCTTCCGCCGTCAGCACTCGCCAGCACCCCTCCGGCAGGTCCCCGAGGTTCAGGGGCCCGATCCGCACCCGGTAGAGGTCGACGACGCTCAGCCCCACCAGGTCGCACATCCGCCGGATCTGCCGGTTGCGGCCTTCGCTCAGCACGAATCTCAGGGTCTGCTCCCGCACCCGGCTCACCCGGGCGGGCTTCAGCGGGCGGCCGTCCAGGCGCAGGCCGTGACGCAGCAGACTGAGCCGGCCCTCGGTGATCTGGCCCGTGACCTTCACCAGGTACTCCTTGGTGGTCTCCGAATCCGGCCCGATCAGCGCCTTGGCCAGCACCCCGTCATCCGAGAGGATCAGCAGGCCGCGCGAGTCCATGTCCAGCCGCCCCAGCGGCGGCAGGCGGGTGTCGCGGTCCGGGATCTTAGGGCTCTCCCCCACCAGGGTCCCGGCGGTGAGCAGGCGGATGGCCGGGACCTGGCCCTCCTCGGGCTGGCCGGACACCACCCCCACCGGCTTGTGCAGCACGATGCTCAGGGTCTCGGCCAGAGCCTCCTGGGCTTCATCGTTCAGCACCAGGGTCTGGCCCGGCGCGATCTTGCGGCCCACATCCTCGACCTTGACCCCGTCGATGGACACCAGCCCGCGGGTGATCAGCCCCTCGGCCTCGCGGCGCGAGCACACCCCGCTCTGGGCCAGCCAGCGGTTCACCCGCTGGGGTTCGGCTTCGTCATAGGTGCGGGTCCAGGCCATGCCGTTCCCTAGGGCCCGGGCGGCTTTGCGGCAAGCGACCCGAGCGAGGATGGGTTGGCGCCCGGAGGGCGGCGACCTCCCATTTTAGCGCGGAGATCGCGGAGAATGCGCGGAGCACGCGGAGGGCTCAGCATCTCTGCGACCTCCGCGTCTCCTCTGCGACCTCCGCGTTAAAAGGTGGCGGCTCCGCTTCGCGTCGCCATGTGGTCCAGGCCCCGACGCCAACGTCCGCCTAGGCTTCCGTCGCGGATAGGTGTTTAGCCTCTCCCCCAAAGCCGGCCCACCGGCGCGCCACCAAGGGGAGAACGCCATGAAGGACTTCGCCGGCAAGATCGCCGTCATCACCGGGGGCGGCACGGGCATGGGCCGCGAGCTCGCCCGCCAGCTGATGGCCGAGGGCTGCAGCGTCGCCATGTGCGACGTCTCCGCGAAGAACATGGCCGAGACCATCCGGCTCACCGAGGCCGGCCGCCCGCCCCAGGGCGCCAGGATCACCGCCCACGTCGCCGACGTCTCCGACGAGGCCCAGCTGGTCAGGTTTCGCGATGAGGCGGCGGACCTGCACCAGACCGACCGCATCCACCTCCTGTTCAACAATGCCGGGATCGGTGGGGGCGGGGGCTTCGTGAACGGCTCGCGGGAGGAATGGGAGAAGACCTTCAATGTCTGCTGGGGCGGGGTCTATTTCGGCTGCCGCACCTTCCTGCCCCTGCTGATGGCCGCCGACGAGGCGCACATCGTCAACACCTCCAGCGTCAACGGCTTCTGGGCGAGCCTGGGGCCCAACGTCTCCCACACGGCCTATGCGGCGGCGAAGTTCGCGGTGAAGGGCTTTACCGAGGCCCTGGTCACCGACCTCCGCCTCAACGCCCCGCACATCAAGTGCTCACTGGTGATGCCCGGCCACATCGGCACCTCCATCGTCGCCAATTCCCGCAAGGTGCTCAGCGGCAGCGACGCAGACGAGCTGTCGCCAGCCGATATCGCGCGCGCCCGGGAACGCATCGCCGGGTCCGGGGTCGATCTCGCCACCCTCACCGACCAGGCGATCCAGGCGATGGTGGCCGAGCAGCATCGCCGCTTCCTGGAGGAGGCGCCCATGACCGCCGTGGATGCGGCCAAGGTGATCCTCGACGGCGTCCGCGCCGAGCGCTGGCGCGTCCTGGTGGGGGACGACGCCCAGAAGCTGGACGCCCGGGTCCGGGCCAATCCTGAAAGCGCCTATGAGCCGGAGTTCTACCAGGCCTTCGCCACCGACGCCGGCTGGCGCCTGGGGAGGTAGGGCGAAGTCGCCGCCGCGCGAACGCCCGCCTGCCGGCCCGACCGCCTGACGCACTACAGGCTTTGAGCACCCGCAGTCAGGGCGGTCCGCCATAGGGTGGCGGCGTTTATGATCGGCCTCTCGAAAGTGGCGCCCAGCGCCACAAAGCGTGGCGCGAGGTCAAGCATCGGTCGGAAGTGATCCAGTTGCTGTGCATCGGCCAGGCTGCGCCATAGGCTCACATTCGTGAGGGCGCAGGTCGCCTCGTCTGCGCCCGCAAAGAAATCGATATGTCCGGGCAGGGCGCGAATCCCGGGAGCCAGCGTGTCTAGCGCCGCCGCCATTTCATCTCGGACGCGACAAAATCGGTCGCTGTCGGTTCGCAGAATGGACACGCGTACGATGGGCGAGTTCGTCAATTGGTTCTCCAGCTTCTGATCAGGTCCACGCCGGAAGGCAGAGGCGCGGCGGGCCCATTTGGCGACAATGTCAGACGGTCGTGCCGGGAAACGGTGACCGTCAACCAGCTTGCCGAACTTTGCTGTCCGTCTGTGCGAACGACCGCCTTTCCCCCAACGGAGACCTTCGCGGCGTCAGCTGACCGGCCGGGCCGCAACGCCCTTCCACGGGCCCTGGGGTTGAAACTTAATCAATCGATGAACTATCACTTGCGTCGGCCTGTGCGTCGCGATACTTCGTCATATGCTTAACCAAGGTGACCCCCTCGACCTGATGTTCCAGGCCCTGGCCGACCCCAGCCGGCGCAGCATGGTGGACCGGCTGTGCCGCGGTCCCACCTCGGTGAGCGAGCTGGCCCGGCCCCTGGCCATGTCCCTGCCGGCGGTGGTGCAGCATCTGAAGATCCTGGAGGCCAGCGGCCTGGTCCGCTCTGAAAAGGTCGGCCGGGTGCGTACCTGCCGCATCGAGCCCCAGGCGATGAGCCGGGCGGAACAGTGGCTCAACGAGCGCCGTCTGGGCTGGGAACGCCGCCTCGACCGGCTCGGGGACTATCTGGCCGAGACCGCGGATCCCGACGAATCCTGACCGACCCCAGAACCGCCCCCCGAATGGAGCCCCCCATGACCGCCCGATCCACCTGCCACGGAACCTTCGTCGTCGAGCGGCGGCTGGCCGCCAGCCCCGCCCGGGTATTCGCCGCCTTCGCCACCCCGGAAGGCAAGGACCAGTGGTTCGCCTGCCACGGCGGCTCGACCCGGGAGATCCGCGAAATGGATTTCCGAGAAGGTGGCCACGAGCGGGTGCGCGGCGTCGGGCCGGAAGGAATCTCGGACTTCCGCGCGCTTTACCACGACATCGTCCCCTATCAGCGCATCGTCTACAGCTACGAGATGTTCAACAACGAGGCGCGGATCTCGGTCTCGATCACCACCATCGTCATCACCCCGGAGGGCAAGGGCGCCCGGCTGCAGCTCACCGAGCAGGGGGTGTTCATGGACCATGATCCCGACGGCCCCATGGGCCCGGCCAGCCGCGAGCACGGCACCAACGCCCTGATGGACCAGCTGGCCGCCGCCTTGGCCCGCGAGCATGCCCAGGCCTGAGGGGCGCCCCAGAATTATTGCGACGCCGCCGGCCGCCCCGGCGGCGTTTTTCGTTTGGCCAACCGGCGGCGGCGATGGTCTAGAAGGCGCCAAGAACAACGCACTGAGGGAGTTGCGACATGGACCTGGGCCTCAAGGGCAAGACGGCGGTGGTGACGGGCGCGACCCGGGGCATCGGCCGGGCGATCGCCGACCTGTTCGCCGACGAGGGCGCCAATGTCGCCATCTGCGCCCGCAAGGCCGACGAGGTGGAGGCCACCGTCGCCGCCCTCAAGGCCAAGGGCGTCCAGGCCTTCGGGGCCGTGGTGGACATCGCCGACGGCGCCTCGCTCAAGGGCTTCATCACCCAGGCCGGCGAGACCCTCGGCGGGATCGACGTGGTGGTCTCCAACGCCAGCGCTCTGGTCCAGGGGGTCGCCCCGGCCGAGTGGAAGGCGATGTTCGACATCGACATCATGGGGGCGGTCAACGCCTTCGAGGCGGCGAAACCCTTCCTGGTGAAGGCAGGCGCCGACAGGGGCGATGCGGCCTTCCTGATCACCGCCTCGGTCTCGGCCGCCGAGGCCTCCAACGCCTCCTCCTACGGAGCCATGAAGGCCGCCCTGATCCACTACGCCAAGGGTCTGGCCCGGGAAAACGCCGCCGCCCATGTGCGTTGCAACGTAATCTCCCCCGGCACGGTCTATTTCGACGACGGCGTCTGGGGCCGGGTGAAGGTGGGCGCGCCGGCCTTCTTCGAGCAGATGATCAAGCGCAATCCCACGGGCCGCATGGCGACGCCGGAGGAGGTGGCCGCCGCCACGGTGTTCCTGGCCAGCCCCCGCTCGGCCTTCACCACCGGCATCAATATGCTCATCGACGGCGCCATCTCCAGCCGCGTGAACTATTGAGGCCAAGGCCTTGGATTTCGACTATTTCCAGCTGACCCTCGGTCGCGCCAGGACCGCCCAGCGGGCCCTGGCCGACTATCTGCAGGCGGCGGCCCAGCCGCCGCTTGCCGTGTTCGCCCCCCTGCTGGGTTTCGCCTCCGACCAGGCCCTGGTGCTGCAGGCGGCGGGGCAGGGGAGCGACCCGGCGACCGCCCCCGGCGTGGTGGGGGCCGAGCGCCACAGCCTCACGGCAACCCTTCGCCCCAAGGCGCTGACCTCCCCGCCCTCGGGCGGGATCTATGTCCACAACTGGTTCACCATCGACGCCGGGGCGCAGGATGAGTTCGTGCGCCTGTCTGGCGAGGCCTGGCCGGATTTCGAGGCGCGGTTCGAGACCCGGATCTACGGCCTGTTCCTGGCCGCCGAGACCGACGGCGACCGGGCCGTGGGCGCCCGGCGCCTGCTGCTCATGACCCGCTATCGCGACCTTGGCGAATGGCAGGTGAGCCGCGACCCCACCTCCGACGCCATGGCGGTGTTCCAGCGCCGCCGGGAGCTCACTCGCCGCTCCCTGGCCCGGGCCTGCCTGCTGATGCCGCCGGCCTGAGCGCGTTTGTCTGGTTCCGAAAATGTCAGGTTGACCTTACATATCCGGGCGTGTCAGGTTGTCCTTACAAATTGTCGCGAGGACCTGACATGTTCAAACTCGACCCGCCCCATCGCCGCTACGCGCTGCGCACCTGGGGCTTCATGGGCGTCTATATGGCCCTCAACCTGGCCGCCATGTTCGGCGTCTTCGACCGCCTGCAAGGCCAGCCCGGCGCCTGGGTCCTGGCCCTGGCCATTTCCGCCCCCATCGCCGGCCAGCTGTGGGCCACCCTGGGCCTGATGGCCGATAGCGACGAGTTCGTGCGCGCGCTCACCGCCAGGCGGTTCATCCTCGCCTCGGGCCTGGCCATGGGGCTGTTCAGCACCTGGGGCTTCGCCGAGAGCTATGCCGGCGCGCCGCATGCGCCGGGCTGGCTGATCTATCCGCTGTTCTGGGGGGCGTTCTGCCTCGTCTCCCCCCTCGTGCGCAGCACCCGGTGATGCGCAATCACCTGCGCGAACTTCGGGCGCAGCGGCGTTGGAGCCAGGCGGATCTCGCCGAGCGCGTGGGGGTCTCGCGCCAGGCCGTGAACGCCCTGGAGACCGACAAGCACGATCCTTCCCTGGGCCTGGCCTATCGCATCGCCGCCGCCTTCGAGCTGCCGGTGGAGGCGGTCTTCGAAAATCCCCACGCCGCCGCGGGCGAACAGCGTCAGGTCGGTGGCGAATAGCCGCGACGCTCCCTGGAATCCTCCGTGCTACGAGAGGGATGGGGGACGCGTTGAGTACGAGGTGTGTGAATTGCACAGCTTTCTGGCCGCCACGCCCCTGGCCGTTGTCTGCGGCGCCCTGGTCCTCGGCCTCGCGCCGCCACAGGCCTGCGCCGCCTCACTGGACGCGGCGGTGCTCGAGGAGATCAATTTCGCCCGCACCCATCCGGCCGACTATGCCCGGGAGCTGCGCGATGAGGAGATCAACGGCCACCGGGGGCGGGGATATTCCGGCGTCGCCGATCAGGACCCGGAGGCGCTGGAGGAGGCCATCGACTTCCTCGAACGCCAGGCGCCCCTGCCGCCCCTGCGCAGCGACGGCCGTCTCGCCGCCTGCGCCAATGACCACGCGGTCGCTCAGGGCGCTCAGGGCGGCGTGGGCCACCTGGGTCCCGGTGGGATCACGTTCAGCCAGCGGCTGCGGCGCGAGGGCGTCTGGGCCGGGCTGTCGGCGGAGGCCATTTCCTACGGCTATGACGATCCCCGCGACGTGGTGCGCCAGCTGGTGATCGACGCTGGAGTCGCCAGTCGCGGCCACCGGGGAGACGTGTTCGGCCGCGCCTATCAGGTGGCCGGCGTCAGCTGCGGCCGCCACGCGGTCTGGGGCGCCATGTGCGTCATCGACTTTGCCGGGGCTCTGGTGGCGCGTTAGCCGAGAGCCTCGCTAGGAATTTCAAAACACCTTTGGCTTAGCATCCGGCTTCATGGCCAAACCCGCGTCCCTTCTCGAACCCAGGAACCTCAGCATCGGCGCCGATGAGTTCGAGGCCATGGTCTCGGCTCATGAGGTCCATGCCTCTGGCCGCCGGGGCGGCGCCCGGGCGGTGCCGCGCGGCATCGTCGCCCGTGACATGCGTTGCGACCGTCGCCGTCTGCCCAAGGCGGACTTCACCGGCGCTGACCTCACCGGCACCACCTTCGTGGGCGCCGATCTCAGCCGCACGGCGCTCTATTGCGCGACCCTGTCCAATTGCGACCTGCGCGGCGCCCAGCTCGTACGGGCCGACCTTCGGGGCGCCACCTTCGCCGGCGCCAACCTCACCGACGCCGTCCTCGATGACGCCGACATGCGCAAGGTCGTCCTGTGCAATGTCGAGCCCCGCAAGGGCCTGGGCCGGTTCAGCCTAGCCGCCCGGCTGTTCGGCGCCCGCCTCGACCGCGCGGACATGGCCGATGCGGTGGCCCACAGCGTCGACTTCAGCAATTGCTCCCTGCGTGGCGTGCGCCTGCGCAACGCCAATCTGGAGAACGCCAACTTCACCGACGCCAACCTGACGGGGGCGGATCTTGCAGGGGCCCATGCGCCCGGCGCGGTCTTCGCCGGCGCGATCCTCACCGGGGTCGATGTGTCGAGCCTGACCCTCACGCCGGACCAGCTGGCCGCCTGTGTCACCGATCCCGGCCCCGAGGCCCTGGCCCGGGTTCCCGAGATCCGCCGGGTCCTCGACCAGGCCGAGCGCTGGATCGCCACGGCGGGACGGGAGGGCGACCGCGCCCGCCTGGACGGCCTCGACCTGCGCCCGGCCGGCGATGTGTTCCGCACCCGCGGTCTCGGCGGCCTCTCCGCCCGCGGCGCCGTGGCCATCGGCCTGGACTTCTCAGGCTCCGAGCTGCAGGGCGCGATCTTCGATGGCGCGGACCTGAGGGGCGTCAGCTTCGTCGGCGCGGACCTGCGGGGCGCGTCCTTCGTGGACGCCAAGCTCGCCCACGCGCTGTTCACCGGCGCCGATATCGGCCCTCTGCCCACCAGCGACGGCGCGGGCCGGCCCACCCGCTTCGACGGCGCCAGCCTGCAGGGAACCGGCCTCGACGACGCCGGCGAATTGTCGACGTCCCACTAGGCCACCCCGCCGGCCATCTCCGAGAGGTCTGGCGCATCCGGCCGATTTGGGCTGTGCTGCGGCCCGGGCGCATGCCCGGGAGGATCCGCCATGTCCGATGAGGACGATGAAGACCGGCGCCTGCGCAAAATCGCCGAGCGGCGCGCCGACGCCAAGCTGGCGTTTCGCAGCCACGTGACTATCTACCTGGTGGTGGTCGCCGGCCTGTCGGTGATCAACTATTTCACCACCGACTATCCCTGGGTTCTCTGGGTCGGCGTGGGCTGGGGCATCGGCGTCGTCGCCCACGGCCTCGCGACCTACGGCTATGCCAGCGGCCAGCGCGAGCGGATGGTGGAAGCCGAACTCGCCCGCCTCAGGTCCAAAGGGAGCAGCCCACCTTGATCGAACGCACCATCGAACTCGCCACGCGGGACGGAGCCTGCACCACCTTCATCGTCCACCCGGAGCGAGATGGTCCGCACCCGGTGATCCTGTTCTATATGGACGCCCCGGCGATCCGCGAGGAGCTGCGGGACATGGCGCGGCGTTTCGCCAGCGCCGGCTACTACGTCATGCTGCCCAACCTCTATTACCGCGCCGGCGTCATGGAGCTGGGGCCGCTCTCGCCGGATCCGGACCATCCGGGCCGCAAAAAGATGTTCGAGCTGATGTATTCCCTGACCATTCCCCTGGTCATGTCGGACACCGACGCCCTGCTGGCCTATGCCGACGGCGATCCGGCCGCCTCCAAGGGCAAGGTGGGAACCGTCGGCTATTGCATGAGCGGCCAGTTCGCCATCAACGCCGCCGCCGCGCGCCCGGACCGGGTCGCCGCCGCCGCCTCGATCTACGGCACCTTCCTGGTCACCGACAAGGACGACAGCCCCCATCTCGCCGCGCGCAAGGCCAAGGGCGAGCTCTATTTCGGCTGCGCCGAGATCGACCAATGGGCGCCCGCCGAGATGGTCGAGGCCCTCGACGCCTCGCTCAAGACCGACGCGGTCGACGCCGAGGTGGAGATCTATCCCGGCGTCCATCACGGCTTCGCTTTCCCGGCGCGACCCGTCTACGACAAGACCTCGGCCGAACGCCATTGGGAACGCCTGCTGGCCCTGTACCGCCGCAAGCTGGGTTAGATCAAAATCTGCTGATCCCCCTTCCCGGGGATCGGCGGGCAGGGGGTGTTGCGGCCGGTCTCTATGTTTTCAGCACCTTGTCGGCCTTGGCGTCGATCTCCTCCTCCTGCGCCTTCGACATCCGGCCGGCCTTCACCGCCTGGGCGGCGCGGGCCTTGGCGTTGCGGGCGTGGGGCTTGTCCTCCACTGGATAGGACCTGTCCGGACCGGCGAAGTCCTTCTTCGGCAGGTGCTTGCGATCATCGGTGCTGAGGGTGGCCATGGTGGGTCTCCTTTCCGGGGCCAGGCCGGAACAACCCATGGGCCGGCGGTCAGGTTGCCGCGAACGGCGCGACCTCCACCCCTCGGCGCTCATTGTCCCAGATCATCGAGACGATCCGCCAGCCGAGGTCCGGGTCGCGATAGAGCTGGATGGAATTGATCCCCCGGCGCTCAAGCCCTGCGTCCTGCGGGGTGTTGCGGGCCTCATAGAGGCTCCACACCTGGGCCATATTGCCCAGCACGTCGATGCGCCGGGCGATCTCCACCTCATAGAAGTCGTTGGCCGCGAAGAAGTCGGTCACGTCCCTGGCATAGTCCGCCGGGCTCATGGTCTTGATCCAGGCCCGGCCGGCGCCGTCCACCCCGGTGCGCATCTGGCGGGCGTCGGCGGCGAACACCTCCGGCTGCTTCGACCAGTCGCGCGGCCCCTTGGGTCCGGAGACCATGGCGTACATGGCGTCAACGACCGCGCCGATGGCGGGGGCTTCAGGATGGCTCATGCGGCGGTCTCCAGGGACCTGGCCTTGCGGGGTGCGATCCGGGTGGACAGGCGGTTGAAGGCGATCCGTGCCGGATCTTCGATGAAACGATAGGTCAGGTTCGAACTCACAACCACACAAACCAGGCAGGCCAGCGCCACGGCGTCCATCACCCAGGGGCCCCCCAGCACCAGCAGGTCTCGCCCCTCGGACTCCTCCAGCCAGGGCAGGCCCAGGCGCACCCCCGCGGTCTTCACCAGCATGAACCCCGCCAGAGTGTAGAGCGAGTGGCTGAGATAGATGGAATAGGAGATCTCCCCCAGCCGCAGCGGCCAAGGGCGTTTCAGGGCGCGGGCTACCGGCCCGGCCTCGAAGGCGAAGATCATCACCACGGCGAAGAAGATATAGCCCGGCGCCAGGCCCGGCAGCTCGCCGATGAAGGCGAAGGTCAGCACCGCGGCGATCACGGCGGGGAATTCCAGCCAGCCGGGCGGCTTAAGGCCCAGGCCGCGGAGCCAGGTGAACAGGCTGAATCCCGCCACCCCGAGGAAGAACTCCATCACGCACTGGAAGGCGCCATTGAGGATGTCGACTTCCTTCTCGGAGAAGGGGGAGGGAACCTCAGGCGTCAGGGCCAGCAGCACAGTCATCACCGCCGCAAACGCCGCGGCGACCCAGGGCAGCCGCCGTCCTACCGCCAGGGCCAGGACGGCAAAGGCCAGGTTGGTCCAGAGCTCGATGGAGATGCTCCAGGCCGGCATGTTCCAGGTCAGGTCCCAGCCGTTGAAGCCCTGCAGCAGGAACAGGTCGGCGAAGAAGGCCGGCCAGGTGCGTTCGCCGGTGAAGGTGTGCGGGCTTCCCAGCGCGACCCTCCCGAGCTCCAGCCCCAGATAGACCAGCAGCACCGCCAGGTGCAGCGGATAGAGCCGCCCCACCCGGCGCAGGCTGAACCGCGCCAGGTCCCCCAGGTCGCCGATGCGGTCCAGATAGGCGCTCCCGATCACGAAGCCGGACAGCACGAAGAAGAAGTCCACGGCCACATAGCCGTTGTTCAGCTGCTCATGAAAATGGACGCCGGCGTTCAGGTGGAACAGCACCACGCTGAGGGCGCAGATCCCGCGCCAGGAATCCAGGGCGGCGAAACGATGGGAGGGCTGGGCCAAGATTGATCCGTCCACGGGCGGGTCGCCCGCCGCCAAGTGGTCCCACGAAAGCCCTGGAGGCAAGCCCCAGATCGCCGCAGGAACGGGGTCGGCGCTCAATTGTCCTGGACAGGCTTCGGGGCGCCCAACCGCTGCCAGGACGGATCGGCGAGGGCAGCCCCCGGATCGCTATGCGGGCAGGAACGGGGAGAGCAGGCCTGCGATTGACGTCGCCACGTCCTTGGCCTTGTTCAGTCCGTCCTGATCCGCTTTCAGGGCCTTGGTCTGGGTGTCCATCGTCCCGGTCAGGTCGCTGAGCGTCGAGAGGAAGGCGTCCACACCGTCGCGCGCCAGGATCGCGGCGCCGATGTCGTCGTCGCATTTCTTGATGGTGATGTCGTTCTCGCGAAGCGTCTGGATGCACGGCGTCATGATCGCCGGGTCCGAGATCGGCTTGGCGATCTCGGCGTCCAGTATGGTCTGGTTCGCCGCGGAGGACGCACTGGCGACCGCGCGGGTGTCGGCCAGTTGCTGGATGACCTGGTGCAGATCTGCCATCGGGGGTTCCTATTTCGCGGCTGCCGCGGCGGCGGGTTTGGCCGCGGCGTCCAGAGCCTTGGCGGCGGTCAGCAGGGCGCCGGCGCTGGCCTCCAGCGCATCGAGTTGACCGTCATTCTTCACAATGGCGAGGCGCAAGGCCCGATGGGCCGCAATGAAGCTGTCCACCGGCCCGGCTGGATCGGTCGCCGCCAAAGCCATGGCCGCTCGGGCGTCGGCCTGCGCCGCGTCCAGGTGGCTCTTCAGGCGCAGGCCGCGATCCTGCAGAAAGCCCAGAGCCGCAAATCGCTGCTCCGGCTTCGAGTTGGGATCGGCGATGATCTGCCGGGCCTGGGTCACGACACAGCCGGCGTCGGCAGGCGAGCCCGCCGTGCAGGGCGCGGGATCGAACAGGCTGTGCATCTGGCCGACCTGGTCGTGAAAACGGGTCGCAAGGTTCGAGAAGGCGGCGATCTGCTCATAGCGCAGCGAGTCGCGAAGCGTGCCCCGCAGGCGGATGAATACCGGGTTGGCGCAAATCACCGCCGTCTTCAACGCCTCGTAGCGCTGTTGTTCGATCGCCGCCTGGAAGCCGGCCGCCAGAAGGTCGACCGCCGGGCCGAAGGTCTTGCTCTTCAGGGGCGCGCCGAGGCTCTTCACCGCGGCCGCGGCGCCCGAGGCGGCGTCCTTGAACGCCTTGTCGTTATCGGCGTCCGACAGACTGACCAGGCCGTCTGAATAGGCGTCGATGGTCTTCCAGAGCGCGTCCGCGTCTGGGCCCTTGATCCCGGTCGCCCCGGTTGGCGCGGTCGCGGCCTTGCCGGCGAGGCGCCCGGCGCAGGTGGCGCTGTCGGCGTCCGCCTCGGCGTTGGCCGCCGCCTGGTCGAAATCGGCCGGCGCAGGCGCGCTCGGGTCCGCCGCGGCGTCGGCCGAGGGCAGTACGTCGACGGAGCATCGCGCCGCGGCCGTCATGGCCCCACCGGACCTGTAGAGGGGGTCCAGCGACTGGCCGTCCGCCAGAAGTCGGTTCGCGCCGGCGAGCGCGTTTTGGGCCTGGGTCACGCAGTCTGCGCGCACAACCAAGGGCGCGCCGGAATAGAGCTGCTTTTCGTCGGCGACGGAGAAGGCCTGGTCGGCGGTCTTTCCATAGGTGTCCGCATAGCCCGACCGCGCGGTCGAAAATGCGCTGAGCGATGATTTCAAGGTCTGCACGGGCTTGTTGTAAGCCGTCGACGAGCAGCCAGCGACGGCCGCCGCCACCGCCAGGCCTGCGCCTGCGATCAGGGATCGCCGACCCAGACGTCGCAATTCCGCACCCGTAAGCCCCATCGACGTCCCCCCTGGCCCGCCATTCGCGGGTGTCGGCAGGCGGCGGTTCAACATCAACCGCCACGAACCCGTGAGCCCCACTCGCTGCTCGCGCGCGCGCGCAAGGCGTCGGCTACCGACGGTAGACGAACGCTGAAATCCCAATGGACGTCAAGTGTGGTGGGCCGAACTCGTTCGTATCGCGTCGCGTTGGGACCCTGTCGTTGCGGATCAGGCCCGCTTCGGGATCACCACCTTGAGTTCGGCATAGCCCTTCACGAAGCTGGAATAGATCCGCTTGGGTTCGGCCGTGACCACGATCTCGGGGAAGCGCTTGAGGATCTCTTCCCAGATGATCCGCAGCTGCAGCTCGGCCAGGCGGTTGCCGACGCAGCGATGGATGCCGAAGCCGAAGGAGATGTGCTGCCGGGGCCGCTCGCGGTCGATGATGTAGGCGTTGGGGTTCTCGATCATCTCATCGTCGCGGTTGCCCGAGACGTACCACATCACCACCTTGTCGCCGGCCTTGATGGTCTTGCCGCCCAGCTCGAAGTCCGACTTGGCGATCCGGCGCATGTGGGCCAGCGGGGTCTGCCAGCGGATGGTCTCGGAGACCATGGAGGGGATCAGGCCGGGGTTTTCCCGCAGCTTCCTGTACTGGTCGGGGTTCTGGTTCAGCGCCAGGACCGAGCCGGTGATGGTGTTGCGGGTGGTGTCGTTGCCGCCGACGGTGAGCAGGACCACGTTCCCGAAATACTCTCGCGGCTCCATGTTCCGCGTGGCCTCGCCATGGGCCAGCATGGAGATCAGGTCCCCGGCCGGCGGGGCGTTCACCCGCTGGTTCCACAGCTCGGTGAAATAGGCGTGATACTGGACGAAGATTTCCATCTTCTGCTCGATGGTGTCGATCAGCCCCTGGCCCGGGGCCGCGGTCACCACGTCGGACCAGTAGGTCAGCTTGCGCCGGTCGGCCTGGGGCATGTCGAACAGGGTCGCCAGGGTCATGGCGGTGAGTTCCATGGACACCTTGTCCACCCAGTCGAACTCAACGCCGATGGGCAGGTTGTCGAGGATCGCGGCGGCGCGTTCGCGGATCAGCGGCTCCATCACCGCCAGGTTCATCGGCGAGACCGCGGGGCTCACGGTCTTCCGCTGCACGTCGTGCTTGGGCGGGTCCATGGCGATGAACATCGGCAGGGGGCCCTGGCCGGCGTCCTGGTTGGCGATGGTGATGCCGCCCTCGGAGGAGAACACCTGGTGATTGGTGTCCACCGTCATGATGTCGTTGTACTTGGTGATCGACCAGTAGGGGCCGAACTCGTGCTCGGCCGTGTAGTGGACCGGGTCTTCCTTGCGCAGGCGATCGAAGATCGGCCAGTGGGCGTCGGCCTGGAACAGGGCCGGCTGGGCCGGGCTGAGCTGGTCGAGCGGCAGGGCGTAGGCCTCGGCCCGGGCCTGCTCCAGCTGGGCGTTGCGGCTGAGATCGATATTGCCGTCGCTCATCATCATTCTCCCGGACGAACCTGACACAGGCGTCAACTTAACGCGAATTGGCCCGGGCTCCAACCGATCTGAAGCCGCAGGGAGTTTTTCTCCCCTTTAAAGTCTACTGATATTATAGGAATTAAGGACGCCATACTCCTTCAAGAGGCGCCTCAACTTGCCCCGTCCCACCGTCGCCATCATCGGCGCGGGCTTTTCCGGCCTGCTCACCGCCCTGCATCTCACGGCCGACCCTGATGGTCCCCAGGTGCGGCTCGTCGAGCGCGCCGCCGCCTTCGGTCGTGGCGCGGCCTTCTCCACCGCCAATCCCGACCACCTGCTCAATGTCCGGATCGCCAATATGAGCGCCCTGCCGGGGGACCCGGACCATTTCACCCGCTGGCTGGCGAGCCATGCCGGCTGGAGCGCTCACGGCGGCTTCGTCTCCCGCGGCGTCTATGGCGACTACCTGCAGGACCTGCTTCGTGAGGCGCTGGAGACCACAGCGCCCGACCGCCTGCTGCTGGAACAGGACGAGGCGGTGGAGGTGGTTCCGGTCGGCAGCCGCTGGCGCGTGAAGCTGGCCCTGGGCCGCGAGCTGGTCGCCGACGCTGTGGTGCTGGCGGTGGGGGTGTTGAAGCCCGCTCCGCCGCCAGGCGCCGATCCGGAGATCTTCGCCTCGCCCCGCTATTTCGCCGACCCCTGGAGCGCGGCCCTGCCGATGGATCCGCAGGCCGGCCCGGTGCTGCTGCTGGGGACCGGGCTCACCATGGTGGACGTGGCTCTCAGCCTGGCGGTTTCGGGCCGCAGGCTCTGGGCCATCTCCCGCCGGGGCCTGCTGCCGCGCACCCATGCGCCGGTGGCGAGCCGACCGCCCACCTCACGGCCGCTGGGGTCGCCGCTGCAGCTGCTGCGGCTGATACGGGCCCAGTCCGAGGGGGGTGACTGGCGCGAGGCGATCGATGATCTGCGGCCCCATGTCCAGGCGGTCTGGCGCAGCTGGTCGGCGGCCGAGCGCGCCGCCTTCCTTCGTCACCTGCGGCCCTGGTGGGATGTCTCGCGTCACCGCCTGGCGCCCAGCGTCGCCCGACGGATTGCGACCCTGATGCGGGACCGGGACCTCACCGTGCGGGCTGGAGACGTCATGCGCCTCACCCCCGGCCCCGACCATGTGGAGGTGACCTGGCGACCCCGGGGCGGCCAGGCCTTGCGGCGGTTGCAAGTGGCGGCGGTGGTGAACTGCGCCGGCGTGCGGGGGGATCTCCATCGCACCGATGACCCCTTGCTCACCCGCATGCTTGGCCAGGGTCTGATCCGCCCCGACGCCCACCGCCTCGGAATCGACCTGGACCCCCGCGGGCGTCCGGTGGGAGGGCAGGGGCGGAGCGCGGCCGGCCTGTACGCCGTCGGTCCGCTGACCCGCGGCGCCGTCTGGGAAATGACCTCGGTGCCGGACATCCGCGGCCAGGCCCTGCAGACCGCTCGCATGGTCCTGCGCGACCTGTCGGGCGGCCCGACGTGGCGCGAGGCCGGGGCGCAGGCTATGAGGCCTCCCCAGGCTTGAACCCGAAGGCGCCCCCTTGGCCCAACTGATCCGGATCGACGATCCCGCCGATCCGCGCATCGCCGGCTACCGCCAGGTGCGCGAGCGCGATCTGGTGGGCCGCGAGGGCCTGTTCGTCGCCGAGGGGGAAGTCGTGTTGCGGGTCCTGGCCCGGTCTTCCCGGGTGGAGCCGGTCTCGCTGTTGATCGCGGAGAAGCGT
>Ga0265327_10003196_pt1 | contig 15971 bp, 16 predicted proteins | sample 41621metaG_FD_202089 | JGI IMG/M metagenome (GOLD analysis project Ga0265327, IMG submission 202089) | Rhizosphere microbial communities from Carex aquatilis grown in University of Washington, Seatle, WA, United States - 4-16-21 metaG | ecosystem: Host-associated > Plants > Roots > Rhizosphere... | reverse complement strand
TGAACTTAAATAAGTCATTCATGTAATCACTCATCTTAACCCTAAACCTGGTGAGGCAATGAGTGAGTCACGTCCACAATATATCACACCTGATTTTATTCTATTTGAGGAAAATGGACGACTAAAAGTTCAGTTGAATTCACGTAATGCGCCTGATCTGCGCATCAGTCGTTCATACATGGAAACTTTAAAAGGATATGATGCAACACATAAAGCTAGCAAGGATTTGAAGGAGACAGTACAGTTCATCAAACAAAAATTAGATGGTGCAAAATGGTTTATTGAGTCCATTAAACAACGACAAAACACCTTGCTTCTCACCATGAATGCTATATTGAAAAAGCAATATGCCTACTTTGAAGATGGTGACGAAACCAAACTTCGACCAATGATTCTGAAAGATATTGCTGAAGAAATTGGAATGGATATTTCTACTATTTCCCGCGTTGCGAATAGTAAATATGTACAGACAGATTTTGGAGTGATTCCATTGAAATTCTTTTTTAGCGAGGGGATTCAAACAGAAGATGGAGAAGAAGTTTCGAGCCGTGAAGTAAAAAAAATACTCACCGATTGCATCTCAAACGAAGATAAACACAAACCATTACCTGATGAAAAGTTGATGGAAATATTAAAAGAGAAAGGATATACTATTGCCCGTAGAACAGTAGCAAAATACAGGGAACAATTGAACATACCCGTTGCCAGGTTGAGAAAAGAAATTTAATTCATCAAGAATTGGTTATAGAGTTTTTCTTCTAATATATTTAAAATTCGAATTCGTTTTTTATTGTGAAACTTAATGAACACATTCGCTGCAATGAATTCCGGAAATAATTCTATTTTATCTGAACATACCAAATTGCAATGGTATAAGATCATTTTTAGTTTAAAGAAAATATTTGGCAAAAAACCTGATATGAATGCGATCATTTTTCTAATAGGAATTCGTGAACTGGGTGTTACAAGAGAATTCTCCAAAGAAGAAAAAACGGATCTGATGCATATTGCAACATGTAAGTTATTAAGTTATGAAGGATATTATAAATTCGACAATCTTGATGAAGATGGTTGGCCTCATTATACATTAATTAACAAACCCCCTTACGCTGATCTTTCAGAACAAGAAAATATACTTAAAAAATTAATCGTTCAATATTTTGAAGAGTCAGGTTTGATTGATTAATTTGAATAGACAAGTTTTAAAAAATATCTTTAACAACAAAGTAGTACACATGAAAAATTTCGCTTCAAAAATTTTAGTCAGTTCTGTCTTTTTATCTTTTATTTTTATAAGTGCACAACAGCCAAAGCCAAGACCAAAGGCTCAACCTAAAGCTCCTGTGCTTGTAGCAACTAAAACTCCAAAAGATCAATTGGTAGAATTACAAACTATTTATGGGAGAATGGTGATTCGTTTATATAATGAAACTCCGCAGCATCGTGATAATTTTATTAAGTTAGTAAAGGAAGGATTTTATGACAGCTTACTATTTCACCGAGTAATAAAAGATTTTATGATTCAAGGTGGCGATCCAGTTTCAAAAAATGCCCCAACAGGAATGATGCTTGGAAATGGTGAAACAGGATATCAAATTCCGGCTGAGTTTAACACCAATCTGATTCACAAAAAAGGAGCACTTGCAGCTGCAAGAACCGATAATCCTTTAAAACAATCGAGCGGTTGCCAGTTTTATATCGTACAAGGAAAGAAATACTCCATCACTGAAATCTCAAATGCTAGAAATGCAATGAACTTTCAGGCTAAGACAAGACTATTACAAGACATAACTAATTCTGACTCAGTAAAAGCAAGAATTGATGATTTTAAAACTCGTGGTGATAAGGATGGCTTACATAATTACATGGTAAACCTGCAACCAAAAGTGGATGAGATTTATAAAACTATGGAATTTAATTATACTCCCGACCAAATTAAAACATACATTACCATAGGAGGTACTCCTCATCTTGACATGAACTATACGGTGTTCGGTGAAGTTATAGAAGGTTTAAATATCATTGACTCTATTGCTGGAAGTCCTACTGATCAATTCAACAGGCCTTTAAAAGATATCCGGATGAAAGCTAAACTTTTGAAATAAATGTAATGCGGAATTTCTTTTTTCTGATTTTTTTTTCTGTGAATCTTTGTGTTCAAGCACAAGAGGAAACGATTGTATCAGGAAGAATAATTGAAAAAGGAACAAACAATACAATTCCATTTGTAAATATTGGTTTTAAAGGAACAAAGATTGGAACAACGTCTGATTTTGAAGGTAATTTTACTTTAAAAACATCTTCTGCATCCGACACCTTAATTTTTTCTTATATTGGTTATAAAGTTGAAAAAAGGAAAATTAAATTAGGGCAAAAGCAATATCTAAACATTGAATTGCAAAGCCAGTCAACCGACCTGCGAGAATTCGTTGTACATCCTGGAGAAAATCCCGCATTGAAAATTATTCGCAAAGCTCAACAAATGCGAAGTGTGAATAATCAGGATAATCTGAAAGAATATGAATTTGATTCTTACAATAAAGTGGACGTATCTATGAATAATATTTCGGAGAAAATGAAAAGAAGTATGTTATTCAGACCTCTGAAAAAATTATTGGATACCTCAAGTCAGATGAAAAATGAAGAAGGGAAGTATATTCTTCCTCTTTTTATCAGTGAAAGTTATTCACGGTACTATCAAACTTCTTCTCCTTCAAAAAGCAAAGAAATTGTAAAAGGAAGCAACATCACCGGAATTGGTGTAAATCAAGGAAGTTACGTGATCGATCTCTTAGGAGCATCTTCTATGCAATTTAATTTTTGCAATAATTGGCTTCGCATTTTGGGAAAAGATTTTATTTCACCGATTGCAAGTGGAAGCATGAGCTATTATATCTATACTTTAACAGATTCAGTTTATATTGATGGTATAAAATGTTATAAAATCAAATTGAATTTAAGACACGAAGAAGATCTTGGATTTTTAGGAACTGTATGGATTGCTGATTCAACTTTTGCCATTAAAAGAATTGATGTGGAGCTTTCCCCAAATGCAAATGTAAATTTTGTTGACCGAATGAAGATTCAACAAGAGCTGCAACAAACTTCTCAAGGTGCATGGTTACCGGTGAAAATCAGAATGATCTTTGATGTAGCTGAATTAACAAAAAACTCAAGCGGTTTTATAGCACGCCTTTATCGTTCAAACTCTTCTATTGAAATAAACAAAATCAAAGCGCCTGATTTTTTTAATAGCACTATTGAACGTGAATCAACGGAAAAAGATTCGGTCTTTTGGAATAAGATGAGAAAAGAACCTTTCTCAAAAGTAGAAAACCAAATGTTCAAGATGATAGACTCTGTTAAAAATGTACCTGTAGTAAAAAATTATACTGATATCATAAGATTACTTCTGGAAGGATATTATCGCTCAGGGAAACTCGATTGGGGACCTTACGTTTTTTTACTTGGATACAATAAAGTTGAAGATTTTCGCTTTCAATTAGGATTTAAAACGAATCAATTCTTTTCAGAGAACTATCAATTGAGATCTCATATTGCTTATGGAACTCACGACCAGAAAATCAAATACGGTTTTGCGGGCGATTATATATTCTCTAAGAAACATTGGACAACTCTAGGGGCTTCTTTCAAAGATGATTATGATATTTTAGGTGTAACAGATAATAATGGAAGCTTGATTCAAAAGAGTGCAACTTCAAACGTATTTGCTGCTTTCAGCTTTCTCTCACCACATGCAAGGATTAATAGAACGATAGACACGCGAATCAATTTTGTATATCAGCCAAAACGTGACTGGACTTTTCATGCTTATGTGCAAAGTACTTCCTTTGAACCATTGTTCAATTTTGCTTACAAAAATAATCCCGATCAGTTAAGTACTTTTGATAATCTCAAACAAAATTTTACTTATACAGCAGGAACTATCGAAGCTCGCTTCGCTTATAAAGAACTCATGGTTGTGCGTGGAGTTGAACGAAACAGAATTGCACGTGCAAAGGCCCCCGTATTCACAATTTCCTATTCTAAAGGGTTTAAGGGTATTGCAAATGGAGAATACTCATTCGATAAGATCCAACTAAATGCCAACCAACATATTTCAACTGGTTTTCTTGGAAATGCTGATTACAATATCACTGCTGGGAAAATATTTGGAATATTACCTTATCCAATGTTATATATCCCGGCAGGTAATCAAACAATGTTCTACAGCGATAATAATTTCAGTTTGATGAACCTTTATGAGTTTCTTGCTGATGAATATGTTTATGCTAGTTATGTTCAGCATTTTGAAGGACTTTTTTTTAACAGAATCCCTTTATTGAAAAAATGGAAGCTCAGAAATTTTGCTTTGGTTAAAGCTACATATGGGACCATTCAAAGCGACAATAAAGAATCAATTACATTTGTAAATCGTGAAGGAAAACCAACAGAGCCTATTACATTTTTCGGAAATCAACCTTATGTAGAAGTAGGTTATGGAATAGAAAATATTTTTAAGTTTATTACAATTGGAGCCTATCATCGATTAACTTATATCGAATCAAGTCGCAAGGTAAGAACCTTTGGAATTAATGTAGGGCTTCGTTTTACTTTTTAGTTTTCTTCTCAAAACTTTCTCTGATCGCATCCCAATATTCTTTACCATAAGCGACAAAAATTTCATCCCCTGGTTTTAAATTTCGTGTAGCAACAATATAGGGTTTACCTTTTCTCACTTCATATTTACAATTATTTCTTAACCCTTTTACTCTTCCAAAACCTGCAGCATCATTAGCATAACGAGCAAGCACCCAAAGTGTATGTTGAGCATCTACACAATTTTTTGCGTTCACATAAAAATAGTAAGCTCCAAAACCTTTCTGGTTCTCATTTCGTTTCAAACATTCTTTCCAGGTTATTTTTTCACCTTCATATTCGCAAACAACTTCATCTTTTTTAATTTCCGAATTTGTCCATAACCCTTTTCCGGCATTGGGGAGTTTTGATTTCTTTACATATAGCATCGTGCCGCAAAAATGCACTATTATATTCATCAGAAGTGAAAAATTTTACACGATGAAATGTTAATACATTACGTATAAACCAAATCACAAATTCTTTTACTTCGTTAAATAATAAAATACTTCATGCAAATTGTATCATATAATGTAAATGGAATTCGCGCTGCAATTGGCAAGGGTTTGCTAGATTGGATGGAACAAAGAAAAGCAGATGTGTATTGCTTTCAGGAAACAAAAGCCGATCAATCACAGGTTGATGCTAAGCCATTTGAATTGCTTGGTTATAACCATTATTGGTTTTCTGCACATAAAAAAGGTTATAGTGGTGTGGCAATATTTACAAAACTAAAACCGGATTTTGTTGAATATGGTTTCGGGGATAAGAATTTTGATAATGAAGGAAGGATCATCAGAGCTGATTTTGGTAAAATTTCTGTGATCAGTTTGTATATTCCTTCTGGATCGAGCGGGGAAGAAAGGCAAGCCTATAAAATGGTTTGGCTTGATCATTTTCATCAATATATTACCAAACTAAAAAAGCAAAAGCAACAATTGATTATCTGTGGTGATTATAATATTTGTCATCAACCAATTGATATTCATGATCCGATAGGAAATAAAAATAGTTCAGGGTTTTTACCTGAAGAACGTGAATGGTTAAGTAGTTTTATAAATTCAGGGTTTATCGATTCTTTCAGAAGATTTCATCCTGAACCTCATCAATACAGTTGGTGGACATTTAGACAAAATTCTCGTGAGCGTAACAAAGGCTGGCGTATTGATTATTGTATGGTACATGAAAATTTAAGTGATCAGATTATTGCCTCAGGAATTCATCAAGATGTGGTTCACAGCGATCATTGCCCTGTTTGGGTAGAAGTAAATTAGTTAATTGGTGATGTAAAGATAATTTCCGTCACTTTTAACTACATATTGTTTAAGAGGAACTTTTGCAGTACCGCTTCTGGGAAATCCATTATCAGGGATAAATGTTGACTGGCATATACCAGCATTAGTACTTGTACAAGGTGGGCCTATAATATGTTTTTTTGAACAACTGAAATAAATTCCTGAACTATCCATACTCACATAAGCACATGTGTCCATTGGATTTACAGGGCAGGTTCTATCATAAGCCACATATACATCATTAATGGTGTGATATATAATGAGCCCTTTATAGCCACCACCTTCATAAACCCACCCTTGCTGAAAAGTAAGTGCTCCGTATTGTGGACCATTTAATTGTATTGTAATATTCACTGGCACCTGAGGAAAAAAAGGAGCTCCTGCTGTTGATGTGTTGCTCGATTTGCTACATGAATTAAATAAAAATGCAATGCAAATAATAGTAATAGCCTTATTCATATTCATAAAATCCTTTTTTAGTTTTCTTTCCAAAATGACCCGCATCTACCTTTTGTTGTTGTAAACGGCTTGGTCTAAATTTCCCATCTTGATGAAATAAATTGTAAATCGAATTGGTTACTGAAAAGTTCGTATCTACTCCAATCAGATCCATCAATTTGAATGGGCCCATCTTAAATCCACAGCTTTCCATTAAAGCATCAATGGTTTCAATATCAGTAACCTTTTCTTCTGCAATTTTTAACCCTTCAACATAATAATGACGTGCTACACGATTTACTATAAACCCTGGAGAATCATTTGCTGTTACGCAGGTTTTTCCCAATCCTTCTATGAAAGTTTTGCAGAATAGCGCTACTTTCAGATCAGTCTCAACCCCTGAAATAATTTCCACTAATTTCATTATAGTGGGTGGATTGAAAAAATGAATCCCCAGCACTCTTTGAGGATGAGGGATTTTAGCTGCTATTTGAGTAATGGGAATAGAGGAAGTATTGCTTGCAAGAATTGTTTGTGCCGAATTATTTGCTGCTACAACTTGAAAAAAATCTTGCTTAATAGGCAATTTCTCAATAATTGCTTCGATAATCAAATCGCCTTTTAACTCTTTGATATTGTTAGTAAAAGTGATATTTGCAAGTATTTGCTCTTGCTGTTCTTTCGTTAATTTTTGTTTTGACACTAAAGTCTCTAAACTTTTTTCGATCCCGGATTTGCTCTTATTCAGCATGCTATTGTCAATGTCGAACAGGATGGTTTTATATCCCTTCTGTGCTGTTAATTGAGCAATACCCATACCCATAGTTCCGGCACCTGCTACACAAATTGTTTGTATTTGATATCCCATTGCTTTACAAAAGTATCCTTTAAAAAATATTTTCTTAAAACAAAAACATACAAATTTTGATTATAGTTTAAATGGTAAATGCATTTAATAGACATTTTACATTGTTTCTATTACCTTTGAAAAGCAATTTTAGATTATGATAACAGTTAGCGAAAAAGCAAAAAGCAGAATTATTGACCTTGCAAAAGAATCGAACTACACCGAAGATTATTTTTTGCGTGTAGGTGTTGATAGTGGTGGGTGCTCGGGACTTTCTTACAAACTCGATTTTGATAATACAATCAAAGCCGGTGATGAGGTGATTGAACAAAATGGGGTTAAAATAGTAATAGATAAAAGAAGTGTTCTTTATCTTTTTGGTACAGAGCTCGACTTTACTGATGGGCTTAATGGAAAGGGGTTTACTTTCAATAACCCAAACGCAACACGTACATGCAGTTGCGGTGAGAGTTTTGCTGTTTAATAGAAAATTTTCTTAAAAGTTTGATTTTAAATTCAAAGGGATATATTTGCAGTCCTTTTTTAATACTAAAAACAATAAAATGGCAAACCATAAATCAGCTGAAAAGCGTATCCGTAGCAGTGCAACAAAGCGTTTAAAAAACAGATATCAGGCTAAAACAACTCGTACTAATATTAAAACTTTAAAGGCTACCACAGATAAATCTGAAGCAGTAACTTTATTGCAAAAGGTTTCATCAATGCTCGATAAACTTGCAAAAAAGAATGTGATTCATAAGAAAAAAGCGGCAAATCAAAAATCAAAACTTGCTAAAGCAGTAAATAAAATTGGTAAAGAAGAAGCTCCTAAAAAAGTTGTCAGAAAAGCAGCTGCTAAGAAAAAAACGAAATAATTATTTATAAAATAGTTGTAAAATGGCTTTCAATATTTGAAAGCTTTTTTTGTGTCGAAATTTTGCTATTGGCTCAATAAACCTAGTAACCCACCGGTATGCACTAGGAGTAACTTTGAGCCTGACTTGAAATAATCTCTTTTAATTAAATTGAAAACAGCCATCATCATTTTTCCGGTATACACTTGATCCAGTAAAATACCGGTTGTGCTAGCAATGGATTGGATAAATTCCATTAATTCCTGATCGGTTTTTGCATAACCACCGCGATGAAAACCATGATGGACCTTCCAATTTGTGAGGTTTGGAATAAGTTTTTCTATATCATTATTGATCTCTTCGGCACCTTTTAACACACAAATTCCTTCAGCAACCATATTATATTCAGCAGCTCTTTTGGCGATTCCTGCTAAAGTAGTTCCAGTTCCAACTGCACATATTACGTGAGTAAACCCTTTATCAATATCATCTAATATTTCTTCGCAACCTTGCATGGCTAATTCTCCTCTTCCTCCTTCATCAATGAACATTGAATTGTTGTTGGAAAAATAACAGTCGTCATATAATTTTCTTTTATTACGATAAGATTCCCTGCTAACAAAGTTCAACTCCATTCCCCATATCTTGCACAAAAATAGCATATGGTTTTTCACTTCTTCACCCCGAACAAATGCTGAAGTCTTAAAACCATACATAGCTCCTGCGCATGCTAGTGCTAACAAATGATTAGAGTATGCACCTCCAAAACTCACCAAATGATTTTTATTATTCTCTTTTGCATACTGAAAAACATATTTCAATTTTCTCCATTTATTTCCCGAAACAAACGGATGAATCTGGTCATCTCTTTTAATGAATACATCAACTTTTTTTTCAATAAATAACGAATGAGGTATTCTTTCTACTGATGGTTCAAATGGAAGGTCAAGCATGAGAAAATTTTCTTTTTATAAAACGACTCATCAAAGGAAAAGCAAATGCAAATGTAAAGACCAATTCAGGGTAAATAGGAACACGATATCTGCAAAGTCCAGAAATACCTGTTGCCACCACAATATATCCAATAAATATAAACACCAATATTCTAACTAGTAAGTCATTTTTTTTATCAAAAATGAATACACTAAATCCTAAAATGATTATCATATTCCATAAGAGAATGAATAATAGGAATACTAATAAAATGATAGGTTGATCTTTCAAAATATCTGGAATCGACTTTATTCCTTCAGCATGAAACCTGTGCAAAAATCCTAACCTTCTATTATCCTGTATCCCCCAAAAAACAGCAAGATCAAATCTGCCTGGATCAAAAAAAGTTGATACCATTCCTTTCAAATAAAGCAAACCAAAAGTTGTTTTATTCTGCTTATAAACTTCATTGCAACTTGCCGAAATAAATTCATATCGTTTCCCATAATCTGTCATAGAATCAGCCTCATGAAAAACTTTTGAAGCAAAACTTGCTGCACTGTCTTCTCCATATTTTTGCACCAAAATATACCTTGCATTTACTCTCATATCGGCCATTATTTTGATAGATGAATAATGATAATAACCTGTTGTATGCTGGTTTTGTAAGCATAAAACATGATATGTAATGGGTAATAATAAAAATGGCATCAATATTTTTTTATTCTTTTTAAATAGAATTATCAGAAAGAATAAGAAGAGTACAATTCCAAATAGGAAGATGACCGGTTTAGTTAGCATTGCCAGACTTAACAAGGCAGCTATCTTGAAGAAACTTGCTAAATCAGGTTTATGGATTGCTATTGCAGAAAAATAAAATGTGCCTAACAATAATGTTTGGAACAATATTTCCGTCATGATAAAATTTGCATGAATCAATTGTGATGGAAATAACAACAACGATAAGCAAATAGAAATAGTAATGTTTTTTTGTTCAAGTTTGAACTTTTCAAGTAATTTCCAGATCAAAAAAATATTAAAAATGCTGAATATGTTTTGAATAGCAATAACAAAAATATCGCTATTAAAAATGCTCTTACATATCACAATGAGAAATGCGTAAAGTGGCGGTCTGATTGTAAAATAGTCAATAAGTGTTGGAGCATTCCATTCTTCAGCATACCAACTTTGATGAAGCACTAAATTTTTAGCCTGATTTAAATATCCATAAGAATCAACTAAATAAATGGAACCAATTTTACATGCTAAAAGAAAGTACAATACATGAATAATGATGATAAAAATGCCGAGTGGGTGTGTAATATATTTGCGCATTATTATCGTATTCGCAAACGTTGATCAACTTTTAAATTATTGTCGAGCATATTATTGAGATTTCTGATTTGCTCCTGACTCACATTATATTTTCTACTGATTGAATACATTGTTTCCTTTTCTTTCACCACATGAAAAACAGGTTCATTCTCTTTTTCATTTGTTGAAGTTGAATCCGTCAACTTTTCTCCATTTTGAGGAACAACTATTAGCTCTTCTCCAATCTTAAGTGTATCGCTTTGCATGTCATTCAAAGCTTTCAACTCCAAAACGGTGACATTATACCTTCTCGCTATCGAATATAAAGTTTCACCTTGTTTTACCATATGATAACCCGGAACAACAGCTTCTTCTTTTTCATTTACCGGAGGTTGGTTTGGGTTGATAATTAAGTTGGCCCCAACTTTAATATTGTTATCTCGAAGTTTATTTAATTGTTTGATTCCATCAACCTGAACATTGTATTTTTTCGCGATCATAAACAAAGTTTCACCTTTTTGAACCAGATGAAAAAAGGCCATATCATCTTTATTATCTGGAATATTGATTACATATTTATCTTCAGGCAATACGGGTGTCTGGGTTTCAATATTCTTTTTTGGATCATCATACACAATATTATTGTATGTTGTGTCGGCTGCTCTTAAAGGTTTTTCTGATGTCCTTAACTTAACTATTTCTTTCCTTTTTTCTTTTAAGAATATAGTTTCACCAATCGCAGGTTCATCCCCTTCATTCATCAAATTTTTATGATAGAGTTTGCTCAGCTTAATAGCAAAACGCTGAGAAATGAGTTGCATGGTTTCATTTCCTTTCACAATATAAAATTCTTGTTCGGCTTTATAATTTTTAGGCTTCAGATAAATGGTATCACCTTTATGTAATTGTGCGTCTTTTGAAAGGTCATTGTATTTATAAATTTGCCAAACACGCATATCATTTTCAAGGGCTATTTGCGCATAACTTTCATCATCTTTAGCAACAATTCCGGGAACTCCATTTACAGTAATATTTCTTTGAGAAGCTATAACAACTTTTTTCTCTTCCACAATTTTCTTCTCTTCTTTTTGTCCGGGTTTTAATGAATCAAAATGCGCAAGATTATTTTTTTCAATAGTGGTAATTAATAATTCAGGATATTTTGGATTTGTTGCATAACCTGCTTTTTTTAAGCCTTTTGCCCAACTTTTATAATCTTTTTCATCAAGGTCGAATAGAAAGGCATAACGAGTTCCGTGCATCAAAAAATCAGAATGGTCGCGATAAGAATCTAATGCCTCTTTATATTTTCTGAAACATTCCTGAGGTGCATCATCATCTTCTTTAATTGTTTCTCCAGTCCAATCGGCTTTACATTTTATTCCAAAATGATTATTTCCAATCAAAGCTAATCGGCTATTTCCATTTCCTGATTCCAGCAAACCTTGCGCGAGTGTAATGCTTGCAGGAATGCGTGTTTTATGCATTTCTTCAACGGCAATTGGCCAATATTTTTCAACGTACTGCTCAACTGTCATTTTAAATGGGAACGCATTAGTTGGAGTTGGTTGTGCAAATAGATTAACGTTAAACGCCAAACACCAAAAGATAAAAAGCAACTTCTTCATGTGACGAAAATACTAAAGCTCTTTCATTTGAAAGAGTATTTCGATTCACAAGAAATTCATTTTTAAATCAAACTGTATAAAATATTATGCAAAAGTTTTACCTTTATAGAAATATTTGTTCCTATGTTAAGGAAATTTTAATGATAGTTTCAATTTAAAATAACTGTTATGAAAAAATTATTGATTTTTTTTCTCTTATTTTCTGCAATAGTAAAAGCTAGCAGTTTTGGCTCATCTTTTGAATTGATATATATTTATAGCACTTTCATTGCCTTAGTTTTATTGATTGTTGGCATTGAAAAGCTGATAAAATACATTCATAAAAGAATTACCATGCGTGATAAGATTTTTGATGAACATCTGCCAGCAAATAATTTTGAAGAATAGAATTTAAGAACCCTAAAATATCTTTGGTTTTCTATATCATATTAAATTCTTAATTTGCTCGTTACTTTACTACTTATTTATTCTAATGATTAAACGCACTTATTTTACGTGGATAGTTCTCTTAACTTTTTTCTTTTCAGAGAAAATTGTATTGGCTCAAGAACCCTCAGTTCTTAAAAAAACACCTGAATGGAAAATAACTCTCGATAAAAAGGAAGTTAAAATTGGCGAAGAAGTTACTATCACATTCGAAAGTATCATCGAAAAAGATTGGTATATGTATTCCAACGATTTTGATCCAAATCTTGGACCAATTGCTGCCGACTTTACTTTTAAGAAAGATAAAAGCTATGAGTTGATTGGAAAATTAAAACCTATTGGCTCCAAACAACATTACGAAGAAGTTTGGAAAGGATACGTTTCGACATTTACTAAAAAAGCTGTATTCACACAAAAGGTAAAAATACTTTCCGACAAACCTGTTATCAAAGGTTCGAGATATTTTCAGGAATGCTCTGAAGTTACCGGTGTGTGTATGCCTCCATTCGATCAGGAATTTGAAGTGAAGGGAATTGTAGTTAACAGTTTACAGTCAACAGTTCACGGTCAGCAGTCCACTGTTAATGGTCAAGAATCTGTGGTCGGTGGGCAGTCGACCGTGGACAAATCAGATTCTGTTTCTCAAGCAAAAAAAGCTGATACAATTAATCAGCAAAACTCAGCATCAACAAATCAAAAGATTGGTAAAACTAATGAACAGCATGAGTCTTTTATCGGCTTCTTAATTTTTGCCTTACTTGGTGGATTAATTGCAGTACTTACTCCTTGCGTATTTCCAATGTTGCCAATGACTGTTTCCTTCTTCACAAAGAAAAGTGATTCACGCTCGCAAGGTTTAAGACGAGCATTTACTTTTGGCTTGAGCATCGTGTCCATTTATGCTTCATTGGGGTTGGTATTTGCCTTCTTTGGCTTAGGTCCTGATTTTGGAAATTGGCTCAGCACACATTGGCTTCCAAATGTTTTATTTTTTGTGATATTTTTAGTTTTTGGAGCTTCCTTTCTGGGAATGTTTGAAATCACTTTGCCTCATCAATTGGTAAATAAAATTGATTCTAAATCAAGCATGGGAAGTTTTGCAGGAATATTTTTCATGGCATTTACATTAGTGTTGGTTTCATTTAGTTGCACCGGACCAATTGTTGGAAGTTTATTAATTGAAGCTGTTGGTGGTCACTTTGTAAAACCTTTGCTTGGAATGGCAGCTTTTGGCGCAGGTCTGGCTTTACCATTTACGTTGTTTGCCATGTTCCCATCGTGGATGCACAATCTTCCAAAATCTGGTGGTTGGTTAAACTCTGTAAAAGTTGTGTTGGGATTTATTGAGGTTGGATTTGCTTTTAAATTTTTATCGATTGCTGATGTGGTTTATCATTGGCGAATTTTAGATCGTGAAGTATATTTAGCAATCTGGATCGTCCTTGCATTTTTGTTAGGAATGTATTTGTTGGGGAAATTAAAATTCAGTCATGACAGCGATGTCACTTATGTTAGTGTTCCTCGTTTTGGATTAGCAGTAATCGCGTTTGTTTTTGGTGTGTATATGATTCCGGGATTATTTGGTGCACCACTCAAAGCCTTGTCTGGACTGCTTCCACCAATGCACACACAAGATTTTATTTTAGGAGCTAATACTAATCACACACAATCAACTAATCAACCAACTAACCAACCAATAACAATTAAACATTCTGACTTCCTCGAATTACCTCATGGTTTAACAGGTTATTTTGATTACAAACAAGCGTTGGAAGAATCGCGCAAACAACATAAACCAATCTTCATTGATTTTACCGGACATGCTTGTGTGAATTGCCGCAAAATGGAAGAATATGTGTGGGCTAAACCGGAAGTGTTGAAGCGTTTGCAAAATGATTTCATCATTGTGAGTTTGTATGCAGATGAAAGAAAAGAGTTGCCACAGGCTGATTGGTACACTTCTCCTCGTGATGGGAAAGTGAAGAAAACAATTGGTGAACAAAATCAGGATTTGCAAATCAGCAAATATAATTTCTCGGCACAGCCACAATACGTTGTGATTGATGCAGATGAAAATAAATTATCAGGACCAAATTTTTTCAATACCGATGAGCAATTATTTGTTGACTTTTTAGATAAAGGAAAGAAAGCGTTTGCTGAAAAAAAATAATATATGAATACGATCAAACAACATTTTGAAGAAGCACAACAAGTACTGAATAATTTTTTAGCTGACAAAAAAAATTTCAAAAACATTGAATCAGCAGGAAAATTAATGGTAACTGCTTTGCAAAATGGAAAGAAAATTATTTCTTGTGGAAATGGTGGAAGTATGTGTGATGCCATGCATTTTGCCGAAGAGTTAACAGGTCGTTATAGAGATGACAGAAAAGCTTTGGCAGCCATTTCAATTTCTGATCCTTCTCATATTGCTTGTGTTGGAAATGATTATGGATATGAATTTATCTTTTCTAGATATCTTGAAGCAGTTGGGAATGAAGGCGATGTGTTGCTCGGAATTTCTACAAGCGGTAATTCAAAGAATATTCTAAATGCCATTGATATTGCAAAAAAGAAAGGAATAAAAGTTGTTGGACTAACCGGAAAAGACGGAGGGAAAATGAATGGTTTATGTGATGTTGAAATTCGTGCACCGCATTCGAAATATGCCGATCGCGCTCAGGAAATTCATATCAAATGCATTCATTCATTGATTGATTTTATTGAAAGAAATGTGTAATCATTACGCTGCTTTTTATAAAATAAAAAAGCGCACCTACAAGTGCGCTTAGTAAACTAAACTAACTAAACTACCTAATATTTAATTATTTTATCGGTTCGAACATTGCCTGAAAAAATCTCAGGTATTTTGGTTCGTATACCATTTTCAATCCTTTAATTTTTGTTCTACGGTGATGTACCACTGCAACCGATTCTGCAACAACGTCCATATGCGCCTGAGTATATACTCTGCGAGGAATTGTTAATCTTACCAACTCTAATTTTGGATAATAATTTTTTCCTGTTTTTGCATTTCTTCCTGCAGAAACGATTCCTCTTTCCATCGAACGAATTCCAGATTCAACATATAACTCAGCCGCTAAAGTTTGAGCCGGATATTGATCTTGTGTTAAATGAGGCAAGAATTTTTTTGCATCAATAAATACACCATGGCCTCCTGTTGGTTGAACAATTGGAACACCAAAATCCAACAACTTATCACCTAGATATAAAACCTGTCCGATACGTGCATCCATATGTGCATCACTTACTGATTCAGCAATACCAATAGCCATCGCTTCCATATCACGACCTGCCAAACCTCCGTAAGTATGCAATCCTTCATATACAACAACCATGTTTCGTGCTTCTTCAAAAATGTCCCAATCATTTACTGCTAAGAATCCACCAATATTTACCATCGCATCTTTTTTTGCACTCATGGTTCCACCATCAGTTAATGAGCAAGTTTCTAAAACAATTTCCTGAATTGATTTTTTTGCATAACCTTTTTCACGTTGCTGAATAAACCAAGCGTTCTCGGCAACACGTGTCATATCATGAATAATTTTGATACCGTGTTTTTTTGTAAGTGCAC
>Ga0265327_10003195_pt1 | contig 15973 bp, 6 predicted proteins | sample 41621metaG_FD_202089 | JGI IMG/M metagenome (GOLD analysis project Ga0265327, IMG submission 202089) | Rhizosphere microbial communities from Carex aquatilis grown in University of Washington, Seatle, WA, United States - 4-16-21 metaG | ecosystem: Host-associated > Plants > Roots > Rhizosphere >... | reverse complement strand
CTCCCGCCTGACGGTTCGCTTGGTTTCGGTTCGCAGCCCATCGGCGGCAATGGAATCTTTCTTCCTGTCAACGCTTGGCAGGATTTAGAAGGCTCGGTTAACTTCACGGTGACTTCCGGCTCCTTTTTGATCAACAGCCTTACATTTACTGTCTGGCATCCCGACGCCATCAATCCGTCAATGTTCGACGTATATCAGACGACAGTAACACCAACGCCGACACCAGAGCCAGGTACTCTGGCATTACTTGCTAGTGGTTGCGTGTTCTTTAGTTTGCTTCCACGGATACGTCATGACCGCGCTAGTGTTGAGGACATCTGACAGTTTTTAATTCGGATTTTCATCGAGTAGGCGTGAAATTGGGCTGGGTGACTTTTCACGCCTGCGAGGCAGTTTCCCCGCGTTGTGCGATCTTCGGCCTCCGTACGGCTGTGCTTTTCTTTTTCCTGATGACCGGCATGATTGCAATAAATGAGCATTTTTATGCGCTCATTTCGCTTCTGACAATCCTTTAGCCAACAAAAAAATATCTTCCATTAAAAACCATTCATGGCGATCACTGCTCTAAACGGGGATACCCGAGCAGGAAGATCTGCAAGGGTTGTCTGTCGTCGCCTTTTTCCCCCTCGCCGTCACCCTGCCGTTTGCTGCTCACTCGTCCGACGCCCAGCCGACAGTTTGAGGTGACATCAAAAACCGCGCCAGCGGTGTCCCTCTTGCCCTTCCCACCACTGTCACGGTTTTTGCGTTCACCAGGATTTGTATGCGCTGGCGCGCACGGCTGGCTGTCTCCCGCCCAGTGAAGCGAGCAGCAAACGGCAGGGTGACGGACAGCGGTTCCGAAAAAAAAGCTATGAAGACAACAATGTTCAAAAAAGAAGCGGCAGCACCGGCGAGTGTTCGGCCATCGTGCTCGGTTCCGAAAAGTCGCGCTTTCGCGGCTCACAATGCCAACCGGGAATTGCCAACACAAACAGTCTTGGAAATGCTGAAGAGTCAATTGCCGCAACAATATGAACTGGCGGAAATCGTTGGCCGCTGGGTTTGGCTGGACTTCCCCGAACGTTCCCACCGCGCCGCCGCCAATGTCCTTTGGCGTTTGGGCTTCCATTGGAACCAGCGCCGCTGTCTCTGGCAGCACCCGTGCGGGGCGTGCGCTCCTTATAACGTCCACTCTGGCGACCCGCGCCAGAAGTTTGGCTCCCGTTTCGTTGCCACCCTTAACGCTTGAACCGGTCATGAACAACACCCCGATTTTTTCCGGCATGGACACCTTGGTTGAACCGTTCGCCTTTCCGGCCACGCCTTACGAATACAAGGTTACACCGTTGCGCGAATGCCCCTTGGAGCCCCACACCAGAGGGCTTGAATAGAGGCTAAATAGCTTTAAAAGGCTTTAAAAGACAGGGGAGAATTGACTTCGGAGAAGCACTATTAAGGCATCCAAACTGGAATGGGTTTTGAAAAGGGGCTTCAAACATCGCCATGAAGGTTTTTATAGCGAGCCAGTTCAGACAGAGGGATTAAAATTTTACTGCCGCTTTTGGGAGTAAGCCGGCGATGCAGAATCATTCCCTGTTCGCAAAGGGTCTGGATGTGGCGGCAGCTTATTCCAGTTTCCTTTGAAAATCGAGAAACGCTGATTTCCGGCTCGGCAATTTGAGGCTTGCCTGCCTTGACCAACAAACTTCCATCGGGCTGGGGCAGCTTGATAACAGGGATGTGAAACGTCATCTCACCGATGGGGAGTTCTGGATGTCCGGGGGGATTTGATTTGGACGTTTTCATTTTAAAATAATTGTTGCTGGCCTGAAACTTGGCCCTTTTGCCAGGCAATCCATTTATGTTCCGGGACAGCTTGGTAAATGCCTTCCGTGCCGTTTTTGTCGGTCAATTCAACCAAACCCAAGGCGCAGAGGTCCGTGGTGCGGGGACGGACATTTAATAAATCAATGCCACTGAGCGCCGCCAACTGCCTGGTGGTGGCTGGGCCATATGTAACCCAAGCATGGTAAACGGTTTTCCGGCTATTGTAAACGGCGGCTGAAAAGTGCGGCGGGGGTCATGTGTGTGACGCGGCGGTTCAAAAGTGCGGCATCTTCAATAACCATGAAGCATGTATCGCAATATGAACGACTGGGCCGAGATTCGCAGAAGAGTATTGGTGGAGGGCGTTAGCCGGCGGCAGATTCTCCGGGAGACGGGGATGCACCGGCAGACGTTGAAGAAGATTTTGGAACACAGCGAGCCGCCGGGCTACCGGCAGCAGCAGCCGCGACCGCGGAAGAAGCTGGGGGCATTTCTGGAACGGATCAAACAGATTCTGAAGGAGGATCTGGCCATGCCGCGCAAGCAGCGGCACACCGCCAAACGGATTTGGGAACGACTGCGGGAGGACGGCTTCACGGGCGGCTACACTGTGGTGAAGGATGCGGTGCGGGAGCTGACGCAGAAGACCCAGGAGGTATTTGTGCCGTTGCTGCATCGCCCCGGCGAGGCACAGGTGGACTTTGGCCATGCCCTGGCCAAAGTGAATGGGCAGTTACGGAAGGTAGCGTTCTTCGTGATGGCGCTGCCCCATAGCGACGCGACGTTTGTGATGGCCTTCGAGCGCGAATGCACGGAGACGTTTTGGGAAGGGCACGTGCGAGCGTTCGAGTTTTTCAAGGGCGTGCCCAAGCGGATTACCTATGACAACACGAAGGTGGCGGTGAGCAAGATTCTCGGTAAGGAGCGCCGGTTGACCCACGGCTTTCTCCAGCTTAAAAGCCACTACCTTTTTAACCATCACTTCTGCCGGGTGGCCCGCGGCAACGAGAAGGGTGTGGTGGAAGGCCAGGTGAAGTTTACACGCCAGAACTACTTCGTGCCCGTGCCGCAGGTGCGGGACATGGCCGAACTCAACGCTGGCTTACAGCAACGTTGCCAGGAGGATCAAGCCCGCTGGTTACGCGGCCAGCCGCACCCCAAGGCCGAGTTGCTGTTGGCGGATCAAAAAGCGTTCCTGCCACGGCCGATCACACCGTTCGAAGCCTGCCGCAAGTTTTCGACGGCGGCCAGTTCATTGTCGCTGGTGCGTTTTGACGGGAACGATTATTCGGTGCCGGTGCGCTGGGCGCATCATCCGATTGTGGCCAAGGGTTATTTCGACCGCGTCGTGTTGTGTGGCGACGGCAGCGAAGTCGCACGGCACGCACGCATCTGGGAGGACGAGCAGGTTTGCTTTGAACCCCTGCATTATCTGGCGTTGCTGGAGACCAAGCCGGGGGCATTCGATCACGCCCGGCCACTGGCGGGTTGGACGTTGCCGGAGTGTTTTGCTTTGTTGCGCCGCCGCCTGGAGGCCGAACGCGACGGCGATGGCACGCGGGAGTATATCAAGGTGCTCCGCCTGCTGGAAAAGCATCCACTGCCGAAGTTGCGGGCAGCGGTAGAGCAAGCCTTGGCAGTGGGGGCCATCACGCGCGACGCCGTGGCCCAGTTCCTCTATCCACGCGAAGACTGGGGTGCCACGCTGTTCTCACTGGCTGGTCATCCGCACCTCCGGCATGTGCGCGTAGCCGCGCCGAACCTGGCTTCATATATGGAATTGGTGGGAGGTGTGGCATGAGCAAAAATCCCGCCGTGCTCCTGCTGGAGCACCACTTGAAAGAACTCAGACTGCCCACCTTCCTGCGCGACTACGACAGTGTCGGTGCCGTGTGCAGTCAGGAACGCTGTGATTATCCGACCTATCTGTTACGGCTGGCCGAACGGGAGTTGATTGACCGCGAACGCCGCGCCACCGAACGCCGGATCAAGGAAGCCGCCTTCCCGGTATTGAAGACTATTGAGACCTTCGACTTCGCTGCCCAGGTCTCGATCAACGAACCGCTGGTGCGCGAACTCCTGCGGGGCGAATACATCAGCAAACGGGAAAATTTGTTACTGGTCGGCAACCCCGGCACCGGCAAGACGCATCTGGCCAGTGCGCTGGGGTTTGCCGCCTGCACCCAAGGCAAACGTGTGCGCTTCATGACCACCACGGGCTTGGTGACGCAGTTGCTCGAACAACGCGAGACGAAAACCTTGCAGCGGCTGCACAAACAACTGGAGCGGCTGGACGTTTTAGTTTTGGACGAACTCGGCTACGTCCCGTTCTCCAAGTCCGGAGCCGAACTGCTCTTCGACGTGGTGAGTCGGGCGTATGAACGCACCAGCCTGATCGTCACCACCAATCTGCCCTTTGAACAATGGACAGAAGTGCTGGGCAGCGAACGGTTGACGGGCGCATTGCTGGATCGCCTGACCCATCGGGTTCACATCTTGGAAGCCAACGGCGAGAGCTACCGGCTGACGGATGCCAAGCGACGACTGAAACGAAAGTAAACCTCACGAACCTTCGACCGCAGGCGGGGGCGAGCTAAAGGCTCGAAGCTCCCCCGCCTGCTGCTTCTACCTCGAAGCGAAATCATCCGCTTGACGCAGACCTGAATATCCAGTCTTCTTTGCTCGGAAGGTGCAGCACTTTTCGAGCGCCACCCCGCCGCACTTTTCAACCGCCGTTCACACAATTGCCGGCGGACAATTCAACGGCACGCTCCAGCCCAATACCTGGTATCGCCTGGCTTTCGCGGTGGATTTGACCGCGCCAGCGGGCCAGCAGTTGACCACCTATACCAACGGCGTGCCGGTGGGCAGCCAGTCTTTGCCGGGTGGCGTGGATGGGCAGTACGCCTTGGGACCAGCCGCACAACTCTTTACTTCCGGGCTCATGGGCAAGACTCAGGCTGGTTTTGTCAGCAGCCTCCAGTTTGTCAACGGCTGGATGCCGCCGGCGGACATCGCGGCTCTTGGAGGACCCAGTGTCGGCAAGTTGCCGCCCGGAAATGCGGTCATCCAAATCACCAACCTGTCGCTCAACGCGTCGCAATTGACGTTGCAATGGCAAGGCCCCGGCGGACAGTTTCAGGTGCAGAACACCTCCAATCTCGCCGCCGCCGCGTGGCAATCCCTTGGCACTTTGAGCAGCAACACCAGCCTGACCACCGCCGCTGCTGGCGCGGCGAATTTCTACCGGGTGGCGCAAACCCAGCCGGACATCCAAGTCGGCCAGTTGCCTTACGGCGAACAATCCGTTTCCACCAAGCAAATACTATCCGCCGCCGGCAGCCAGCTTCAGTTCAGCGGCCGGCCCGTGGATTTGGCTTTGTCGCCTGACGGCAAAACGGTCTATATCAAAAACATGAGCAGCCTGCTCGTGGTGGATGCGGCCTCGTGGACGCTGCTGCAAACCTTGAAATATCCCAGCGACGGCGCCTCGATGCACGGCATTGCCGTCAGCCCGGATGGCTCGCACGTTTATGTGACTGGTTCGGGAAATGAACTCTACGACTGGACCGTCACTGGCGGGGTGGTTTCATATTCCCGCACCATCGCGTTGGGTTCGGGTTCGGACCCGTGCGGTCTGGCCATCTCCAGCGACGGAACCACCGCGTATGTGTGTCTTTCCATCGCCAACGAGCTTGCCGTGGTGAATCTCGCCAGCGGCACCGTCAGCAAATATATCAACGTGGGCATTGCCCCGTGGAATGTCGTGCTCGCGCCGAGCGGCACCAATGCCTGGGTATCGGATTGGGGTGGACGCTTTCCCACGAACGGAGATTTGACCGCGACTTCTGCCGGGACGCCGGTCGTAATCGATAGCCGGGGCGTGGCCGCCAGTGGCGTCGTCTCCCTGGTGAACCTGACAACGGGAACGGAAACGGCGGAAGTGGCCACCGGCCTGCATCCCTCGGACCTGGCCCTCAGCCAGAATGGCGGCACGCTCTATGTGGCCAACGCCAATTCCGACACGGTAACGGTGATTGACACGCAGGCCAGGGCGGTCAAAGAAACCATCCTGATACGGCCTTCTTCGACGCTGCCTTTCGGAAGTTCTTCAAGCCTGCCTTTTGGCAGCGAATCCGATGGCCTGGCCCTGGCCGCGAACGGCACGAATTTGTTCGTGGCCTGCGCCGGCAATAACGCCATCGCCGTCGTCACCTTGCCTAACGGCCCGCAGACCAACAGCGTCGTCCAGGGGTTTGTCCCCACCGATTGGTTTCCGGGCGCGGTGATCACGGACGGCACCAACCTTTATTCGGCCAACGTCAAGGGCCTGGGCAGCCGCTACGGTCAACCAACGGCAACTTCCTTTGCCAGCTCGTCCTTTCTCGGCACCGCCAATCGCCTCCCAATTCCCTCCGCCGATGCCTTGAGCAAAGACACCGCGCTGGTGAATGAAAACGGACGTCTCAGTCAAATGCAGCAGGCCCAGCAACCGCCGCTGTCCGGCCAACCGCCGGTGCCGGTGCCCGCGCATGCGGGCGAGCCATCGGTCTTCCAGCATGTGCTCTACATTCTCAAAGAGAACAAGACCTATGATGAGATGTTTGGGGATATGGCGCAGGGCAACGGCAATTCCAGCTTGTGCATCTATCCCCAGAACATCACGCCGAATCACCATGCCCTGGCCCAGCAATATGTCCTGCTCGACAACTTTTATTGCAACGGCGTCAACTCGGCGGACGGCCATTCGTGGTCTACCGAGGCCAACAACAGCGACCACCTCGAAAAATCCTTCGGCGGTTTCGTTCGCAGTTATACCTTTGGCGACGACCCGCTGACTTATTCCTCGACCGGTTTCATTTGGAACAACGCGCTCCAGCATGGCCTGACCTTCCGGAACTACGGCGAATTCGACTATGCCTCCGTGAATGGCGGCTATTCCTGGGCCCAAATCTATACCGACTTCACCAACGGCACCCACGCCATTACCTACTCGCAAAACATCGGCGTCGCGTCGCTCCGGCCCTACAGCTCGACCAACGTTCCCGGCTGGAACCTGAACATTCCCGACCAGGTGCGCGCCTATGGCTTCATCAAGGAACTCAACGCCGCCCAAGCCAGCGGCACGTGGGCCGCATTTCATCTGCTTTATCTGCCGGATGACCATACGGGCGGCACGCCGCCGGCCCAGGCCCAGGTGGCCGACAACGACCTAGCGCTAGGAAACGTCGTCCAAGCCGTGACCACCAGCATCTTTGCCAGCAACACGGTAATTTTCGTCATCGAAGACGATCCTCAGAGCGGCTACGACCATGTGGACGGTCACCGTTCAATCTGCCTGGTCATCAGTCCCTACACCAAGCGCAACCAGGAAGTCGGCACGTTTTACAATCAGTCGGGTCTCCTCCATACAATGGAGCAGATCATGGGCCTGCCGCCCATGAACCAGCAGGATGCCATGGGCCCGCTCATGTTCGATTGTTTCACCAACACCCCGAACTATACGCCCTACACCGCGCTGCCCAGCAATATCAACCTGGCCTCGGGCGGCGTGGCCATGCTCACGCCCAAGGCCCGCTATTACGCCCGGTTGGTGCGCAAGATGGATTTCAGCAAGCCCGACCAGGTCAACGAGGACATCTTCAATCGCTACATCTGGCACTCGATCAAGGGCGACGCCCGGTATCCGTCTGAATTTGTCGGCGGCCACGGCAAGGGATTGAAGCGGCTCGGACTGGTGCTGACCAGCACGGCCAAGGACGCTGACGATTAAACTCCCTGCGCCGATAAACTTATCAGCCAGCGGTTATGGGGTTCCCGGATTTCATGTCGGGCTTTTAGGTCGGGAGCTGATGTTCTCGTTTGTGCTAGGCTTCCCACGAGGCGCTGGCGCAAATCCAAGCTCTGGTTGGCAGGTGGGGAACTTGCGCGAATCAGCATTCAGCAGAGGCTTGTTTGCTGGAACAAGCCGAGGCATGGTTGCAGCCTATCCTACTATAGGGCGGCACTTTCATGGCCAATAGCTCTCATAAATATCAATGACCTTATCTGTGTTCCGGCTGAGAGTGACTGCCACAAAACAAGCATGGTAACCCACGTGACCGCCGCTGGGGATTAAGAGACGAATCTCGCAACAGTCCTCCAAAAACTCATAATCCACACTTGAAGTGTCAAAATGCAGTGGACCCGATGTGATGCGCCTGGCTTTGAAACGGCTCCACACCTCTGGCGATGACGCCGCCTGAACGGCTGCTAGTTTCCAATGCGCAATGTCTTTGTCGCTGAAGCCCTCTGAACGAGGCTCCTCAGTGCTGCGGCAACCAACCAGCAGTGCTAGTGCAAGTAGTGTAACTGAAGCGAGGCGTGTCATAAGCCACTTAACAATTAGCGGACAGCTCGTTTTGCAGCCTATCCCCTTTAATTTCGAGCAGTGTCCGCCGATGATAAATAGTTGTCAAGCATCGCAGACACCAAACGAGCAGTGAAAGGGTAGCGACCAAATTCTGACGAATTGCGGGCAAGTCCTCAGCGGAAGCTGATGCTCTAGTTGTTGCTCCGCTCTTAATTTTTCCCTTCCTCAATTTGCAGATTGAAGTGCAGGAACCGGTTCCAAGGATTCAGTTGGACCCGCTAATTCCATGACCACAATCGTGTCGGTATCGTTCAGGTTTTTATCCTCCAGGTGAATTATGCTTCCGCCGTCGCGCGTGACCAGGGTGAGCGGATCGCCGTTCAGCAGTCGTACGGAAACCACTTTTTCTTTCAACTCAGGAATCGCGATCTCCCGGCGTCCATTCAGGAGGTGAAGATAAATTTTGTGATCCTTGCAGGTGGACGCAAAGTTCTTTTCCGGCAGCAGCGGACCGCCGCGCGTGCCGTAAATGCTTTCCCCGTTCTGTTCCAGCCAGGCCCCCATTTCCTTGAGCCGGGCAACCTGGGCCGGCTCAAAGGTTCCATCGGCCTTGGGCGGCACGTTCAGCAGCAGGTTGCCGTCGCGTCCGACGATGTTCACCAATTGTTGGACCAGCTTTTTTAAGGGGGTGGCGGTGGTGTTGGGGTGCCAGGACCAGCCTTGGGTGATGGAGATGCAGCTTTCCCAAGGACGTTCACGATCAAAGGCGCCAATGCGCCCTTCCGGCGTGTCAAAATCTCCGCGCAGGCCGCCACGGTCATTAATCATGATGCCGGGTTGCAGGTGACGGACCAGCCGGATGGATGCTTCCGGCGTGTTTTTCCAAAGGTATTGCGGACTGTCGAGGCAGTCGAACCACAGCATGTCTATCTGGCCATAGTTACCGCAGAGTTCTTTCAGGTGCGTGAGATACATTTCACAATATTGGTCATGGGTGGATTCATTGCCGAAGTCGCGGTTGTACCAATCCCGTGGCGAATAGTACCAGCCGATTTTCAACCCTTGCTTATGGCAGGCATCTGCCAGTTCTTTGGCGGTGTCTTTGCCATAGGGCGTGGAGAGAATGTTGTAATCCATGGTCTTGGTGCCAAACATGCAGAATCCGTCATGGTGTTTCATGATGGGAATCATGTATTTCATGCCCGCCGCCTTCGCCAGCACGGCCCATTTTTCCGCGTCAAAGTTTTCATTGCGGAATTGTTTGTAGAGGTTGTCGTAGACAGGGTCTGCCTGGTAGGTTCCGTTGACTCCTGACCCGCCCGAGCGGATGCGCCCCAGCTTGCTGCCTTTGCGTGACCAACTGATTTCCACCCCGGCCACGGAACACGGTCCCCAATGGATGAACATTCCGAATTTGAGTTTTCGCCACGCCGCAACGGATTCCGGAGCCGCATTCAATGCCGGATCACGCCAGTCCGGCACGGAAATCTTGTGCATTTGCTCCGCATTCCCTGTTACCTCATATTCGATGACAGTGGTAACCGCGTCCCGCTCCGCGCGGTCCATAAAAATCTGAATGCCAATTGCCCAATTGACAGAAATTTTGCCGCCCGTCAGCGCCTTCCAGCTTCCCTGCACCAGCGGAAGTTCCGAGTTGGGAAATTGCATCAACAGTCCGGGCTGCCAGTTACGGATGAAAAGGTAAACCGTGCTGCCCTTGGCCCGGGAAACCCCCCAGTCACCCGGCAGGAACGGGCCCGGCACCGAGTCCTTGATCAAGGAACCAAATTTCGCGGCCAGCCGGGCATCCAGTAACGGCGCAACGTTTTCCGGACTCGTGGCCGGCTCAGAAATGGCCGCCGGCTTGATTTCGTCAGGCGCAGCGGCGGCGATGGCGGCGGCAGCAACCGACATCAGGGCGGCGGCCAGCAGTGCAGTCAGGTTCGTAATTTTGTTCTTCATCTTAATTTTCCTCACTCCGTTTAACTCATCCACGGCATGGGCGGCAACATTGCCATAAGGTAAGAGTCTTCGCGCCCGGCAGGCGAGCGAAGAGTTGCGAATATCGTTTCGTGAAAGCCACCCAACCCGTCACCATCACGGATCGACCACGTCGCCGGTAATGGTCACATGATCGAACGCGGCCCAATGGACGTTCGGGTTTTGCGAGGACGCGGCGTAGGTGAACAGGCCCGCGTAAATAATCTTCCCGATGCCGCGAAGCGTGTTTGTGTTGACCGATGTCCAGGTTGCACCATCGCTGGACACGGACGTGGTGAACGTATTGGCGACGCGCTGAATTTTATACCAGGCGTGTGATCCCGGAATGTCTACGGCATATTGTCCGCCACCGTTGGCGATTGTGTCATCCTCGTAAAAGGTGGCATGGTCCAGAGTGTTAAAAGCACAGGCGTAGCGCGTGATTCTGCCGTCCCCAAACGGCGAGCCGGGCGTGGTGTTAGTGGTGCCGCGCATGATGATGCCGGCTGACCAGCCGCTATCGGGCCGCTGGCCATCCGGTCCGGCGGCGGGTCTGGTAAAACCCGCGCGATGCGCAACCAGCGTGCAATCGCCGGTGACCTGCCGGCCTAGAAAATTCAGGCCGTCGCCCATGAGCGTAAAAGTGCCGCCGGAAATCTTGGCTCCATTCGGATAAGTATGGTCGCTCATCGAGGCGAGCAGCCACGGATCTAACGTCATGTTGGTGGTAGTGACCACGCTCTGCGCCGAGTCAACCGTGTTGCTGGAATTATAAAATACCCGCGCGCGAAACAGGTTGCTCGTGGCCGCCCAGACGAAGGAATTTAGGTTGAAGGGCGCAGCGACGGCACGTCCCCAGTAATTATTCCCGAGATAAAACTGAACTTTGTTGATGGTTGCACCGTTGGTGGCGACGGTGGCTTTGAGTTCCACGTTTGTACCGCATACGCACGAGCCATCGGCCGGTGCGGTGAGCGCAACCGCAGGTTCGGCGGCATCTGGCTGGCGATACCATGCGTTGACGGGAATGGCTGTGCCAGCGGCGATGCCCGGCCCGCTCCACGACACCGTCAGTCCGTCAATCAAATCGCCCGTGTCGCCACTTTCGTTATCAAAGAAAAACTGGAGGCTGACCGCGTGCATCCCGGTGGCAAGTGCGGCCCAACCGTTCATGGGCGCGGGGCTGTGTTCGCCATCCCAGTTCACAATGTTCCTGCCGTCAATCGCCAATCGGCTGCCGTCGGCGGAATTCAAGGTGAACGTGTAGAGGCCGTCGGTTGGCGCATTGATGTAGCCGGTGAAATTAACCGCGTAATGAGTGCGCGCCCGGCGCACCGTGAGGTCGGGAAAATTCACCGCGCCTTGATACGCCGGCGTTAGTGCGACAAAATTTGGCAACGTCACATAATTTGAAGCCGCTTCGTAATATTTATACGACAGCCCGTTGGTCGCGCCGGTGGGAGTGGTTGCTGTATTTAGGTTGATTCTCGCAGGTGTTAGCGAGATGGATGCGTTCGTAACGTTGAAAATGTCAGTAATGGTCAACCGCACATAGGGCGTGCTGACGCCGGTGATGTCTAACAGCTTTTGCCGCGCTTCCGGGTCAATGTCATAAAACGAAACGGACGGTAAGCCGGCATAACCGGAGTTGTTGAACACCTCAATCTTATAGGCGAGTTGCGGCGAACTGGTGGCGGGCAATTGCCACGTGGTAATTAGTTGATTGCCGGAAACCGATGACGTAGCGCCGTTGACGATGATCGCGTCAATGGCCGGGGCGGCCGGCTGGTTGGTCATTACGCAGGTATATTGCGCGTTATTGCGCGCGGCAGCCACGATGTCCACCCCCGCCGGCGGGTTGGTCACAAAGCTCGCGCTGGACCAGTTCGTCGCCACGAGCATTACCAGATTGCCCGTGGTGGCCGGCAGATGGTTGGTCACGTCATACAGATAATTGCTGCCGCTGCAGGTCTCGAAGAACGCAGCGGTGGCATTCTCGAGTACTCCGCACGTTCCACTTTCGCCAAGCTGCCGGACCGATGGCGTGAACCGGTTGGCCATCTGCCACGCCCCTCCGCCATACTTGTGATAATAGACATTTCGAAAATCAGTACGACGCGGAGAGCGATTGCCGTTGCCGAAATCTTCCTGGAAACCTGAAAGCCCATTAACACCTGTGGGAGTGAACGGCAGCTTCATCGTCGCTATGTGAAACCAGTTGCTCGTGGCTGGATCCCGCAACCAGCGCCCGGCATAACCGAGATGCGGCGTGCCGTCCGCCGGCTGCCACACGCGCAGCACTTCGCGGTACCAGCGGTTGCTTTGAATTAGCGGCCAGTTTCCCTGGACCTTGCCGGACGCGCCTTCACCGATGTGCGGCGGCGCATACATATTAGTCGTCGTCCAATAGGCCGTCACCGCCGCGCCGGGCACTGCGGTGCCGCTCGGTGGCCAGAAGCTCCAGATAATGCTGCACGGCGGATTGCCGCCGGGATCGGACGGCATGCCGCCATAGAAAAACGCCGAGCCGCCGTCGGTGCCGGCGATGGTCTGGTAATAGATGGCGTTATACGTGGACTCGGCCCAATACGGCCAGCGCACATCCTGCACAATTCCATCGGCAGGGGCACTGACATTGAAATCGTGGTATTCCGCGTGAACCGAAATTGACAAAAGGTCAACGGCGGCCAGCCAGATGAGAAAACAGAACCGTTTCATTATTTTTATAAAATCGAAAATTAAGCAGGCAGCGCCGTTGATTCAGGAGCCACCAATTGATGCCGGGCGGCAAACCATTCCGGTGGCGCGGTGTTCTGGCTCCCGGTGCCAGCCTCAGGCGGCCCGCCAAAAAGCGCTGCCAGCCGTATCGACCTTAAGCTCCTCGGTTAAAACTTTAGCTGCCACCTGGAAGCGCTCATGCGTTCGTAGCTTCTGACAAATGTTCTCTATTTGAGTCGTGACCGCATGGAACTTTAGCCCCAGATCACCGGCAATCTGCCGTCTGGTTTGTCCGACCGCCAGAAGCGCCAGTACTTGTAGCTCACCATTGGTCAGGTTGCAACCTGGTTGTTCCGGTACATCGGACGCATGGTGACCTGGTTCACTCATAAAAAATGTCCATGGTTCACGAGGCAAGGCCGGGAAAGTTGCGGCTTTCCCGGCCAATTTTTTACATTTTACTCACGGATTGACCAACTGGTAGAACACCGCAGGTTTGGCCGGGTCAATCGTGATGGTGGCGCTGCCGTCGCTCACGCCGGGCACCGTTCCCCAGTATGTACCCAGGCCCGTGGACAGGCTGTTGGTCTGGCTTACCAACCGCCATCCCTGACCGGCCGGCCAGGTGAGGGTCAGGACGCCGCCGCTGATGTTGTTGGTGATGGCAGCGGGGCCGCTCGGGCCGCTGGCAACCACGCTCAAGATGCCGCTGGTCGGATCCCAGTTCCACTTCGAACCGGCGGTCAGGCTGCCCGGCAGGTTGGTGGCTGTGAAGTTGCCGGAATAACTTCCTGCACTGAACAGCGTGAATGCGTCGCCGATTTGGTAGGTGCCGCCCAAGCTGGTTACCGTCAGTGTTCCGCCGAAAGCGGCGCTAGTCATGCCTGATGCATTGCCGAAGGTGGATGTGCCAGCGGTGCGGTCAATCGCGAGCGTCGTTGTTCCGCCGTTGTTAAGGGTCAACGCGCCACCGACTGTCAAGGTACCAATCCCGCTGGTGCCGGGGGCGAAGTTGCCATTGTTAATGACTGAACCCGCCGTGCCAGTGCCGGTGAGGGTGCTGCCAGATTCAGTTAGTACGGTGCCCGTTGTGGCGAGGCTGCCGTTGAGCACGAACGTGCCATTGCTGACGACCGTCGTGCCGGTGTAAGTATTAGCACCGTCCAGCTCCATGGTTCCCGCCCCGTCTTTGACGATACCATAGCCGCTGGCTGCCTGGGTGATCGGTCCATTGACCAGCAAGTCGGTCGCCGCCGCGCCGTCAGCCACGGTGAATACCAGTTGATTGTTGGGATTGCCCTCGCGCAACCGCAGTTCGCCGGAAACGGTGGCGGTTATATTGGTGGGCAATGTGTGGATTGACCAGCCGCCGCCTGCCGAGAAACGCGCGCCAGAATCAGCGGTCAAAGTGCCGCCGGTTAGGTTCACGGTCAGGCCCCAACCCTGGTCTCCAGCGGCAGTGGTGGTGAATGAACCACCATTAAGATTGAGCGTGGTGACATGCGCGCCCGAATAACCGAGCACATTGGCGGTGGTGGCATTGGCGGAACCGCCTGCATTGACCGTCAATGCGCCGTTCAAAACACCATTAAGATTATTGCCCGTGGACAATTGCAACGTTGCGCCATTACTGACGATGGTTCCGCCAGTGAAGGTATTAATGCCCGTCAACTCAAGGGTCCCGCTGCCATTAACAACGAGTCCGTTAGTGCCGGTCATCGGCACGCCGATGAGCGTGGTCGAATTGCTGACGGTGATGGTTGCCATGTTGGTGCCGGCGTTCAATGCCAGAGAGCCGCCCGTGCCAGCTTCGATGTCCCACGACGAGGCGTTGGCCTGGTCGGCGAACAAGAGTTGTCCAATGATGACCGGTTCATCCAACGTGACGGTCGCGGGATTGCCGCTCAAGGTGAGCGTGCTGAAGTCAGCGGTCATGCCGGAACCGTTGGCAATAATGCCGGCCAGCCAGTCGCCGGACGCGGCCCACGAACCGCCGGACGGATTGGTCCAGGTCGGCGTGCTGATGGTGGTGTAAGTCGCGCTCTGCACCATGCTATCGCTCAATCCGGTTGCCGAGGCATAGGCTTGGATGGTGATGGTCGTGTTCGCCGGAATGGTGACCGACACCGGCGTAATACCCCAGGATGAGGTGATGTCCGGTGTGTTGCCGTTGGTGGTGTAGTACAGCTTCGCTCCGGTGGTGGTGGAATTAATGGTTACCACCATGGGCCCGATATATGAGCCCGAAATCGGTGAGAAGGTCGGCGGACCAGCGTTCGCAACCACCGCGATGCTGCCGCTCGTCAATAATGACGTGGTGTCCCAACTCAATCCCGCAGGCAAAGCGGGCAGGGTAAGGGAACTGAAACTGCCCGTTGCGGCAGTAGTAAAGAGCGTGAAGGTGTCGCCTGCCGCCAGCAGCGTGGCGTCTGTGGTAACATTGGTAACGACCAACGGCCCGCTGACCGTAAGCGAAGTCATGCCAACAACCTGATCACTCACCGCGCTGCCGCCGTCTTTACTAATCCGGAACAAGGACGTGCCGGAAAGTGAAACATTGTTGTTGATCGTGAGCGTGCCGATGCTGCTGCCGCCGGGGGCAAACCTGGCACCGGAGGAAACGGTAACGACACCGTTAATTGTGCCGGCACCCGAGAGGGTGCTGCCAGTGTTGATGGTTACGGCATTAGTACCAATTGAGCCGCTGACCACGAGCGTGCCGCCATTGACCACGGTGGTTCCGGTATAAGTATTTGCTCCGGCAAGTTCCATCGTTCCCGTACCGGCCTTGATGAAGCCATAGGTGGCGCCACCGGAGGTGCCAAAATTTCCGGACACAAGCAAATCTGCACCGGCATCGCCCGTCACGTCCGCGACATTGAAGGTTAGCGAGCCACCCGCCACCGTCATGTTCACCGCATTCATGACCGCCGCAGCGGCAGAACCGTTGGTCACCAGGACTGAATAATCCGACGTATTGAAGGTCCACGAACCCCAGGTGGAGTCAGGTGTTCCGCTGGTCAAGGTGGCACCACCTTCCAGTATGAGCGAACCACTGTGCCCGCCAATGTTTGAGGTCACTCCATTTGAAGTGGTCAGCGTGCCGCCGGATTT
>Ga0265327_10003194_pt1 | contig 15973 bp, 8 predicted proteins | sample 41621metaG_FD_202089 | JGI IMG/M metagenome (GOLD analysis project Ga0265327, IMG submission 202089) | Rhizosphere microbial communities from Carex aquatilis grown in University of Washington, Seatle, WA, United States - 4-16-21 metaG | ecosystem: Host-associated > Plants > Roots > Rhizosphere >... | reverse complement strand
TGTTAAACCTAAGAGTAATTACCATGAATGGACAATGGGGTAAAATTGTGCATTTGATTAAAACTGCCGCTTAGACTCCAATGCGACAATTTTAAATGCACCCCCTGTAACATCACACCAATAAAGTATTACAAAAAGGCGTAACTTTAACCTATGCCATTCTTCCGCAATTTTACATACTGGATAGATAAACGTAAATGGAAATACGTTTTTCTTTTAACCACGCTAGAGCTGTCGATGCCCGTTGCTTAGTAGCATTACTACGGTACAAGTGTGCGACGCAAGTAAAGTTAGGCATTGTAATGTTGCCGGGTTAATAACTATACAGCACTTTTGTAACGTGCAACGTTAATTTCATTTTTACATTTTCAAATCATCTCATTTTCAAATTGCTTTGCCATGCCACATTATATACAAGCCGGCCAGGTGCCGCACAAACGCCATACGCAGTTTCGCAAACCGGATGGCTCATTATATTCAGAACAACTATTCAGCACGGAAGGTTTTAGCAGCGACAGTACTTTGCTATACCATTGCCACCCGCCTACAGCTATAATACATACAGAAGAACCCTATAATGTAATGCCACATATAGCAGAAGAAAAAATGCTGAAGCACCGCAGCTTTGATGGGTTTAAAACCCAGCCTGTGGCTGATTATTTGCAAAGCCGCATACCTGTGCTGGTAAACAGCGATTGCCATATTGTACTTGCCGCACCACAGCAAAGCATGCAAGGTTATTTTTATAAAAACGCAGATGCTGATGAAATGATATTTATACATGCAGGCAGCGGCAAACTGCTTACCCAATATGGTGAGCTTGTTTTTGGTTATGGCGATTATCTTGTTATTCCGCGCGGTACTATTTATCAAATTGTTTTTGACGGCGCTGATAACAGGCTGTTTATTGTTGAAAGTTTTAGCCCCATACGCTACCCAAAAAGATATGTAAGCAAATGGGGGCAGCTAATGGAAAACTCGCCCTATTGCGAGCGCGACATACGCACACCGCAAAATATTACCGCCATTGATGAAGCGGGTGATTTTACGGTACGCACAAAAAAGAAAGGCCGGATGTACCACATACATTACGGGTTTCATCCCTTTGATGTGGTGGGGTGGGATGGCTGCTGCTATCCGTTTGCTTTTAGCATACACGATTTTGAGCCTATTACTGGCCGCGTGCATCAGCCACCGCCTGTACACCAAACATTTGAGGCGCATAATTTTGTGGTGTGCAGCTTTGTGCCAAGGTTATTTGATTATCACCCGCTGTCTATACCGGCGCCATACAACCACAGCAATATTGACAGCGATGAAGTAATATATTACGTGGATGGTGATTTTATGAGCCGCAAAAATGTTACACGTGGTATGATAACACTGCACCCCGGCGGCATTCCGCATGGCCCGCACCCCGGCACTGTACAAAAAAGTATTGGCGCAAAAGAAACCAAGGAACTGGCTGTGATGGTTGACACCTTTCACCCGCTGCAATTAACTGTTGAAGCATTGGACATTGAGAATGATGGGTATGTGATGAGCTGGGCAGAGTAGAAACAAAGTGGGAAAGACCGGAAGTGCGGAAGACGGAAAATTTGAAACTTGGATAAACTTGTGATTGTAAGATTGTAAGTTCAAAACTAATACAGTCCTAACGCGGGAAGATGTAAACGTCCCTTGTCTTTCGGACTTTCTGTCTGACATACTTTCCGACTGTTTTTATAACCGCACACCATTTGTATCGCAACCGTACACCCAGCGCGTACCGCTTCAATTAATCTCCTCATTATCAGCGAGTAATAATTTGGCATAGTCCATGCTATAACCCTTATCGTAGGTTGCGAAATCAGCAGTTCTCCGTGCCAGATCTTAGCCAAAACAAAACAATAAATACACAGCCATGATAAAAAACTATTTTAAGGTAGCCTGGAGAAATTTGATGAAGAGTAAAATGTTTTCGTTCATCAATATTTTCGGGTTAACTACAGGCATTACCGTTTGTATGATGATCTTTTTGTTTGTAATGAATGAGTTTAGTTATGACGATTTTCATGTAAATGGTAAAAACATTTACAGGGTAATGCGTACGTATGATCCCACAAAACCGTCGGTGCCTTATTTAAGCGGCCCTTATGCAACAGCACTGATGAATGACTACCCCGGTGAGATAAAGCAGGCTGTAAGAATAATGCCGGACAATGACCTTATTTCATTTAACGACAAATCGTTTAACGAAAAGAACGTTTACCTGGCAGACAGTAATTTCTTTTCCGTCTTTACATTCCCTTTATTAAAGGGCAATGCTGCAACAGCGCTTAAGGATATAAATAGTGTGGTGCTTACGGAAGAAACAGCAAAAAAATATTTCGGCAATGATGACCCCATTGGCAAAATTGTTGACATGAACAAGAAACGGAAACTAAAAGTTACGGGTATTGTTAAAAACCTGCCTGCCAACTCGCACCTTCATTTTGATATGGTTATACCCATTTCATTTTACTATAACGAACCATGGTTTAAAGTTTGGATAAACAATAACAATTTTACTTATGTAGTACTGGATGATCATGCTACTAAAGAAAGCCTTGAAAAACGCTTTCCTCAATTCATGGATAAGTATATGGGTGCTGACATGGTAAAGCTTGGCAACCGGTTCAGCCTTTCACTACGCCCGTTAAAAGATATTTATTTTGAAGAAGCGTCATCATTTGACAACGTAAGGCATGGCGATAAAAAAGTAGTATATATCTTTCTTTCAATAGCTGTGCTTATATTGATCATCGCCTGTATAAACTTTATGAACCTTAGCACCATACGCGCAGCAGAGCGCAGTAAAGAGGTGGGCCTGCGCAAGGTTATGGGCGCGCTGCGTAACAGCCTTATATGGCAGTTTATAGGCGAGTCGCTTTTACTGGCAATTATCTCCTGCATATTATCAGTTGGGCTGCTGCAGTTTTTAATGCCGGTTTATAGCAAACTACTTGGCCATTCTATTGCAGTGCCTTACAGTACCTGGTATTTGTATGCATTTCTTGCCGGTGTTATAGTAGCAGTGGGCTTGTTGGCAGGCAGCTATCCTGCACTTATTTTATCACGCTTCTCACCTATTGAGGCGCTTAAGGGCAAGTTAAAACGCGGCAAAGGGGGCTCTATATTCCGGCAGGCCCTGGTAGTAGTGCAGTTTAGCATATCAGTACTGTTAATTACCGGCACAATTATTATGAACAAACAAATGAGCTTTGTAAAAAACAAAGAGTTGGGTTACAACAGCGAGCAAAGCATGATAATACCCCTTGATAACGGTGAAATTTATAACCACATGAGGGATTTTAAGCAGGAGTTGCAAAGCAACAGCAATGTGATATCTGTATCAATGATGTCTGGCGAGCCGGGCGGCTTTTTTGATGACCACACTTTTAATGTTGAAGGGCATGACGGCATTATATGGAAAGCCCATACCGAGTTTGCTGATTTTGAATTTGTAAAAGCATTAGGCATTAAAATAATTGCAGGGAGGGATTTTTCTTCGCAGCACCCTACTGATACGATGTCTGCCGTACTTATAAACCGTGCGGCGGCTGTTAATCTTGGTTACACGCCGGAACAAGCCCTTGGCAAATGGATAAAAAACACAATACGCGACAGCGCTGCCCGCAGGGTGGTGGGAGTAGTTGAAGATTTTAACTATTCTTCTTTAAAAGAGGGCATTGAACCGCTGGTTATTTCGCCCAGCGAAGATCGCAGGGTAATTGTGGTAAGGTTAAGGCCGGGCAACATGCAAAACGATATTGCTTTGGTAAAAAATGCTTACAGCAAAGCTGCGCCTGTTTATCCATTTGAATACACATTTTTAGATAAAAAATTTGATGACCTGTACCAAAAAGACATAAGGCAGCAAAACATACTAAATATATTTTCAGGCCTGGCAATTATTATTGCGTGCCTTGGTTTATTTGGCCTTGCCAGCTTTACCGCAGCAAAACGTACGAAAGAAATTGGGGTGAGAAAAGTGCTGGGTTCATCAGTGCAAAATATTGTAATACTGCTCTCCCGCGACCTGCTTAAACCTGTATTACTTGCAACTATTATTGCTATACCAATTGCTTACAGCGCTATGAGTAACTGGCTGCAAAATTTTGCCTATCGCACACCATTACAATGGTGGGTATTTGCACTTGCTGCTGTAATAACAGTTGCTATTGCTTTATTTACGGTAAGCTTTAAAGCTATTAAAGCAGCCACTGCAAACCCAACAAAGAGTTTGAGGAGCGAGTAGAAAAAGGAGTTCTCTTATTCGCTCTTCCACTGCGGTGGATAGAGGGTTAGAATGGGGCGGTTTATTATGCGAATACTAAACCATTTCAGATAAAGCCCGGTTGATAACTCGTCGCAAATTATCAACCGGGCTTTATTATATACTTCAACTGTCATCTTGCATCGGTTATCTTCTTGTCTAAACTTTTAAACAAAAAAGGGCAGCTTTGAAAAGCCGCCCGCATAGTACCCCCAAGAAAAAAGAACGTATAATAACTTATTTGCTTTTTGTTTCCAGTTGCTTAACCCTTTTTAAAAGGTCGTTAAGTGTTGCCTGCAGGGCCTGGTTTTGGCCTTGAATATCTTCGTTTTTCTTTTTTAATGTTTCTATCATTTGCTGTTGTTCCTGCACAGCTTTAACAAGCGGTGCAACAAAATCAGAATATCTTAACGCGTAAATGTCCTTATCGCTGCCCGGCTTATCAACTCCGCTAAAGTCGTACCCTATTTGGCGGGCCGCTGTTTGCACATCCTGCGCAACAAAACCGGTGTACTGTATATTATCATCTGCTTTTAATTCGGCTGGTTTGCTTCCTTCAAGGCTTGCCCTTGTTGTTTTGGCGGGGCCGGATTTATCTTTCACACCAAAAAAAGTATTTAGTTTGGCATTGTCGTAGTTGTAGGTAACGGGCCTTAGTTTCATTATAAATTGCAGGCCGGGCACGTCCTCTTTAATATTCTTTTTAAAACGGCCGTCAGAGAAGGTTGACCAGCCAACTTTACCGCCAATGCTCGTCATGCTTGTATTACCTATAACGGCTTTGTTTGATGCATTAACCACAGCATCATAGCCAAGGGCTATCACATTATCCAGCGCGCTGCCTGATACATCTGCCTGCCAGCCTAAAATGGTTTGGTAACTGCCTGTGCGGTTGGTCCAGGCGGTTGTGGCGCCAAGATACGTGTTGCCGGCGCCGCTGGGCGCATTTTCGCCTGCTGCACTTCCAACAAAAGTGTTATAGTATGGGCCATATAATAAAGCGCCGGCATTGTCGCCAATCAATACGGTACTTTCTCCTTCATATTTATATCCCGCGCGGCTGCCTATAAGCACTGACGCGCGTGAATATGACGCATAACCCGCGCTGTCGCCTATGGCTATTACATCATTTGGGCCGTAATTTATTCCAGTATAATCAGCATTCATAGCAGCATGCCCTATTACCACATTACGCCAGGCGTTGCCCAACTTCATACCGGCACTGTGCCCTAATATAATATTGTCTTGTCCACCGGCGTTATAGGCTGCATTATAGCCCATTACTATGCTGCGCCTGCTTGCGTAGCCACTATAGTTCGCATATGCCCCTATTACTGTATTCTCCGTTTGTCCGCCGCCGTAGCCGGCAGCATAGCCTAAAAATGTATTATTATTACCAACATCTGCCCCTGCGCCTGCTATATAGCCGATAACAGTATTATATGAGCCTTTGCTGTTACTATAACCAGACTGAAAACCCACAAAAGTGTTAGCGCTGCCCGTACCATTTTTATAGCCGCTTTGCACACCTTCAAAATGGTTATAGGCACCCGTGGTATCATTGTACCCTGCCTGGTAACCCACAAACATGTTATTAGTAACCGTTTTAGCAGAGTAACCAGCCTGGAAACCGATAGACATATTTTGTCCGCCAAGTGTATTATTGTTGCCGGCCTGGAAGCCAAGGAAAACGTTATTATTGCCGGATGAGTTATTTGTACCCGCCTGGTAGCCATAAAAAGTATTATACCCACCACTTGTATTATGGTAGCCGGCCTGCAAGCCGGTAAATAAATTATTTGCCCCTGATGTGTTATAAAAACCTGACTGAGCACCAATGAAGGTATTGCTCGACGCTGTAGTATTTGTGTAACCCGCACCAAAGCCTATAAAAAAGTTGCCGCTGCCTGTGGTGTTTTTTACGCCAGCCAGCGTGCCGATAAATGTATTAAGAGAGCCGGATGTATTACTTGTTCCCGCACCAAAACCCAGGAATAATTGGTTTGATGCTGTATTTGCATAACCTGCGCTGTCGCCTATTATCGTGTTATTTGATGCTGTAAGCTGATTGTAGCCCGCTTTATATCCCATTAATAAGTTATGTGAACCCGACGTATTAAAACGGCCTGCATAATAACCAATGAAATGATTATCATACCCTGTATTATTAGACAGGCCAACAGTATTGCCAATAAAAAGGTTATTGTAACCAGTTGTGTTGCCACCACCGGCAATATACCCGATAAACTGGTTTGACGAGCCGGTTGTATTGGACGTACCTGCCTGGTAACCTTCAAAATGGTTCATATTGCCATGCGTGTTTTTAACACCTGCTGAAAGACCTGAGAAATGATTAAAACTACCGTCTACATTAGAACCGCCTGCGCTGTTGCCATTAAAAAAATTGCCCGATCCGTTAGTATTAAGGTAACCAGCATAAGTACCCACAAAAAAATTATTATCAACCTGGTTCTTATTGCCTGCCATGGCACCAATAGCCGTTACATCTGTAATTGTTTTGTTCATGCCAGACTGGTACCCATAAAAGGTATTGCCGTTATCTGGATCTATCCAGCCAGCCAAATTATTATTCACACGTATATTAAATGGCACATCATCAGTAGTACCTATAAAGTTATTTGCGTCTGTCGTATTTGCGTTTCCGCGCAGTAACCAGGCGCCTTTGGCAGAAGTATCTGCTGCCGCAAGCTGCGCCCAGTATTTACCAGTATAATACCAAAAGCCGCTGTCCACATCATTTTGAAATATCAGCAACCCTTTAGCGGGGCTAACAATAGCGTTTTTTTGTGCAGCCGTCATTCTTGGTATAAGTAAGCCTTTGTTAGTTGCCGCTACATCAAGCATAGCGCTGTTGTTAGGCGCGGTACCCGCACTGTTAATACTAACGCCCTGCTGGGCATTGGCCTTGTTTATTTGCAAGGCAGCAGCGGTAATTACTATTGCCGTATAAAACAACAGGCGTAAAAATGGTCTCATCGTTTTTGTATTGGGTTTAATTTCGGGAACAAAAGTATTTGCTGTAACGTCCGTTAACTATACCGAATATTCGGTATTACCTACGCAACCAATGTTAGCAATATTTGCAGTGTTAAATAATATTAGATGCTACAGGCTAATAACCTGGCGGCCATTACTTGCCTGCGTGCAAACCACTTTAATTACAGTTAGTTATGAAAGCAAAATATACTCCACTATTATTTATACTATTACCATTTTTGGGTACAGCACAATTGCGCACCGGCACAGCAGTTTTATATATAGGCAGCAACACATCTGTCATTACCACAGGCACAGTAACATTAGCTGGCAACATAGCCGGTACCGGAAACGTTACAATGGCGGGCAATACATTGCAGGATGTTAATGCAGCGGGTTTTGCTATACCAAACCTGGTAATAAATAATGCAGCTAATGTGCGTATGACTGGTGATGCCATTGTAGCCGATAGTTTAAAATTTATAAAAGGCAAAGTATATACCAATAACTTCTTGTTTAGCATATTGCCAGCAGCCAAAATAACTGGATATGGCAACACCGCATACGTTGCCACAAGCGATGCAACAAACAATGTGGCAACTACCGGTGGGCTTAAAATAACTGTTGCCGCCGGCACACAGATATTATTTCCGGCTGGCCCAAACAGTAACAGTTATAACCCTTTAACCATAAAAAACAATGCCGGGCCTGATGAACAGTATACTTTAAGGGTAAGCCCTGTAGCCGTTGCCGGCCCAACCGCAGCAAACACTGTGAATATTACCTGGAATGTTACAGAAGCCACGGCCGGTGGTAACACCTTAGTGCTTACACCACAGTGGAACGGCGCCGATGAGCCGGCGGGCTTTAATAGGGCAAGCGCAAGGATGGTACGTTCAAACGGCACAACCGATGTTGAAAAAACAGGCATATCAGCCGCTACTGGCGCCGGTCCTTACCGGATAAGTGCCGGCCCTTTTACAGGCGCTTCATTGTTTGGCGTAACAAGCGCTGCTAATGCACTAATGGCTACAACCATTGCTAACCCTAGCGATGCAATTGCAGCAATTGAAAGCATAAAAATGTACCCAACCATTGTACCGGGCAACACCGCGCAATTGCTTATTAATACGCCGGCACAGAAGAAATATCTTTATATAATTACTGATATGAACGGCAAAACCTTTGCAAGGAAAGACCTTCCGTTATGGAAGGGTAATAACATTATACCGGTAACCTTACCTGCACTGGCCGGTGGTATGTATATATTGAATGTTTATGATGGAACTGTTTTAAAGAAATCTATCAAGTTTGTAAAGGGATAGATAGATTGCAGATTACCCGATTTCGGATTGTAGATTGATTCCAGTATTTAAGTGTGTACGTGACATATTCGCAGCTTGGAAATTTTTCTTACCTGTGGCAAACTTTATAATCAATTTGTCTGCATTCTATCGGTCGACAAAATTCAATCTGCAATCGTGCAATCTGCAGCCGTTAAACTATCTTCTGCCTTATAACCTTAGCTACGGCCTCGTGGCTGCTGTTAACGTGCAGTTTGCGGTAAACGCTTTTTATATGCGTTTTTACCGTTTCAATGGAGATGTTCATTTTATCGGCTATCATCTTATAACTCTTACCATCGGCAAGGCACTCTAATAGCTCCTTTTCTTTAGGCGTAAGGTTATAATCATCAGGCGTTGTTTCGGGCATATTTAGCTGGAAGAATTGTACAACCAGTTTTGCTACTGAAGGCGATAATGGTGAGCCCCCCTTATAGGTATCAGAAAGCGCCTGCAGTATTTGTTGGGGTGTGGAGTTTTTTAACAGGTATCCTGAACCACCCGCACACAATGCCTGGAATATTTTTTCCTTATCGTCAAATACGGTCAATATCAATATCTTCATGCCGGGGTACTCACTTTTTATAAGCCTTGTAGTATCAATCCCATTCATCACCGGCATTTCAATATCGGTCATTATAACATCAGGCTTGTAATGTTTAACATGTTGCAAAGCCTGCCTTGTATCAGGAAAAGCTGCAACACATTCAAACTCGGCCGAAGTGTTCACTAAAAAATATAAGGAATCACGCAAATGCTTATTATCCTCAAAAATCATTACCCTTATTTTTCCATTTTCATTCATACTGCAAAATGAATGAAATTTCCCGACATTTTTTCTACCGAATATTGGGTATGGGTATTAGCGCCATTACAATTGTACCATTTCCCGGTGCAGATGTAATTTCGCAGGTGCCAAAACTTGCCCTTGCCCTGTTTATCATTGTTTCAAACCCATTTCCGGGAGCGGTTGTGGCCTTTTCAAAGCCTCTGCCATTATCTTTAATTGATACTGAAAAGGCTTTGTCTCCCGCAATAAAGTCAAGGTCTATCTGTGTGGCGGCTGCATACTTAAGCGCATTGTTTATGGCCTCTTTTATAATAAGAAAAATATTCTTTCTAAGCTCCATGGTAAAATGTTGCTGGTCAATCTTATTATCAATATTAAGGCAAACAGCTACGGTGCTTACTTCTTTTAACCCGGCCACATAGTTCTCAATCCTCTCCCTAAGGCTTTCGCCCTCATCAAACCTGGGGTTCATGCTCCAAACTATATCGCTCATCCTGTCAATTACCTCTTTGGTGTTTGAGTTTATTTTACGTAACAGGTTTTCCGTCATCAGTTTATCGCCGCCGTTTTGCGCGGCCATGTTGCTTAACAGCAAAATACTGCTTAACGAGCTGCCAATATCATCATGCAGGTCGCTTGAAAGCTGGTTGCGCATTTCAACCTCTTTCAGCTTTTGTTTTATATTTCTCCTGTTCCATAAAATAAACACTAAAAAGCCGCCTAAAATTATAAGGCTGGCTATAAAAATCGTTATAATGTGCTGCCTGCTAATCTCCTGCTGGTCAAGCTTTTTCTGCGTGTTCAATAAAAGTATGGTGCGGTCTTTTTTATCAGTTTCGTACTGCGCAAACATCCCGGCAATCTTCTCATTATTGTTGTTGGCATTGGTTGAGTCTTTGTAGGCGCCGCTTTCAAGCAGGTAATCAAAAGCAAGCTTATAATTGCCTGTTTCACGGTAAGCCTGCGCTAATTCAAACGAGGCATCATAAGCATAATCTGTTTGCCCGCTTTTACTAAAAACGGCAAGAGATCTTGATAAATATTTTATAGCATCCGGGTATTGCTTAAGTTCTGCAAACATTCTGCCTATATTTATTTCTTCGTACGCCACATCGCTGGTATCGGCAGTGCTTTCAAAAAAGCTTCTGGCCGCCAGGTAATAATGCAATGCAGAATCGTTATACCGGTTGCCCAGGCTGTCGTTTGCCATTGACGAAAAAGCATCTCCCACATTTTCATACGCAAACGCTGTATTAATATTTACATGCTGCTGCTGGTAAACCAACGCCTTTTTGTAATAAAACAATGTTGAGTCGTACTGCTTTTTCTTTAAATACAGGCTTGCCAGCGTTGGCACCGTGGTCATGTATAAGTCAATATTTCCTATCGTCAAAAAATCATTGGCGGCAGATAGTACATAATCTTTTGCTTTTGCCAGCTGCCCCATGTCCCTGTAAATAATACCAATTTGCTTTTCAGCGTAAGCTTTGCCGTCTTCATCTTTTTCTGATTCCAGTAAACCTGTTACGGGCAATGCATAGGTAAGCGCTTTCTCATAGTTTTTCTTGCTTAAAAAAAGCGTTACCATGTTAAGCCTGGCCCTGCCTTCGCTTTTTTTAAAGTGCAGTTTTTGCGCAACAGCTATCGCTCTCAAAAAATTCGCCTCTGCTGAATCATAATTGTTTGCCCGGTAATAGGCCCAACCCAGCGCATTGGCGCTTGCCTGGTAATTGCTGTCGTTTTTATATTTTAAGCACAGCTCAATTGCCTGCCTGCCTACTATAATTGCACTGTCGGGGTTTATATTGGCAAGTTCAAAAGCGAGGTTGTGCATAACGCCCATGGATGAATCAACACTAACAGTTCTTCTAAGTAGTGCTAAAAGCGAATCAACATGCGCGCGCTGGCTATAGCCGCCAAAAGCTAAGCATATAAGCAGCAATAACAGCAACAACTTTCTCATGGTGTGGATTAATAACGGGTAATTGGTAGCTGCCCTAAAATTAACCAACTATTTCGTTTGAACAAATGTTCTATTTTTGCCGCCAGCTTAATTAAAAACAATTGCTCTATGGCATACAATCTACTAAAAGGTAAAAAAGGCATCATATTCGGCGCTCTTGACGAAAACTCTATTGCATGGAAAACAGCTATACGCTGCCATGAAGAAGGCGCACAACTGGTGCTAACTAACGCCCCGGTTGCACTGCGCATGGGCGAAATAAATAAACTGGCCGAAAAGGTAAACGCACCGGTTATTGGGGCTGACGTTACCAACATGGACGATATTAAAAAATTATTTGATGAAAGCATAAAGCATTTTGGCGGTAAAATTGATTTTATACTGCACTCTATAGGCATGAGTGTTAATATGCGCAAAGGCAAAGCCTATACTGAAATTGATTACGGTTTTAACCAAAAAACCCTTGACATTTCGGCCACCAGCTTGCACAGGGTATTGCGCACCGCGTGGGATATGGACGCCATTAGCGAGTGGGGCAGCGTGGTTGCCCTTACCTACATTGCAGCGCAAAGGGTTTTTCCCGATTACAACGAGATGGCCGACGCAAAATCGTTACTTGAAAGCATTACACGCAGCTTTGGCTATTACTATGGCGCTAAAAACAAAGTACGCATAAACACCATTTCGCAGTCGCCTACACGTACCACCGCAGGCAGCGGAGTTAAAGGCTTTGACGGTTTTATTACCTACGCCGACAAAATGAGCCCGCTTGGCAATGCCTCGGCAGAAGATTGCGCCAACTACTGCGTTACCCTGTTTAGCGACCTTACCAAATACGTTACTATGCAAAACCTGTTTCACGATGGCGGCTTTAGCTTTACCGGCGTTACACCTGCCGTTATTGCCATGATGAAAGAGGAGTAAACAACTCTTATTTTCATTTCATATTACGTTTTTTTAATTTGGCTGTATACATATACAGCCAAATTAGTTTAACAAGCTGTATAGGCTACGGGCCTTCAACAATTTTAGTATGCAGTGTATTCAAAACACCAATTTTCGTTTACAAATTCAATCAGCATTCCAAACGGCAAAATACCCTTAACTACCGGTTCACTCTGCTCCGTCTAAAAATTTAGGCCGCCAATCCTTTTTGGGCAAAATTCAATTCAAAGAGCTATGGTAAGTTTACAGAAACCACCTTGGAGGAGGAAAAAGGATGAATTTGGATGCAATCTAAAAATGGCATAAATGCTTGTATTTTAATCGTTTATACCAATTCTCCTTTCCAAAAAATGCATTTTGTTTAAAAAACAAAGAGTCCGCTAAAAAGAAGGAGAACCTGTAAACCATCCCCGGGCATAAATATAAAAAAGCCGTTTTCGTCCGGTGTTTTTGCAAACTTTTTTCAAAAAAGTTTTCCCCAACAAATATTTCACTGGCAACCGGGTAATCATCAATAACGCATTCTCCCGCTCTAAAAAGGCTTCTTCGCTTAGATTTTCCAAACACCCTCTCACTGTGTGGGGAGGGATGGGGTGAGGTCACTCGCTCCTCAAACTCCTAACCGGGTTTACCATGGCCGCTTTAAAGCACTGCACAATAATTAGTATAAATACTGCCAGAAAAATAAACCCACATACAAACAGGTAAGGCACTACATTTTGCTGTATGCGGTAGGCATAGTTTTGCAGCCACGTATTGGAGATAAAGTACGCCAGCGGCCAGGCAATAACATTTGAAATAATAATAAGCAGTGCATATTCCTTCAAAAAAATATTAATAATGTTTTTGGCGCTGGCGCCCAACACTTTTCGTACCGCAATTTCTTTGGTACGTTTGGTTAATGTAAAAGCAACCACGCCAAATATGCCCATAAATACAATAACAAGGTTTAACGCCGTGGCAATTCCTGCCGCCTTTTTTAGCTGTAATTCATTTTGGTATAGAGACTGAAATTTTTCATCCATAAAAAAATATTCAAACCCGGCATCGGGAAAAATATTCTTCCACGTATCCTGTATTTTAGCCAGCGTGGTTGCTATGCTGCTGCCGTTGTTGCCAATGTTTATTTTTAATGAATAATAACGGTATGCCCGTGTAAAGGGCTCATTTAAACTGGCAATAATAAGCGGCTGAATATTTTTCTGCATGCTTTCAAGGTTAAAATCTTTAACCACACCGGCAATGGTTAACACGGGGCCGCCTGCACCGCCAAAAAGCACTTGCTTACCAGCCACAGGGGCCTGCAGCTTAAGCACGCGTACTGCGGTTTCGTTCAAAACAACGTTCCCAGGTTTATAAGGTGTACCGTTGGGCTGCATAAAAACACCTTCTTTAAGCGTAATGCCGTATGTTGTAGCATAATCCTCATCAGCCGTTATCATCATTACGTTGCTTACTTCGCTGCTGCTGGTGGTACCAACGCTAACATAACCGCCGGTGTTTCCATCGGGTATCTCATAGCTTAAAGCAGCGCTTTGCACACCCGGTATGGCTGTTAGCCTATTTTTAATGCCTTCCATTTTTATGACACCTACACTATCCCATTGCCGCGGTATAGATGAAATGATCATTACCTGGTCTTTATTATATCCCATGTCTTTATCAAAAAAATAAGCTACCTGTTTGCTGACGTTTAAGGCGCTTATAAATACGATAATAGCCAGCGAAAATTGAATAACCAGCAGCACTTTACGCAAAACAAGGCCACCCGTTGCCGCGCTAATTTTTCCCTTAACTGCGTTAATGGTATTGGTGTTACTTAACACAAAAGCAGGATAAATGCCTGCCAGCAAGCCAATACCGGCTACCAGCAAAAACAAAAAGGCCAACTTGCCAACATTAAACTGCCAAAAGTGTGCAAGTTGCGCATGCAATAGTTGGTTAAAAGCAGGCCGCAGCGCCTCGTACAGGCCAAGGGAAATAATGCCGGCAGTAAATGTAAGCATCATCGCCTCGGTTAAATATTGCAGCACAAGTTCGGTTTTGGCGCTGCCAAATACCTTGCGCAACCCTATTTCTTTAAGGCGGTAGGCTGATGTGCCGATATTTATGTTTACAAAATTTATAATCGCCAGTAACAGAATAAACAGCGCCACAAGCGCCAGCGTGGTTAATGTTTTTTGTACTGCCCCGTTATTTTGTGTAAGGTAATAATCAGCCATGGGCGCCAGTTGTACCGTAAGGTTACCCTTAACAAAAGGGGGCTGGTATTTTTGCAGCACATGTGCAAACGGCTGTACAAGGTTTGCGGCTGTTACACCATCTTTAAGCTGCAACATGGCAACCATGTATACGTTAGCCCAGTTATCACCTTTATCCCCGCCCTGGAAGTATTGGTTAGCATCCATTGGCAGGTAAACATCGTAGGGTATTGCTGTGTAGTAAGTAACAGTATTATTCGGCATATCCTTAAGCACAGCAGTAATAACAAAATTGTGTTTTGCCCCGTCAGCAGGGGTTTGCACGGTTATAACCTTATCAACCACGTCTGTTTGTCCGAAGAATTTTTTAGCAAAGCTTTCGGTAACAACAGCACTTTCGTTGTTTCTAAAAGCCTGTTTTTCATTGCCGTATAACAATTTAAACCCAAACATGCTAACCAGCGTAGTGTCGCCCGCTGATATTTGTGTACGAAAATGCCTGTCACCTGCTGAAACAATATTTGTTACAGGGTCAAACCGGTAGTAATTGGCTACAAAGTTGGGGTATTCGTCCCTCATTGTTTTGGCAAGCGGCCCAAGTGTTGTAATATCAATGCCAATATTGTCCTGCTTCCATTTACTTTTTATAACATACTGGTTTTGTATATTTTTAATATCGCTGTTCACTCCTTTTTCATCCAGCACAAAAATTCCTATCAGTAACGAGAAGGTTATGCCCGTGGCAAGGCAAAAGATATTTATCAGCGAAAAAAATTTGTGCTTTACTAAATGCCTTATTGCTATGGTAAAGTAACTTTTAAGCATAAGTAGATGTGTTATTATGTGAATGGACGGTGAGATTTTGTTTCAACGCTTAAATCTACGAAAAAATCGTAGATAAAAATTCTTTTGTCTTAGCCAACGGTGCGCCTTGATTGATGAACAGTAAAAATGTTGCATATATGTCAAAGCATTTGCTACAATTCACCGTTTCTTTACCCGCCATTCGCAGTTCCGGTATTTGGAGGTTTTCCCGGCGTAAAAAAAGAGAGGGTTATGCGGGCAGCAAAACACCTTTTTACGGTCCAAAATTTCAAGCCGCAAAAAAATTAAATACCTTCGCTTCTATCATCGCATACGTCTTCGCTCAGCCTTTTCCACCATGGCGGGCAAGGGGTGATATTAGTGGCCGCTAAACAACGCTTTTTACCAGCATCCCCCTTTTGGGGGGATAGAAAAATACAGGGCTTTTTTACCCTGACCCGTCCTAAAAAAACTATACACTTAAAAAGTGTATAATGGAAGAAAAAAAGACTATTCGGGCAGAAGGCAGCCGCAGTCATTTTAGCAAGAATCTTATTTTACAAATTGTCAAGTCGGTAGAGCGTGGAGCTACCCGCCGTGAGATTATTGAGCGTTATGGGGTAGCCAAAAGCA
>Ga0265327_10003193_pt1 | contig 15986 bp, 10 predicted proteins | sample 41621metaG_FD_202089 | JGI IMG/M metagenome (GOLD analysis project Ga0265327, IMG submission 202089) | Rhizosphere microbial communities from Carex aquatilis grown in University of Washington, Seatle, WA, United States - 4-16-21 metaG | ecosystem: Host-associated > Plants > Roots > Rhizosphere... | reverse complement strand
CATGATAGTCAAAACTTATGGCATGATTCGGCTCAGTATGGAATTAATGCAATTAGGGCCATTGATAAAGAGCACCTGATCTATGTCGATGGCGACGAATGGAGTGGAGCCGCATCATGGCCGAAAGCAAATCCTCAGCCGTTTGTAACCGACCCGCTTAATAAAGTGGTTTATGACGCTCATAGTTATTTTGACGATGATTTTAGCGGCCGTTATAAGAAGCTTGCCGAGAATGTTAATTTTAAAGATAGAATCAACGCCAGATTGCAGCCATTTATTTCTTGGCTAAAAACCAATAAACAAAAAGGCGTTATAGGCGAATGGAGTGTCCCCGCTAACGATGCAAAATTTAATAATGCTGTAGATAGCTTTATAGATATTACTAATACCGAATGTCTGGATTGGTTTGTTTGGGCTGGCGGACAATGGAAAGCGGACTACGATTTATCCTTGGAACCGGTGAATGGGCAAGACAAAGTTCTGTTAAAAAAACTGAAAGAGTATTTGCATCCTGCTCATAAATAACATCAATAATTATCGGACTACGGCATGCTCGTTTCTAATATAGATTAAACTAAAAATATCGGGTTTATATTAAATAAAACAGGATTATAGTGATTCAATATTTCCAGCTCTGAAGCGTAAATAGGAATGACGTAATGAATGAAATGGTTAATCGTGAACTTCAAATAAATATTCATCCCAACGACTATAAACACTTTGAAATTTTATTAAGGCATCAGATAAAAGCATGGGGAAGCAATATTGACCGAGTACGCTTAACTCTCGACCTGCATAACAGCGAAAGCGGACGTTACCGATCCGATCATTTCGCCGATAACCTTCGCAAGATTTATTCAATAATTAACCTTATTGCCAAAGAATACAGTTTCATCACCGTTGACGAAGTTGATACGTCCGATGAAACACGTCATGCCGTAGCCCGTAAATTTTTTAATAAACACGATATTCCAATCAAAGCCTGGGACGGTGGCCCCTTTTACTCGTATCTGTACGGTCTCTGGAAAGTCAGAGCGCGCACTGTCATTCATATGGATTCGGATATGATGTTTGGCGGCTTAAGCCCGACCTGGATCGATGAAGCGGAGGACATTCTAGATACCGATATTAATGTAATCTATGTTGCTCCGTTGTCCGGCCCGCCTCATCCTGAAGGTATATTAAAAGGGCAATCAAGTACTTCAGTCCGGCCTTATTCCCGGCCTAACTCATATGCCTTCACTAGTGTAAGTACTCGACTATTCGTTACCCGTCCTCAATTAATAGAGAGCCGTCTGGGTTATCTTGAAGGGTTGCCGCCAAATTTTGATCAACAGCTGAAGGCATTTTTGCTGGGCAATCCGCCTCAGTCCAGAGAGTTCGAGGTGGTATTAAGTCATAGCCTGCAAAAACGTAAACTCATTAGAGTTGACTATCTGGGCAAAGAACCGGGTATGTGGTCGCTTCATCCCCCGTTTCGGACTGAACAGTTTTACCAAGACTTGCCGGCTATTATTCATCGCATCGAAACCGGTGATTTGCCGGATGAGCAACGAGGATATTATAACTTGCACGACAGTATGTGCGACTGGTCTGCCGCCAGGCAAAACAATACAAAAGTGCAAAGAGCGTATAAGCATGCACTCAGAATAATAAATCGAAGATTGATTTCATGAGTTTTGTCTTCGGCAGAAAACAGGCAAAGATGAAAGCTGTTGAAAATCCCTCTACACACCGGCTTGTACGAAACAGCTTTGTTTATACAACGGATTTCGTTCTTCAAATTTTTGTGCAGGCCGCTTATGCCATTCTTATTTCCAAGAAACTCGGCCCATCGAATTATGGCGTTTTTGCCTCGATAACAGCAATCATTATTATGGGGTCTGTTTTTGCAGGATGGGGATGCGACCAACTACTGATCAAAAACGTATCGGTTGCAAAAGAAAAGTTTCAAATAAACTTCGGCAGAGGCTTAGTCCTTATTCTAGCCACCTATCCGCTATTATCGGCATTATTATTCTGCATATTATATTTTACGCTTAATGCATCTTCAGTCAGTAATCTATCGTTATTATTATTCATAACAGCGGATTTACTTTTCACTAAAACCATTTTCTTTGCAAAAGCCTGTTTCGTCGTATTTGAACGGGCAAGAAACCAGTTAGTGATTAATCTTGTTACAACACTGACCAAGCTATTTGCTTTATTATTTGCGCTCCACTATGCGCTGACTTTTAATTTAGATCAATGGGCGCTGTGGTATTTTGCAGGCGGCTTGTTCTCAACCTGCTTTAGCCTATTGTATGTAATCTATCATCTTGGCCCGCCTAAATTTGGCAGAGTCAGATCGGAATTTATAATCGGCATGCAGTTCTGTATTGAGCAAGCCTCGCTGGCTGCATTAAAAGACCTTGATAAACCTATAATTTCAGCGTTGATGGGTTCGGAGCAAGGGGGATATTATGCAGCCGCATTTAAATTAGTAGACGCCGCCTGCTCACCGGTTAGAGGGATACTCTACGCGGCTTATGTTAGATACTTTAAATTCAGCCATAAAAGTGAAAATGACGGGATCTTATTTTCTTTTAAAGTGCTGCCCTACCTCATTATTACTTCGCTGATAATAGGGATATGTATATATTATTTAGCCTGGATATTACCCCTGCTTCTCGGACAAAAATATCAGCCGTCGGTTGATATTATAAAACAATTATGCGTCTATCCCTTGCTAATGGGTTTATTGGGTACGGCCGTGGATTTACTTCGCGGCATTGGTCGGCAGTTAACCAGAACCTATATAATGATAGTGTCATCTTTAGCAACAGCGCCGATACTTTTTTATTCCCTACATTATTTTGGAATTTTGGGCGCCGTTTATGCAAAACTTCTTGTCCTTACTCTTACCGTTATAGTGGCTTGGCTAATAATATACAGAGTCAAGTCAAAAATTCGAATATAGAGTTCGAAGCCGATAATGCGGCGACAATAAACCTATGGCGATGGGCCAAATGCAGTTTTCGGCAAGGTGCCGGAGAGCAGCCTGAATATTTGCCCGGCCGCACAAAAACTTTGACGTAGTTTCCCATTACGGCACAAAAATCGGCAAATCTGTGGACCGGGTATCTGCCAAAGCCGATGTTAATTCGGATTCCGTGAGAAACAGTGCAGAAAGTTTGAGCCATCCTCAGCAGAATTAACACGCTTACCGGCGGTGGTTACAAGAAAGCACGGATCACTTCATCAACTTTTGACCGTGCTTCCTGCCTTAGCCCATACCATGTTTTATCAAAGAGTTACGACGATGTTTAAATTAATTGCCCTTATTATTACACTTCACGCCTATTGGCTCTGGCCCTCGGCGGCCATGGCGACCGGAAACCCGTTACTGCGCGGTGTTAATCTGGCAGGCGCCGAGTTTGCGCCTAATCGCTTTCCGGATGGCACCACCATTAACTATACCTTTCCTACGGCAGCCAAACTCCAGTACTACAGCGCAGCCGGATTCAGCACGATTCGATTGCCCTTCACTTGGGAACAACTCCAGCCTAAACAATTCGGCGCGCTCAATCCGGTCTATCTGGCCCAAATCACCCACTTCCTGGATGAAGCGGCCCTTCGGAATCAGCGCGTGGTATTGGATATGCATAATTTCGGGCGCTACAATAAAAATATTGTCGGAACCGAGGCAGTTCCAGCCAAGGCATTCAGAAACTTTTGGTGGAGACTGGCTAAAGTCGTAAAAAATCATCCGGCCCTACTTGCCTATGGACTGATGAATGAGCCTCACGATATGAACGGGTATTGGCCTCTAGTGGCTCAAGCCGGTGTCGATGGCGTTCGCTATATCGATTCCAACCATCCTATCTATGTCGCAGGGGACGGCTGGAGTAATGCGCAACACTGGGCCGGCCACAATCCGCAACCCTTTGTTAAAGACCCAAAGCAGTTGATCGTATACGAAGCCCATATTTTTTTCGATGCCGACTATAGCGGACATTATTCGGGCGGCTTAGATAGCACTGTAGACCTGCCGTTACTGGTAGAGCAACGCCTACAACCCTTTATTTCTTGGCTTTCAACCTATCGGCAACGAGGGATAATCGGCGAATGGGGAGTCCCCGACGACCCGAAGTGGCAGCCTGCAATGGATAAGTTTATGGATATGGCCGACCGGAATTGTCTGGGCTGGTTTTATTGGGCCGGAGGAACCTGGAAAGATAGCTATCCCTTATCTTTAGAGCCGATTAATGGTGTTGACCGTCCTAAGCTGCAACGCCTTCAGGCAAGATTGCAAAATACCGCCCCAATGGATAATGCAGCCTCCCTGTGTAAATGGCGCAAAACACGGTGAATAAAAAAATACAAATCGGTAAATAACATAATCATCCGCGTCCGGCGGACGTACCTTTAACGAAATCAGAACGCCAACGACAGGCTCCTAGAGCACAAAATCCTCAGTCGTCAGACTATTTACTCCTGCCAAGCGTATGGAGAAATCCGCAGTCGGATCATTATCGTTATTACCGTAAACAATGTGCGAGCTTCGATCGAAATAGAGCGCGCCCTGATTGTCAAACATACCAGAAAAATGATTGCCTACCCGCAGCTCTGAAAAAGCATTGTTAGCTCGAATACCTGCATTTGCATCAATATCCGATAAATCAATCTTGTCGCCTTGCCCGCTGCTAAAATCAACAACAATATCGCAACTTGCCGCTGTGGCCCCGGTTTCAGTTACCGCCTTAAAATCAAATACATCCGCACCTAAGCCGCCGCTTAAGGTATCTTTGCCTAAGCCGCCGATCAACAAGTCATTGCCGGCGCCGCCCTTCAGCGCATTATTACCGGTGTTGCCTGCCAGTCTATTGTTAAGTCCGTTGCCGGTGCCGTTGATTGAGGCGGAACTCTCCATTAATACGAGGTTTTCCGCATTAGCTCTCAATTGGTAACTGATTGAGCTTTTAATTGTGTCGATCTCAGTGCTTAGGGTTGAGGTTTCAGTCACCCTATCGCCGACATCATCCACAAAATACACATCATTGCCTAAACCGCCAACCATCGTGTCGGCGCCTGCTAAGCCTTTAATCATGTCATTGCCGTTCAAACCATTGAATTTGTCATTGCCTGATGTACCCGACAAGACATCGTTAGCGTTGGATTCGGTATTGCCGTTTTGGATAATGTTAATAATCAATGCCTTACTGTCAGTCACAGAACTATCCGATGCGGTAACCGTAAAACGGGCGCTTGCGTTCATAGTTAAAGATTCAATAGCGGCGTCGTTAGGCGTAAAACAATACGTCCCCGAGGCCTTAGTCAGCGTCAGCACGCCATAACGGCTGGCTTTGCTAACCGTGAGACCGTTGTCCACAGCGCCGCTAATACCGTATATCAAAGAATCGTTATCGACATCGACAGCAACGAATGAGCCTGTAGCGGGGCTAAAGATGTCATCGAAAACGGTGTCCGTATAGGTAATGGCTAATGGCTCGGTGACAACGGGAGCATCATTGACTGGAGCAATAGCCAGCGTTGCTTGAATCGCGGCGGATTCCAGGCCGTCATTGTCTTTAGCCGCTACGGTAAAAGCGTTCAGGATGCCGTTGGCGTTGGCGCCGGGTGTCCAATAAGCGTTATGCGCGGCATCCAGACTGTTGTTGGTCAGCGCATTCCAAGCCGTTGCGGTTTCCGCCGAAGCGCCTATTTTTAGACTGCCGCTACTGAGGGATGTTACGACAAAACTGTCAACGCTGCCGTCAAGGTCTGCTGCATCGCCTTGGTTTTGCAAATCGGCGAAGGTCACCGGTACAGTGCTGTCTTCATTCCCAACGGCGACGGCCGAAGCGAAGGCGGTTAAAGTCGGGGCGTCATTGACGGCCGCAATAGCCAGCGTTGCTTGAATCGCGGAGGATTCCAGGCCGTCATTGTCTTGAGCGGCTACGGTAAAAGCGTTCAGGATGCCGTTGGCGTTGGCGTCGGGAGTCCAATAAGCGTTATGCGCGGCATCCAGACTGTTGTTGGTCAGCGCATCCCAAGCCGTTGCGGTTTCCGCCGAAGCGCCTATGTTTAAGCTGCCGCTGCTGAGGGATGTGATGACAAAGCGGTCAACACTGCCGTCAAGGTCTGCTGAATCGCTTTGGTTTTGCAAATCGGCAAAGGTCACCTGCACGGTGCTGTCTTCATTCCCGACGGCGACGGCCGAAGCGAAGGCGGTTAAAGTCGGGGCGTCATTGACCGCAGCAATGGCCAACGTTGCTTGAATCGCGGAGGATTCCAGGCCGTCATTGTCTTGAGCAGCTACGGTAAAAGCGTTCAGGATGCCGTTGGCGTTGGCGTCGGGCGTCCAATAAGCGTTATGCGCGGCATCCAGACTGTTGTTGGTCAGCGCATCCCAAGCCGTTGCGGTTTCCGCCGAACTGCCTATGTTTAAGCTGCCGCTGCTGAGAGATGTTACGACAAAGCGGTCAACGCTGCCGTCAAGGTCTGCTGCATCGCTTTGGTTTTGCAAATCGGCGAAGGTCACCGGCACCGTGCTGTCTTCATTACCGGCGGCAACGGCCGAAGCGAAGGCGGTTAAAGTCGGGGCGTCATTGACCGCGGCAATAGCCAGCGTTGCTTGAATCGCGGCGGATTCCAGGCCGTCATTGTCTTGAGCGGCTACGGTAAAAGCGTTCAGGATGCCGTTGGCGTTGGCGTCGGGCGTCCAATAAGCGTTATGCGCGGCATCCAGACTGTTGTTGGTCAGAGCATCCCAAGCCGTTGCGGTTTCCGCCGAAGCGCCTATGTTTAAGCTGCCGCTGCTAAGGGATGTTACGACAAAGCGGTCAACGCTGCCGTCAAGGTCTGCTGCATCGCTTTGGTTTTGCAAATCGGCGAAGGTCACCGGTACAGTGCTGTCTTCATTACCGACGGCGACGGCCGAAGCGAAAGCGGTTAAAGTCGGGGCATTGTGATTGTTGGTAATACTGATGGTTAGCGTCGTTGGCGCGCTGCTTGCGCCGTGAGCATCGGCAACCGTGTAGATGAAGGTATCGGTAAAAACTTGCCCGGCTGACAGAGCATGAATTGCCATGTTGGTACTATCCAGAATATAGCTATAACTGCCGTCGGCCGACAGGGTAAGACTACCGTAAAGACCGGCAACCGCCAGGCCTACGTTGTCTGGCTGATCGTTCACCTTTTGTACGCTCTGGGTTTCGCCCAATCCCAAAGCGCTATCGGCATCCGTATCGTTAGACAAGACATTGCCCGTCACCGTGCTATCGCCGACAACGCTTAAACCGCCTTCGATGAAAGGATTATCGGTATTATTGTCGGCCTCCCCTATAGGCGCATCGTTAACGGCAGCCTCTGTGCTCACCGTAATCGTGCCAAATGTTAAATTTTCGATATTACTAAGGCTATCCGTGCCGTTAATACCGGTTAAGTCGGTTATTGTTGCGCTGACCGCATTGCCGCTTATCGTGCAAGTCGCCCAACTGGCGCAGATAGCCGTGTCTATACCGGCACTGCCATCGATAGTGTCGTTACCGCCGCCACCGCTTAAAATATTGTCGGCACTGTTGCCGATCAGTATATCGTTACCCATACCGCCTATTGCTTTTTCAATTGTCGTGTTAAAAGCAATGCCGACATTATTATTTAACCCGCAAACCGATGAATAACTCCCCGGAAGCAGATCGATGGTTTGGTTTCCGTTCCAAGCGGAGCAATCCAGCTCATCGTTGCCGCCCGCATCCCAAATGGTAAAAATCGGCGCGCTGTTAGTAGAAAAATCAAAGATGGGCTTTTCTTGATCGTCGGCCGCAAAGTTATTGTTGTAGCCGTAAATAGTGTCGCCTGCTCGGGTCGTGGTATCGGCGCCATACAGCGATTGAATAGCGGCAATATCGTAAACCATTGGGGTTTGAGGATATGTATAAGTTGAAAGTGTATTGTCCTGAGCCCATGCATTGATAGTGCTGTCGTAACCGCCAAAATACGACATGAGGGTATATTGGCGATTATCTTGAGCAAACTCCGCATTAGCCGCATAAGTCACTGTAATTCCGGGATCGGCGTTATAGGCGCCGGGATGCGATAAGCCTAAAGCATGACCGATTTCATGCATTAGGGTTGTTCGTCCATAAGCGCCGATTGCCATCCCTGAATCGGCATTGCTCGCCCAATTTGCAGACAGCCAGATTTGATCGGCGGCTATAGCTTTGGGTAGTGTTGCGTCATACATCAAAGGGTGTGAATAAGTGCCATTGTCGATAGTGGCGCTGGAATAATTCAAAGTAATATTGGCGCCCGCTCCGCCGCTTTCAATTAAGCTGCCGGCTATCAGCTCATCCCATACCCGGAAAGCGAGTTGCGCCGTTATTACTTGTACTGCGGTCATTGCGACCAAGCCGTTATCTTCCGGCGATGGGGACAAGCCCAGTGCCGTAAAATTAGTAGGATTGCCGGTGTTAATGCCAAAACTGATAGTGGCGTTGGGAATAGCGGAGGTAGAGGAGATAGTTATTAAGCGTACAGTCGTATCGGCATTGCCCCAGGACGTGGTTAATTGGGTGACGATCCGGTCAAGCTCGTAAGCGGGTTTGGCCGCGTAAATTTGTTCGGATTTATAAGCCGGTGATTTATTATTCATATCCGTATTTATACAAGTTATTGTATTTAATCATAGGCTTTCCGCTGCGCCCTATCGATAGATAACAGAATGAACAATGGGTAGAGCGTATATGTCGGGTTACGTTATCTCGCTACGCTCAATAAGTTAATCAGGCCGACGGGCGTGCCCTCCTCCTCGCACGCCCAAGCTCCGGGGCTCGTGTTTGTCCGCAAGACACTTGTGTATAAGGACGAGAGCCTTTCACCTGAATAACTAATACGAATCCCAGCTGCTTCTGCTGCGGCGCCAGCTGAGTTTAGGCAAAATGAAGCCTAGAATAACGCCGATGAGCGCGAGTATGCCGCCGTATAAAAACCAGTCTTGATTGGCGGTGTCTTGCAAGGCCTGATTTTCCAGTTTGAATTGTTGCAGTTCCCGTTCGACATTCACCACCCGTTCTTGGAGTTCATCGCGCTGATTTTTCAACTCCACGGTGCTGGCTGCGGTTTTTTTCAATTCGCTGAGTTCCCGGCTTAACTGGTCCCGTTCTTTGGCTAAGGACTGCTCAAGCGAGGTGCCCGGCGTGATCGATTCTTTTAGCGTGGCCAGCTCAGCCTTGAGTGTGGCATTTTCGGCTTGCAACGATACCAAGTTTTTATTGGCGACATCCAATTGAGAACGGCTGGGCGGTTCTTTGATGGTATTACGCACCGGCATATAGCCTTCGGTGCCGTCATTCATACGAACATGCAAAAAACCGGTGGCTTTATTTTCTTCGATGACCGTCAGCGGGGTGCCGGTCGGAAGCAACTTTATCGCTTTGCTGTTGTTATTTTCTTCACTCCTGAGTGATAAATTCAGATTATCGGTAACATAAACCACTTCAGCCTGTGCTGAGCCGAAAGTCACCAGTAGGATAAAAAACGAGCTGAGTATTTTTTTCACTTTAATCTCATTGTTGGTCGCATAACGACGGCTAGGAATGGGTTAAGCGTCGCATTCGGTAAAAAACCGATGCGACCCAATTAAATTCTAACGTGGTTTTTTGCACAGGAGAAACTCCAGCAAGGCCTTTTGTGCATGTAAACGGTTTTCGGCTTCATCGAAGATAACGCTTTGACTGCCGTCAATGACTTCGGCGCTGACTTCTTCGCCCCGGTGAGCCGGCAAGCAATGCATGAATAGCGCATCTTTGTCGGCAGCCGCCATGACCTCGGCATTAACCTGATAGTCTTTAAAAGCCACTTCGCGTTGTTTTTGTTCTTCTTCCTGGCCCATGCTGGCCCAAACGTCGGTGACCACCAAATCCGAGTTCTGAGCGGCCGCTACAGGCGTGTCGAAAAAACCAACGCTTTCTCCGGCGGCGTCAACTATCGACGGTAACGGCTGATAAGCGGGCGGACAGGCGATATTTAATCTAAAGCCCAACCTCATAGCCGCATGGATATAGGAATGGCACATATTATTGCCGTCGCCGATCCAGGTAACTGTTTTGCCTTGAATATCGCCGCGATGTTCAAAATAAGTCTGCATATCCGCCAGCAATTGACAAGGATGCAACAAATCGGTCAAGCCGTTGATCACCGGAACGCTTGAATGTTCAGCGAAAGTAGTTACGGTTTCATGCTTATCGGTTCTGAGCATGATGCAATCGACCATACTCGAAATAACGCGGGCGCTGTCTTGCAGGGGCTCGCCGCGACCCAGCTGGGTGTCTCGGGGCGATAAGAAGATGGCATTGCCGCCGAAATGGCTCATGCCGGATTCGAATGAAATGCGGGTGCGCGTCGATGATTTCTCAAAAATCATCGCCAACACTTGGCCTTTTAACGGTTGATAATTGGGATCGCGGTTAATTTTCAGCACGATGGCCCGATTGATCAAGCTACGAAGCTCGTCGCCGGAGAAGTCAAGCAGGCTGATGAAATGTCTAGGATTCATAGGAAGTGTCCGTATGCTTATGAATAAGAGTCGATAAAGTGTCTACAAGTTGAGTGATTTGTTGATCGTTAATAATCAAGGGCGGCAGCAAACGGATGGTTTTCTCGCTGGTCACATTAATCAATAAATGCTGTTGCAATGCGGCTTGAACTAAGTCGGTGCACGGTCTGTCGAGTTCGATGCCGATCATCATGCCTTTATGCCGAATATCGACGACATGAGCATTGCCCTGCAAGCGGCCTGTAAACGCCGCGCCGATAGCATCGCCTTTTTGTGCGGCTTGCTCGATCAGATTTTCCGCATCCAGCGTCGCCAATACCGCTAAAGCCGCGCTACAGGATAAGGGGTTGCCGCCAAAGGTAGAGCCGTGGTTACCGGCGCTTAATACCTTGGCCGCTTTGCCTTGAGCCAGACAAGCGCCGATCGGTACGCCGTTGCCCAAGGCTTTAGCCAAGGTGCAGACGTCGGGCAGTATCCCGTTGTGCTGGTAGGCCAAGAACTTGCCGGTTCGACCGATGCCGGTCTGGATTTCATCCAGCATCATCAGTAGCTGATACCGGTCGCACAGACTGCGTACTCGGTTCAGGTAATCGGCGGCGGGAATATTGACGCCGCCCTCCCCTTGGATCGGCTCAAGCAAAACGGCAACGATGTTATTATGTTGCTCAAGCGCTTGTTCGATGGCGTTGATATCGTTGTAGGGTACGCGGATAAAGCCTTCGACCAACGGCGCGAAACCTTGTTGTATTTTAGCGTTGCCGGTCGCGCTCAATGTTGCCAAGGTTCGGCCATGAAAACTTTTTTCCATGACAATAATCGCCGGATTTTCTATGCCTTGCTGGTGACCGTATTTACGCGCTAATTTGATCGCCGCTTCATTGGCTTCGGCGCCGGAATTGCAAAAAAACACGTTATCCATGCCGCTTTTTTCGATCAGCCTATCGGCCAACTGCTCCTGAACGGCGATTCCGTATAGGTTGGAGGTATGCACCAGTTTTTCGCTTTGTTTGCAGATGGCTTGATGCACCGCCGGATGAGCGTGTCCTAAACTGCACACGGCGATGCCGGATACCGCATCCAGATAGCGATTATTATTTTCGTCAAACAACCATGCGCCCTCGCCCCGTTCGAAGGTAATGGGCAATCGTCCGTAGGTTGGCATAATGTGGCTCGTCATTGCTTTCTATACTATATAAAATGAAGAAATAGGCCGCAGTCCGCCGCCCATTAAAAAAATGCTCGATTATAGGTTTCAATTTAGTCTCAAGCAAGCTCTATAAGCGCTATCGGAAATAGACGCTTAACAAGGTCATTAATCTTGCGTCCGTTCCGACGGATTTGCATTTTTTCAGTTGATCTTAGGCCACTTGAGGCCCTCATTAAAATGAGCCGGTTCTGAGCATTGAACAGAAAACCGATCGGACTAAAAGTAACCTCAAAAAAACTTAAAAATAAATTGGTATATTAGAGAACATTAATAGAAAATGTCGTGGTTCATTCTTAAACGTATGGATTAATTGTTCGCTTAAAATCAAACTCGGAGAAGGCTGGCTTTAGGCTCTCGTGTTTTATGACCTTAAGCGGGAACAAGGGCTACCGACATAAGCCGAGGCAGTTTTAAATAGGCGGCTCCAACCCCCTGTTTGGCGAGTGTGCGCAATGATCGACCTTACCGAGCTGAGGCTCGGCGTTCCCGGTTATTTGCCCTAAGAACGAACAACTACTTTGGTAAAAAAGGACAGGGATATACATCAATATCCCCCTGTCATATATCTCAAGTTCTGGTCTACAGAACAGCAACCCATAGGGGAAACTTATGATCTCAGAGGCTGTGGTTGATTTATCGCGCTGGCAGTTTGCAGCAACTTCTCTATATCATTTTCTATTTGTTCCGTTAACATTAGGTTTGTCGTTTTTACTGGCGATTATGGAATCGACCTACGTCATGACCGGCAAAGAAATCTACAAGGATATGACCCAGTTCTGGGGAAAATTATTCGGCATCAATTTCGCGCTGGGCGTGACCACCGGTTTGACCATGGAATTCCAGTTCGGCATGAACTGGTCGTATTTTTCGCATTATGTCGGCGATATTTTCGGTGCGCCGCTGGCGATTGAAGGCTTGATGGCGTTTTTTCTGGAATCCACCTTTGTCGGCCTATTTTTCTTCGGCTGGGATAAGATGGGCAAAGGCCAACATTTGCTGGTGACTTGGCTGGTTGCGTTCGGGACCAACTTATCCGCATTGTGGATTTTGGTGGCTAATGGTTGGATGCAATTCCCGGCCGGCGCTAACTTTAACTATGAAACCATGCGCATGGAGATCACCAGCTTTGCCGATCTGTTATTGAATCCGGCCGCCCAGGTTAAATTCGTCCATACCGTAGCCGCCGGTTACACCACAGCTTCAGTTTTTGTGTTAGGTATCAGCGCGTATTACATGCTGAAAGGCCGCGATGCCGCTTTTGCGCAACGTTCCTATACTATCGCCGCCGGTTTTGGCTTGGCAGCCATCCTGTCGGTCATTGTGTTGGGCGATGAAAGCGGCTATACCGCCGGCGAAGTCCAAAAAACCAAACTGGCCGCTATTGAAGCCGAATGGCACACCGAACCGGCGCCAGCCGCGTTTACCGCCATCGGCCTACCCGACCAGGAAGCCATGGAAACCTATTACGCGATCAAAATTCCCTGGGTATTAGGCTTAATCGGCACACGTTCTATCGATGAGCCGATTACCGGTTTATCGGAAATTCTGGACAAAAATCGCTTGCGCATTCGTAGCGGCATGAAGGCTTACGCCTTGCTGCAATCCCTAAGGGCCGGTAATAAAGATGCCAATGTCCGGGCGGAATTCGACCGGTACAAGCAGGACCTGGGCTATGGCCTATTGCTCAAGCGCTATACCGAAAACGTAGTCGACGCGACCGACCAACAAATAGAATTGGCAACGCAATACTCCATTCCCAGGGTTGTGCCTTTATTCTGGACGTTCCGCATCATGGTGGCTTGCGGCTTTATCATGCTCGGCATCTTTATTTTTGCAGTAATCGCCAGCTCGGTGCGTAAATGCAGACGGGAATGGCTGTTACGCGCCAGCCTTTACATGATGCCTTTACCCTGGATTGCCTCCGAACTGGGTTGGTTTGTCGCCGAGTTCGGCCGTCAACCGTGGACGATTGCGGAGGTTTTGCCGACCTTTTTAAGCACATCGTCCCTGACCGAGCTGGACATTTATTTAAGCTTGGCCGGCTACATCGGCTTATATACCGTATTTTTAGCCATCGAAATGTTCTTGATGCTTAAGTTCATTAAATTAGGCCCGAGCAGCTTGCATAAAGGCCGTTATCATTTTGAAATCGCCACAGGAGCATCACTATGATTTTTGATTATGAAACCATGCGCTTGATCTGGTGGGCCCTGTTGGGCGCGTTATTGATCGGCTTTGCGATTACCGACGGCTTCGATATGGGCGTCGCCATTCTGTTGCCGTTTTTAGGCAAAAACGATACCGAACGCCGCATTATTATTAATTCGATAGGCTCGGTCTGGGAAGGCAACCAAGTTTGGTTTATCACCGCGGGCGGCGCTTTGTTTGCCGCTTGGCCTATCGCTTATGCGGTGGCCTTTTCAGGGTTTTATTTTGCGTTGTTGCTGACCTTGTTTGCGTTATTTTTGCGGCCGATAGGCTTTGATTACCGCAGTAAACTACCCAGCCAAAAATGGCGCAACAACTGGGATATTGCGTTGTTCGTCGGCGGTTTCGTACCGTCGCTGATTTTCGGAGTCGCCTTCGGCAACTTATTGCAGGGCGTCCCGTTTCATTTAGATAACGACATGCGTATTTTTTACACCGGTTCATTCTGGGCCTTATTAAACCCATTTGCGTTGGTAGCCGGAGTGCTTAGCTTATCGATGCTGATTATGCACGGAGCGGTGTATTTACAACTCAAGACCGGAGGCGACATTAACCAACGTTGCAAAACCGTAGTCACTGTTACTGCCCTCGTAACGCTGGCGATTTTTGCGGTGGCGGGGCTCTGGGTGAGTCATATTGACGGTTACCATATCACCACCGAAATTCTCCCTAACGCGCCGTCCAATCCATTAGCAAAAATGGTTCAGAAAGCGCCGGGATTATGGCTCGATAACTATGCGCATTATCCGGTGTTGTGGACTATTCCGGCCTTGGCTTTTGTGGCCGGCGCCATCACCATCGTGTTGTCAAAAATCGAGCGTCCGGGTTTGGCATTCATCACCAGCTCATTAACATTGACCTCCATTATCTTAACCGCAGGCGTGTCGATGTTTCCTTTCCTGATGCCGTCAAGCTCGGCAATGAATAGCTCGTTGACCGTGTGGGACGCCAGTTCCAGCCTGACCACTTTAAAACTGATGCTCGGGGCCACGCTGATTTTTTTACCCATCGTTTTGGCGTATACCGCGTGGGTCTTTCGCATATTGCGCGGCAAAATAACGCCGGAACACATTCATCAGAACGATCATTCGGCTTATTAGGAGATTATTATGTGGTATTTCACTTGGATATTGGGATTATTGCTGGCCTGCTCCTTAGGCATCATCAACGTGCTGCGGCTGGAAGCCCAGGAAACATGGGATAGAGAACATATCCCCGTAGATCCGCTAACTCAGTTAATGACTAAAGAAACCATGCTGGGTCGATTAAAAGAAAAAGTCGAAAACTCCAGACGCAACGGCTTTCCTTTTTCCATTCTTTTTATCAGCTTGAAGGATTTTAAAGCTAAAAATAACTTACCTGAATTTGAAATGGATGCGGTATTGCGTAGCGTGGCCGATTGCTTTCAAGACGACATCAGGGCGGGCGTCGATATTGCGGCAAGAATGGGCGAACAGGATTTCCTGATTGCGCTGCCGGGTTCTCCGTTGAAAAAAGCCGAGCAAGTCGCGGTGCAGATTAAAAACGAGATTTCAGAACGTATTAAAGCACCCGGCTTGGTTGTGGACGTGGCGACAGGGGTTGCCGAATACTCGTCGCTGTCCGGTAAATTTGCTAATACGGCGCTTGATGTGGATGAGTTGATCAGAGTTGCAACGGCAAAGAGCGGCTTATAAATATCAAACCCGTAGAATGCCCTGGTTTTATTAGGCTTCCCGTTTAAGGCGGAAACAACATGACTTAACCGTTCGACCTGAGCCTATCGAAGGGTGGACGGCTAAGCCATTTTTTGCAGCACATCCGATAGACCGAACTACCGGAATTCAACGGGATCGATCATGCAAACAGTCACTATCCACGAAACCGAAACCCAACTGTCTCGGTTGATAGATCAAGCGCTGAGATCAGTATAAAAAACTTTTTCATGCCCAAAACAGCGCTTAGAAAAAGGGAACGCAGCCGATACAAATCAGCCTAATCCGTTCATTTCTTAAAATCGGTTTAATCACAGCAACGCGCGCTCCATTATTAACA
>Ga0265327_10003192_pt1 | contig 15994 bp, 17 predicted proteins | sample 41621metaG_FD_202089 | JGI IMG/M metagenome (GOLD analysis project Ga0265327, IMG submission 202089) | Rhizosphere microbial communities from Carex aquatilis grown in University of Washington, Seatle, WA, United States - 4-16-21 metaG | ecosystem: Host-associated > Plants > Roots > Rhizosphere... | reverse complement strand
GGCGGTTTCTGAAAAAATCGGCTTTTCTGCAATTGTGGTTGGAAGGCGATTTGTTCAGCGCTTCCCTAGCAATTGCCGAGGTATGAAGAGGGTGCAGTTTTAAACCGTACTTCGCGTTTTAGGAAATATCTTTGACCTAAAAATAACTACTTCTCCAAGCCGATAAAATCCCAAACCTTGTGCGAAAAGGTCGAATCCTTATGTTCGGGGACCGGCGGGCCGTTCGGATAGTTTAGCTCGTAGACTCGAGTGGTATCTTTGGCTAAATCCGGCAATTCAAGTTTGGTGTAGGCTTCCTGCATGATTTGCAAGGCAAAAGGAACCGCCGGGGTGCGCTGGTATTTGTCAATCACGGTCGACGCCCTGTCGATGGCGGCAACATAAGCTTTGCGCTTCATGTAAAAACGGGCGACGTGGACTTCATACATCGCTAAATTGTTTTTAAGCGCGATCATGCGCTGTTGGGCATCGGGCACGTATTTGCTGGACGGGAATCTGCGGATCAGTTCGTCAAAATTGTCATACGCATCGCGGGCATTGCCGGGGTCGCGTTGCGAAGTATCGGTGGGCAAAAAACGATCGATAAAGCCGATGCCGCGATTGTAGTTAACCAAGCCTTTCAAATAATAAGCGTAATCGACACTGGAACTGCGCGGATTGATTTTGACAAAACGGTCGGCGGCGGCGATTGCAGCCTCGGAATCCCCGTTTTTGTAATAAGCGTAAGCCACATCCAGTTGCGTTTGCGCGGATTCGTCGCCGAAAGGGTAACGGGACTCAAGCGCTTCGTAGAGCTTTATCGCTTTGTCGTAATTACCGCTTTCCAGTGCCGCTTTGGCTTCAGTGCGGAATTTTTCCGCGTGCCAGTCGGCATATTCGTCTACCGTATCGGAATCGCCGGAGGTGAGACTTTTAAGTGTCTCGCAGCCTTGAACGGACAGGCCTAAACAACAGACAAGTAAAAATTTAATTAAATTTAATCGCATAGTGCTAACGACACGTTGTAACATTGGGGGTTTTTCTCGCCGGATATAACTGCGATACTTGAGATGGCTTGAATATCCCCGCGAGTATAACTTAACAATGGGTTAATCAGAAGAACTTGTTATGACAAGAATGACGGAAGAAGTGCCATTTGCAATGGCCGGAATGCGATTGGATCAAGTGCTTGCCGAACTGTTTGCGGATTATTCGCGCAGCAAGCTGCAAACCTGGATTAAGGCCGGTCGGGTGCAAGTCAACGGCTTGACCCTTAAGCCCAGAGACAAACTTGAGGGCGGCGAAGTGATTACGCTGGATGCCGAAGCGGAAGTCGTGGTGACCTCCGAAGCCGAAGCCATTCCTTTGGAGATTGTCTTTGAAGACGACAGCATCTTGATTGTGAATAAACCGGCCGGTTTGGTCGTGCATCCGGCGGTAGGAAACTGGAACGGCACGCTGTTAAACGCGCTGCTGAATCATGACCCCAACCTGGAAACGTTGCCCAGAGCGGGTATTGTGCATCGGCTCGATAAGGAAACCAGCGGACTGTTAATGATTGCAAAAACCTTGCAAGCCCATAACAGTCTGACCCAACAGTTGCAGGACAGAAGCATTACCCGTGAATATCTGGCGATTACCCGCGGCCGCATGACCGCCGGGGGCACAATCGATGAGCCTATCGGCAGGCATCCTACCGAGCGCAAACGCTATGCGGTCAGGGAGAACGGCAAGGCTGCGGTAACTCATTACCGGGTGGGACAGCGCTTTACCCGCCATACTCTGGTTCAGGTTAAGCTGGAAACCGGCCGTACTCATCAAATCAGGGTGCACATGGCGCATATCCGTTTTCCGTTGTTGGGCGATCAAGTCTACGGCGGACGCTTTCAAATGCCGCCGGATTGCAGCGAACGGCTGGAAAAGGAATTGCGCAGTTTCAAGCGCCAAGCCTTGCATGCGGCAAAATTGGGCTTACAGCATCCTGTCACCGACGAATATCTTGAGTGGGAGCAGCCGATGCCTGACGATATGATCCGCTTGTTGGCAGCATTGGCGGAAAATGAACGCGATTAAACACTGGTTGGTCCCGGATTGGCCAGCCCCCGCCAATATCCATGCGGCGACGACCTTACGTAGCGGCGGCGTCAGTTGCGGCGCTTATGCCGGTCTTAATCCGGCCCTGCATGTAGGCGATGACCTTGATAAGGTCCGGCAAAACCGGCAACTTATTAAGCAATGGCTGGATTTGCCCGGCGACCCGGTTTGGTTGGATCAAATACACAGTAATCGCGCGGTGCAGGCGCTAACAAATGCGCCTTTAGCACAAGCCGACGCCGCCTATACGGCCGAGTCCGGCGTTGTTTGCGCGGTGATGACGGCGGACTGTTTACCGCTGCTGGTTTGCGCGGCCGACGGCAGCCAAGTGGCGGCTATTCACGCCGGCTGGCGCGGCTTGCTGACCGGGGTAATCGGCAATACCTTGAACGCGATGCAAGCCCAAGATGTTCTGGTCTGGCTGGGCCCTGCCATCGGCCCGGACTGCTTTGAGGTCGGCGCTGAAGTGCGCGACGCTTTTGTCGACAAATCGGCCGCATTCGGCACCGCCTTTAAAGCGCAAAGCAACGGCAAGTGGCTGGCTGACATTTATCAATTGGCGCGAATCGACCTGGCTATGGCGGGCATAGCTAAAACTTACGGCGGCGGTTTTTGTACCGTTACCGAACATGAACGTTTTTATTCCTATCGTCGGGATCAACAAACAGGGCGTATGGCTACGCTAATATGGAGAACTTAACAGAGTGAGTTTATTGCTATTAATTGTCATCTTTACCGCGGTGGGCGGCGTGTTAAGCGTGATGGCCGCCGCGGTTTTTTTATTGTTGCCGGACCGGCGCCGGAATGCAGTGTTGCCGCATGGCATCAGCTTTGCGATTGGCGCATTGTTGGCAGTGGCTTTTTGGGGATTGATTCCCGAAGCCTTTGCGCAAGTTAAGCCGGAGCAGTTTCAAACCTTATCGGGAACGATTTTAGCGGGCATACTCGGATTTTTTGTCTTGGAAAAACTGCTGATTTGGCGGCATTGCCATTCCGGCAGTTGCGAGGCGCACGGCGATGAGGATGACCATCATCACGGACATAGCCACAGCCATAGCGCGGCCAAGTCGGCCGGTACGCTGATTATTTTGGGCGACAGCATCCATAATTTTGTCGATGGCGTATTAATTGCTGCGGCGTTTTTGACCGATGTGCAATTAGGCATAGTCACCAGTCTGGCCGTTGCCGCCCACGAAATTCCGCAGGAAGTCGGCGATTTTGCGATTTTGCTGCACAGCGGTTATTCCAAAAGCAAGGCGCTTTTTTACAATGTGCTTGCCAGTTTAACTACGGTTTTGGGCGGCACCTTGGCGTATTTCGGTTTGGAAGATTTGCATAACAGCTTGCCGTATTTTTTGGCCTTGGCCGCTTCGAGTTTTATTTATATCGCAGTGGCGGATTTGATACCGTCATTGCACAAAAAGACCGACATGAAAACCTCATTGCAACAAATTGCGTTGATTGCTCTGGGCGTGTTATTGATTTGTTCATTACACGGTATTGCGCATAGTATGGAGGTTTAAGCGTAAAGTGCGGACTGCCGGGTAACCGGCAAAACCGCATCAACGGTCAAAGATGAAAATCCTTACCCGCCGACACCGCTTGGACATAACCGGTTCTAATAACAAAATCACCGAAGCGCTCGCCCGCTTCCCGCTCACGGGCATAACGATGAATAATCGGGGTCAGTTCGGCAAGCATTTGTTCCTCGTTAATATTCTCGCGGTACAGTTTATTCAGGCGTTGACCGTAAAAGCCTGCGCCCAAATACAAATTATATTTGCCCGGCGCTTTGCCGATAAAACCGATTTCGCCCAGCACTGAACGTGCGCAGCCGTTCGGGCAACCGGTCATGCGGATCAGGATCGGGTCGTGGTCAAGTCCGGCTTCTTTAACGATCAGATCAAGTTTGTCGAGCAGCGACGGAAAATAGCGCTCGCTTTCAGCCATCGCTAAAGCGCAGGTCGGAAAAGCCACGCAAGCCATCGAATTCAAGCGCAATCCGGTCTGTTGCCGGGCGGCCGCCAACCGGTAGTGTGCAAGCAACGCATCAATAATCGGTTTCCGTTTGCTGCTGACTTGCCCGATCAGCACATTTTGATTGGCGGTGAGCCTAAAATCGCCGTCATGCACGTTGGCGATTTCACGCAGTCCGGTCATCATCGGATAATCCGCAGTATCGACTATGCGCCCGTTCGGGATAAACAAGGTGTAATGCCAACTGTCGTTAACGCCTTCGCTCCAGCCGTAACGGTCGCCGGAATGCTCGAATACAAAAGGCCGGGGCGGTTCTATAGTCCAGCCTAAGCGCCGGTTAAGTTCAAATTTAAACCAGTCGACACCGCGATCTTCAATAGTGTATTTAAATCGCGCATGTTTGCGTTGCGTTCTATCGCCAAAGTCGCGCTGAATTTTGACGATTTCCTCAGAGACTTGCAAAGTCTTGTGCTTGGGGCAGTAGCCGATCACATCGGCTAAGCGCGGAAAGGTTTCCGCGTCACCGTGGATCATGCTCAAGCCGCCGCCGACGGTAATATTGAAGCCGAGCAGACGATGATCCTCGGCAATCGCAATAAAACCGAGATCGTTGGCGAATAAATCGACATCGTTACTGGGTGGAATGGCGATCGCTATTTTGAATTTGCGCGGTAGATAGTGTTTACCGTAAATAGGTTCTTCGTCTTGCCGACTGGAGGACAGCAGTTCCTCGTCCAACCAGATTTCGTGATAGGCGGTGGTTCGGGGCGTCAAATGCTCGCTGATACGGCGGGCATATTCGTAGACTTCCGCATGCAGCCCGGATTGATACGGGTTGGGATTGCACATGACATTGCGGTTCACATCCCCGCAGGCGGCAAGGGTATCCAGCAATGCGGCATTAATGTCGGCAATGTTTTTTTTCAGGTTGCGCTTGACGATGCCGTGCAGCTGAAAGGCCTGCCGCGTGGTCAACCGGATAGTAGGGTTGCTCCAGGTGTTGGCGATGCGATCTATTTCCAGCCATTGCGCCTTGGTGCAGACTCCGCCGGGTACGCGGATACGAACCATAAATTGGTAGTGCGGCTCCAGTTTTTGCCGGCGGCGTTCATCGCGCAAATCGCGGTCATCCTGCTGGTAAATGCCGTGGTATTTGCACAGTTGGGTGTCGTCTTCGGCCAATGCGCCGGTCAGCGGGTCTTGCAGGCTTTCGACCAATGTGCCGCGCAGATAATGGCTCGCGTCTTTGATCCGTTCGACGTCGGCCCGTTTTGCCAATTCTTCCGGGGTTGGTTCGATCATCGTTTAGCCCTCATTTAGTACACGTCCCGTTGATAGCGATTGTTTTTTTGCAGATTCGCTACATAATCTTGCGCATTGTCCGGACCGATTTCAGCCGCCACAATTTTTAGTAGCGCCGCATCTACATCGTGCGCCATGCATTTTTCGTCGCCGCAGACATAGATATGAGCACCTTCCTGCAACCACATGTACAGTTCCCTGCCGTGTTCGGCCATCCGATGCTGCACATAGATTTTCTGCTCTTGGTCGCGGGAGAAAGCGACATTCATCCGCGACAACACGCCGCTTTTCAAGTAACGCAGCCATTCGGCCTGATACAGAAAATCGGTCTCGAAATGCCGGTCGCCGAAAAACAGCCAGTTTTTACCTGACGCGCCGATGGCTTCGCGCTCTTCGATAAAAGCGCGGAAAGGCGCGATACCGGTGCCGGGGCCGATCATGATGATCGATGTGGCCGGGTCAGACGGAAGCTTGAAATTAGTGTTGCGGTCGATATAAACGGGAATTACCGCCTCGTTAATGCGGTCGGCCAAAAACGTCGAAGCCACACCTTTACGGTCTCTGCCCTGCGCTTGGTAACGCACGGCGGCCACGGTGATATGCACTTCGTCGGGATGCTGTTTCAGGCTGGAAGCAATCGAGTATAACCGGGGCGGCAATTTGCGCAGGCAATCGACAAGCGTCTGCGGCGATAACCGATCGAATGGAAAATCCGTTACCAAATCAATTATTTCACGACCATGCAGATAGTCGTTTAGTTTATGTTTGTCGCACAGCAAGCGATCCAGTTGCATAGTGCCCGTCAACAGAGCGTATTTTTGCAACATAGGGCGGGTAATGGTGGTGATTTCGTAACGATTCAGCAGCGCGTCATAAAGAAGGCGCTCTTCACCGTCAATCGTTATCCGCTCAGTGCCGTCGAAATGCAACGCCTGCAACAGAGCATCAAGCACATCGGGCGCATTGCTCGGATAAACACCGAGCGCATCGCCCGGCTCGTAACTCAGGCCGGAAGCTTCCAGCGATAATTCCAGATGATGGGTTTCTTTGCTTGAACCGCGTCCATTCAGCACGATGTTTTCCAATAACACAGCAGGAAACGGATTTTTGCGGGAATAAACCGATGTACTTTCAGGGGATAGCGACGACGGACCTGCTGTTTGAAGTTGTACATCCGGTTGCGCCGACAGTTTGTTTAACACTGCATTCATCCAGGCTTCGGCGTCGGCTTCATAATCCACATCGCAATCGACCCGAGGATGGATTCGCGTGGCACCCAATTCTTCCAGACGGCGGTCAATATCGACACCGGTTTTACAGAAAAACTCATAACTGGAATCGCCTAAGCCAAGTACGGAGAATTGCACTTGCTTTAGCGACGGAGCACGTTTGCTGAATAAATATTCGCCCCATGCTCTAGCGTTATCCGGCGGTTCGCCCTCGCCGTAAGTGCTGACGATGACCAGAAGATTTTTCTCGGTCTTCAACTGCAAGAATTTGTAATCGCCCATTTTTTTGATGACGGTTTTTAATCCGCGCGTTGTAGCCAAGCGTTGCATCTGTTCGGCCAGCGCATCGCCGTTGCCGGTTTGAGAACCGACCAGAAGCGTAATTTCGCCGGTATCCGGAACGGATGTTAAATTTTTGCCCCCTAACCCGGTCAAATAGCCGCCAACCCATGCAATCTGTTCCGGCGATAAAGCACTGATGAGCTGCTGAAGGAAACGATATTGAGCGTCGGTTAACGGCGTCTGGCTGCGTTCAGGTAATACTATCTGCATAAAAACACCCCGGTTCTTAACGAATGCCGGCCGAGTTAGGGTTTTACAACGTTGTAGATCAGATTACGTTATATAGACCGGCGCCTCAATACCGGCCATTACGTAGATTTAGCCCGAAACTGCTTAAAATACATAACGACTGAGCCGATAGAAAAACAGAACGCAGCCGCCAAAACACAGACAAACGGTGTCGTATGGGAGTTCACGGAACGGAACAGTTAAAAAAACTTTAAAAGTGAATAGCACGGAAAACGGTCGCTTTACCGAGAGCCGGATAGCCAAATGACCGGCAAAACAGTGATCGTACTGAGGCTGTTTATCTGCGATAATTAATGCCCGAAATTTTTCCACGGCTTCATTTTGAATTATTTTTTGAATATATTCCTCAGCTTGCTGAGAAGTTTCGCGCTGATCAAACAAATGGTCAGGCGCGAAGTTATCGGTCGTTACCGCGGCTCATTCTTGGGCTTATTGTGGTCGTTCATTAATCCCGTTCTGATGCTGACGGTTTACACTTTTGTCTTCGGTTTTGTATTTAAAGCGCGCTGGGGACAAGGCGACACGGACAAGTATGAGTTTGCGATGGTGCTGTTTGCCGGACTGATCGTATTTAACCTGTTTTCCGAATGCGTGTTGCGTGCGCCGGGACTGATTTTGGCGAACGTCAATTACGTCAAAAAAGTTATTTTCCCTCTTGAAATATTGCCTTGGGTCGCGTTGGGGTCGGCGCTGTTTCATTCAAGTATCAGCCTGGGCGTGTTGCTGATTTTTTTAGCCGTACTCGGCCACCCTTTTTCATGGGCAATGCTGTGGCTGCCGGTCATCGTATTGCCGTTTTTGTTGTTGATTATGGGCTTGTCATGGCTGCTTGCCTCCATCGGAGTTTTTGTCCGCGATGTCGGGCAACTGGTGGGCATGACCATTACCGTGCTGATGTTCATGAGCCCCATTTTTTACCCCTTGAGCGCCTTGCCGGAATCTGTCAGCGCTTACCTGTTTCTAAACCCGGTCACTTTTGTGGTGGAACAAGTCCGCAACGTTCTGTTATGGAATCTGCAACCGAATTGGCGGCATTTGGCTATTTACAGCGCTGTATCCATTGTTATCGCTTGGTTCGGCTTGTTTTGGTTTGAAAAAACCAGAAAGGGTTTTGCCGATGTTCTATAATTCCGCCTCCCGGAATAGAACGGCCAAGCCACAGGACACGAGAGGAATACATGCGTTTAGCTTATGAAGAACAGCTAGCTATCACCGACGCTATTCATCAAGCCGATGCCGATGCAATCATTTACCTGTTCGGGTCGCGTGCGGACGACACCGCCAAAGGTGGCGATATTGACCTATTGGTTCTGTCTAAAAACATCAATCTGTCGGCTAAGCTGGAAATTTTGGCACAACTGCACCGAAGTCTGGGTGCGCGCAAGATAGACATTGCCGTCTATCCCGATGCCACCCGCCCCTTTCCCAGAATGGTTATGCAGTCCGGGGTGCCGTTATGACGCGAGCAAAAACCGAGTTGCTTCAAGAACAGTTGGCCGGTCTACAACTCGCAGCCGGTCACCTGGAATATTCCATGGCGAGATGCCGCAATTTAATTGGGCAAGAAGAAATACCGCCAGAACAACTGGAACGGCTTGAGTCACTCACCAGCCGCTTTGCCAGATTAGCCGATTTACTCATTCAGCGCATCTTTCGCTTGATTGATGAAATCGAATTAACGGGAAGCGGCACAATACTTGATCGTATTTTTCGCGCGGAAAAGCGCGGTTGGGCAGATGCCTCTGAAATGATCAAGATTCGTGAGTTAAGAAACCTGATTGCCCACGAATACGCCAATGAAAAAATGCCAGAGATATATTCCGCTGTTGCCGCTCTATCTCCAGCGCTGTTGGCGGTGGTTCCCAAGGTTATCAACTATGCCGATAATATAATTCGACAATACCCGGTATGATCATCGGTATGGCTATTAGCTTAGAAAGCCTTCTCAAATAATGAGACTTTCTCAACAATCACAGCAAATTATCCGGAATACCGTCCGAGAGGTTTTCGGCCTGGAGGCTAAAGTAAAACTTTTCGGATCAAGAATAAACGATGACGCCCGTGGCGGCGATATTGACCTGCTCGTTGAGCTGTCATCGGTTACGGCGGATAGTGAACGTAAAACGTTGCAACTTATCGCCAAACTTCAATTACGCCTAGGCGACCAGCCTATTGATGTGTTGGTGCTCGATCCTTCAACGCCCATGCAATCGATACATGAACATGCCGCCATAACCGGAATAGTATTGTGAGTTTAGCCTTGGACTTGCCGGTAACGCGCTTTCTGCATACGCTGGAGATAACCGCGAAAGAAGGCAAGCATTTGTCCTATAGCTGGAGCCGCTTTTCCAACCAAGCGATTGATATTGAGTGGGTCATCGGTCTGGAGCAAAATCCCGATTGCGCCGAGCGATTGGAAGCCTTCGTATCGCGGTTTGGCAGAATGCAAGATACGATCGCGGACAAATTATTGCCACGCTGGCTGCTTGCGCTGGCTGAACTGCCCGGAAGTCAAATCGAAACGCTCAATCGAGCTGAACGGCTGGGCGTGCTAGGCAGCACTGAGCGGTGGCTGGAAGCGCGTAATCTCCGCAACCGCTTGGTGCATGAATACATGACCGATCCGGCAAAGTTTGCCCAGGACTTGGTGTTGGCAAAGGAATACAGCCTAATGCTGATAGAAACCTTCAATCGTTTGCGTCAAGATGCGATGACGCGAATGGGGCATAAGCAAGAGGACTTGCCTGAAGCAGTCCTCCTCCCTGAAAAATCAACAACGGATAACATGAAGTAAATTGAGTTGCCGTAAACAGCTGGCAAAGTCGATGCGAACCGGTTACGCCCTAATTGATTGTTAAGGATAGAACATGAGACTCCAGGATTTTGAGATAAGCTCGATCAAGTCAGCGGCAAATCATGTCGAACGGCGCATAATCTTGCCGTACATGACTACGATATCGAATATGCCGGAATTGCCGATCATTTTAATTCTTTACAGGCATTATATAAGCGCGGCCCGCTTTCCCAGCTATTGTCAAGAGACGCTTGGCATGAACCGAAACAAGCGGATTTTTCTGCGGAATTCATGTGGATTACAAAAATAAAACAAGCCGATGACTGCGGAGCAACCCAATGAACATAGCTAATATCATTATCAAAATAGTAAATTTCGGCAAGAGCGACTCAATCAAAGAAGTTTCTTTCGAGGCAACGAAGAATGAAACCTCAGCTATTACCGGGCGCCATAGTTCGGTTAAATCCGCCAGGACTATGGATAGCCCCCTATTCATCGCTATCGCTGGGTTTGGGCTGCTCCGGTTTGACAACATTGAAAAGGCGGTTACCGATGTCCTTTAACACCGCCATTAGTGTTAAGAATTTGAGCAAATGTTATCAGCTTTACGCTCAGCCGCATGATCGCCTTAAACAGTTTTTATGGCGTGGCAAGCGCCAGTATTTTCGTGAGTTTTGGGCGCTAAGGGATGTTAGCTTTGAAATCGCCAAGGGCGAGGTGTTGGGCATTGTCGGACGTAATGGCTCGGGGAAATCGACCTTGCTGCAACTGATATGCGGCACCTTAACACCAACCCTTGGCGAGGTGGCGGTACGGGGGCGAGTCGCGGCGTTGCTGGAACTGGGCGCCGGTTTTAATCCTGAATTTAGCGGACGCGAGAATGTATTTATGAGCGCGGCCATTATCGGCCTGTCGCAACAGGAGATTGAGGAGCGCTTTGAACAGATTGTCGATTTTTCCGGCATCCGCGACTTCATTGATCAACCGGTAAAAACATACTCTAGCGGGATGTATGTGCGCTTGGCTTTTTCCGTGGCTACCAGCGTCGATCCTGACATTCTGGTGATTGATGAAGCACTATCGGTCGGCGATGGCGCTTTTGCCCGCAAGTCGTTTGACCGGATTATGCAAATGCGCAATGCTGGCAAGACTATCCTGTTCTGTTCACATGGCTTGTTTGAGGTTGAATCGCTATGCACACGCGCCGTCTGGCTTGATAGTGGCAACGTTATGGCAGAGGGTGACTCAGCTTCAGTGGTGGCGGCCTATCAGAGTTTTCTGGATAAGAGCGTATTGATTCCACCGAACGGCACTGCTCCAGCTAACGCAGCTACTGAGTGCGAACTGGTTGCGGCTGTGCTGCCGGAGAATAGAGTACAAGGATATGCGCGCTTTGTAGCCGTAAAAGCGGAAATCGACGGGCAAAACGCCAAAGAAACTGTTGCCTTAAACGGTCTATCAACTCTTACGGTGCAAGTTAGCTTTGCTTCCGACCCTGCGCTACCTTGCCCGTCCGTGGCTGCGACTATTCATGCCATGGATGGGCGCACACTTACCAGTGCCGCAACTTGGGAAGATGACATTATCTTGAACCGCGCACCGGATGGAACCGGCCAAGTTTGTCTTGCATTTAAGCAATTGCCCTTCCTGAAAGGAGAATATTCATTAAATGTGCATTTACTTTGCGAGCGCGGCTTACATGTTTATGATTCGGCCAATGGCGTTTCTACTTTCCATGTACGGCAAGAAGGCCGATTGCAAGGATACTTCGTAATACCGCATAGCTGGGAACGTCAGATATGAGTTTGTTGATAAAACCCGATATAAAACCGAGTGAGTATCAAGTAAGAGCGGGTTGCAACCGCTTAATTGAAGGAGATACAGCCAATAACTTGCTGTTGCGTATCGATCATGACGGTTTTGAGCAGGAAAAAGTCATGCTCTGCCAACAATTGATCAATTGCGGCGACCGAGTTCTGGATATCGGCGCCAACACGGGGCGCTACACGCTGCTTTTTAGTGATCTCGTCTCTCCAGGGGGAAGCGTTACCGCCATTGAGCCGGATCAGGATAACTTCTTGTGCTTGCAACGCAATCTGATCCACCAAACCGACACCGGTACGGTTAGACTCCATCAGGTAGACTTAGGAGATGAGCGCTTCTCGGATCTGGTTTCCTGGCATGATAGTTTTGGTTCGGAAACGCTGGATTTTATCAAAATCGATGCTAGTGGGTATGAGCCCGTTGTGCTACGCAGTCTTGCCGCTATACTGAAGCGGTCCCCCAAACTAAAAGTTTTATGCGAGTTTTCGCCGGTCTCGCTCTGGGCAGCAGGTTTTTCGCCGCTGGTGTTTCTTGAAGAAATCCGTGTATACGGCTTCCGCCTGATAGTTCAAGATAAACAGGAGTGGCGCGAGGAATCTTTTGGCGAAATAGAGCGGGCGCTCAAGTTAATTCCGCCGTCAGTCGCAGCGCTATTTATCAGTAATCTAAAAGACATTGATACTATTCAGGATATTAACCAACAGGCGGTAGTCTTTCTTGAGCAGTATGCCTATCCACGCCCCTTGCTCGAAAATATTCTACTGGTAGCGGATGGAGCCTGGCGGACAGTATGTAATACGCTGCTGAGCGGACAAGTGCCGGCTTCGCCATCTATCGCTGTTCCGCTTGAGATAAAAGAGGTCTGGCAATGTCGCTGGGTAAATCCGCGTGACCAGGATAAGTTGTTGGCGCTGTTTGCATTGGCATTCGGTCATTCTATGCCGGTCAGTCTATGGCTTTGGAAATACGCTGGACAATGTAAACCCGCAGTGCTGGCGCATGTCTCAGGTAGGGTAATTGCTCATTACGGAGGAATGCCAAGATCATTATGGCTGCACAAAAAAAAGCTGGATGCCGTGCAGATTTGCGATGTAATGGTAGATCCAAGCATGCGCGGCATTCTGACTCGCCGTGGCCCATTCATGCGCATTGCCGAAACTTTTTTAGGGGAACAAACCGGCAAAAATAAAGCATATCGACTAGCTTTCGGTTTTCCTTCCGACAGAGCGCTGCTTTTGGGTGAAAAATTGGGACTATATGCTCGGGTAGATACCTTATTGGAAGCAGTTTGGCCGATTTCGCCCGAATTACGCTTGCCTTTCCGGTTTAAGATTCGGCCTTTGCGGCAAGAAGATCATGCTATGGTCGATGCGCTTTGGAAAAAAATGAGTCAGGCGCTGACAGACTATGTGGTGCCGCAAAAAGATGCTGATTTTTTCAGGCATCGCTATATGGAACATCCGGTGAACGAATATAACCTTTATCTTGTATCTTGGCGGTGGTTCGATCAAGCGGTAGGGATTGTCGTACTACGTGACCACGGGCCCGATCAGGGCGTGGAATTGTTGGACTTACTGGGACTCCCTAAAGCATTTGGGATACTGCTTAAAGCCGCTCAATACAGTGCTGGAATTGCAGGACGTCAGCGTCTATTCGGTTGGCTAACACCAAATATCCTCGAGGCTTTGCCTGAGCCAGTGGCACGAAATGTGGTTACTAATATTTGTATCGCTACCCCCGATTTGACCGAGATGGCCAGCCAACTGCATGCTCGTTGGTGGCTAATGTCCGGCGATACGGATTTTCGTTGAATCGGGTTTTGTTCTTCGGCAGGCTATTAATTAACGAGGCATTATGGAAAATATAAATAATTTGACGGCAGTATGGATTGCCAGTCACGGGCATTTGAAGCCTTTGCGTGATCATCTACTGTTATTGCCCGATCAGTTTAATCCTTGTCCGGTGTGTGCTGGACGTGCAGCAATCCATATTCGTGCGCATTTGCGATTTGGGCAGGCAAGCTGGGTGGAAGAAGCGAAGGTTCTATATTGTCCTGACTGCGAAAACTTTACACTCGAAGAAGTTGAGCGGTCAACCATCTGTTTAAAGCAGCCGGAACTGGCAAGCTTGTCCGTCACGGCTGTCGAGGCGCGGCTATGGTTCAATCAGCCGACCTTCCTCAATATCGAGCCGACTACCCGCTGCAATTTCAATTGCTGGTATTGCGTTGGCCGGCACATGAAACAGGAAGACATCAATATCGGCAACTTTACCAAAGTACTCGATAACTTCCCGACCGTGAAGACTATTGCCTTGGTCGGCGAAGGCGAACCATTGCTGAATAAAGATTTTTTTACCATGGCGCATATAGCCAAGGAGCGCGGCATTCGGGTGATGATCATTTCCAATGGCTCTGCGCTCAGCCAAAGTGTCGTTAAGAAGCTGTGTGAAGCCGAAATTGCCTACATCGGCATCTCCATTGATTCGATTGATCCCGCCACTTTCGCCAGTTCGCGGTTGGATGGCGATCTGCCGAAAATCTGGCGGGGTATCGAACGCCTGAGCCGTTACCGTGATGAACACGGCTATCGTTATCCACGTATTGGCGTCAAAGGCACCTTGTTTGCCAACACCGAAGACGAGTTGCCAACTATAATAGAAGAGGCCAAGCGGCATGGTGTCGACATTTTTGAAAGTTTCCAGGCGCTAAATCCAATGAAGACTTACATTCCCATTTATCCCAAGGAAAAACTGGCCGAATTGGCGCATCTGGAGTCGGTAGCTGCGGCTATTCACCGGGATAGCGGAGTTGCTAATCGCACCTTGCAATCGATCAGCGAGTTCTGCGCGGAAGAGGGTATCGAGCTCGCCAAAGCCGGGCGACCGAATGGCCTACGCAAGAATTGCGACGAACAGTGGATCTACGCGTTGCTATCGGGCGATATAACGCCCTGTTGCCAGATCAAAACGCCGATTGACCCACAATGGAATTTGTTTGACCATTCACTGGCCGACATTTTGCGCGAGCCAAGTTACGAAAATGTCCGTTTCAACTTGTGGAACGGTCTGTTCCCTGATTATTGTGAAGGTTGCTGGAAAACATGAATTGTACTAAAACATACAACTACTTGAGATCGCAGAGAGCATTAGCGATATTGATGGCCGATTTTTCCACGGTTTTGTAAAAAATCGCCGACACCCCAATAACAACTATGGCAAGGAGTAGAAAATCGATTGGTGAATCGTGTTGCACCCAGAAAGCCGGGCTAATAATGGCTACGTATTCTAGTATTATTTCGTGGGTGAGATATAGACTGTAAGACCAATCACCAAGCATTTTTATAGGCTTAGAGTGATTGGATTGGTTTGAATGATCTAATATTAATACGCTTATAACTATTAAAATAGCCGAAATCCCCACTCCATTTAATCCGTGTGTCTCAGGCCGATTCCAACAAATCGCTAACGCTAACATAAACAATAGTGTACATATCAAGTTAATGATTATTCTTTCCTGTGTCTTGATGGCGATAACCTGATAAATTTCCCCCAAAAAAGCTCCTACCGCAAATAAAAGGAAAAGAGGATTAGCCATTACGCCTATGATGCGGTTTATGTATGAATCATGGCTCATCACTGGCGAATTAGCTGGATCTATTGAAATAATTCCGTCTATTGCATATTGAATACCAAACGTCACTGAAATAATTAGCAGAGGGTAAATGAAATCTCTTATTGATTTAGGTATTATTAGTATAAAAAATGCGAAATAAATATAAAATATCATTTCGTAAGTTAAGGTCCATGCTACCCCTAACAAAGAGAACCCAAAACCGGGGGGACCTTGGTAACTGTTAGGAATTAAGAGCGCCGCTTCTAATAATTTTTTTATGTTTGTTTCTGGAATGACGAGAATCCAATAAATCACAAGACATAGCCAATATATTGGTAAAATTCTAAAGATGCGGCGAAGTAAAAACTTCCACCACTCATTTTGCTTTAGGTTTGAAGTGGTATAAACCATAATAAACCCACTGATTAAGAAGAATATTTCAACCCCAATTGGTCCTGACCGGGAAAAAAACAGATGTAATTATTCAGACCCTACACCAAAAAATAACCAAGATTCCTAAAAAAGTTGTACCTTATTGCGCATGAAATTAAGTGACTATGACTTGCTCCAACTGACAGAAAAAGAATTGCT
>Ga0265327_10003191_pt1 | contig 16003 bp, 9 predicted proteins | sample 41621metaG_FD_202089 | JGI IMG/M metagenome (GOLD analysis project Ga0265327, IMG submission 202089) | Rhizosphere microbial communities from Carex aquatilis grown in University of Washington, Seatle, WA, United States - 4-16-21 metaG | ecosystem: Host-associated > Plants > Roots > Rhizosphere >... | reverse complement strand
TGTTTTGCGGATTTCGTTATTGGGCGGCGTACTCGAAATGCCACACAAATAAACTGCTTCGACCAGAAAAGCATCAGCCGTGCGAAATACCGAGCCAATATTATGATTGCTGCGGACATTGTCGAGAACAATAATTAAGTTTATTTTTTCTGCATCCTTAAATTCGTTAACCGACTTTCGGTTAAGTTCGTCCATACTCAATTTTCTCATATATGATTTTCACCTATTTGTAGAAAAAATAAAAATGTTTGCATAAATTATTCATAAAATTGTTTGATTTAACAAAAAATCCTTATTTTCGATTTTTAAAATTATACCGCAAAAATACAAAAACAATGAATATACACGAATTTCAGGCGAAAGCCATATTAAAATCTTTTGGAGTTCCGGTGCCAGAGGGAATTCAGGTTACAACTGTCGAAGATGCTTGCAATGCGGCAAAGGCAATTCAGGAAAAGACGGGTGTACAAAGTTGGGCTATAAAAGCGCAGATACACGCCGGTGGACGAGGCAAAGGCGGCGGTGTTAAAATTGCAAAATCAATAGATGACGTTAAAACATTCGCTTCGCAAATATTGGGTATGCAATTGGTAACACATCAAACCGGTCCCGAAGGGAAGAAAGTTTATAAATTGCTTGTCGAACAAAGTATTTACTACCCGGGCGAAACTAAAATTCAGGAATTTTACATGAGCGTATTGCTGAATCGCGCTACCGGAAAGAATATGATTATTTATTCGACTGAAGGCGGTATGGACATTGAAACTGTTGCAGCACAAACACCGCATCTTATTTTCAAAGAAGAAATCGACCCTAAAGTAGGCATCCAAGCTTTTCAGGCGCGTAAAGTTGCATATAACTTAGGACTTTGGGGCAAAGCGCACAAAGAAATGGTGAGTTTCGTAACCGCATTGGTAAATGCTTATACTAATTCTGACGCTTCGTTGGTCGAAATTAATCCGGTATTTAAAACGTCTGACAACAAAATATTAGCTGCCGACGCAAAAATAAGTCTTGATGACAATGCTTTTTACCGACACAAAAATTATTACGAATTGCGCGACTTGCACGAAGAAAATCCTTACGAAGTTGAAGCATCGCAATTTAATCTTAATTTTGTTAAACTCGACGGAAACGTTGGTTGTATGGTTAATGGCGCAGGTTTAGCAATGGCGACAATGGATATGATAAAACTTTCGGGTGGCGATCCGGCAAACTTCCTCGACGTTGGAGGTACAGCCAATGCACAAACAGTTCAGGCAGGTTTCAATATCATTTTGAAAGACCCGAATGTTAAAGCGATTCTTGTAAATATTTTTGGTGGAATTGTTCGTTGCGACCGGGTAGCACAAGGCGTTGTCGATGCGTATAAATTAATTGGCGACATTCGCGTTCCGGTAATTGTTCGTTTGCAAGGCACGAACGCTGTCGAAGCTAAAAACTTAATTGATAATTCGGGCTTAAAAGTACATTCGGCAATAACTTTACAAGAAGCAGCCGATTTGGTCAGACTTTCAGTACAATAATTTTTTATCTTTAAAACTTTGTCAAAGTTTAAGCTTTGACAAAGTTTTAATTCTTTATTAAGTAGGACGGCAAAAATAATAGACATTAATTGGTTTGTTTATTGACACATTATCAAGCGTAAGCAAAATTGTCAATTGTCCATTATCAATTATCAATTACTTACAATTCGCGCAACAACAAATTCGATTGCGATTTTGATATGATTGAATCAAACTCGTCTAACGATTGAGCTAATACCTTAACTTCTTCAGCGTCGCTTAAATCGGATGTCGTAAAACCATGCGATTCGATTGCATTTAAAATATATTTAACAGTCAACTTATTCGGGTCTTGCGCAGGTTGATAAGGAGATTCCTTTTCGAGGTTTGTTTTTATCTCAACTATAATGCGCGCTTCCATTAAATCGTTGATTATTTGCTTTACAAACTTTGCCGGCGCTTCAAGTCTTTTGGTAATATCAATTAAAGTCAGCGGAGCTTCACCTTTTACAAAGCGTTTAATAATAATGTGCGATACCGATAATGCCAACAAACGTTTAAAACTAATGCTCATTTGCTCAGTTTCTGCAATAAATTCGAAACGGTCAACATTCTGATTTGCAAAAGCGACTTTAGCGCCCATCAAAATAATGAGCCAACTGAATTGCATCCATACAATAAATAATGGCAAAGCTGCAAAGCTACCGTAAATGGCATTGTAACGCGACACTCCGTATTGAAATGTGATATAGCCCCATTGCAGCAATTGAAAAAATGTTCCGGCAATAATACCGCCAACCAATGCCGACGAAAATTTCACCTTCGTATTTGGCATAATCTGATACAATATTGTAAACAGCAGCCAGATTAAAATATATGGCACCAAATGGAAAGTCATCAAAATATAAGGTCTAACCGAATGAAGTATTTCCAAGGACTGTGTTATTTGGCTTATTTGTGTTGTTACATAAACCGTAGCGCTACTCGAAAGAACAATCAAAATCGGCGAAATAATCATAAGCGTTAGGAAGTCGGTAAGCTGTCTTATCCAACCCCGCGCTTTTTTAACGCCCCAGATGTCATTGAACGAAATTTCGATATTTTCGAGCAAACGAATTACCGAGTAAAGCAATAAAACAAAACCAACGCCTGCAATGGCGCCGCCTTTCGTGGTGCTTAAAAGCGAATGTGTAAATGTCAGAATTTTGTCGAGTATCATGTCTTCGCCGTCAAAACCTTCCATGGCAGCAGTGATTTGTTTTTCGAGCAATTTTTCCAGACCAAACCCTTGCGCAATACCAAATGCCATTGCCAATACCGGAACTACCGACAGCATAGAATAAAACGTTAATGCCGACGCCCGCAATTGAATTTTATCTTGCCTGAATCCTTTTACGCCCAAAACAATTATACGCAATTGACGAATAAAAAATGCACGTCGTTTAGGTAAGGTTTTTAAATTGACATTCCAAATGTCATCGGTAATAAATTTGAAAATACTTGTAATCAGGTTTTTTAATTTATTCATGTTTGTAAATAATAAAATATTAAAAAAATAAATTTTTGGTGTAACTTTTGTTTCATTTCAAATTACTACCGTCAATTAAAATATTTTTCGTAAATTTAAGCAATAAAGTCGAAATCAAAAGTAAGAAATTTTGTCAGAATTAAAAACAATTAACAATATGAAAAAACCTCTACTTTTAAAAATATTTTCACTATTTATTTTAGCATTATGCTGTACGGCGTTATTTGCGCAATCGCCGTCCGACGAACTTAAAGCTGAAAATATCAATCTGAAATATCTCGAATATTTAATTAAAAGTCAAATTGACAGTGTTCGTGAAAGCCGCTCGTATCTTGCATTGTTAAACGATTCTATATTATATATGTCAGCGCGTGACCATGCAAATTATCTTTCGAAAAAAAAGACGTTGAGTATTTATAACACTGAAGTCAAAAAGAAAAAAACACCGCAAGACCGCGCTGTTTCGATGGGCGCTAAAGAATATTATGTAAACGAAATTCAGGCGCAGGTCTTTATTATCCGTCCGGTGGAAATTACTGCAAAAGACACAGTTGTAAAATACCATTTACGGACATATACCGATGCCGCGAAGCAAATAATGACGCAATGGACTTTCGAACCTAAATTTTTTGCGCACATCATTTCCGGTATGTACCAGATAACGGGCGTTGCGACATGGTTTAGTAAAGAAAATTATTCGTTGTATGTTGTTTGCGATTTTGCTAAAGTATCGCCATTGCATATTTTCCGTACAAGTTATACCATGTTTCCTTATCAGGACATGAATTTGAAAGACTTGATTTCGAAACAAAAAAAAAGTCTGACGCCCAAAATTCAAAAATCGTATGAGCATGGTTTGAAAATACCGAAAGAAAGTTGGTTTCCGTTTTTCAATACAGCCGCACGTTGCGCGTCAACAAAAAAAACACTCGATAAAACCAAAGGTATTGTTATTGTCAACCGCAATGATTCTTTGTATTTGAATATTTACGATAACACGTTACCACAAAAAATTATGAAAAACAGAAGCGACGGTTTCGCAGCAGTAATTGTTCCGCAAGACGACTATGGCTGCGACGAAGCGGCAAATGATAATACACCATCGCGCAAAAATGGACTTGGATTGGTAAGTGGCAAAATTTTAAATCCGGTTTATAAAAATAATGTTTTCGAAATGAGCAATAACATTGGCAGGTCTGGAATGTTTACGTTATATTTAGGTTCGGTGCCCGACGAATACGTCAATAAAAAATACGAAGTAAATCTGTTAATTTTTAAGAAAAAAAGTATCGCCATGGAAATGCGTATGCGCAACTTGTGCGGTACCGATTTTGCATATTCGCCGCCGCAGATGCACTACATCGATAATATGCGCGATGTTGATATAAATATTACACCATCACCCGATTCGCTGTTGCTCAAAATCCGTTTCGATAAAAATAGCGCTGACTTTAATGCCGATGATTTACAAAAACTTTTAGATAAAGTAAAAAGTGGCGAAATGAAAGTTCTTGAAGCTTATATAAAAGCCTTTTCGAGTGTCGAAGGAAGTCCGCGTAAAAACAAAGAACTTTATACCAAACGCGCTGAAAATATAATCACCGCTTTAGAGTCGATGCAAAAAACAAAATTAAAATACGAAGTGAATACAAAAGAAAACTGGGATATGTTTTTGCGTCAGATAAAACAAACACCCGAACTCGAAGCGTGGCAAAACGAAAAAGATACGGTAAAACTTCGAAACTTTGTAAATGATATTGAAATAGCGAAAAGAATTGAACCATATCTTGCCGAGCAACGATATGCGCTTATTAAATTTATTATTATTCCAAAAATTACCGAAGATAAAAAAGCCGAGCGCTTAATGGATATGTATGATGGCGTGCTTTACGATTTAAGTAAAAAAGTTGCTGAATACAAAAAGAAAAAAGTGAAAGACGACGTTATTATGAAACAAGTTGCCAAACAATTGCAACAAGCGTCGGACATTCAGATTTGTTTATTCGAAATGTACGTCAATAAAAAAATAACTTACAACAAAATACGTTTGCTTGGCACACCGGGCGAAAAAATATACGAAACTTTACAGTTCAATCAATTGATATTTAATTATGTTTATGCACCGAATAAAATGTCGGATCAGGATTTTTATACAGAACTTACCGATAGCATTTTTAGAACAAGCACCAATATGAAAATTTTATATAATTATTACGCTTTTCTTTTTAATCACAGCGACGTAGAAGAATATGGAAAAAAACTTACGATTAAAAAGTTAAATCTGGTAATTCCGTCATTCGAAAAGTCGTCGGAAATAAAACCGGAGTACATACAGCAAATAAAATTGTATTTCAGTTTTAAAGACAGCCGCGAGCGATATTACCTTGGCGAAATAAGCAAAGCAAAACCATCGTTAACAAATATTTATCAATATTATCAACCCCGAAAGGACATGCCTGTTGATGAAAAAATAAAACTTGCAAAATATTTTATGCTGTTCAATCAAAATCAATGGGCAGCAGAACTTCTCGAACCGTTAGCATTGATTGACAAGCCAAATCACGAAGCATTAATAACGTATCTGAAATTAAAATATAGCAATCTAAATGAAATTTATCCGTCAGATTATTATCAATTGCTGATGGATTCGGATAAGAAATTGACAAACGAAGAATGGTGCGGATTGTTCAACGAAAAATGTGGATTAAGTTTTCAGATATTTGATTACGAACCGTTGCGCAAAATGTATTGCCTAAAATGCAGCGCTATTACTAAATAAAACGAAAGAGCCGTAGCTAATGGCGTGCGGCTCTTATATTATTTTTGCATGAATGCAGAAATCACTCACCCGGAGAAATTGCTTCCACTGGACAAACGTCAGCACATGCGCCACAGTCTGTGCAAATTGACGCATCAATTTTATAGATATCGCCTTCAGAGATAGCTTCAACCGGACATTCGTCGATGCAAGAACCGCATGCTGTGCAGTCTTCACTAATTTTGTATGCCATTTTGTAAAAAAATTAAGTTATTATTAATCTTAAAAAAATCGATACAAAGATTCATAACAATCGTCGAAAAAACAAATTTTTTTTAAAAAAATTGCAAATATTTTTTTTTATTCCTATTCAGTCGCTGCAAAAATTATATCAATCAATATAATCGGTTTTTTATATCTGCTAATTTATACAAAAGTTATTGAAACGCGTAGATATTTTTGCTTTGTTATATAAAATAATGTAAATTTGGATGCGTAAAAATAATCTGACAATTTTATGAAAAGCTTATTTACAATTATTTTCATTTTATTGATGCAATTATCGTTTTGCCAAACTGCAATAGTCGATACAAATTTTATACGAACCGCCGAATATTATCAGTTGATTGAAAGCAAAGACAGTCTTATGTTTTTTGACGACGAAAAAACAACTTTTACCGGCAAATGTATTTCAAAATCATCGTCGGGCAAATTGCTTAAAATTATTTATTATAAAGACGGTTGCGAAATCGGCGTTATAGAATATTACGAAAACGGATATAAAAAATCCGAAAGTTTTTATCAGGGACATAAAAGTTTGGGAATAGCAACAATGTGGTTTGCAAACGGCAATAAAAAACAAGAAATTGAATTTGAAAACGGACAAGAAATCCGTCGCTCCGAATGGTACGAAAATGGCAATCAAAAAACGAACGAAATTTTTAAGAACGGGAAAAAACACGGTTTGTGGACAGAATGGTACAGCACCGGAATTAAAAAACTCGAAGGCGACTATGAAAACGACGAACGAGTCGGAACATGGACAAAATGGCTGCCAAGCGGTAAAATTGACAAGGAACGCGTTTTTACAAAATAGATAAATTTTACTCCGAAATGCAAAATTAATCTACTCGTTAAAAAAAAAACAAATAATAGCTTAAGAAAATAAAATCGCACACATCAATTATAAAGTATTGTTTTGTTACTATTAAAATATCAATTAATTTTACATAAAATATGAAAACATGATGCAATAAAAATTTTAAATGAAACTTCCGTTAAAAACACTATTAGCCGACGTTGACAATAACTCTCTGAGCGAACTTTCCGAACTTATTAAATCGCAATGCACTGACGTTTACATTGTAGATAAAACAAAAACAATCGACGAAACAATTCATGCAATTATTAAACATTCACCGGATTTATTGATAATTGACACCAATTTAAAAGGTGGGACTGTTTTCGACATTTTTAAACAAGATAAAAGCTGGGCACAAAAAACAATTATCACATCAAAAGAATCAAAGTATGCGCAAAAAGCATTTGATTACCAACCGATACATTATATATTAAAACCTGTCAAACTTGTCGATTTAAATTTAGCCATACAACGGTTTATCGCAAGCAAAGAAAAAACGAATAATTTCCAGAAAAATATTTTATCAGTACAACTTCCGACGGATTATGGACTTGATTATTACATTGTAAACGACATTATCAAATGCGAAAATATAGACCAGAAACCAATTCTCTTTTTATCGGACGGACGCATTGTAGGAATTGATAGTGATTATGATTACGTAGAAAAAATTTTACGAAAACATGGTTTTGTTAAAATAAATGATCTATCAATTGTTAATCTTACTTATGTAAAAACTTTTAGCGCTGGAAAAATAACGCTCGCCAACTTATCAACGCTACAATTGTCAGAAAACCAGAAAGAAAATTTTATATATGAATTGAATCGATTGGTAATTGATTAATTTATCTTGAAATTTTTTATTTAGATTAAAAAAACTTATTTTTCCGATAAATTACGCTAACTATTACGTTTATTTAAAACGTAAATTAATCATCAAAAAAACAATACGATGAAACCACAACTTATTTCTAAAATTATGCTTTGCTGTGTTTTATGTCTGACATTATTGAATAAAACATATTCGCAAAAGCAAACCACTAAAGACAATTACGAAAAAGAATGGAAAACAGTTGCCAATAACGAACAAAACGGTTTGCCAAAATCGGCGCTCGAAACTGTAAACGACATTTACAAAAAAGCAAAAGTTGACAAAAATAATGAGCAAGTAATCAAAGCAATTATTTACAAACTGAAATTCCGCAACGAAATTGAAGAAGACGCTTACGAAACTTTGCTCAAAGAAATAGAAACCGACATAAAACTCGCCGATGTTCCGACAGCCGCCTTTCTCAATTCGATGCTTGCCGAAATGTACTGGCATTATTACGATGCAAACGCTTGGAAGTTTATAAACCGCACGACGGTTGTTAATTTTAATCAAGACGACGTCAAAACTTGGGATTTGAACAAGCTATTGCAACGAACCATTTATTTGTATCAGCTTTCGTTGATGAATTCCGACGAATTGAAAATTTCTTTGTACGACAATTTCTCACAAGTTATTGTCAAAGGAAATTGTCCCGAAAATATGCGACCGACGGTTTACGATTTTCTGGCAAATCGCGCTATTGATTTTTTTGCAAACACACAAATAACGATCAACGAACCTGCTGACAAATTCGAACTACGCGAAGATTTTTATTTTTCCGACGCAAAAATATTTGCCAATCAAAAAATCGAAACCAAAGATACTTTGTCGTTGCATTTTTACGCAATCAAAACCTTGCAGCAATTGTTGACTTACCGTTTGTCGCAAAGCAATGATGGAGCCTTGATTGACGTCGATTTAAAAAGACTCAAAATGGTTCATTATAATTCCGTCAACGATTTAAAAGACAGTTTATATTTGGCAGCGTTGGAAAGTCTTACAAAAAAATATGAAAATCAAAATTTTGTTGCAGATATTTATTTTTTAATTGCCGAATATTATGTCAACAAAGTAAATCCAAACGAATCTTATTCTGATAATATTAAAACAATAGAAAACCAAGCGCTGGTTAAAAAATATAATAATCTGGCTTACGATATTTGCACAAAAATAATTGCTCAATATCCAAAATCGAATGCAGCCAACAAATGCAAAGCTTTACAGGAACGTTTAAACCGCACCGAATTGCAAATAACCTGCGAAGGCGCAATTGCAGCACACGAAAAATCGGCAATTCGTATTGCATATAAAAATCTGCCGAAAATTTATATTCGCGTCGCGACCATTGAGCAAGGTTTACTCGAAAAACTGAGCGTCAAAAATTACAACGACGATTTGTTCAACGCTTTATTAAAAAAGAGTACCAAAGTTTATGACACGACAATCGTTCTCCCAAATTTAAAAGACTTCGATTTTCACAGCGTTGAGTTGTTGTTGCGCCCACTGAATCTTGGCAAGTATATTATTTTTGCATCGACCGGCGAAAAATTTGAAACCGCTAAAAATATTGTCGCTTGGGAATTAATAAATGTTACCAATCTGAGTTATATTATCCGTCAGAATGAATCGGGCGAAGAAGAATTTTATGTCATGCACCGTCAGACGGGCGAGCCGCTTGCAAATGTCAGCGCACAACTCTGGTTTACAAAATGGAATCAAACCACCAGCGTTTATGATTACATCAAAGGCGATAAATTTGAGACAAATGCCGATGGTTATTTTTCGGTCAAACCGAAGCACGATGATTATACATATTATTCGGGCGTCGAACTAAAATTGGGCGACGATATTTATTCGCCGTTCAATTCTTTTAGTTTGTACAAATGGCGAAATGTTCCAACCAAAGAATATGTTATTCATTTGTTTACCGACCGCGCTATTTATCGTCCCGGACAAACGGTTTTTTTCAAAGGAATTGAGCTGATAACCAACGGTAGCAAACCTGAAATAGCGCCAAAAGTAAGCACCAAAGTTACTTTTTACGACCACAATTATAAGGAAGTATCGTCGCTCGATTTGACGTCCAACGAATACGGAACTTTTAACGGACAATTTCAAATTCCGACGGGTTTGCTAAATGGCAGGTTTATGATTTCTACGCCCTACGGTTCCATTACAATTCATGTAGAAGAATACAAACGTCCAAAATTCGAAACGCAGATTTCGCCCATGCAAGGCAATTTTATTTTAAACGACAATGTAACCGTCAAAGGAACTGCGAAATCGTATGCCGGTTCAAATCTGACGGACGCAAAAGTGGCATATCGCGTGGTACGCAAACCTTTATATAATTATTGGTGGTGGCTCAAACAATCGGAAACCGAAATTACTTCGGGCACAACGCAAACAAACGAAAAAGGCGAATACGAATTTAAGTTCAAAGCCGCGCCCGATTTAAGTTATCCTAAGAAACCAGATGTTACTTTTAATTATCAGGTTGCGGTTGACGTTACCGACATCAATGGCGAAACGCAGAGCAGTACACGCGATTTGGAGGTTGGCTATGTTGCTCTAAGTCTTTCGTTAGATTGTGTGCCGTTGACTGACAAAAGCGAAAACAAAGATTTTAAAGTCGATATAAATTCTACAAACCTAAACGGCGAAGCAATTAATGCTACCGGATTGGTTACGGTTTACAAATTGAAAGACAATCAAAAGGTTTTACGCGATCGAAAATGGACAATGCCAGACACGTCGCTTTACACCAAAGAACAATGGGAAAAAGAATTTGCAGGAAATGTTTATAAAAACGAAACAGATATAACGACTTTAGAAAAATCGGAGAATGTATTTTCGTACAACTTTGATACATCGAAAGACAAATCGTTTAAATTAAATAATTTGTCGAATTTTAAAAATGGTGCGTATCTAATTGAAGCTTCTGCCGTAGATTCGTTTGGGAATCCAATTTCGACGAAAAAGTATTTCACATTGTTTGAGTCCAAAAGCAAGAAACCAAGTTTTGTAAAACCCGATATTTTTGTCGCATTAAAAGCCAACGGAGAACCGGGTGAGAATGCTCGTTTTCTTGTTGGTACAGCCAAAAAGAACGTCAAACTACTTTATGAAATTCAACGCGGCGATTCAATTTATTCCAAGAAATGGATTTCACTTTCAGAAAGTCAGCAAATAATTGAAATCCCAATTTTGGAAACCGATCGCGGAAATTTTATTGTATATTTTAGGATGATTAAAAATAATCGCTATTATGATCACGATGTGCTGGTAGTAGTTCCATTTACCAACAAAGAACTCGATATTACTTTCGAAACTTTCCGAGATAAACTTACGCCCGGTCAAAAAGAAGAATGGAAGGTCAAAATAAAAAACAAGAAAGGCGACAAGCTATTAGCCGAAATGCTTGCTACCATGTACGATGCGTCGTTGGAAGTCTTTGAAAAAAATAGTTGGTTTTTTAATATTTATCACAACAATGACATCGCACTTTTTTGGCGTACAGTTAGTTTCCATACGTCTAATGCTACGGTTTTAAATAACTTTCCCTATGAATCAATAAATATTGAAAGTTATGATTACGACCATCTGAATTGGTTTGGTTTTGGTTATTCAAATTACAGAGATTATGACGGTTTGTCGGGCGGCGGTGTTGTAAAAGCTACAAGCGCAATGAAATCGGAAAAAATGGTTAAATTTTCCGCACCTGTGGTTGTTGATTCCGAAACTTCAGTAGAAGAAGCACCCAAGGAAATAGTTATTACCGGTTACGGTACAACCAAAAGTAAAAAAGATGACGTACCACCGCCGCCACCGCCTGGGGTAACAATTACAGTAACAGCACACGGTAATAAAATTGACCCGAATAAAATCAAAGTGCGTAAAAACTTCAACGAGACAGCATTCTTTTATCCGCAATTGCAGACTGACAGCACCGGTTCATTAGTCATCAAATTTACAATGCCCGAATCGTTGACCAAATGGAAATTCATGGGTTTTGCGCACACCAAAGATTTGGTTTATGGTTTTACCGAAAAAGAAATTATTACACAAAAAGATTTGATGATTCTGCCAAACCTGCCGCGCTTTTTCCGCGAATCTGACGAAATAGAATTTTCGGCAAAAATTTCTAATCTTTCGAAAGACGCATTGAACGGAAAATCCAGAATTGAATTTTTCGATGCCTTGACCATGAAACCGGTCGCCAATATTTTTATGAATAATGACCAGAACAAAGATTTTACCATCGCTGCCGGACAAAATTTTGCGGTTGCCTGGCGTCTTAAAATACCGGAAGGCATCAGTGCAATAACATATCGCATTTCGGCGGAGTCTGGCGCGTTTACCGATGCCGAAGAAAGTACAATTCCGGTTTTGTCGAACAGAATGTTGGTTACAGAATCTATGCCGTTGCCGATGCGCGGCAAACAAACGCGCAATTTCGAATTTACTAAATTGCTCAATTCAGGTTCGAGTACAACATTGCGCCACCAGAAACTGACATTGGAATTTACATCGAATCCGGCGTGGTACGCGGTGCAAGCGTTGCCGTACATTATGGAATATCCTTATGAATGTGCCGAACAAGTTTTCAGTCGTTTCTATGCCAACAGCCTTGCTACGCATATTGCTAATTCGTCGCCAAAAATAAAAACGGTTTTCGATTCGTGGAAAAGTGAAGCATCAAAAGAATCGTTGATGTCAAACTTAGAAAAAAATCAAGAACTGAAATCGTTGCTGTTAGAAGAAACGCCTTGGGTGATGGACGCGCAAAACGAAGGCGAGCGCAAAAAACGTGTCGGACTTTTGTTCGACTTAAATAAAATGTCGAACGAGCTGGAAGCTGCATTTAACAAATTATCCAAAATGCAATCGTCAAACGGCGGCTGGTCATGGTTTGTTGGAATGCCCGAAAGTCATTACATCACGCAGCACATTGTTTGCGGTATGGGACATCTCGACCATCTTGGCGTTAAGAAAATACGCGATGATGAAAAGACTTTTGACATGATTAAAAAAGCAATCAATTATTGCGACAATGAAATTAAAAAAGATTATGACGATTTAAAACGGTATTACGAAAGCGTCGAACTGAAGAAGAACCATTTGAGCGCAATTGCTATTCATTATTTATATGCCCGCAGTTATTTTACCGACGTTGAAGTTCCGAAAAATTGCCGCGAAGCATTTGATTATTACAAAGGTCAGGCAGAAAAATATTGGTTGACGCAAAGCAAATATGAGCAGGCAATGATTGCGCTTGCTTTGCATCGTTACGAAAATAAAACTGTTCCAAAAGCAATTGTAAAATCGTTGAAAGAATTTTCAACTACTTCGGACGAAATGGGAATGTACTGGAAAGACAACACTGCCGGATTTTATTGGTACGAAGCGCCAATTGAAACACAAGCGTTGATGATTGAAATGTTTGACGAAGTTGCCAATGACCAACCGGCTGTGAACGATTTGAAAGTTTGGTTGCTCAAACAAAAACAAACGCAGGACTGGAAAACAACCAAAGCAACTGTCGAAGCAATTTATGCGTTGCTTTTGCGCGGCGGCGACTGGCTGGCGAGCGATACATTGGTACAAATCAAAATTGCAAATCAAAATATCAACCCGAAAGAATTACCGGATTGCAAAATGGAAGCCGGAACTGGATATTTTAAAACGTCTTGGAGCGGAACGGAAATAAAACCCGAAATGGGAAATATAACTGTTACAAAACTCGACAATGGTGTTTCGTGGGGCGCTGTTTACTGGCAGTATTTCGAGCAACTCGACAAAATTACCGCGCACGAAACGCCACTGAAATTGCAGAAGAAATTGTTTATCGAAAAAAATTCTGACCACGGAAAAATAATCGAACCAATTAACGATAATACATTGCTGACAGTTGGCGATAAAATTATTGTGCGCATCGAATTGCGCGTTGACCGCGACATGGATTATGTCCACATGAAAGATATGCGTGCTGCAGGTTTCGAGCCGATGAATGTTATTTCGCGCTACAAATATCAGGATGGTTTGGGATATTACGAAAGTACCAAAGATGCGTCAACGAACTTTTTTATGGATAGATTAAACAAAGGCACGTATGTTTTTGAATACCCGTTGCGCGTCAGTCATAACGGTTTTTTCTCAAACGGAATCACGTCAATACAATGTATGTACGCACCAGAATTTACGTCGCACAGCGAAGGAATAAAAGTAAAAGTAGGGAAGTAATTGTTAGTGCTAATTTCTAATTATTTCATTGCCCATTGCAAACGAAGGTTTGTGCATTTACCACTGCAAATGCACAAATGAGATGAAAATGTGTAGGGAAAGATTACATTATTGGACAGGACACGTTAAAGGGACAGGTAGCAACCTGTTCCTACAACGTGTCCTGTCCCTACAAACCAACCACTATACAGATTTGAAAAATGTGCACGTAATTTACAATTCGCAACAAATAATGAATTACTGTTTAATAATCCTTTCAACAAATACCTTATTATCAATTACAGCACGAATAATATAAATACCATTGGGAGATGCAGATAGATTTATGTTTAGCAAAAGGAATAACCAAATTAATGTAATAAAACAAAGTATATATTTCATACTTTTATTTTTTTTCATATTTGTAATTCAGTTCTAATACTTCGTTCTTACTCTCAATAAAGATAGTATTGTTTCCATTGGGTTTGATTGAGAAGGGTTGTCCATCTGTATTCAACTTATATGTACCTAAAAATTTACCGGTTTTTATATGATAAAAAAGTATCTTAAAATCTGTTACATTACCTTTCTGCCAATTATCAAGTCCCACTATTATATCGCTGTTATCTGGTAATATTGGCTCACACAAACTGTAATAAATAGTATTTTGCGGTTGTATATTGGGTAATTGCAACAATCTAAAGCCATGTTTAGAACCATAAATTGAAAGATAATCATTCATATTGCAAAATTTCATTTCTAATACTTTTTCTTCATTATTAAAATATATTAATTCACCTGCTTTATTATAAATGTGCATCGCCAATATATATTTTGATGTATAACCTCTTATCGCAATAAAATTTGCAGATTTTGATACTTTAATATCCGCCAATTGTGATATATCACTTACATCAATTTTTTTACATAAAATTTCATTTCCCAATGGATCGATAATTAGCAAAGACAAGTCAATTTTTGAAACAGCCGGAATATTTACAATTCCAACCAGATAACCATCATCGGACAAAGTTAAAATTGAACCAAACCAGTATTTTTGATTGATTATTTTGGTACGTATTCCGTTGTGATAAATTTCAAGATCACCTAAACCTTGACAAGCATATTCTCTCAAATTTCGTTTGCCAATGAATATCATTGTTTTTTTATCTTCCGAAATTAAAGCACATTGTGGTCGCAGCACCGTATCGGCTGGTAAGTCATAAGTAGTGCCATCGTCTATAACCATAGTTCGGTTATCTAACCATGCACAGGCTTCGCTACTTGTATTATAAATTGGTCTGCCGGTATGTACTTCTTTCGTCGCCAGCTTCTTTGTCCTACTCACCAAAGTAACAATAACCGTGTCGCCGGTTTGCGCCAATGCAGCAAAAGTTGTTTGCAGGGCAAAGAGTATTATAAATATTATTCTTTTTTTCATGTTATTTGTATTTTAGTTTGTTATTTTACTATTATGTTTTAACAAGGCAAAAGCCTTTTAAGATACACTCGACTTAGGCGCAACCTAAGCCGAACGGTTTTTTTTCAAACCTATTAACGCTTCCATGTCCTGCGGACGATGGAAGGTTTTCGTCGTCAAACCTTCCATCGTCCGCAGGACATGGAAGCGTTAAACATCCAGCACTAATAAGCTTTGTTATTTTTATACAAGCAGATAAAATCTGCATAGATACATTCGACGAAGGATGGAGCCTTCGTCGAACGGGGCAAACAGTAGTATAAATATTATTCTTTTTTTCATGCTATTTATATGTTTAATTTAATTTTTATGTTCATTATTTTATTTACAGGTATAACCTGTTTGGATATTATCGACTTAGGCGCAGCCTAAGCCGAACGGTTTTTTCTCAAACCTATTAACGCTTCCATGTCCTGCGGACGATGGAAGGTTTTCGTCGTCAAACCTTCCATCGTCCGCAGGACATGGAAGCGTTAAACATCCAGCACTAATAAGCGT
>Ga0265327_10003190_pt1 | contig 16012 bp, 15 predicted proteins | sample 41621metaG_FD_202089 | JGI IMG/M metagenome (GOLD analysis project Ga0265327, IMG submission 202089) | Rhizosphere microbial communities from Carex aquatilis grown in University of Washington, Seatle, WA, United States - 4-16-21 metaG | ecosystem: Host-associated > Plants > Roots > Rhizosphere... | reverse complement strand
GCTGCCGGGACGGGGGTCCACCAGCGGCGCGCCCGGCGTCTCGTCGGAGGTGATGTCGAGCTCCGTGGTGACCTCCGTGGTCGTCGCCATCAGGCCCCCTACGACGGAGTGGTCGGGTTGACCGGGGACGTCTTCAAGTCGGGGTTCTCGTCGTAGACCTCGGTGATCACCGACATGTCGAACAGCTTGTCCTGGCTGATGTCGATGCCGGCCAGGGCGAGCGTGTCGATGTTCTCCTTCAGGAGCTCGTCGCCGATCGTGAAGAGGCCGTTCGTCGCGGTGTCCTGGGTGAGGATCACCGTGTTCTCGCTCTTGGACTCGAGCGTCTGCTCCTTCACGGTGAGCTTCTGGTCCTTGCCGTACTTCTTGGCGGCCAGCGTCGCACCCAGCACCGGGTTCTTCAAGTTCGCCTGCCACCCCTGGATCTCCGCCACCAGGAACGCCTTGAGCTTGTCACGGTCGCTCTTCAGCGTGTCGGTCTTGACCGTGTACGTCTCGGAGACGAGCGGGTAGTTGTAGTCCGCGAGCAGGAAGTAGGTGTTCGGCACCCCCTGCAGCTTCAACGTGTTCGGCTCGTTGGTGAAGAACGAGAACCAGCCGTCGACGGTGCCCTTCGCCAGCGGCTCCGGGTTGAACTGCACCGGCACCTTGTCGATCTTCGAGGGGTCGATGTTGTTGGCCTTCAGGAACGCGGCCCACACCGCCTCGTTGGTGGCCTGCACGCCGATCTTCTTCCCGATCATGTCCTCGGGCGTCTTGATCGGGCTCTTCTTCAGGCTCATCACCGCGAACGGGTTCTTCTGGTACTGCGCCCCGATGATCTTCAGGTCGGCGCCGTTGTTGATGGCCGACGACGTGATGTCGGGCGCCGAGATGCACGCGAACGCCTTGCCCGACTGCACCACCGCGTCCTGCTGCACCGTCGGGCCACCCGACAGGAGGTTGACGCTGCTGAAGCCCTGCTTCTTGTAGTAGCCCTTGGTGTCGGCGATGTAGGAGCCCGCGAACTCCACGTTCTTCACCCACGAGAGCTGGAACACGAGCTCTCCGTAGTCGGGCGTGGCCGCGCCGGCCCCGGCCGCGCCGAGTCCGCTCCAGACCGTCGAGAGTCCGCTGCTCGCCACCGCCACCCCCGCCGCGGTGAGCGCGCTCCGCTGCAGGAACTGTCGTCGGTTCACTCCGAACTGACGGTCTTCGTGTGCCTCGCTCACGGTGCCTCCGGTCGATCGTGCATCGGGCCCCCTACGGCCCAGCGCCCCTTCAACGATTTGTTGAACCTACGGGCCACGGATTTCCTCGCCGCGACTCACGCGTGAACACAGCGTTTCGGCACTCCGACGGTGTCACGACGGCGGCATCCGCGCGCGACGATGCTCGTCATGGCGAACTCCTCAACGCGCGACCTGCGCACTCTGACCAAGGGCCACCTGCACGTGCACCTCGAGGGAGCGATGCGCCCGACGACGCTGGCCGAGCTCGCCGACGTCGCCGGGATTCCCGTGCCCGAGATCCGGGGCTACGGCTCGTTCAGCGCCTTCTCCGACACGTACGTCGCGTCGTGCCAGGTGTTGCAGACCCCCGACGACTTCGCGCGACTCGTCTACGAAGTGGTCGAGGACAGCGTGCTCGACGGCGCGGTGTGGGTCGAGCCGTCGTTCTACGCACCCCATCACCGCAACCGCTTCGGCGACGACGAGACGATCGTCGACATGGTGCTCGACGCGCTCCACGCGGCCGGTGAGCAGCTGGGGGTCGGCGTCGGTCTCATGCTCGCGGCCGACCGCACGGTCGAGCCGTCGGTGGCGGTCGAGCAGGCTCGGCTGGCAGCCGCGCGCGCCGACCGCGGGGTGGTGGCGTTCGGGCTCGCCAACGACGAAGCCATCGGTCCCCCCGAGCCGTTCGCGGAGGCGTTCGCCATCGCCAAGGATGCCGGGCTGCTCTCCACTCCTCACGCGGGTGAGCTGGCGGGCCCCGAGTCGGTGTGGGGTGCGCTCGAGACGCTCCAGCCCGACCGGTTGCAGCACGGCGTGCGCTCGATCGAGGACCCCGAGCTGGTGAAGGTCCTGGCCGACTCCGACATCGTGCTCGACGTGTGCCCCACGTCGAACCTGCTGTTGTCGGTCTACCCGTCGTTGACCGAGCACCCGCTGCCGCAGCTGCTCGAGGCGGGCATCCAGTGCAGCCTCAACGGCGACGACCCCCTGCTGTTCGGGCCCGTGCTGCTGCACGAGTACGAGCTCGCCCGCACCGAGATGGGGCTCGACGACGACGCGCTGGCGTCGGTCGCCCGCGCTTCGATCCGCGGATCGGGCGCGCCCGACGAGCTCAAGGCGTCGGCGCTGCGTTCGATCGACGACTGGCTCGCGACCGCCTGAACCGCCCCCGCCTGAACCGCCCCCGCCTGAACGCCAGGCCCATGCCGAGCGCGGCGCCGGCCGCGACCACGGTGACGACCGGCAGCGGCCACGCGTAGCTGCCCGACTCGACCAGCACGCTCCCGAGCACCGCGATCCCGAGCGCGCCGGACGCCTCCACCAGCGTCTCGTTGACACCCGACGCCGACCCGGCGCGCTCGGGCCGGGCCGACGACATGATGAGCTCCACCGCCGAGACCGCCGCGATGCCGATGCCCATGCCGATCAGCGTGCCCGCCACCACGACGCCGGGAAGGCTCTCGGCCACGACCGAGAGCGTGGCCACGAGCGCGCCCGCGGCGGTGACCGCGAGGCCCAGCGCCGCCACGAGGCCGTGGCCCCAGCGGGCCGCCAGCTTCGGGTTGAGCAGCGCGAACACCACCGAGGTGATCGCGGTCGGCACGAAGTAGAGGCCGGTGGCGAGCGCGCTGTGGTGTTGGGGACCCTGGATCCACTGCGTGAGCACGAACTGCGTGCCCATGACACCGAAGAACAGCGCCGCCACCGCCGCGGCACCCCACCGCAGCCGCGGGTCGCGCCGCGTCTCGTCCTCGATGAGCGGTTCGAGCGAGCGGTCCTCCCGCTTCGCGAACGCCACCAGGAGCAGCAACCCGCCCACGGCCGCGCCCAGCACGAGCGGCGAGCCCCACCCTCGCTCCGGGCCCTCGACGATGGCGAGGATGATCGCACTCAACGCGCCCCACCAGAGCAGCGCGCTCCAGCGGTCGACCGGTGGCGACGTGGGGTCGTGCGAACGCGGCACCCAGCGGGCGACGAGCACGAGCGCGACCATCACCACGGGCACGTTCACGAGGAAGACCGATCCCCACCAGAAGCGCGCCAGGAGCAGACCGCCGATCACGGGGCCGACCGCGGTCATGAGTCCGGCGACGCCCGACCACACCGAGATCGCCTTGCCCCGCTCCTGTTCGGGGAAGATGTTGCCGAGCACCGACAGCGTCGACGGCATGGTGCACGCGCCGCCCACGCCCATCGCGCCACGCGCGATCACCAGCCACGCCGCCGTCGTCGCGAACGCGGCCGCGGCCGACGCGAGGCCGAAGATCACGAGGCCGATCATGAGGAGGCCCTTGCGACCGCGCCGGTCGCCCACCACCGCGAGCGGGAGGAGCAGGCCCGCGAGCACCAACCCGTACGCGCTGCCGATCCACTGCAACCCGGCCTCGTTGGTGTGCAGGCCCGTCTCGATGCTCGGGAACGCGACCGCCAGGATCGTGTTGTCGATCACCACCACCGACAGGCAGAGGCACAGCACACCGAGCGCACGCCAACGGAGCGGGTATCCGCCCGGGTACACCTCCACCGCCCTCGCCGTCACCGGGTCAGGGTATGCAGCCCGTCGCGGGCGTCGTCAGGAGATCAGGGCCGTGGCGACCAACTCCCCCGTCGTGCCGTCGATCAGACCGACGTCGGTCACGTGGGGTCCCGGCAAGCAGGCCAGCGACGAGAGCATGACCTGGAACAGCGGTTGGGTGACCACCAACGTGTCGGAGCTGAGCCCGACGCCGACGGCAGCGTCCTGCACCGCACGCTGCGCCGCGGCGACGTCGCGCGCGGGCAACGGCGAGAGGATGCCGGCGATCGGCAGCTCGATGGCCGCCAGCACCTCGCCGTCGCGGACGACCGCGACTCCTCCGCCCGAGGCGATGACGATGTTGGCGGCGACGGCCATGTCGTCGGCGTCGCGGCCGAACACCACGAGGTTGTGGGTGTCGTGGGCGACCGTCGTGGCGATCGCGCCGGTCCAGTCGCCCCACCCCGCGAGCAGCGCGGCGTGGGGAGTGGGGTCGATGCGACCGTGTCGGTGCACGGTGACCTGCACCAGATGCCCGGCGGGAACGTCGACGACGCCGCTGCGCACGGTGACCGTGGTCTCGTCCCAGCGGGTCATGACCGCGTCGGCGATGACGCGCATGCGGTGCTGGCCGTCGGGGGCGTCGAGACGCAGGCGGAAGTCGTCGGCGACCATCGGCGTCAGGTGCATGGTGTCGAGCGGTCGGTCGCTCGGGCCGTCGACGACGCCGTGCAGCATCCGACCGCCCGCCGCGACCATTCGTCCACCGACGAACACCTCGTTCACCGCGACGTCGTCGAGCGAGTCGAGCACGATCACGTCGGCCTGCCGTCCCGCTACGACCGCGCCGAGGTCGACGCGCTGGAGGCGGTACGCGGCGTGGTACGTCGCGCACCGGAACGCGAGCACCGGATCCATCCCGTGCGCGATCAGACGGCGCAGGAGGTGGTCGAGCCCACCGTCCTCGAGCAGGGTGAGCGCGAACAGGTCGTCGGTCGCGGCCACGAGATGCGTGGGCGGGATCGGGAGCCGGTTCACCTCCTCCACGATGCTCGGGAGGATCGCGTCGAGCGCGCCCCGCAGCTCGACCGTCATCCCGGCGCGGAGCTTCTCGAGGCAGTCGGGCTCGGTGAAGATCTCGTGGTCCGACGTGATGCCCGCGGCGAGGTACCCCTGCAGGGCGGGACCGGTGAGACCGGCCGCGTGGCCCGACACCAGCTTCCCGCTCGCCAGGCCCGCGGCCACGACCGCGCTCATGCGGTCGTCGGACGAGAGCACGCCGAGCATGTCCATCACCTCGGCCAGCCCGCCCACCTCGGGCCAGCGGAGCATGCGCTCGACGTCGGGCCCGAAGAGGTCGGCACCCGAGAGCTCGAGCCCGGGCTGGGGCGGGACGCACGACGGTGCCTGCACGATGAACCGGACCGGCAGACCGCGACTCGCCTCGACCGCGTAGCGCACGCCCTTCACCCCCGCGACGTTGGCGAGCTCGTGGGGGTCGGCGAACACCGTCGTGGTCCCCCGCGGGCAGACCGCCTCCGCGTACGCGCCGGGCGTGAGCATCGAGGACTCGAAGTGCACGTGCAGGTCGATGAGCCCGGGGGCGACGAAGCGACCGCTGCAGTCGAGGGCGTCGAGCGCGTCGGCGCGCGCGCCGGGTTCGTGCACGCTGGCGACGAGCGGACCCACGAATCCGACGTCGGCGGCGCGCAGCTCACCACATCCGACGTCGACGAGCGTGCCGCCCGCGAGGAGGAGGTCGAACGGCTCCGCACCCTGGGCGGCGGCCACCGCCCGGTGACGGAGCGCGGGGTCGACGGGATCGATCGGCATCAGGAGCTGCTCTCTGCGCGGGCCGCGACGAAGTCGGCGAGGATGCGGCGCAACTCGACGCCGACGCGGTCGGTGCGAACGTGGACCTCTGCCGTGATGTCGAGGGGGAACCGTCGGTCGACGTACTGCTCCTGGAGCAGCAGGTCTTCGTCGAGGATCTTCTGCTCGTACGCGCCGGCATCGGCGAGCTGGTCGGCGTCGTCGAGGTCGTTGCGGTGGAGCAGCGTGTAGATGCGGCAGTGCTCGTCGTCCTCCGGCTGCACGAAGAAGTCGAGGACGTTCGTGCCTCCCGCCTGCACGTAGTCGATGCGCAGGCTGGCCTGGAACGGCGCCCGGTACTCGTAGCGCAGCGAGCGCTGCTGCAGCAGCGGACGGATGCCCCGCGCGACGCCGGGGTCCTCGTGGTTGGGGAACCAGTGCGTGCTCGTGACGACCATGCCCACGCCGTCGCGCTCGATCGTCATCTCGGGCACCTCGAGCGCGTCGTGGCTGCCGATGGTGGCGGCGTGCACGAACGGGAAGTGCGCCATGTCGAGGAAGTTGTCGAGCATCAGGCCGGCGCCGACCCGGGCCCGGGCCGGCGCGAGCTGGTGGTGCAGGAAGCCCTCGGCGCCCGCGAACGGAAGGTCGAGCCGCTCCCCCACCGGCGCGTCCGGCGCCAGGAAGACGAGACCGCCCTGTTCGGTCAGGCCCGCCGGCGTGGCGGCACGCGCGCGCGGAGAGATGCGGTCGCGGCCGCCGAGTGCGGGGACGACCGTGCACGCGCCGTCGCCGTCGAAGCACCAACCGTGGTACGGGCACTGGAGCATCTCGCCCACCACGGTTCCCGCGGAGAGGGGTGCGAGCCGGTGCGGGCACCGATCGGCGAAGGCGACCAGGCGCGTGGCCCCGCCGCCCGCGGTCGGGCCTTCGGCGGTCGGCAGGCGCACCAGCGCCCACGGTTCGCCGAGCAGCCACACCTGCACCGGATCGCGGCCGATCTCGTGGCTGGCGGCGACGACGTGCCAGCCGCGCCGGAGCGCCGGATCGGCGTTGCCGAGCATCATCGTCACCATCCCGGGTTCGCCGTCACGATCCCGCCAGCTCGGCGTCGAGCGCGGCGAGCTCGGCTTCGAACCCGGCCCGGAGCGACGCCTTGTCGACCGGGTCGAGCCAGGTGGCGTCGACCCCGTTGAGCACCATCGCCTTCGCCACCTCGGGCGGGTAGTCGTTCTGGCCGACGAAGTCGACGTACTCCTTGCCGATGTCGGTGCGGAACATCGTCGGGTCGTCGGAGTTGAGGTGCACGAGCAGCCCGGCTTCGAGCATCCCGTTGATCGGGTGCGTCGTCAGGTCGGGCCAGCCGTAGACCACCGCCGTCGACGTGGGACAGCACGTGAAGTGGATGCCGTCGTCGCGGCAGCGCGCCACGACCGCCTCGTCCTCGAGGATGTGGTAGCCGTGGTCGATCCGCTCGCAGCCGAGCACGTCGAGGCACGTGGTGATGTTGACCGGCGGTGCATCCTCCGACGCGTGGCTGGTGAGGTGGAGGCCGGCGTCGTGCGCGAGTGCGAAGCACTCGGCGAACTGCTCGGGCGGGTCAGGGGCCTCGGCGGCGTCCATGCCCAGTCCGATCACCTCGTCGCGTCCGAGCGCAACGATCTCTTCGGTCATCTGCAGCGCCATCGGTACCGGGTCCTGGCGGTAGACGTCGGCGATCAGGAAGCAACGCACCCCGTAGTCCGCCTCTGCGGCGCGTGCGCCGTCGACGAGGCCGTCGACGATCGTCGCCATCGGGATGCCACGGATCGTGTGCAGCGTGGGGTTGAAGAACATCTCCCGGTACTTGAGGTTGCCCAGCTTCACGCCGTCCTCGAGCGACTCGTACGCCACCCGCGCGAAGTCGTCGCGGTCGATCACGGTCGAGTTCACGAACCGGAAGATCTCGAGGAACTCGTAGATGGTCGCGTAGTCGTAGATGCGATCGACGTCGCTCGTCGGCAGCGCGATGTCGTGCTTGCGGGCCAGGTCGACGACCGTCGCGGGTCGAAGCGTGCCCTCGACATGGCAGTGCAGCTCGACCTTCGGGAGTCGGCGCAGGTACTCCTCGTACGCGATCGGCGTGGTCACAGGTCGGCCATCCTCGTGCACAGCCTCTTCGCCTCCTCTTCTGCCCGGGCGCGGATCTCGACCGCGTCGACCCGGGTGGGCCCCGACTCGTCGAGGACCACCTCGCCGTCGACGACGACGCGCACCGGCCGCACACCGGGCGTGTAGGCGAGTCGGTCCGGATCCATCGGTGCCGAGCTCCACGTGACCCGGTCGCACGCCGCACCCGGCACGAGCTGGTGACCGGTGGCGAGCCACTTCCACGCGTGGGTCGGTAGGAACTCGAGGTCGCGGGCCCGGGCCAACGCGAAGGCGAGGCGGAACTCCTCGAGCATGTCGGCACCGATGCCGTCGGTGCCGAGCGCGACCCGCTCGAACCGCGCCGGGCGCGCGTAGCCCACCGCGTGGTCGAGGTTCGACCGCGGGTTGTGCACGACGACCCCGGGCAGCGGGCGGTCGAGGTGCACCGCGTGCGCGAGCAGCCACGACTGGTCGGCATGCACGAGGAGCCGGCTGGCGGCGGTCGCGTCGACCTCCGCCTCGGCCACCTGGAGGTGCACCCCCACGCCGAGGTCGGCCGCGAGGTCCGTCACCGCATCGAGGGTGTCGTCGGACAGCGTGAAGCACGCGTGCGCGCCGACGAACCCGTCGCCCCCCGCCCGGAGGTACCGCTCGTTCTCGGCCAGCCCGGCCTTCGCGCCGTCGAGGCCGTTGCGGTCGGTGACCTCGTACGCGCACCGCACCCGAACCCCCACCTCGGCGCAGGCCTGGGCGACGACGTCGAGGCTGCCCTCGATCGCGGCGGGCGACGAGTGCAGGTCGACGATCCCGGTGGTGCCCGCCTCGAGCGCCTCGAGCGCGCCGAGGAGCACCGACCACCGCAGCAGCTCGAGGTCGAGCGCCCGGTCGAGCCGCCACCCCGTGCGCTCGAGGAGCTCCACGAACGTCGTCGGCGGGCGCGCCGGGGCCGGGATCCCGCGGCCCAACGACCGGTGGAGGTGGTGATGGGCGCACACCAGGCCCGGGGTCTCGGACGTCACCGCGCCAGGTTCCCGGGCGTTCAACAACGTGTCAACGCGGGCAGGTTGCCATCATGTGAAATCGGCGCCCGGGGTTCGTGGGCACGCTCCCACCGACTGGCGTACGGTGAGGCGACGCCCCGTCCGGGCGCAGCGCACCGAGGGGGACCGCACGGTGGAGTACAACCCGTTCGCTCGCGACATCCAGACCAACCCGTACCCGGTGTACCGGTGGCTGCGCGACGAGGCGCCCGTGTACCACAACGAGGAGATCGGGTTCTGGGCGCTCTCGCGCTTCGACGACGTGCTCGCCGCGCACCTCGATCCGGCCACGTTCGTGTCCGGCCACGGTGTGACCATCGAGGGCTACGACAAGGGCAACGACGTCCTCATCACCCGGGACGAGCCGAGCCACAGCTGGCACCGCAAGCTCGTCTCCCGTCTCTTCACCCCGCGCGCGATCGCCGACCTCGAGCCCAAGGTGCGGGCCATCGCCGCCGGTGTGCTCGACGACGCCCGCGACACGGGCGAGATCGACATCGTCGCCGAGTTCTCCACCCACCTCCCGATGATGGTGATCGCGGAGATGCTCGGTCTCCCGATGGAGACGCGGGAGGAGCTGCGTCACTACTCCGACGCCATCCTCGATCGCTCCGATGCCGACGAACAGGGCAACGTCACCGACGCGACCCAGGCGGCGATGGGCGCCATCATGGTGCTGCTGATGAAGATCGTCGACGACAAGTCGCGCAACCTCGGCGACGACATCGCGTCGCTGCTCCTCACCTCGACCGTCCGCGACGACGACGGCAACGAGGTCGCGCTCACGCACGAACAGGTGGCGTACCGGCTGCTCGAGCTCACCATCGCCGGCCACGAGACGACGGCCAAGCTCATCGCCAACGGTGTCGTCGCGCTCGACTGGTACCCCGAACAGCGCGCCGAGCTCGTGGCCGACCCGTCGCTCATCCCGAACGCGGTCGAGGAGATGCTGCGCTGGGACCCGCCGTCGCACTACCAGGGGCGATGGGTCGAGCAGGACGTCACACTGCACGGCGTCACCATCCCCGCGAACTCGCGCGTGATCCTCATCACCGGTGCCGCCAACCACGACGAGCGCGCGTTCTCCGATCCCGAGTACTTCGACATCCACCGCGAGATCGAGCGCCACGTGGGTCTGGGCTTCGGCATCCACCTGTGCGTCGGTGCCGCCCTGGCGCGCCTCGAGACGCGCATCGCGTTCGAGGAGCTGCTCGCCCGCTACCCGCACTACGAGCTGCGCCAACCGATGCAGCGCGCGTACTCCAGCAACGTGCGCGGGCTCTCGAACCTCCCGCTCGCGCTCGACCCCGCCGCGTAGGCCCCGTCGCCGTGCGCGCGTGGCGGGCGGTCGAGCACGGCGCGCCGCGCGACGTCCTCGAGCTGCAGGAGATCGAGCGGCCGACGCCGGGGCCGGGCGAGGTGCTCGTGCGGGCCGACGCGGTCACGCTCAACTTCAACGACATCGACGGCATCCACGGCCGCTACGCCACTGTTCCCGTGCCGGCGCCGTACGTGCCCGGCATGGAGGCACTCGGCACCGTCGAGGCGGTCGGCGAGGGGGCCGACACCGGTCTCGTCGGCACGCGGGTGGCCGCGATCCCGAGTGGCGCGCACGGCGGCTACGCCGAGTACTCGGTGGCGCCGGCGTCGATGACGTTCCCGATGCCCGATGCGATCCCCCTTCCCGACGCGGCCGCGATCCTGATGCCGTTCCACCTCGCCGCGCTGTCGCTGTACGTCCGAGCCGGCGTCCAGGCGGGCGAGACGGTGCTGATCCACGCGGCGGCGGGCGGGGTCGGCTCGGCCGCGGTGCAGCTCGCACGCGCGGCGGGCGCGCGAGTCATCGCGTTGGCGAGCTCCGCCGAGAAGGCGCACTTCTGCGCGCAGCTCGGGGCCGACATCGCGGTCGACACCGGTGCAACCGACTTCGTCGACGCCGCGCTCGAGGCCACCGGGGGACGAGGCGTCGACGTCGCGTTCGACACCATCGGTGGCGACACCACGACCCGCACGTTCCGGTGCATGGCCTTCGGCGGCCGCCACGTGCTCGCCGGCTTCGCGTCGGGGATCGGCGCAGAGGACCAAGGCATGGTGCCCCGCCCGATCCTGTTCGGGAACTTCTCGCTGGTCGGCGTGTGCCTCGCCTACGTGGACGATCCACTGGCGGTGAAGGCCGCCGTCGGTTCGAACTTCCTCTCGCGCGCCGACGCGCTCGCGCTGCACGAGCAGGTGCTCGGTCTGGTCGCGTCGGGCGCGGTCAGGCCGCTGGTCGGCCTCGACGTGCCGTTCGAGGAACTGCCTGCCGCGCTCGACGCGATGGAGCAGCGCCGCACCGTCGGCCGCGTCGTCGTCCGCGTGCACTGAACCGACCGATCGACGCTCTGCCGAGCGTCTTGTGGATCTAGATTGACGCGCATCGCGCGGCATGAACATGCAGACCTGCGGGCCGTGAACGCCGGGCGCGCCGGGAGCCGCGACCGCGGGGAGCAACGGTGACCGACAACGAGGCGCGCGGACGAAGCGCGAACCGGGCGTTCTGGGACGAGGCAGCTCCGCTCCACGCGCGGAGCGCGCTCTACGACCTCGACGGATTCCGCGCTGGTCGAGACGACATCCGCCCGTTCGAGCTCGACGAGATCGGATCGGTCGATGGCCGTGATCTGCTCCATCTCCAGTGCCACATCGGTACCGACACGCTCTCGTGGGCCCGTCACGGCGCGCGGGTGAGTGGTCTGGACTTCTCAGCTCGGTCACTCGACGTCGCTCGGGCCCTCGCCGCCGACTGCGGGATCGGCGCCGAATTCCGGTGCGCCGACGTGTACGACGCGGTCGCGGCCGTCGGCGGACGCACCTTCGACATCGTGTACACCGGCATCGGTGCGCTCGGCTGGCTGCCCGATCTGGCCGGGTGGGCACAGGTCGTTCATGATCTCCTGCGGCCCGGCGGCGTGCTCTACCTGGTGGAGATCCATCCCATGGCGCTCGCGGTCGTCGGTGACGGCCGAACCGTCACGCGGGACACGCTTCTGGCGGAGTACCGGGCGTGGGAGGAGAAGGGCGGTACGTACGCCGCGCCCGACGCGGTGCTCGAACACACGGTGACCTACGAGCGGCATCACGCGCTGGGTGACATCCTCACCGCCGTGCTCGACGCCGGCCTCGTCGTCGAGCTCTTCCACGAGCAGTCCTACACGAACGTCCCCTGGCCGTGGGCCGAGCGCGGTGACGACGGGTACTTCCGGCTGCCGGCCGACTCACCCCGGTTCCCGCTCACCTACTCGCTGCGTGCACGGCGCCCGCTGCACTCCCGGTAGCTGTCGACGATGATCTCGGCGAGCTCGGTCCAGTCGGTGGTGTGATCGACCACGACGACATCGGGTGGTTGCGGATGACGGACGACCATGGCGAACCGGAAGTCTGGCACCTCGGTGGTCCGGTGAATTGACGAACGATCCCGGTGGCGAGCAGCCTCGCCGCATGGGACCGAACCCGGTGATCGACGCCGACGGCCACGTGCTCGAACCACGATCCGCGTGGGCCGGTCTCGACGAGAGGATCCGGCCGCGGATCGAGACCGACGCACGCGGCCTCGACCACGTGATCGTCGGCGACGACGACGTGTTCGTCGCCAAGCTGGGGCAGATGGGGACGCCCGGCACCGACGTGAGCACCGGATCGACCGAGCCCTTCCCGCTCGAACGAGCACGAGCGGGAGCGTTCGACCCCTCGGCCCGCCTCCTCGACATGGACGCCGAGGGGATCGACCGCGCGGTGCTCTACCCCACCATCGGGCTCGGCTTCTGGGGGATCACCGATCCGGACGCGGCCGTGGCCATCGCGCGCGCCTACAACGACTGGCTCGCCGGATACTGCTCGGCCGCGCCCGATCGGCTCCACGGCGCCGCGATGGTGCCCTTCCAGTCACCGACCGACGCGGTGCACGAGCTGCGCCGCGCGCGAGACGAGCTCGGGCTCGTCGCGGCGTTCGTCAGGCCGAACCCGTGCCTCGGCCGATCGATCGTCGACGACGTCTACGAGCCGTTCTGGGATGCGGCGGAGGCGCTGGGCGTCGCCGTCGGCGTGCACGAGGGGTTCCAGCTCGCGGTCCCGCCGCTCGGCAGCGACCGCACGCCGCGCAACATCCTCGTGCTGCACGCGGTGTCCCACACGTTCGAGCAGATGTTCGCGTGCGCGCAGCTCATCGCCGAAGGCGTGCTCGACCGTCACCCCGGCCTGCGCGTCGTGTTCCTCGAAGCGGGGGGCGGATGGGTGCCGTACTGGCTCGCCCGGCTCGACCACCAGGTCGAGTCGTACGCGGGCTACGCGCCGCGGATGCACCTCGCACCGAGCGAGTACTTCGCACGCCAGTGCTGGGTGTCGTTCGAGATCGACGAGTCGACCCTCGCTGCGCTCACGCCGTTCGTCGGCGCCGAGCGCATCGTATGGGGATCCGACTACCCCCACGCCGACTCGACGTTCCCCGGCGCGCTCGACGAGCTCCGCGCCACGATCGCACCGCTTCCCGACGCCCAGCAGCAGCGGATCCTCTCCGCGAACGCCGCCGCGCTCTACGGGATCTGATCAGATCCCGAGGATCTGCGCCTTCTTCGCCGCGAACTCCTCGTCGGTGAGGATGCCCTTGGTGTGGAGGTCGCCGAGCTTCTCCAGCTGGGCCAGCTGGTCGTCCTCCGACGGCGCCGCCGGGGGCGCCTCGACGTACTGCACCTGCTGCTCGGCGGGCGCGTTCTTCTGGGCCTGTCGGTTGGCGACGCGTCCACTGACCGCGGTGGCGGTGCCGGCGATGACGGCGGTGCGACCCACGGTCCGGACGAGTCCGGGTCCTCTTCTCAACGGCATGTCGTGCTCCTCGTGCGAAACGGTTGGGTGGCGAGAGGGGTCAGCCGCGGGTCAGCCCGCGGCTGCGATCTCGGCGAGGGCGTCCTCGGTGATCGGCAGGCGGACGACGAGCTGGCCACCGGAGTTGGCGATGGCATCGCGGAACGGGATCGCCCACGTGTGCTCGAAGAGCAGGATCGCGGCCGAGGAGTTCGGCTCGAGCGCCTCGGCGAGGTCCTCGACGTCCTCCTCGGCGATCAACGACTCGAGCTCCTCGACGAGCTCGGCGAAGGCACCCTTGGACTCCGCCGCCAGCTCCTCGAGCTCGATGCCCACCGCGTTGCCGTCGGCGTCCTTGGCCACGAAGACCAGGTCGAGGATCCGGATCGTGCCCTGGTCGATGAGCTCGCGGAGCGCGGGGATGATCTCACCGGTGAACTGGTTGCCGGGGAACTCCACGAAGAGGAGCTCCACCGGGCCGAGCTGCGTCATGTCGTCGTCCTCGGGATCGGGGCACGGCTGACGAGCCGCGCGCGGACGGGCAGCTTGTCACGTTCGGCACCTCGTCGCGGCATCACGACGGTTCGTCGGCGCGCAGCTCGTCGACGTAGCGGTCGGTGCCGGGGAGCGTCGGCGTGAACGGCGCCATCAGCTCCACCCGCCCGAGCCCGGTCGCCGCCACGAGGTCGCCGACCCCGGCGAACTCGGGCCACGCATCGAGCGAGTCGCCCTCGGTGAACCACAGGATCGTGAGGCGGTCGTCGACGCCCTCGACGTCCTTCACGTAGGGCTGCTTGTCGCCCGGGAGTGGCATCGGCGCGAACATCATCCCCATCGCCACCGGGGAATCGGGGCCGGGGACCCGTTCGCGTCGGACCCACTCGACGAGCTGGTCGCGCGCCGCCGCGTCCTGTGCGTCGATCACCTCGACCACGAGACCGCCGTACGGGTAGTTGAGCGAGTGGATGTCGCGCGGGCCGTCGGCGTCGCGGTAGATCGGGCCGAGATAGCGCTGGAACGACGTGAACGTGTGGTCGCGCTCCATGAAGACACGCCCGTCGGCGAACAGCCGGTGGTTGGTCCCGACCGCGAAGCGCAGGTGGTTCTCGTACTGGCCCTCGGTGATCCAGTAGATCGAGATGTACTTGCCCGCCTCGATCGGCTGCGCCACCGCGGAGTCCGCCGGGTAGCGCACCTGCTGGTAGGGCACCGGGGCCACGTAGCGGCGCCCCGCCCACATCCACGGGAACGCCATCGCGCCCGCGTTGTAGTGGTCGTCCTCGTACCAGCGGTTGTAGGCACGCTCGTGGCCGACGTGCGGCTCCACCATGGTGATGAGCGCGGCGCCGATGACCGGCGCGTAGGGGCCGGTCTGCGCGAGGTGGTAGTAGGGGTCGTCGGTGAGCTCGGGCGGGAAGTCCATGCTGCTGTGCTACCACCTGGGACACCGACGCCGCCTCACCGGAAGGAACGACATGGGACGCCTCGACGGACGCGTGGCGATCGTGACCGGCGCCGGCGGCGGCATCGGCCGCGAGCACGCGCTGCTCCTGGGCCGTGAGGGAGCTTCCGTGGTCGTCGACGACCTCGGCTCGCGGACCGCATCGGACGCCGAAGCCGTGGCCGAGGAGATCCGGGCCGCCGGTGGCACCGCCGCGTCGACCACCGCCTCGGCGACCTGGGACGGTGCGGCCGAGATCGTGCAGGTCGCGCTCGAGGAGTTCGGCGGGGTCGACATCCTGGTGAACAACGCCACCGCCGGCCGCAACGACGACCTCTGGCACTACTCCGAAGCGGAGTGGGACCTCACCCTCGACGTGAACCTGAAGGGGTACTACGCGCTCATGCGCGAGTCGATCCCGCACATGGCGCGACGCGGTGGTGGGGCGATCGTGAACACCAGCTCGGCGTCGGGGTTCGGTCATCCGTCGCACGGTGCCTACGCCACCGCCAAGGAGGGGCTGATCGGTCTCACGCGCACTGCCGCGATGGAGCTCGGCCGCTTCGGCATCCGGTGCAACGCGATCCGTCCGCTCGCGATCACCGTGCAGGTGCAGGAGTACAACGAGCACTCCGCCCCGTGGCGTCACCTCATGGATCTCACGATGGGGAGGCCGAGCGAGCAGCTTCCCGCCGACGTGATCTCGCCATCGAAGATCGCGCCGATCGTCGTGTGGTTGTGCACCGACGCCGCCGCGGGCGTCACCGGCCGGACGTTCCTGGTGTTCGGCGACCGGATCTCGCTCCTCAGCGAACCGCGTCCGAAGGCCACCATCGAGCAGCCCGGCGGATGGACGCTCGACGACCTCGACCGGGTTGCTCCCGAGCAGTTGGTCCGGGGCTCCACCAACCGGTGGGCGCTCGACGACCACCCCGAGCTGCAGGTCTTCCCCGATCCGCAGTGACGTTGCGCCGTCGTTGACGAAACGTTGACCTCCCGCGCATCAAGGCGTTGAGCACACGCC
>Ga0265327_10003189_pt1 | contig 16013 bp, 16 predicted proteins | sample 41621metaG_FD_202089 | JGI IMG/M metagenome (GOLD analysis project Ga0265327, IMG submission 202089) | Rhizosphere microbial communities from Carex aquatilis grown in University of Washington, Seatle, WA, United States - 4-16-21 metaG | ecosystem: Host-associated > Plants > Roots > Rhizosphere... | reverse complement strand
CATGTTTAAGAATTATGGACCTGAGTGGCACAACGTCGTAGTAGATGAGTTAGGTGAGCTATCGCTTGGCAGACTTGTACAGAAGCCGTCAATCATCTATTCAAAATTTGTCTCAGGACTGACTGGTGGCTTTGATATAGAAAAAGAACCAAAAGCCAAAATATCAGGTGTTGCTCACATCACTGGTGGTGGCCAGCCAAGCAAGTTGGGGCGCATGCTAGAACCTTCTGGACTTGGCGTTATGATTGATGAGCCAATTGAGCCACCTAAGATCATGCTCTACACGCAACAGCTACGTGGCTTATCAGATGAAGACGCCTACAAAAAATGGCACATGGGACCAGGCATGGTCATTGCTACACCTGAACCTGAAAATGTGATTGCTGCCGCTCTAGCGGAAGGTGTAGCCGCTCAAAGGATTGGTGAAGTGATACGAGAACCAGAAATCAGAATCAAAAACAGGGGCATTTTACGAGATGAAGCATGGCTTCGCTTTAGAGCTTGATCATTGAGTACACCTTAGATCTTTGGTATAATTCTCGGAGCATTTAGGCCGCGATAGCTCAGTGGTAGAGCACTTCCATGGTAAGGAAGGGGTCCTGGGTTCAAATCCCAGTCGTGGCTCCATGTTTACAATCTGTCCCACATCTGTTAAAATGGTTGTAACTGATTTATTAACGTAATCATAAAGTAATTTAGGTAGAAATAATGGCTAAAAAAGGCGACAAGCGCAAAATTATAGGTATGGTAAGTGAAGAAAGCGGTGAACGCATCTATTACACTACCAAAAACACCATGAACACGCCTGAGAAGCTTAGTCTCAAGAAGTACAGCCCTAAGCTACGCAAGCACGTTGTATTTACTGAAACCAAGAAAAACCTCGGTCGCAACGAAGCGCCAAAGCGCTAATTTCTCTGAAATTTGTAAATAACTCTGGCATGTCCAGGGTTATTTTTGTATAAGCTAATCTATCTTGCTGAAATCGAGCAGCGTGTTCACCATTTCGGCGTGGCTCCAGACGAGAGGCGTTACTCCTAATGAGCCCCCAGTTTCCGGGTCGAATTGTTCGCTGAGCATGCCGCTTGGCAACTCACGACTCAAGGCCCATTCCAAGAGTGGCTGCGCCTTATCTTTCTGATTAGTGCTCAAGTAGTACTGTGCCAACCAAAGTGTGCTGACGATCCACGGATTGCCTTTGTACTGCTCTTTGGTGCGGAAGTAGTTATCGTTTTCATAGCGCAAGACGCCGCCGCTAGGCGAACTATTCGTGATTCGCTCTTCGATTTGTTTGGCTGTCGAGAGTAGTCGCTCGTCATCCAAGGGCAGGCCAGCGAACATATATGGACCGTAGAGGCTGGAAATGTCGAGAGTTGTGTCGTATTGTAGACTGCCATCACTTTGCAGCAAGAAACCTTTCACGAAATGACCATCTTGATACAGCTTGTCGAGATTGCCCTTAATGCTCTCGGCCACCTTTTGCCACTTTACAGCATCGTTGGGAGAGTCTATCAGCTTCGCTAACTTAGCAGCAGTGAGTAGGCCTGCAATAACTGTCGAAACGGTATAGCTTGATGTAAGGAATTTTTCTTCCCAGAGGTCATAGCTGGCATGTGGTAGACCAGTTTCTTTATCTATGAAGTCGCACATAAAGTTGGCACAAGGCACCACGAAGCTGTGGAATAGGTTTTCGACAAAGGCTTTGTCCTGGCTGGCCTCATAATATTCGCCGATCATGAATAGCACGCATGCAGTCTCGTCTTCCTGAATTGCTAGTTCCTTGTTCTTGCCATGAACCAGCGGGTGCCAGGTACTGCCAATTGAGCGGTCAGGCTGGTATTTGTGCATCAAGTAGCCATCTTTGTGCATGGTGTCACGGGCAAATTGCAGGAATTGCTTGGCTTCGTCGAAATGACCAAGACGGATCAATGGCCAGAGAGCGTAAGCAGCATCACGGGGCCAACAATAGCAGTAATAATCACGACCATAATTGAAAATGCTGGAGTCTCCACTGGCAAGAACAGAGCCGCGCGCATCACAATGAGCCTTAATGACTAGCAAACTATGCTGTAAACTCCGCTGGTGGAAGTCAGGTATTTGCACATCTCCTTCGGCCATCCAACTTTGCCAATGCTGCTGGACATGGCGCATGCGATCAGCGATGTCACGAGCCTTAAAGACACTATTGACGGCCTGTACATCGTTTTGACTACTACCGGCAATGATCCAGTAGTCAACAGTTGCTGTCTGACCAGGACCAAGTCTTTTGGCAAATCGTAGTACGCTATCAACACCACCATGTTCGACGGCATTACCAGAAAGTTCACCATCCTCAGCATCAAGATAAGTGCCGGCTTTACCTTCGATGCCGTAGTTGCCAACTGCATATTGGTCGAAGGCACCGCCTTCATGGAATTTGCCGCCAATCAGCAAACAGTAACGACCCTTATAATCTAGAACATAATGTTCCTCTGGCACGTAAAGTGCTGTATCGGCACGTCCAGCTCGCGAAATCTGAAATACCTGGTGCATAAACAAGCGAACGTCACGTTCCTTATCCTGATTATTGCTAATAGTTATGCGGCGAATAAGAGCGTTATTTTCTGTGTCAATAAAATCACGGCAGAGCAGGCTGACATCCAAATTAGCTGAAGACATCTTGATGCAGCTGATTAAAGCATCATTATCAAAATCAATTTGAATATTCCAGCTACCATCATCAGTCCAGCTGAAGTTACCATCTACCCAAACACCAATTTTGTGCTGGCTGCTGCGTGCGTTGGTTAGATTGTCTAAGCCAACGTAAGGATAGTAAAAATCGTGAACCAAGCCATTCTCGTCCAGACCGACGAATAGCTCGCCATTACTGAGTACAATTGATCGTGCCATTACGTAGCCACCCCTTTTTCACTTAAACGGAAACGCAGATCCTGGTAGACATTCATGTAATTTATGTAGGCCTCATATGGTGTTTCATACGGACTGAAGTAAGCGTGGATATCGCCATCGTTAAACCACTTTGTACACATGTAGTAAAAGTGGTCTGATGTCTGCAAACGGCGCCAATCCTCAATCAATCCAAGGTCGCCAGTTGCCAGGATTTTATCGCCCAGATCGTAAAGCCCAGTAATGGCAGTGGCTTGCATACTATTGCCCAGCCAGGCTGATAAATCTCGTTCAGTGTCGGCCCAGGTAACAGTGTAAGGTACGTCGATAGTATCTTTGACTTCAAAATTATCGATTGTTTCACTGACAGTCATGAAGGTATTGCCAGGTGTCTTAAGCCATTGCTCGGGCAAGTGCTCTAAGAAATCAAAAATGCCTGATTCGTGCCACTGATGCTCGCCGAAGGTTTCGTAATCCATGAACAGGTTGTAGGTGCTGGCCTCATGGTTTTCGCTGAGCCAGTGCGCAAATTTATCAGCCGTCAGTGGCCACTCGCTCCATTCATGATCGCCAAAGCGAAAGGCAATATCGTCACTGAGCTTGTAGTTCTTCATCAACAAACGAATGTTCTCAGTGCCGGCTGGACGGTAGACGTAGTTAGGGCTACGCCAGCCCAAGACATTGTCCCAACCCTCGGCCAAGATGCCTTTGTAGCCTCTTTGATCAGCCCAAGTGGCTAATTCATTGTTGTAGGCGAGCTCAGTATTGCGGAAGACGCGCGGTGTTTGACCGAATAGCGTTTGAACTTTTTGCTTGTGCATTTCGACTTGCATCTCAAACTCGCTGCGCGAATAAAAGAAGGCCAGACTGTGATGGTAGGTTTCGCCAACGATTTCCACGCGGCCAGTGTTTACCAGGTCTTTGAAAGACTGCAAAGCTTCAGGTGACCAGCGCTCCAGCTGTTCGAGCACCGTGCCCGTTATTGACATGCTTAATTTGAACTCGGGATTGTCCTGCAGAAGCTTTAAGAGCCGAGCATTTGTAGGCAAATATGACTTCTCAGCAACTTTGTGCAAGATGCGTTCGTTGCTAGTACGATCATCGTAGCCATTGGCGTCAAAATAAGCATGATTTGTACTAGTGTCAAACACTGTGTAATGGCGTACGCGGTACGGCTGATGCACATGTAAATACAGAGTAATTGCCTTGCTCATACTGCAACAGCCCCCTGAAGGTGCTCATTATAGATATTCCAGATTTTATCGCTGGCTGAAGTCCACGACAGACGCTCAAGCTCACGACTGGCTTGTTGGCGAAGCTCTTCAAGTAGTGCGTCATTTGATAAAGCAGATGCAATCTGGTTGGTCATCTCATTGATGTCCCAGTAGTCGACTTTTAGGCAATTTCGGTACACTTCGCTGATGCCAGACTGCTTGCTAATCAACGATGGCGTCCCATAATGGATAGCCTCCAGAGGTGTTAATCCGAAAGGTTCGGAAACGGATGGCATCACGAACAAATCACCGATGGCAAAGGCGTCACGCCAATTCTTGCCGCGCTGAAACTCAGCAAACAATACATTTTTGCCTATACCCAGATCTGCCGCTAATGAAACCAGTTCATTATGTTGCTCGCCACTGCCGACGATCAAAAAGAAGGTTTTAGGAGCTCGCGCAACCACTTCTTTGGCGGCCTGCAGCAGATTAGGCAAGCCTTTTTGAATGGTCAAACGGCCGACGTTGACCACGACTTTGTAGCCCTGTTGTTTCATAACGGACAAGTAGCGATAGGCATTGTTGCTATCTAGTGGCGACATATCGTCCGCATCGATACTATTGTGCACCACCTCAATCTTGTCGGCTGGGATGCCATAGTCACGGATGATGGTTTGTTTGGTGCGGTCGCTAACAGCCAGGATGCGGTCAGCCATCAGGAAGGCGGTTTCTTCAATCTCGTGAACAAGCGGATTGCCGTGTCGGGCACCGGCTCGATCAGACTCAACCGAGTGTACATGGAGAATCATCGGGCAGTTACGCTGTTGTTTGACACGCATGGCTGCTCGAAAGGTCAGCCAATCATGAGCATGAACTATATCAAATTCTTTTTCCTGCACCTGACTTGCTACAGCATGCTCAAATAAGCGCTGCTGATCATAAATGTTCAGCCATTCTTCGCCCCCATCACTGAAAATGTACTTGTAGCTATCATAGGCGATGCCACTGCGAATGACTTCTTCTACACCCAAAGGCTGTGCAGAGGTGATGCGCATAAAATCAGTATCGTGATCAGCACGGTAGGGAAGGACAAATTCGATATCAATGTCTTTACGAGAGAGAGCTTTACAGAGCTGAAAACATGCCGTTCCCAGGCCACCACTGTTATGGGGAGGTAGCTCCCATCCTAGCATTAGTACCTTCATCTGCCCTCTGTTAATGTCTTTGTTTATCCTGTGTTTATTATAAAGTTTTGCCACCTAAAGCACAACCGTAATAACACTTGTAGTGTATCACACCAAAAACAGGGATGCCACCCCTAATTGTTATTTTGTTTGCTGCCGAAGATCGTCGAGCATTGCTTGAGTATGTTTGCTGCTTTTTCGTTCGAGTTTGATAACTTTGCGCTTGGCCAAGAGGTAGGTAACTAGCAGGCAAAAAGCCATAATCCCCAAGAAGATTAGGATGCTACTGACCACATAATAATGCGTCGTAGATGGCGTGCTGTAATGCAAGACTTCGGTCGGCTGAGTCGTAGTCTGAGTAGTATTTGCCGGCTGAGAACTGACCGTAGGCGTAGAAGTGGCAGGTTGTGCCGGCGAGTTCTCACTTGGGTGCAAATACTGTGCCATACATCCAGTGTAACAGATCAACAGACTTACAGTTTTGTAAATGAAAAAGCTCCCTGAGAAGCTCTGAAAATCTTGAGATGGCAGGGGCACGTGGAATCGAACCACGATCTAAGGTTTTGGAGACCTTTATACTAACCGTTGTACTATGCCCCTATAAAAGCTTGCTTCATGATAGCCCAAAACTGAGAAAAAGTCATACTTTTCCTTTCAAAATTACCGAAAATCTGCTATACCTATAAACACCTATGGCAAAGATATATCCAACCAAGCCATTTTTATTACTGTTTTACGGCTACCCAGGCGCTGGGAAGACCTATTTTGCACGCCAATTCTGCGACAATATCCAGGCAGCGCATTTACAGTTTGATCGCATTAGCGCTGAGCTCTTTGAAGAACCTCGCCATGATAAGCAAGAAACGGACATAGTCACGCAACTAATGAACTACATGACGGAGGAATTCCTGACAGCAGGTTTGAGCGTTGCCTATGACATTGGTGCTGTACGCGCTTCGCAGCGCAAGGCTTTGCGCGACCTGGCTTATAAGTGTAAAGCAACACCACTAGTTATTTGGTTCCAAATGGACGCTGATACTGCCTTTGACCGTGCGCACAAGCGTGATCGTCGCCGTGCCGACGACAAGTATGCCATAGAATGGGATCGTACTAGCTTTGATGAAGCGCTCGGCACCATGCAGAATCCTACAAATGCCGAAGATTACGCCGTAATCAGTGGTAAACACCTCTTTAACATGCAGCAGAGCGCAATTATTAGCAAACTTCGCAGTATGGGACTCGTTGATACCGAATCAACCAACTCACGTGTCATCAAGCCTGGCCTAGTAAATCTGGTGCCTAATCAAGGTCGTGTCGATTTGAATCGCCGTGACCGACAGATCTCAATTCGTTAGAATAGTTGTATGGCTTCTAAACAGTTCTTGCTCGATGAGAACACCGTTGTAACTATCTATAAGCGTCGCGGGAACCGTAATGTGCGACTGACCATAACCAGTGGTGGTGAGGTGAGGGTGAGTATACCTACGTGGGCGCCGTATGCTACCGGCCTGAAATTTGCTCACCAGAGACAAGCTTGGATTCAAGCCCAAAAGCGGCCAACAGAGTTACTGACTGACGGTCAAACCGTTGGTAAGGCACACCACCTGCGTTTTATTCCTCGCGATAATCTTAACAAACCAACCAGCCGCATAGCTGGTGGTGAGCTGATTGTGTACTACCCGCAGCAGCTCGATATTCAGAATAGTGAGGTACAGGCGGCTGCGCATAAGCTCTGTGTACGTGGTTTGCGACGTCAATCTGAGCAGCTTTTACCGCAACGCCTAACGCAACTCGCGCAACAGCATAGTTACGACTACAAAAGTGTCAGCATCAAGGCCCTAAAAAGTCGCTGGGGGAGCTGTGATAGCCACAAAAATATTGTTCTGAACCTTTATCTGATGCAGTTACCTTGGGAAAATATAGATTATGTCTTGCTACATGAGTTGGTGCATACCAAAGTGCTGCGGCACGGGCCAGACTTTTGGCAAGAGTTTGAGAAAACTGCACCTGATGCTAAGAAGTTACGCAAGGCTATGGCGGCCTATCATCCGGTTTTGCGTGGTTCTATAGACACAGCTGTGGCATAATAGCCTACATATGGCGCTAAAGCTTAAAGACCAAGAAACAGCTTCCACCAGCGAACATCTGGAGCATCAACGACTAACCAGTCTGATTAATAGCATGGCCGATGCCGTGATTGCTGTTGACGAGAAAATAAAAATTGTCCTGTATAACGGTGCTAGCTTGAACATTTGTGACGTCAACAACATCAAGCCAAGCAGCCCTCTCACCAGCCTCTTCAAACTCATTGATAAAGACAATCAGCCTGTTGACATTGAGACAATGATCAGTGAGACGAAGACACCGACCACCAACCGTGATCTGCGCTTGCAATACGCCGATGGCAGCGCCATCAACCTGTACCTCAGCATTGCGCCGGTGCACCTTGGATATGGCGAAGAGGGGCAGCGAGGTTATGTGCTCTTGATGCGCGACATTACCCGCGAGAAATCACTAGAGGAAGAACGCGACGAGTTCATTAGTGTGGTGAGTCACGAATTACGTACGCCGATTGCCATTAGTGAAGGCAACATCGGTAATGCCGAGCTTATCGCCGAGAAAACCGGTGATTTAACGGCCATCAAAGCTGCTTTAAAAGAGGCTCATCACCAAGTTCTATTCCTAGCCGACATGATTAATGACCTCAGCACCCTCAGTCGTGCCGAACGGAATCAGCTGGAGCTTAAGATTGAGCCGATTAATGTAACTGAGTTATGTCAGGAACTAGGCAGAAACTACTCACCACAAGCCGAAGCCAAAGGTCTGAAATTGCTAACTGAGGTTGATCCTAAGCTGGAACTGCTCCACTCAAGCAAGCTGTATGTGCGTGAAGTGCTGCAAAACTTTATCACGAACTCCATCAAATATACCGACAAAGGCAGTGTTACCATCTCCGCTGAGGTTGCCGACAAAGGCGTCCAATTTAAGATTACCGATACAGGTATTGGCATCAGTAAGGGTGACCAAGAGCGCGTCTTTGACAAGTTTTTCCGCTCAGAGGACTTCCGCACTCGACAATCTAATGGTACTGGCATGGGTCTCTATGTGACTGCTAAATTGGCACGCTTGCTTCATGCCGACATTAGCCTGGAAAGCGAGCTCAACAAGGGCTCAATATTCAGTATCTTTGTTCCTTCGCTCAAAGCCGTTGACGCTACCAAGAAGTAAGCTAATCAAGTTTTGGTAAGTGTGGCACGACCTGCATCACGGGCACACAGACATTACGTTCTTTCCAGATGACTTCGTCAAATTCATAGCGCCACATGGAGTAATTAAGCAGAGCAATGTCATAGGTTGCGGCAATCGGCAATAGAAACAGGCTGTTAAGTCGGAATTGACGATAAGTTAGAGCCGAATTTAGGCAGTAGAATGTGGTTAATATAATGTATGTGACGAGACTGATGAGCGCCAGTAGCCAGTTGCTATATATGAGACCCAGCAGAAGAGTGGCCAGTGGTAAAAGCAGGATTGTGAGTTCGGCAACACTTAGTATATAAACTAATTCTGGGCGCCTATGCAGTTGCGGATAGCGTGTACGCACGGCAGTAGCGTGCTGTTCTGATAGGCTTTTGATGGAATGTAGCTCCAAAGGGCCACCGGCTTGCAAAAATGTATAGTCATCGTTCTGACGAGCGACCTGTCGCGCCAGATAGCGCTCTGGACTGATGCTACGCTTTACGGCTTCAAAGCCACCAGCTTGCTTGAGGGCCTGTCGCTTGATCAGCCAGCAAGTGCTTAGTACCGGTGGTCGCTGCCACAGACGTCGTGGCAAGGCCATTTCCCAAGCATAGCGAGCTGTTTGCACGGTCAGCGCACCCAGATGCCATGATTTGAGTACGGCATTACGAGGGATCACACTGCACATAGCTTTATCTTTCTCAAGCAAAGTAGCTACTAATGAACGCAAGCTGGTCGAGCTAAAGCGCGCATCAACGCCGCAGAAGAGGAGCACATCACCACTGGCGGCCTCCACAAGCTGTTCGTAAGCATAGTTTTTGGCCAGCCAATCATCGCCAGGCATCTTGCCAGCAATGAAGCGTACGCCGTCATGCGCGAAGGTACGAATAATCTCTGGCGTGCGACGTTCCTGCGAGCAATCGTCCAGCACCAATATCTCTAACTTCGGGTAATCAGACTTAATTAAGGATTCTAAGCAGTCGTGCAGGTCATCAGTCTCATTTCGAGCTGGAATACAGACTGTCAGCGTCGGCAAATCACGATCCGCGTAAGATGCTACTGTCTCAGGAGCACGAGTAGTACTCAGGTGCCGCTTTGTGGACAATAAGAGCATTGTTGCAGCCAGGAACTGTACAGCTGCTAGTATAATGAGCCACGACTGAGGGCTAAAGTTATATTGATCTTGCAAAGCGGCGACACCTAGCAATACTAGTTGCAACCCGATCAATTGCCATGATGTCTGCCAAACGACTTTTTTCAGCTCCTCAATCTGGCGTCGACGCTCAATGACACGTAACAGATTGATAATTCTATACAAACCAGCCACAAAAAACAGCACTGCCCACAGCCGCAAATTATAGCCGAGTACTATCCCAGTGGTGACTGCTACGCCAAGTACAAGCAAACCTGCAATAACTCGTCGCCAGCGCCACAGTAGAGGCGTAGTAAGGAGTAATTCAATCAAACTCAGCACGCCCAGGATCTCAAGCACAAGCTTCATGTAGTTAACTATAACAAAATGGTAGAGCATTAACAGCCGTTGACCACTGTGACGCGCTATGCTACACTTGACGGAGATCGCCTACAAATACTGTAGGCTTTTTTATTTAAACGAGTGGGAGAAGTGGAACTATGGCAGATAAGCCTGAGACAACCAAAAAGCGGCGCGTCAAAAATCCTGAGACATTTCGTGAACGAGCAACTAAGGCAGCTCAGACTCCAGAGAAAATAGGCATCTTTAAGCGTATTCGCAGTGCTATAGCTCGAGTATTGCTCCCAATTTTTCGACCAATTGGCCGTTTTTTCAGCAAATTATTTAATGTGCAGCCGTTCAAATCAGTCAAGCTTGCTTTTCACTGGATCGGCCTTGTAGTGGTGCCTCCATACTTTCGTAATAGTTGGCGTGAATTAAAGCTGGTCACGTGGCCAAATTGGAAAGAGTCACGTAGTTTAACCTTTGCGGTGCTGGTGTTTGCAGTTGTTTTTGGTGCAGCAGTCGCCCTAGTTGACTATGGACTCGACAAATTATTTAGAAACGTATTATTAAAGTAACTTTGAGTAAGAGGATAGATTATGACAAATAAACGATATGACACCAGCAAACAGTGGTATGCCATCCATACCTACAGCGGCTACGAAGAAAAAGTTGCCGAAAGCATCCGCCAGCGCGCTGATTCTTTGGACATGAAAGACAAAATCTTCCAGGTTCTAGTGCCTAAAGAGAAGATGATTGAGATTAAGAATGGTAAGCGCCGCGTGGTTGAAAAGCGCATTTTCCAGGGCTACGTCCTGGTACAGATGAAATTGAGCGAAGATGCCTGGTACATCGTTCGTAATACGCCTTCAGTCACTGGCTTCGTTGGTAGTGGCACTGATCCTACGCCTGTCGAACAAGACGAAATTGAGAAGATTCAGAAGCGCATGGGTCTAGAACAGCCGAAGCACAAGATTGACTTTAACATCGGTGAAGTCGTGAACATCATTGACGGTCCATTCAAGGGCTTTGACGGCAGCATTAACGAAATTGACCCAGCTAAAGGCAAGCTCAAAGTATTAGTTAACATGTTTGGTCGTGAAACACCCGTAGAACTCGACGGTCTCCAGGTAAAAAGGGTTTAATTTTGCTATGAAAGAAGGATTGAGAGAGCTACTTCAGGACATCAGTCACACCATTCGCATACCCGAAATTAGAGCTTTCGGGGCACTTATGTGTGCTCAATTTGCTGTAAATTTTGGCTTAGATGCCAGTGAGCATGTTGGCACCTATGAGGGTGGTTTTTACGTAGGTGCTGCCATAGGCGCTGTATACGCAGGCGGTCTACTAGTTGCATCTCTAGCAAATACTAATAGTAGCGAGCATCAATCTTCAGAACATCTGGACAATACGACCGAAGTAGAGTACAATTAACAGGTTACGCACGTTTGATTACACGCTTCAGTAATCACATGCAATTTAGGAGAAATTAATGGCAAAGACAGTAAAAGCTAATTTAAAGATGAAAATTAAAGCCGGTCAGGCTAGTGCAGCTCCACCCGTTGGTAGCACACTTGGTCAGTACGGTGTTAACATGATGGATTTCATCAATCCATTTAATGATGCAACTCGCGATATGCAAGGTGCCATGGTGACTGCGCACATCACGGTTTATGATGATCGCACTATGAACTTTCGTGTAGTTGGTCTGCCGACAGATGACCGTATTCGTGCTGAGCTTGGGATCCAGAAGGGTTCTGGCAAGCCTAATAGCGAAAAGATCGCTAAAAAGCTTACTCAGGCGCAGTTAACTAAGATTGCTGAAGAAAAAGCCGCTGATATGAACGCTGATGATGTCGAAGCTATCAAAAAGATGGTTGCCGGTACTGCTCGTAGTATGGGTGTTGAGGTCGAAGCGTAAGAATGCGTAGTGGCGAAGCAACAGCACGAGTACTTGATGATGATCAAGAGGTAAGTACGGCTAGTGAGGGTTTGAGAGCAAGCCTACATCTTGTGCCGATATTGAATCACCTTGGATTAACAGCTGCGGAAAGTCACGTAGATCACACTGGGGCAGTCGATGCCATACATGGAGCGGAACAGTAGTTTAACTTGTGGGAGACAGGAATGTCGCTAGCACCACGAAGGAGTAGATATGGGCAAAGAGTTTGAAGGACTTGGACGCGACCGACAAAGAGAGATCATAGAAGGCATTGGTGCTGAATGGCCTGCGGGCAACCCCGTCAATGATGGCTTTGGTGATGGAGATCATCAAACTGGCGAAATTCATGACGGTTATGGTGACGGAACCCCCTACACCCCGGACGAACGTCAATTGAATCTCGTAATGAATCAAGCGGCAGATATTGGGGACATAGACACTGCTGATCAGGCAGCTGCTCAGCTGGCTCGTTTGCGAGCTGAACGTCAAGCAACAGAATAATAATTTAATTTGTGGGAGGCCTAGAAAGCCGTTTGAACCACGAAGGAGTAGATATGGCAGACGCCAAGAAGAGTACTAAAAAAGAAATTGAGGCTGAGGAAGCAAAGGCTAAAGCTCAAGAGAATCTAGTTGAGGAAATTGCTGAAGTTGCGGCTGAAGAAGTAGTCGCAGAGGAGAGCGTTCAGGAAGAAACAACTGTTGCCAAAGCAGGTAAGCGCAGCGCTAAGTCTATCAAAGAAGCTGAAGAGAAAGAGGCTAAAGAAGCTCGCAAGGCTAGCGGCGAAGAAGCTGACGAGAAGCCCAAAGCACCCGTCAAACCAGCTCGCTCACGCTTAGAGCGTCGAGGCAAGCACTTCCGTGATAGTGCTAAGCACATTGAGGCTGAGAAGGCCTATCCGCTGGCTGAAGCCGTTGCGTTAGCAAAGAAAACCAGCCACGTAAAGTTTGATGCCACTGTTGAACTGCACATCAACTTGGCTGTTGACCCACGTCACGCTGATCAAAACATCCGTGACAATCTGATTTTGCCTGCCGGAACTGGTAAAAGCGTGCGTGTAGCCGTTTTGACCGAAGATGCAGCCGAGGCCAAGAAGGCTGGTGCTGACATTGCTGGCGCCGAAGAACTGTTTGCGCAGCTCGACAAAGGCGTCATGGACTTCGATGTCCTGATTTCTACTCCAGCGCTGATGGCTCAGCTTGGTAAATATGCTCGAACATTAGGCCCGCGTGGCTTGATGCCGAACCCTAAGAGTGGCACCGTGACCAATGACATCAATCGTGCCATCGCTGAATCAAAGGCTGGTCGCGTGGAATATCGCGTAGACAGCACCGGTATCGTGCACTTGGGTGTTGGTAAAGTAAGCTTTAGCGAAGCACAGCTTAATGACAACATTCAGGCCGTCTTCACCAGCGTAAAGTCGAACAAACCATCGAGCATCAAGAACGCCTACATCAAGGCCGTACACTTGACCACTAGCATGGGTCCTTCGATCATCGTTGATCTTGCTAGCGTCAACTGATAACACTAAAACAACCAAATGAGCTCCTTGGCTTGGCTGAGGAGCTTTTAATTTGGTCTGCTGAATAACCATAAGCAGTTATAACCACTAATTTGCGTAAAAATCACATTATTATTGTGCTTGCCATTTTTGAACTGTTTGCACTAAAATAAAGAGAAGATTTAGGGGGCCCGAATGGGAGTATTTAGTAACACGCAAATTAGAGCAGCCATCAACGATGGCCATATTGTTTGTCACCCTTTTGCGCCCGAGCACGTCAGCCACGCCAGTCTAGACGTGACGCTTGGCTATTACTACTACCGTATCGAAAAGATGAACGACCGCACCATCTATAATCCTTTCGACAAAGAAGATGTGGAGCGTTACTTTGATGGGCCATACAAAGCCATGCCGCATGGTGAATGGTGCGCATTAAATGGCTTTAAACCAGTGGCCAACATACCACTAGACCACCCGGTCATAAGTCTGAAGCCACGTGAGCGCATCCTAGCGCACACCCATGAGTTTTTCGGTATTTTGCCGCCTGGAGCCTGTGAGGTTCGTTCACGCTCTAGCTGGGGCCGTAATGGTATTGCTGTCTGTTTTGACGCTGGCTGGATCGATCCAGGCTACATTAACCGCCTCACGCTAGAAATTTACAACTTGAACGAGCGAGAAACGGTGCTTTTGCCCGTTGGTGAGCGCACCGCACAGATCATCTTCCACGAAACTGGCGAAGTTGATGGCAACTATGGCAGTGGTCGTGACGGTGGCTTTAGTGGCAAATATCAGCAAGGCACAGATCTGGACACCATCATCCAAACCTGGTCACCAGACATGATGCTACCAAGAGCATATAAGGACAACCGAACGCTACCAACTAAGATCGAGGGGTTATCATATGACTAGGGGCAGATACATCGTCTTAGAAGGCCCAGAGGGTGTCGGTAAGACTACCCAGATCCAAGAAATGGCCCGACGCCTGCAGGCAGCTGGATTGCCAGTTCGCACCCTTCGTGAGCCAGATAGCCAAAGCGATCTAACGGCACGCGCGATTCGCCAATTGACTCAAGACCCTCGCTACCCGATGAATACCCGGACAGAGGTGCTGCTCTATAATGCTGCTCGCTCGCAGAGCCTACAGGTTATCAAGCAAAGTGTCGACCATGGAGTAATCTGTCTAGTTGACCGTAACTATTTGACCACTCTGGCCATTCAGTACTACGGACGCGGCGACGTGCCTGACTATGAGACCATTAATAGCATTATCTCGTTTGCTGTCGGTGGGGTAGAGCCAGATTTGTGTGTTGTTCTCGACGCACCAGTGACTCACCTCAAAGCTCGTGCCAAAGAACGCTACAACGCCGAACGTTTCGATAACCTAGACGAAGCCTTCTTGGAGCGTGTCCGAGCTGGCTACTTATGGGAGGCCAAGCAGCGTAACCTGCCCGTAGTATTTGCAACCGAAGACGCCGGTGCAGTCTCAGATAAGATCTGGAAGCTAATCTCTGACAGTCTAGCCAAACGTGATACCAGCGCGGCAGCCGTTAGCGAACCAGTTTCGGTCAAACAGATCATAGACAGCAAAGAGATCCCTATGCCACACGAGCCACCGTTACAGATCAATAAAGCTAACGACCAAGTATCAGATGATGAAGTAACCGAAGAACTAGTTGTCAAGAATGACGGTCGCTCTACCATGACTGAGGCAGGCAAGAAGTACCTGGAAAATACTGTTACCTCCGTCGATGGTGACATATATGCCTTCACTGACAAGATGAGCCCCGTTACGATTGCAGCTGCAATGGCTCGATTGAGCCGTCGCGGTGACGATATGCGCATCACTATCCTAGATGAGTTTGCCAGCAAAATGGGCAAGGACGAGAAGCTTTTGGAGCGCGTTATTACTGCTTACGGTGATGATTCAGTGCAGCAGCTCGGTGGCCTGCATTTCGTCTTTGAGAATGCCTCAAATCTGCTGACCAAAAAGCTAGAGTGGGGCCGCCTGGCCGCCTATCTAGAACAATCGACGCGTTACATCTATTTCGATCAGAAGGACGCTGACGGCAAGTATAAGTACTACGTCCCGCCGCACTTCAAGCCGGCCGTCAAAAAGCAGTATATCCAGGCTATGGACACGCTTTTTGACCTCTACTCTGTTATGGTGCGACAGCTAACTGAATATGTGCGCAGTAACTCATCGGTGCCTCAAGATGAGCGTGACATTGCATGGCAGGGCGCGACGCGAGCGCAAGCCTGTGATGCAGTACGTAGCGTGTTGCCCGCCGCCACCACATCTACCGTAGGTATTTTTGCCTCTGGGCAGGCCCTGGAAAGCTTAATTATGCATTTGCAGAGTGATGAACTGCCCGAAGCTCGCACAGCTGGTGATGAGCTGCTCAAACAAGCGCGCAAAGTCATGCCTGTTTACCTACAAAGAGCCGACAAACCAGAACGTGGTGGTGCCATGGTTGCGTATAGAGCTAATACTGCTCGCCATATGAAGCAACTAGCCACCGAGTACTTGCCGGATAATCATGCTAATGTTTCCGATGAGGCTGTTACGCTGGTTGATTTCTG
>Ga0265327_10003188_pt1 | contig 16014 bp, 14 predicted proteins | sample 41621metaG_FD_202089 | JGI IMG/M metagenome (GOLD analysis project Ga0265327, IMG submission 202089) | Rhizosphere microbial communities from Carex aquatilis grown in University of Washington, Seatle, WA, United States - 4-16-21 metaG | ecosystem: Host-associated > Plants > Roots > Rhizosphere... | reverse complement strand
TGTCGAATTCTGCCCTTCATCTCCTTGTTGTCCCAGACATAGCAGAGGGCCTCGGTCGGCACCGATTCGCCGGTCGTGCTGCGCGCCAGGGCCAGCTTGGTCCGCTCGCCGAGCGGCAGCTTGTCGTTCGGGTAGTCGAAGAAGACGCAGACCTTGGCCGCGCCGTCGTCGCCGCCCTTGGTGCGCAGGTCGGCACCGGCTACGAATGCCTCGACGCGCCAGCGCCAGGCCAGCGTGGCGTCGCCGTTGAGCTGGATGCGCGTCGGATGCACCAGGTTGCCGTAGGAGCCGTCGGCGTCGACCTTGAGCACCTTCTGCCCGTCGAGCGTGGCGATCTCGAACTTGGTCGCCGCCTTGTTGGGCAGGGTGGTGAAGCGCCAGGGGGCCGGCGCGGCAGGGCCGGGGGCGGTGGAGAAGGCGGTCAATACGCCTTCGGCCCGTGCCGCGGGCGCGGCAGCGGCACACAGCAGCGCGGCGGCCAGGGGCAGCGCGAAGGCCAGGGCGCGATCACGCCCGCGAGCGATCCGGAACAGGGTGCTTTGCATGGGGTGCCTCTTTGCGGGATCGAAAGGTGACAGGCGCTGCGCGCCCACGGACTGCAGAGTGTGATGCAGGCGCGCCGCAAGATAAATAGGCGGGGCGGAATCGCTGTGTCCCGCGCAGGGACACAATGGCCGGCTGCTATCGAAACGATAGCGGTCGCACGAAGACCGGCATCGCGGCCCCCGATGCTGACGAGCCCGTCAGCGCAGTTCGCCGTCGAGGTAGAACCAGCGGTGCAGGGCCCCGCGTTCCTCGCGCACGAAGCGGCTGCGCTCGTGCAGCCGGGTGGCCACGCCGGCGCTGCTGCGCTGGCGCGCGACGAACTCGACCTCGGCATGGTCGGCATCGAGCACCGAGCGCGAGCGCAGGTCGAGGCCCAGCCACTTGACGCCGGGTTCGAAGTCGAGCGAGGCCGGCCGGGTCGAGGGATGCCAGGTGGCCAGCAGGTAGTCGGCGAGTTCCAGCACGAAGGCCGTATAGCGCGAGCGCATCAGCGCCTCGGCATCGGTGGCGGGAGTGTTCTCGAAATCGTCGACGAAGCGTCCGCAGCACTGGGAGAAGGCCAGCGGCAGCTCGCGGCGATCGCGGCGTCCGCAGGGGCATGGCGCCCGGGCCGGGCTGGAAGGAGTAGCGGACATGAGGAAGTGGGAACGGAGGGACGAAGCCAGCCCGTATTGTGCAGACCCGCGCCCGGCCCCATTCCGCAGTCGCCCCAGGACGCTCAGGCCAGCGCGCGCTGGATCAGCAGTTTCTGGATGTCCGAGGTGCCTTCGTAGATCTGGCAGACGCGCACGTCGCGGTAGATGCGCTCCAGCGGAAAGTCGTTGAGGTAGCCGTAGCCGCCCAGGGTCTGGATCGCCGCGCTGCAGACCTGCTCGGCCATCTCGCTGGCGAAGAGCTTGGCCATCGCCGCCTCCTTCAGGCAGGGCAGGCCCGCGTCGCGCAGGCTGGCCGCATGCCAGATCAGCTGGCGCGCGGCCTCGAGGCGGGTCGCGCAGTCGGCCAGCCGGAAACCCACCGCCTGCTGCTCGAAGATGCTGCCGCCGAAGGCCTGGCGCTCCTTGGCATAGGCCAGCGCCACCTCGAAGGCGCTGCGCGCCATGCCCACGCTCTGGGCCGCGATGCCGATGCGCCCGCCTTCCAGCGCGCCGAGCGCGATCTTGTAGCCCTCGCCTTCCTGGCCGATCAGGTTCTCGCGCGGGATGCGGCAGCCGTCGAAGTTGATCTGCGCGGTGTCGCTCGAATGCTGGCCCAGCTTGTCTTCCAGCCGCGCCACCTGGTAGCCCGGCGCGTCGGTAGGCACGATGAAGGCGCTCATGCCGCGCTTGCCGGCACCCTTGTCGGTGACCGCGATCACGATCGCCACCTGGCCGTTCTTGCCGCTGGTGATGAACTGCTTGGTGCCGTCGATGACCCAGCCCTCGCCGTCCTTGCGCGCGGTGGTGCGCAGCGACGAGGCATCGCTGCCGGCCTGCGGCTCGGTCAGGCAGAACGCGCCGAGCATGCGGCCCTGGGCCAGCGGCTGCAGCCAGTCCTTCTTCTGCTGCGTGTTGCCGTAGCGCATGAGGATCGCGTTGACCGGGCAGTTGGTGACGCTGATCGCGGTGCTGGTGCCGCCGTCGCCGGCCGCGATCTCCTCCAGCACCAGCGCCAGCGTGAGGTAGTCGAGGCCGGCGCCGCCGTCCTCCTCGGGCACGCAGATGCCGTAGGCGCCCAGCTCGGCCAGGCCCGCATGCGCCGCCTTCGGAAAGCTGCGCTCGCGGTCCCACAGCGGTGCCTGGGGCCACAACTCGGTCTGGGCAAAGGCGCGCACCGCATCGCGGATGGCTTCCTGATCGGGGGTCAGCAGCATGGTTCGTCTCGGTGTGTGGTTGCTTCAGTCGGTTCGCGGTCGCGACGGCGCCTGCTCGCTTTCCAGCTGGGCCAGGTAGCGCGCCAGCATCTGCTCGTGGCTTTCGGCGGTCACGGCGCCGCCGATCTGGTCGGCGAGCATTTGGTTCAGGGTCGGCATCTCGTCGCGCGGCGCCCAGCTGCGCGGATCCCACAGCTGCGAGCGCATGAAGGCCTTGGGGCAGTGAAGGTAGGCCTCTTGCACGGCGATCTCGATCACCAGCTTCGGCCGCTGGCGCTCCTCGGCGAACAGGTCGCAGCAGGCCGCCTCGTCGCGCAGCCGCGCCCTGCCGTTGACCCGCAGCGTCTCGTCCATGCCGGGGATGATGAACAGCAGCGAGGCGCGCGGATCGGCCAGCAGGTTCTCCAGCGTGTCGAGCCGGTTGTTGCCGCCCGAATCGGGCAGGAACAGCGTCGCGCCCTCGTCCGCCAGCTTGACGAAGCCGGGCGCGCCGCCGCGCGGCGAGGCATCGAGCAACGCGCCGCTGCCGCCGCCGCTGGCGATCACGCAGAAGGGCGAGCGCGCGACGAAGCGCTGCGCATGCGCGTCCAGCCGGCGCATCTGCTTGCGAACGGCGCGTTCGCCGGGCGCGGCGTAGAGGGCGCGCAGCTGGTCGAGGTTCTCGATCACGCGATGCCGCGCCTCAGAGCAGCTCGAGCGCGACCGCGGTCGCTTCGCCGCCGCCGATGCACAGCGTGGCGATGCCGCGCTTCTTGCCGCGCTGCTGCAGCGCATGGATCAAGGTGACCATGATGCGCGCGCCGCTGGCGCCGATCGGATGGCCCAGCGCGCAGGCGCCGCCGTGCACGTTGACGATGTCGTGGCCCACGCCGAGTTCGTGCATCAGCGCCATCGGCACCACGGCGAAGGCCTCGTTGACCTCCCAGAGGTCGACGTCCTTGACGCCCCAGCCGGTCTTCTTGAGCAGCTTGGCGACCGCACCCACCGGCGCGGTGGCGAACCACTCGGGCTGCTGCGCATGGGTGGTGTGGGCCAGGATGCGCGCGATCGGGCGGGCGCCGCGCTTCTGCGCGGTGCTGCCGGTCATCATCACCAGCGCCGCGGCGCCGTCGTTGATCGACGAGCTGGAAGCCGCGGTGATGGTGCCGCCGTCCTTCTTGAAGGCCGGCTTCAGGGTCGGGATCTTGTCGAGCTTGACCTTGCCCGGGCCTTCGTCGATCTCGACCACGGTGTCGCCGTTGCGGCCCTTGACCGTGACCGCCGCGATCTCGTCCCTGAAGGCGCCGGAGCTGGTCGCGGCCTTGGCCCGCTCGACGCTGGCGATGGCGAAGGCGTCCTGCTGCTCGCGTGTGAACTTGTACTTGGCGGCGCAGTCCTCGCCGAAGGTGCCCATCGAGCGGCCGGGCTGGTAGGCGTCCTCCAGGCCGTCGAGCATCATGTGGTCGAAGATGCGGTCGTGGCCCATGCGGTAGCCGCCGCGGCCCTTGAGCATCAGGTAGGGCGCATTGGTCATGCTCTCCATGCCGCCGGCCACCATCACCTCGTGCGTGCCGGCCAAGAGCATGTCGTGCGCCATCATCGCGGCCTTCATGGCCGAGCCGCACATCTTGCTGAGGGTGACTGCGCCGGCGCTGTCGGGCAGGCCGCCCTTGTAGGCCGCCTGGCGCGCCGGTGCCTGGCCCTGGCCGGCCATCAGGCAGTTGCCGAACAGCACCTCGCCCACGCTGTCGGAGGGCACGCCGGCCCGCTCGACCGCCGCCTTGATCGCGACGCCGCCGAGGTCGTGCGCCGCAAGAGAAGAGAAGTCGCCCTGGAAGCCGCCCATCGGGGTGCGGGCGGCGCCGACGATCACGATCGATTCGCTCATTTCAATTGCTCCTTCAGTGGTTGTTCAGAAATAGGGGGCGCGGCCGTCGTGCCGGAAGCGCTGGGCCTCGTCGTAGGGAAAGACATCGAGCATCTGGCCGGCCTGGATGCGCTTCTTGTGGCTCTGCCAGAAGCCGGCGTCGAGCAGGTCGGCATGGTGCGCCATGAAGACCTCGCGCACCGCCGGATTGCCGAGCAGGAAGGGCTCGAAGGTCTCGGGGAACACGTCCTTCGGGCCGACCGCATACCAGATCTCGCCGCTCATCTCGTCCTCTTCGTTGCGCGGTTCCGGCACCTTGCGGAAGTTGCAGTCGGTGAGGTATTCGATCTCGTCGTAGTCGTAGAAGACAACCTTGCCGCCGCGCGTGACGCCGAAGTTCTTCCACAGCATGTCGCCCGGGAAGATGTTGGCCGCCACCATGTCCTTGATCGCATTGCCGTATTCGACCACCGCATGTTCCAGCTGCTTGCCGGCCCGCCGCGCATGCTCGGGCTGGGCCAGCAGGTCGAAGGACTCCTGCAGGTACAGATTGAGCGGGATCATCCGGCGTTCGATGTAGACGTGCTTGAGCACCAGCTCCATTTCCCCGTTGCCGTCGCGGTCGCCGATCTCGAGCTGGCTGGGCGCGAAGCGGCGGATCTCCTCGATCAGCTCGGGCTCGAAGCGATCGAGCGGAAAGCCGACGTCGCTGTACTCCAGCGTGTCGGCCATGCGGCCCACCCGGTCGTGCTGCTTGACCAGCAGGTACTTGGCCTTGACCGCCTCGCGCGTGGTTTCCTTCGGCGCCGGGAAGAAGTCCTTGATCAGCTTGAAGACATAGGGAAAGGACGGCAGGTCGAACACCAGCATCACCATCCCGCGGATGCCCGGTGCGACCCGGAAGCGGTCGCTCGAATACATCAGGTGGTAGAGGAAGTCGCGATAGAAGAGCGTCTTGCCCTGCTTGGCGAGGCCCAGCGCGTTGTAGATCTCGGCGCGCGGCTTGCGCGGCATCAGCGAGCGCAGGAACTGCACATAGGCCGATGGCACTTCCATGTCGACCATGAAGTAGGCGCGCGCGAAGCTGAACAGCATCTGCAGGTCGTCCTCGCCGAACAGCGCCGCGTCGACGTAGAAGCGCCCGCCGGCGTCATGCAGGATGGGCAGCGCGAAGGGCAGCTCGACGAAGCCGTTGATGATCTTGCCCACCACGTAGGCGCCCTTGTTGCGATAGAAGAGCCCCGACAGCACCTGCAGCTGGAAGTTGGCGCGCAGCTTGACCTGGTGGAAGCGCCCGAGGATGGCCGCCGCCACCCGCCCGGCATCGCCCGTCCGGTCGGCATGGCTGCCCTGCAGCGCATAGTCGTCGAGCATGCGCTCGACCGTGGCGGCCAGCGTCTCGCGATCGGGGTAGTAGGCGCGGTAGGCGGGTGCGTCGCGCGGCTCGATGTACTCGGTGCTGATGGCCGGCCGCACGAAGATGAAGTCGTTCTGGAAATAGGCCCGGTGCAGGATCTTGGTGGTCACCGAGTTGAAGAAGCTCTCGGCCAGTTCCGGCTGGTGGTGGTCGACCAGCAGGCCGATGAAGTGCAGCTTGACCTGGTGCCAGACCTCCATCGGCTGCTCGCCGGCCTTGAACTCCTTCTCGAGCCGGGCCACCGCCTCGGCCACCCGCAGGTCGTAGAACTCGATGCGCTCGCGCTGGGCGCGCTGCTGGCCGTGCCAGTCGGCGGTCTCGAAGCGATGCTTGGCACGCGCCGACTCGGCCCGGAACAGGCGGTAATGCCGATCGAAGCCGTCCCGCATCGCGCGGGCGATGTCATAGGCGAGCGGCGAATCGAGGCGCTGCGGGAACATGGGCTATGGCAAGGCCTACTTCGGCGATCCGATCGTCTCGACCGTGGCGAAGCCGCTGTCCGAAGGCTTGCTCCACTTGTAGCGGATGCGCTGCACGGAAGCCCGATACTGCGACTCGAGCGGCTTGGTGCCGTCGACCGTGATGGCGAGATCCTGCAGCAAGCCGTCGTGCACGCCGAAGGCCCAGCCGTGGATGGTCACTTCCTGGCCGCGGCTCCAGGCGTCCTGCATCACGGTGCTGACCGAGACGTTGACCACCTGCTCGGCCACGTTGAGCTCGCACAGCGCATTGGCGCGGCCTTCCTCGGGGATGGTCTCGAGCATCACGCGGTGGCGGTCGCGCACGTCCTGGATGTGGCGCAGCCAGTTGTCGGCGATGCCGATGCGCGCGCCCTCGAGCGCCGCCTGCACGCCCGAGCAGCCGTAATGGCCGACGACCATGATGTGGCGCACCTTGAGCCGCTCGACCGCGAACTGGATCGCCGACAGCGCGTTGAGGTCGGAATGCACCACGATGTTGGCCACGTTGCGATGCACGAAGACCTCGCCGGGCTCCAGGCCGGTGATCTGGTTGGCCGGCACGCGGCTGTCGGAGCAGCCGATCCACATGTACTTGGGCGTCTGCTGCTTGACCAGGCTGGTGAAGAAGCCGGGCCGGTCGCGTTCCATGCGCGCCGACCAGCTGCGGTTGTGGGCGAACAGGTCGTCGAGTGAGTCGGGTGTGGGGTTTTCCATGGGCTTGGGTCCAGAGGGTTGGTGAACTGTGATCGGGCCGCCGATGCGCTCAGCGCGCCTTCGGCCCGGGCGCCCGGGCCAGCGCGGCGCGGGCCTGCTTCTCCTGGGCGCGGACTTCGGAGAGATTGGCCTTCAGGTCGGCCATTTGCGCCTCGAGCTGCTCGCGGTGATTGCCGAGCACGCTGAGAAAGCGTTCGAGCTGCGACGCGGTGTCGCGCGGGCTGTCGTACATGTCGAGGATCTCGCGCGCCTCGGTGAGCTTCAGCCCGAGCCGCTTGGCGCGCAGGGTGAGCGACAGCCGGGTGCGGTCGCGCGCGGTGTAGATGCGCTGGGCGCCGGCCCGGCGCGGTGCCAGCAGCCCCAGGTCTTCATAGAAGCGGATCGCCCGCGTGGTCAGGTCGAACTCGCGGGCGAGTTCGCCGATGGTGAAGGTCTGCGAGGGCATGTTCGGGGCCAGGGTTTCGACGGCGACAGCGGGCAAGGGCCGGTCTGCCTACAATGAAGGCTTCCAGCCATGACGTTTACGTTAACGTCAATCGTACATGAACCTACTCGAACGCGAACTCCACTACCCGCTCGGCGACACGCTGCCGGCTTCCGGCGAGGCGCTCGAAGTGGCCCCCGGCGTGCGCTGGATCCGCATGGGCCTGCCCTTCGCGCTCGACCACATCAACCTCTGGCTGCTGCGCGACCGCATCGACGGCGTCGAGGGCTGGAGCGTGGTCGACTGCTGCATCTCGCACGACGCCGCCCGCGCCCAATGGGAACAGGTCTTCGAGACCCAGCTGCAGGGCCTGCCGATCCTGCGCGTCATCGTCACCCACATGCATCCCGATCACATCGGCCTGGCCAGCTGGCTCTGCAGCCGCTGGAACGCCCCGCTGTGGATCAGCGCCACCGACTACCACGTGGCGCGCACCCTCACCACCAGCGGCGACACGCTGGCCGGCGGCGATGCGGCTGCCGACTTCTTCGCCACCCACGGCCTGGTCGACGCGGCCGCCATCGCCGGGCTTCGCGCACGCACCAGCTACTACGCGAACATGGTGCCGGGGGTGCCCGATTCCTTCGTGCGCATGATGGACGGCGACGTGATCGCGATCGGCGGCCGCGAATGGCGCTGCATCGCAGGCTACGGCCACGCGCCCGAGCACATCGCGCTGTACTGCGACGAGATGCAGGTGCTGCTCGGCGGCGACATGATGCTGCCGCGCATCTCGACCAACGTCAGCGTGCATGCCGGCGAGCCCGAGGCCAACCCGCTGCGCCTGTTCCTGGCCAGCATCGAGCGCTTCCAGGCGCTGCCGGCCGAGCTGCTGTGCCTGCCCTCGCACGGCCGGCCCTTCAGCGGCGTGCACCGGCGCGTCGAGCAGCTGCAGGCGCACCACCGCGACCACCTGGCCCACCTGCTCGAGGCCAGCCGCAGCCGACCCATCAGCGCGATGGATGCATTGCCGATCCTCTTCACGCGGGCGCTCGACCTGCACCAGATGACCTTCGCGTTGGGCGAGGCGGTGGCCCACCTGCACTACCTGTGGTTCTCCGGCCAGGTCGAGCGCCGGGTCGGCGCCGACGGCATCCACCGCTTCGGCAGCTTCGCTTGAGCCAGGCGGCCGCGTCGACGCCCCCTGCGGCGGCCGCGCCCGCCGAGGCCGGCGCGGCCACCCTGCAGCGCCTGCGAGCCGGTGAACTGGCCGGCGCATCGCGGCTCGACCTGAGCGCCGGCCTGGACGAATTCCCGCGCGAGATCTTCGGGCTGGCCGACACGCTCGAAGTGCTGAACCTCTCCGGCAATGCGTTGCGCAGCCTGCCCGACGATCTGCACCGCCTGCATCGGCTGCGCGTGCTGTTCTGCTCCGACAACCGCTTCGAGGCGGTGCCCGAGGCCATCGGCCGCTGTGCCAGCCTCGAGATGGTCGCCTTCAAGGCCAACCGCATCGCCCGGGTGCCGGCCGCCGCGCTGCCGCCGCTGCTGCGCTGGCTGATCCTCACCGACAACCTGATCGAATCATTGCCGGCTGCGCTCGGCCAACGGCCGCGGCTGCAGAAGCTGATGCTTGCCGGCAACCGGCTGCGCTCGCTGCCAGCCGAGATGGCGGCCTGCCGAGCGCTCGAACTGGTGCGCATCTCGGCCAACGCCTTCGAGGCGCTGCCCGAGTGGCTGCCGGCACTGCCACGCCTGTCCTGGCTGGCCTTCGCCGGCAACCCCTTCGACAGCGCGTCGGAGGCGGCCGCCATGCGTGCGCAGGCGCCGGCGATCGACTGGCAGCGGCTGTCGATCGCGCAGCGGCTGGGCGAAGGCGCTTCGGGCGTCATCCACCGGGCCGACTGGTCGCAGGCCGACGGCAGCCGGCGGCCGGTCGCGGTGAAGCTCTTCAAGGGCGCGGTGACCAGCGACGGCTGGCCGCGCAGCGAGATGGCCGCCTGCCTCGGCGCGGGCGCGCATCCCGCTCTGATCGAAGTGCTCGGACGGGTCGCCGGGCATCCCGAGGGCAGCGAGGGCCTGGTGCTCGACCTGGTCGATCCGGAATACCGCAACCTGGCCGGGCCGCCGAGCCTCGCGTCCTGCAGCCGCGACGTCTACCCGCCGGATGCGCACTGGACCACGCGCACCGCGCTGAAGCTGGCGCGCGGCATCGCTTCGGCGGTGGCGCAGTTGCATGCGCGCGGCCTGATGCACGGCGACATGTACGGCCACAACATCCTGTGGAACGGGCGCGGCGAGGGCCTGCTGGGGGACTTCGGCGCGGCGTCCTTCCTGCCGCCGGACGACGCGGCACGTTCGCTCGCGCTGCAGCGCATCGAGACGCGCGCCTTCGGCTGCCTGCTGGAAGAGCTGCTCGCGCATGCCGTGCCCGATGACGCTGCCGATGCCGACGAGGCCGCGCTGCGCGCAGCGCTGGCCCGTTGGCAGGCGCGCTGCCTGGACGAGCGCCCCGAAGCGCGGCCGGTCTTTGCCGAGATCGTGCGAGGGCTGGATGACTGCGCCGAAGCGGCAGGCCTCTGAAGCCGGGGCGAGCGCGAGGCGCAGCCTGCCGCTTCCGGTGCGCGACGGCGTCGGCCCGAGCTGCGTGGCGCTGCCGGAGGGCGACTGGCCGAGCATCGCCGAGTTCCTGGTCCATCGCTTCGACGCGATCCCGCGTGCCACCTGGCAGGCGCGCATGCGCGATGGCGAAGTGGTCGACGAGCATGGCGTGGCAGTCACCGAGTCGCGTCCCTTCGAGCCCCGGCTGCGCGTCTACTACTACCGCGCGGTCGAAGAAGAGCCCCGCATCCCCTTTGAGGAAACGGTGCTGTTCCAGGACGAGCAGTTGCTGGTGGTCGACAAGCCGCATTTCCTGCCGGTGACGCCGGTCGGCAAATACGTGCAGCAGAGCCTGCTGGTGCGGTTGCGGCGCAAACTGGGGCTGGCGCACCTGGCGCCGCTGCACCGCATCGACCGCGAGACGGCGGGCCTCGTGATGTTCTCGGTGCAGCCCTCGAACCGCGCCGCCTACAGCGCGCTCTTCGCCGGCCGCGCGGTGCACAAGCGCTACGAAGCCATCGTGCCCTGGCCGCCCGGGGCCGTGCTGCCGCCGTTGCGGCGCAGCCGCCTCGCGCCCGACGCGCATTTCATGCGCATGACCGAGGTCGATGGCGAGCCGAACGCCGAGACGCATTTCGAGCTGCTGGAGCGCTTCGGCCCTGGCCAGGGCCTGGCACGGCTGGGCCTGCTGCCGCTGACCGGCAGGCGCCACCAACTGCGCGTGCATTGCGCGGCGATCGGGCTGCCGATCCTGCACGACGCGATCTATCCGCTGTTGCGCCCCGAAGGCCAGGACGATTTCGAGCGCCCCTTGCAGCTGCTGGCCCGCGAGCTCTCCTTCGTCGATCCGCTCGACGGTTCCGAGCGACGCTTCACCAGCCGGCGCGTGCTGGCGCCAAGGTGACGGACCGGGCCGCGGCGGCGCACTAAGCTTCACGCTGCTCACCGGACTTCACCCGGCTTCATCCGGCTTCATCGCGCCCCAACCTGGAGACAACGCACATGGACATCACCCGACTCTTCTCGCTCGAGGGCCGCAGCGCGCTCATCACCGGCGGCTCGCGCGGCATCGGCCGCATGATCGCCGAGGGCTTCCTGGCCCAGGGCGCCCGCGTCTACATCTCGGCGCGCAAGGCCGCCGCCTGCGACCAGGCGGCCAAGGAGATGTCGGCGCTGGGCCATTGCGTCTCGCTGCCCGGCGACGTGTCGACGGTCGAGGGCGCGAAGGCGCTGGTCGCGGCCTATGCGGCCCACGAAGGCTCGCTCGACATCCTGGTCAACAACGCCGGCGCCGCCTGGGGCGCGCCCTACGACGACTTCCCCGAGAGCGGCTGGGACAAGGTGGTCGACCTGAACCTCAAGGCGCCCTTCTTCCTGACCCAGGCGCTGACGCCGATGCTCAAGAAGGCGGCCACCGACCACCTGGCCAAGGTCATCAACATCGCCTCGATCGACGGCATCTCGGTCAATCCGCAAGAGACCTACTCTTATGCGGCCAGCAAGGCCGGCCTGATCCAGCTCACCCGCCGCATGGCGCTGCGCCTGGCGCAGGAGCGCATCGTGGTCAGCGCGATCGCGCCCGGTGCCTTCGCCTCCGACATGAACAAGGACGCGCGCGACCACGGCGAAGAGGTCAGGAAGCGCGTCCCGGCCGGGCGCATCGGCACGGCGGAAGACATGGCCGGCGCGGCCATCTACCTGGCCTCCAACGCCGGCGACTACGTGATGGGCTCGACCCTGGTGGTCGACGGCGGCGTCACGCACGCGCGCTAGCACGAAGGCTGGGGCGTCGCCCTACCAGCGCGGTACCGGCTCGTCCTTCAGCTGCCGGCGCAGCCGCTGGTAGTCGGGCAGCACGCTCTCGACCGTCTCCCAGAAGCGCGGGCTGTGGTCCATCACGCGCAGGTGGCTCAGCTCGTGCGCGACCACGTAGTCGATCACCGTCATCCGGAAATGCACCAGGCGCCAATGCAAGCGGATCGCGCCGTCGGCACTGGCGCTGCCCCAGCGGGTCGAGGCATTCGACAACGACAGCTTTTTCCAGCGCACGCCCAGGCGCGGCGCGAAGTGGTCGAGCCGCTCGATGAAGATGCGCCGCGCCTGGCGCATCAGCCAGGCCTGCGCCGCATCGCGGATCTGCACCGGGCTGGCATCGCGGGCCAGCGACAGGCGCAGCGTTGCCGGCGCGTCGCCATCGGCATCGGCATCGAGCACCGCGCCGATGCCCTCGAAGGCATGGCTCGGGTCGAGCCGCACCGTCACCTGCCGGCCGAGGAACGGGAATTCGACGCCATCCTTCCAGTCGATGCGCGCCGACTCGAGGCGGGCCTGGCGCTGCTGGGTCTCGGCCAGCTTGCGCAGGATCCAGTCGCCCTTCTCGCGCACCGCCGCGTCGACGTCGCGCAGCGCGACCCAGCGCGGCGCGCGCACCGACAGCCCCTCGGCGCCGACCACGAAGCCGATGGTGCGGCGCTTGCCGCGGGTGAATTCATAGGCCACGCGCGCATGGCCGAGCATCAGTTCGCGCGTCGCACGCGGATGGACGAAGCGGGCCGGGCTCAGCACGTCCGCCAGCGGCAGCGCCGGGGCTGCCTCGTTGGCGGCGGCCGGCCCTTCCGGTGCGACGGGTGCGACCGGTGCCTGCGCCGGGGCCGCGGGAGGCTCGGGCGGGTCGAACAGGTCCAGCGTGAATTGCAGCAGCCGGCCCATAGTCGCGATCAGGCCGATGCCGAAGCGGAGCCCGGCGCCGGCGCGGCGGCGTAGGCCTCGGGATCGAGGCGGCGCATCTCGCGCTCGATCCAGTCCTCGACCTCGCGCATCAGCTCGTCGGGCTTGCGGCCGATGCTGGGAATGGCCGGGCCGATCGACACGTCGACCACGCCCGGCCGCTTGATGAAGGCCTTGCGCGGCCAGACCTTGGCCGAGGTCACGGCGATCGGCACCACCGGCACGCCGGTCTCGACCGCGAGGCGCGTGCCTCCGCTCTTGTAGTTGCCCTTCTGGCCGCGCGGAATGCGCGTGCCCTCGGGAAACATGATGATCCAGATGCCCTGCTCGAGCAGCTTGCGGCCCTGCACCACCACCTTGTTGAAGGCCTGGGTGCGCTGGCTGCGGTCGATGTGGATCATGTCGAGCCGGGCCATCGCCCAGCCGAAGAAGGGCACGTAGATCAGCTCCTTCTTGAACACGAAGGCCAGCGGATGCGGCATCAGCGTGGGCATCAGGAAGGTCTCGTAGGTCGACTGGTGCTTGACCAGCAGGATGCAGCCGGCCAGCTTGTCGGTCGGCAGGTTCTCCATGCCGCTGACGCGGGCGCGGATGCCGAGCAGCAGCCGCGCGCCGCCGATCGCCCAGTTGAGCCAGGTGACGGCCATCCAGTACAGCGGAATGCCGCGCTTCCAGAGCGAACTCACGCACATGATGATTCCCCACGGAACCACGGTGACCAGCATCCAGAGCGCATGGAGCAGCGAACGAAGGAAGTTCATCAGACGGCCACCTTCAGCGAAGACCGGGCTTCGCGTTCGAGCAGGAAGTCGACGAAGGCGGCGAGGTCCTCGTGCACTCGCGTGTCGGGCGGGTATTCGGGCGGCAGCGGCACGCCGCGGCAGGCCGCGCCCATGCCGCTCAGCAGCAGGTGCGGTTCGCAGCCGGCGGCGGCGCCGGCCTGCAGGTCGCGCAGGCTGTCCCCGGCGGTCGGCACCTGGCTCAGGTCGACCCCGTAGCGTTCGCCGATCTGCAGGAAGAGGCCCGGCTTGGGCTTGCGGCAGTCGCAGTCCTCGTCGGGGCTGTGCGGGCAATAGAAGACCGCATCGACCCGGCCGCCGACGCCGGCCAGCATCTTGATCATCTTGTCGTGCATCGCGTTGAGCGAAGCCACGTCGAACAGCCCGCGCCCGAGGCCGGACTGGTTCGAGGCGATCACCACATGCCAGCCCGCATGGTTGAGCCGCGCCACCGCTTCGAGCGCGCCCGGCAGCGGCGTCCATTCGATGTCGCTCTTGACGAAGTCCTCGCGGTGCGCATTGAGCGTGCCGTTGCGGTCGAGGATGACGAGTTTCATGGTGATTCCGTTCGATCGGTCAGGCGGCCAGCCGCTCCAGCTGCGCCACCCGGTTCATCGCCGCATGCAGCAGCATCAGCAGGCCGAGGCGGTTGAGCCGCAGGTCGGACTGCTCGGCATTCACCATCACGCCGTCGAAGAAGGCGTCGACCGGATCGCGCAGCGCGGCCAGGGCCTGCAGCGAGGCGGTGTAGTCGCCGGCATGGAATCGCGCGTCGGCTGCGGGCACGATGCGCTGCATCGCGGCGTGCAGGGCCTGCTCCGCCGGCTCCTGCAGCAGCAGTTCGCTCACATGCGCATCGGCCTCGGGCGACTTCTTGAGGATGTTGCCGATGCGCTTGTTGGCCGCGGCCAGCGCCGGCGCCTCGGGCAGGGCCGCGAAGGCGCGCACCGCCGCCAGCAGCTTCGGCACCTCGGCCAGGCGCTGCGGGCGCGGCGCCAGCACCGCGTCGATCTCCTGCGCGCTGGCGCCCTGCTCGCGCAGGCTGCCGGCCAGGCGTTCGAGGATGAAGGCTTCGAGCGCATCGGTGGGATCGACCAGCGCGGCGCCGCCGGCCTTGGGCGCGCCGAAGGCCGCGAAGGCGCTCGCCAGCATTGCGCGCAGGTCGAGCGGCAACTGGCGTTCGACCAGCATGCGGATCACGCCCAGCGCATGGCGGCGCAACGCGAAAGGGTCGCGGTCGCCGGTCGGCAGGTTGCCGATGCCGAACATGCCGACCAGGGTCTCGAGCTTGTCGGCCAGCGCCACCACCACGCCGACCTGGTTGCGCGGCAGCTCGTCGCCGGCAAAACGCGGCTTGTAGTGGTCCTCGATGGCGTCGGCGACCGCCGGCTCGAGGCCGTCGTGCAGCGCGTAGTAGCGGCCCATCGTGCCTTGCAGCTCGGGGAACTCGCCCACCATGTCGGTCACCAGGTCGGCCTTCGCCAGCTGCGCGGCCTGGGTCGCCTGGCGCGCCAGCGTGGCGTCGCCGAGCTGCTCGGCCAGCGCGCGGGCGATGCGCATCACGCGCTCGACGCGCTCGCCCTGGGTGCCCAGCTTGTTGTGATAGACCACCTTGGCCAGCGACTCGACGCGCGACGCCAGCGATTTCTTGCGGTCCTGGTCGAAGAAGAACTTGGCATCGGCCAGCCGCGGCCGCACCACGCGTTCGTTGCCTTCGATGACCGCGCCCGGGTCGACCGGACTGATGTTGCTCACCACCAGGAACTGGTGGGTCAGCTTGCCGGCCGCATCGAGCAGCGGGAAGTATTTCTGGTTGGCCTTCATCGTGAGGATGAGGCATTCCTGCGGCACGTCGAGGAATTCGCGTTCGAACTTGCAGACCAGCACGTTCGGGCGTTCGACCAGCGCCGTCACCTCGTCGAGCAGCGCATCGTCGTGGATCGGCTGGTTGCCGCCGCCGACCCGGAGCGCCGCCTCGGCCAGCTGGCGCGCGATCTCGGAGCGCCGCGCCTCGAAGCCCGGGATCACCGCGCCCTCTTCGCCCATCTGCTCGACGTAGCTGTTGGCATCGCGCAGCGCGATCGGATCGACCGCGGCCTCGAAGCGATGGCCGTGCGTCTCGCGGCCGGACTTCAGGCCGAGCGCCTCGATCGCCACCACCGCATCGCCGTGCAGCGCCACCAGCCCGTGCGCCGGCCGCACGAAGCTCACGCTGCTCCAGCCCGGCAGCGCGCAATTGGCCTCCAGCTGGTAGCTCATGACCTTGGGGATCGGCAGCCTGGCGATGGCCTCGGCCAGCGCCTTCTGCAGGCCTTCGGCCAGGCTCGCGCCCTTGGCGGTGCTGGCGAAGAAGAGCGCCTCGGCCTTGCCGTCCATCGCGCGCTGCAGCTGCGGCACGGCGCTGGCGTCGGCGCCGAGCGCGGCCAGTCGCTTCAGCAGCGCGGGCGTGGGCTGGCCGGACGCATCGAGGCCGACCGAGACCGGCATCAGCTTCTGCGAGACAGCCTTGTCGGCGGCCTGCGGCAGCACCCGGGTCACATGCGCGGCGAGCCGGCGCGGCGAGGCATAGCCGGTCAGCTGCGACTCGGCATCGGCCAGGCCCTGTGCGATGAGCTGGTCGCGCAGCACGGTCGAGAAGGCCTCGCCCAGC
>Ga0265327_10003187_pt1 | contig 16021 bp, 18 predicted proteins | sample 41621metaG_FD_202089 | JGI IMG/M metagenome (GOLD analysis project Ga0265327, IMG submission 202089) | Rhizosphere microbial communities from Carex aquatilis grown in University of Washington, Seatle, WA, United States - 4-16-21 metaG | ecosystem: Host-associated > Plants > Roots > Rhizosphere... | reverse complement strand
CCGAGGCGTCGGCCTGGAGCCCGAGCACGACCACCTGCACCGGCCCGTACTGGGCGGTGTAGTGGTGGCCGGGGAGGTCGAACGCGGAGATGACCGCGGATCCGTCATTCCAGGCAAGGTCATGCTCCCCCAGTGCCACCACCGGCGCCGCCTCGGCGAGCAGCGGCCGCAGCGGGGCGAAGATCGCCCGGTCGAGCAGGGGCGGAGCGGCCAGCAGGTAGGCGTTGTCACCGGCCGAGAGGAACAGCGAGGGGTCGGTGGCGGCTGCCAGTCGGGCGATCGCGTACTCGTGGGCGTTGCCCGAGCCGTAGTCGCCGAACGAGACCAGCCGGATCGGCGTGGCCGTGGTCGTCGGCGCAGTCTCGAACGAGCCCGCGGCGGCGGACACCCCAGCCAGGTTCGCCGTCCAGACGTACCGCGTGCCCGGAGCCAGGCCGCTGAGCACTCCGCCGGCGGCGTGGGCGACGGTCCCATCCGGCGCCCGGGCGCTCAGACCCACCGCGCCGTGGGTGGTCTTCCAGGCGAACTGCGCCCGCGTGGTGGTCAGGGAGACCAGGTACGGGTTGCGTGAGAACACGCCCTTCGGCGCCGGGATCAGGTAGGTGGCGCCGTACCAGACCAGGAACACGCTGCCGACCAGCAGCAGCGCGGTGGTAATCGTGAGAGCGGCGACCACCCGCCTGGGGCCGCCCATGGGCGCTCGGGAACGCCGATCGCCGACCAGCGGGACGATCTGCAGCAGCGCCAGCACAACCGCTGCGGTGCGGGTCCCCCAGGGGGCTCCGAGGAGCAGGAACGGGAACGGCGCAACGATGGTGAGTGCCGAGCACACGACCGGCAGCCGCCGGCGGGGGGCCACCAGGTCGCCGCTCAGGCAGGCGATTCCGAGCACGACCGACACCAGCAGCAGCGGTGCAAGCGCAACGTCAGAGACGATCGGATCGGTGATCGTCGAAGCGACGACCATCGCCGCCGCATCGAGCAGCAGGAGCAGGCGCAGACCTCGTAGCATCACCCGATTGTTACCAGGTGGTCTGAGAAATGCTGGAGCGCGCCTCGGCTAGGTCGGCCGCCAGACCATCAGCACGATGATGCCCAGGACGACGACGAAGCTCGCCGTCGACAGGCCCACCGACCAGCGGTCGGCAACCAGCCGCCGAAGCTCGGGCTCCGGCAGGTCCTCGCCGCCGGCCATCCGCTCGGCGTACTCGCGGGCATGTCGTCCCCGCCGCCCGCCGAGGCCTCCCAGCACCATGCTGAGGATCCAGAAGACGAACGCGAGCCGGATCCAGAGCAGGCTGTTGGGAAGGTGGAGCTGGTGCACCAGCGCGAAGCCAAACGCCAGCGTCGCCAGCGCGCCGAGCGTGACCAGTGCGACAGGAACCTGCACCAGGCGCAGGAGGACGGCAACGTCCGTGGGGCGCTCGGCCCGGATCGCGGCGATCTGGATCATCCCGGCCGCGACGGCCCCTGAGACAAACGTGAACGCGCTGAGCAGGTGCGCGAGGAGCAGCCACTGCACCGACGACATCAGGTGGCTGCTAGCCCGCCCCGCCCGCGTGGCACTCGGCGTCGATGCAGAGCCCGGCGTGGTCGCGCGACACGCAGACCAGGCCGACGTAGGTGGAGCTGTCATCGCCGAGGACGACGAGCCGCCGGCCGCCCGCTTCGGAGAGCAGCTCCAGGGCGTCGTCGACCCTGGTCGAGGCGGTGACGGTCGGGAACCGGTCGGACACGTACGGCGTGATCGCGTCGGCGTCAGCGACGCCCTCGATGTCCTCGCGGGCGACCGCTCCCGTGTAGGTGACGCCATCCAGAACCGGGATCACCTGCACCGAGCTGGAGGCGAAGACGGTCCGGGCCGCCGCAACCGTGTCGCCGGCGGCGAGCTCCTTGCCGCGGACGGTGATCACCGAGCTGACCGGCCGGTCGGCAATCTCCCCGAGGCTGGCATGCACGATGCCCATGGCCGCACGGTACCCGAGATCGCCGGCGGCCGTGGGGTACGATCGCGAGCCGTGGCGTACGACGACGAACTGGCGGCGAGGATCCGCGGGATGCTCGCCGGGGAGGCGGACCTGACCGAGAAGAGGATGTTCGGCGGGCTCGCGTTTCTGGTCGGCGGGAACATGGCGATCGCGGCCAGCGGCCAGGGCGGCATCATGGTTCGGGTGGATCCAGCCGAATCGGGCGCGCTGGTGTCGGGCACCGCCGCCACCATGGCCGAGATGCGGGGCAAGGCGATGCCGGGCTGGCTGCGCGTGTCGGCAGAGCACCTGGAGGGCGACGCCGACCTCGAGGAGTGGGTCGGGCGCGGGGTCGGCTACGCACGGTCGCTGCCCGCCAAGGGCTGACGAGCTTCCTAGCGCACGGCGGCGTCGGTCAGCGCGTCGATCCCGGCAAGGCGGTTGCCCAGCTCGTCGGATAGGCCGTACCGGCCGGCAAGGGCGCTGGGCGCGGTGTAGGTGACCTTCGTCTGGTCGCCGTCCGCCCAGACCAGCACCTTCAGCGGCAGGTCGAGCGCCGACAGCGGCGCCGCCTCCATCACCGGCGTGCCGGCCTGCGGGCTCCCGAAGATCACCACCTTGGTCTCGCGTAGTGACAGCCCGGCCTTCGCGGCCTCGCCGCTGTGGTCGACCACGGTGAAGAGCTTCAGTCCACGCGCCGTCAGTGCAGCCTCCAGGTTGGCCACGGTGTCCTCGACGGGGGACGCGCTCAGCTTGGTCACCAGCGTGCCATCGGTGGTGTTCATCGGGACTCCCCTCGCGGGTCGATGTGCCAGACCGATGATTCCAGATCCGCCGGCACGTCTAATTGAAATCAACGATCTAGACTCTCGCAGAGTCCGAAGGGAGCAGCGGCGATGACGCAGCGGATAGTGGTGCTGGTGGGCACTCGCAAGGGGTGCTTCGTCCTGGAGAGCGACGGCGAGCGCCGTGACTGGGAGGTACGAGGCCCGTACTGTGAGGGCTGGCCGATCTATCACGGGGTGATCGACGCCGACACCGGGATGATGTACGCGGCCGGAGCCAGCGAGTGGCACGGAGCCGCCGTCTGGCGCAGCGCCGACCTGGGAGAGACGTGGGAGCTCTCCAGCGAGGGCCTCAACTACGGCGAGGGCGGCGAGCTGAAGCTGTCCAAGCTGTCGGGGCTCGCCACGGCGCCGGGGCGCGTCTTCGCAGGCGCCGAGGCGGCGGGCGTGTTCGAGAGCCGCGACCAGGGCCGCACGTGGCGCCTGCTCAGCACGCTTGACGACCAGCCCGGGCGGGGTGACTGGAACGATCCCGGCAAGCAGCCACCGGGGCATCTCGGCATGCCCGCGATCGTGCCGTATCCGGGCGACCCCGATCGCTTCTGGGTCGTCGTGCAGGGCTACGGCGCGTTCGAGACCAGCGATGACGGCGCGACCTGGGCGCCGCGCAACGCCGGTCTGCGCGCCGAGTGGCCGCGGGAGCATCCCGACGTCGGCTTCTGCGTCCACAAGCTGGCGTTCTCGCCGGTCGACCTCAACCGGGTGTACCAGCAGAACCACTGCGGCATGCACCGAAGCGATGACGGCGGCCACACCTGGTCGGAGATCACCGAGGGGCTGCCGACCGACTTCGGCTTCGCCGCAGCGGCACACCCGCACGACCGCGAGAGCTTCTACGTGATTCCGCTCGACCCCGGCCACGCGCGCTGCATGCCGGATGGGGAGACGGCGGTCTGGCGGACGGCGGACGGTGGCTCGAGCTGGCGGCGTCTCGACCGCGGGCTGCCCCAGCGCCACGCGTACCTCGGCGTGCTCCGCGAGGGAATGGCGATCGACTCGCTCGACACGCCCGGCCTCTACTTCGGAACCAGCACCGGCCAGGTCTTCGCCAGCGCCGACGAGGGCGAGTCCTGGGACGAGATCGCCGGCTACCTACCGGGCATCTCCTCGGTCGAAGTCGCGGCGGTGGGCTAGGTGGCGGACGTTCATCTGCCCCCGACACTGCCTCAGCAGTTCACAGACCTGCCCAAGCGCCTCGACCTCGAGGCCGGCACCGTGCTCGAGGCGGTGCAGCGGCTCGACGACCGCTGGCCCGGCATGCGCGACCGGCTGTGCGAGCCGGGGCCCGAGCTGCGCCGCCACATCAACGTCTACGTCGACCGCGAGCCGGCCGATCTCCAGACGTCGCTGCGCGCCGACTCGCGCGTGGACTTCATCGCTGCGATCAGCGGGGGATAGCGGCGAGCGCTGCCGCCCAGCGGCCCGGCGTCATGCCGAACGTGCGCGTGAACTGCCGGGTCATGTGGCTCTGGTCGGCGAATCCTGACTCCGCAGCCGCGGCGGCCAGCGCCACTCCATCGCCGATCGCGGTTCGCGCCAGCTCCAGCCGGCGCATCGTGCGGAAGCGGTCGGGACTGGTGCCGTACGCGCGCCGGAACTGACGGGCCAGGGCGAACCGGGAGAGCCCCGAGATCCGCTCCAGCTCGGCGGCCGGCGTCTGCTCGCCGGCGTGCTCGGTCAGGTACTCGCGCACGCGTCCAAGCGCCGTCAGGTCAAGTGGTCCACGGTCGGGTGGCCGGCCACCCAGTGCCAGGAGAGCGTCGGCGACGCAGGCCGCGGCGTCGTGCCGTCCGAGGTCGCTGACCGGTTCGTCCGGCGCGTCCAGGAGCCGGCGCAGCTCGCTGGTCGCCGAGGACTGGTCGTGCACGGGGTCGGGCACGAACGGGAGCGGTGCATCGCCGAGTGCGTCGCGGATCAGAGCTGGGTCGATGTACAGAATGCGATAGGCGAACCCGTCTGGGGTGCCCGGTCCGCCGTCGTGCTCCTCGTCGGGATGCAGGACGTGGATCTGCCCGGGCAGGCAGACGCGCTGCTGGCCCCGGTACCAGAACCTCTGGATACCGGCGGTCGTGATCCCGATCGCGTAGGTGTCGTGGCGGTGCCGTTCGAAAGCGCCGCTCGCCAGGCGCACCGAAGCGCGCAGGATGCCCGGGGCGCAGGCGTCGATGGTGATGCGGTTCACCCCGAGACCGCACGATCGTTCTAGACGGTCGCGGTCGACGCCTCGTAGCGTCTCATGCATGAGTGCAACCTATCGCGCCGTGCCGTGGGGGCCGCTGGCGGCGCTGGTGGTCACCTCGCTGGCGATCATGGGCAGCCCCGGCCCCGCGACCATCAGCCTGACGGCTGCCGGCTCGGCGTTCGGGTTCCGGAGGTCGCTGGCCTACCTCGCCGGCATCGCGGCCGGTACCTGGATCGTCCTGGTGGCGGTCGCCGGGGGCGTGACCGCAGCGCTGCTCGCCGTCCCCGGCCTGCGGCCGCTGCTGGTTGCCGGCGCCGCGGCCTACATCGTGTGGCTCGCCTATCACATCGCCACGGCGCCGCCGCTTGCCGGCGGCCCTGCGGGCGCTCCCCCGCCACGGCTGGCCGGCGGGCTGCTGCTGGGGGTGGCGAACCCCAAGGCGTGGGTGGCCATCGCAGCCGTGTTCGCGAGTACCAGGCTGGCGCACAACCCGGGTGCGGATGCTGCGTCGAAGGTCGCAGTGCTGACCGTGATGGTGGCGTTCATCAACGCCGCCTGGCTCGGCGTGGGCGCCTCCGTCGCACCGCTGCTCCGCGATCCCCGGAGGGCGCGCGTCGTCAACCGGTGCCTGGCGCTCGCCCTGCTCGCGGCGACGGCGCTCGCCGTCAGCCGGTGAGGCTGACCGCTGCCTCGGGCGTGACCACCCGGAAGGTGAAGCTCTCTTCGAGGTAGAGGTGAACCGCTTCGCCCTCCAACCGGTCGAACCCGACCGAGATGTCCTCGCCCGACTCGAACAGGAAGTCGCCTCCGCGCAGGCTCATCACCACTGCGCCGTTGACACCCGGCGACCACACCAGCGAGCCGTCCACGATCTCGCGCAGGTGCTCGAGCAACGGGTACCCGCCGTGCTCGCTGGTTTCCAGCACCCGCTGGTGGGCTGCCGGGCCCAGCGCGACGCCGTACGGGCCGGCGATGCCCTCCGACCGCAGCGCGTCGACTGCGGCAGCGACGTGCCGCGGGTATTTGGCGCAGTCGTCGCCGAGCGGGATCGGCTTCTGGGTTGACACCTCGGCCATGCCGAGGATGCCGGCCGCCGGCCAGCCGTGGAACACGGCCGTGTTCTCTGCGATGACAAGGTTCTTCGCGGCTGCGTCCAGCGAGCCGAAGTCGACGTCCTCTGCGCCGCGGTCGCCGTCGGCCAGCTCGCCTCGAGAGAGCGCGAAGTCGGCCCGCAGCTCCACCAGAGGCAGTACGCGCCGGCGAACGGCGGTGATGCCGTCGAAGGGCACCTTCTTGACCGGCTCGATCCGCCCCAGGCTGGTCGCGGAGTACTGCCAGCCCAGCGGTCCGGAGAAGTCGACCAGCTTCCGCGCAGCCAATCCAGGAGTCAGCCGCTCGCGGGCCTCCTGGTCGATGCGCTCCCAACCGGCCGCCGTGATCGGTGCGTGTTCGCGCAGCAAGTGGCTCAATGCGGTGCTCCCTTCAGGCTCCCGACTCCCAGTGAGTCCGAGCCGGCGACCGGGGCACCCTGCTCGGCTGCACCCTCGACGGCGGCCTCCTCGGCCTCCTCGCCGTGCTCGACGATATCGCCCTCCTGGAACAGGATCCCGCGCGCGATGTCGCGCCATAGCGGCGTCCTCCGGAGGAGGAACTCGAGATCCATGCAGAAGTGCTTGAACTCCTCGCCCTGTGCGTCGCGCATGATTGCCGCCGCCGAGCGGTCGGACTCGACGGCCAGGCGCTGCTCATACCAGCCGATCGCCTCGGCCTCCTCGGTCAGCGAGGCGCACAGCCGGGCGAAGGTGCGGGTCTCCGCAGGCAGCTCGTCCGGCGGTTCGTGGTACTGGTCGGATCCCACGGGGCGTATCTTGCCAAGTGGAGGCCGGTTCCGCGAACCGCCGGTGTCGAGCGGCCTATGCGACGGGGTCGAACAGGCCGGCCAGGTGGACCGCCCGATCGCGAAGGGCGTCGAGCTGCTGGTCGGTAAGCCCAAGCCCGGGATGGGCGACCGCAAGGTACGCGCCGGCCTCGCCGTGGTCCTCGATGTCCACGAACAGCTCGGGATCCTGCGCCAGCCACCAGGCGACCACATCGGGCGTGAACAGCCGGCGGACGTCATCGTCGGACACCTTGTGGGCAGCGACCACTCGGTAGCGCTCGTCCATCTCGGGCGAGACGTTGATCTCGTGGTCGCGCTGGAGCAGTCGCCGCGTCCAGCTGTGTTCCGAGAACGACACCGGGTGCACGGTTAGCCGGGGCCACCCCGAGTCGTCGACTGCCACCAGAAACAGCGTGAACTCGGTGGAGCTGCTGCCGCTGCCGCCGAACGCCTGGCCGGCGGTGGGGGAGCCGATCGAGAACTCGGCCAGCACCGCGTCCCGGCCGTCGAGCTCACCCATGTAGGCATCGTCGGTGGTGTCCAGCGCGCCCGTTCGAAGCAGCGGCGTGGCGCCGGTGATGTCGGCAGTCGAAGCCTCGAACCCGTTCGCAAGGGCCCAGGTCTCGATATCCGGCCGTAGCTCGTCAGTCACGGGCGGGATCGTACCCGGTTACCGCAGCACGAGGCCGGCGGTGGCGTTCGTCATGCTGCCGGTGATGCCTGCCGCGCGGTCGGACGCGAGGAACGCGGCCAACTCGGTGACGTCCGCGAGGCGGGGCGCCCGGCCCAGCACGGACATCCGCGAGATCATGTCGACGGCCGTCTCCGGTGTCGGTGCGCCCTCGCCGGCAACCTCGCTGATGCTCCGCTGGGTGAAGGTCTCGGCAACGCCCGCCACCCAGATGCCGCACACGCGGATGCCCTGCCGGCCCGTCTCGGCTGCCAGGTAGCGCATGAACGCCTCGGTGGCGGCGTCGGCGGGGCCGGTGCTGCCCATCCCCGGGTGCGCGCCGGCACCCGAGGCGCTGTTCAGGTGGAGGATGACGCCCGAGCCCTGCCGGATCATGTGGCGAGCCGCTGCGCGGGCGGTGATGAAGTTGCTGCGCAGGCCGTTGGTCACGGCGCGCAGCAGGTCGTCGGTCTGCATCTCGACCAGCGGCGTGCCCTGGGCATCGCCGCGCGTGATCAGGTTGAACGAGACATCGACCGAGCCGGTGGTGGCAACCACCTCGTCGACGTGCTGGTCAACCGCGCCCTCGTCGAGGGCGTCGAAGACGGCGTGCTCCGCGACTCCACCCGCCGTCCGGATGTCGTCGCAGACGGCCCGCAGCGTGTCCTCCGTGCGACCGACCACAACCACGCGGGCGCCCTCGCGGGCGAAGACCCGGGCCACGGTGCCGCCGATGCCCCCGCCGCCGCCGTAGATGATGGCCGTCTTGTTCTCGAGCAGTAGCTCGGCCATGACCGACAGCTTACGTTGTTCCCCCGACTGGTCGGTAGCTACCTCGTTGGGTTTGACACTATTGCGGGCTTCTGGGATAGTCGCGGCGCTTCACCTGGGACCGGTCTATAGCGGTTCCAGGGTCGTCATAGGGAGGGGTTTTGCGCATGCTCCGGCGCGAGTTCCTGGTGAGGTCTGCGGGCGGCGGTACGCTGCTTGTGAGTGGCGGGCTGATGACCGGTGTCGGCTCGGCGCTGGCGACGGGGCCGGCGCACGGCTACGCGGTTGGCCAGCGAGCCGTGTGGTTCTCCGGCTATGACCAGTACATGAAGGTCAGGAGCCTCAAGGGAAACCTCGGCTACTGGACGATGATCGATCTGTGCCCGTGGTGGTGCCCGCCTTGTGTTGAGTCGGCCGCCCGGCACAAGGCTTTCCGGGACTACGTGAACGGCCAGGGAATCCCGTTCCGGATCCTGTCGGTGGTGGTCGAGGATGCGCCGGAGGACACGCCGCCGCCGTCCGTGCGTCTGGACGCCGAGAAGTGGGCAGTCGCGTTCGGCCTGGAGAAGGAGTTCGTGTTGCACGACAACGGTGTTGCGAACTCACCGCTGCGCCTGCTCTGCTCGAACTTCGCGTTCGCGAACAGCGACTCGGCCACCTATCCGACCTACCTGTTGGTCGACCCGACCGGCGTCATCAGGAGCTACCACACCGGCTACAGCCTGGATCTGCTGCAAGATGACCTCGCGGGGTTCACCGGCCAGACGCTGAGCGCCGACTGGACGCTCACGGACTTCATCACTGCGATGCCGACCTACGGCCTGGTGGAGCAGACGGCGTCGGCCTCGTTCCACCTGTGGGACGGCACCCTTGTCACGGACTCCTCGACCTTCGACCCGTCCGTTGCGAAACTCACGGCGGGCCACTGCACCATCTCCAACGGGGGCGGGCTGCAGGGGTTCGACGATGTCGCGAGCGCGTTCAATGTGTTCCGGCCGGTGAGTGCATCGCTGGAGGTCAACCTGTGGGATGTACTGGGTGATTCGATTACCCCTGACAACCAGGTCGAGGACCACTCCAAGCTCTTCGACCTGTATTCGCCCATCAGCATCCACCTGGCGGACGCCGGGTTCTACCGCACCTACAACAGGCTCGATGGGACGCCGTCGTCGGTGACCATCCAGTTCTCGGAGTTCGACCCGGCCTACTACCAGTCGTTGGGCCTCGGTGACTCGCAGCCAACCGGGTATGTGTATGCCCCGATCAGCTTCAACGCCGACGGCTCGGTCGACATCGGCCCGGTCACGCCGTCGGACTTCTTCCCGGGCGGGCCGCAGGACACCGGCAGCTGGGGAGACAGCGACGACGCACGCGCCTCCAACGTGATGGCGATGAACCTGGGCATCTCGGCGAACCGCATCACGCCATACCAGGCGTCGATCGACCTGGCCGCGGCCGTCAACGCCGACGCGTCGCTGTCCCTGGCGACACAGTCATCGGTCATCAACAGCCTGCAGCGCGGGCGAAACAAGCTGGGAAACCGTGACTATGCGGGGGCCGCAACGCTGTTCGCCAGGGCCGCCCACAGGCTGAGTACCGCATCGGCCGACCCCAACGAACAGAGCAGCGCCGACTGGATTGCGGCTCATATCGACTGGCTCGCAACCCACTAGGGGGCTGCTCGCAGCTCTACAGGTGGGTCTTGAAGGCGAGGATCCTGTGGTACGACGCGTTCAGGTCAGAGGTCGTCAGCTGTCCTGACTTCGCCGCTGTGAGCAGGCTGTTGTACACGCCTGCGCTCTCCTTCTCCGACCCGGTGATCAGCAGGAAGTCGGCGCCGGCCCTGGCGCTGGCCAGCGACACCGCGGTGATCGAGAAGCGACGCACCGCCGCGGCGGCATCCAGCGAGTCGGTGATCGTCGGCCCGGTGAACGCGATCTTCTGGCGCAGGAAGTTCTGGATGATGCCTGGTGACCAGGCGGCTGGACTGGATGCGAGCGCGGGGTAGACCGCCGTCGAGAGCATGACCAGCGGCTTCAGATGGCGGCGGATCGCGATCTGGTAGGGGAACACACCGTTCGTCAGGGTCGCCGCCGAGGCGTTGATGGTGACCTGGGACGTGTCCGTCGACTTGGTGGCCAGGCCGAGGCCGGGGAAGTGCTTGTAGGTCGGCCAGACGTGCTTGGACTCGAGCCCGGCGGCGAACGCGGCAGCATCGACCGCCACCTTGAACCGGTTGGTCGAGAACGCGCGGTGCTGCTGCTCGATGAAGTCGGCCGAGCCGGCGGGCACATCCGCCACGGGAGCCAGGTCGACGTTGATGCCGTTGGCCGCCAGCGCGGCGCCTGCCGCGGTGCCCGCGTTGCCCGACGCGGTCGCGCCGGCCGTTCCGAGCTGCTGCGCTGAGTCCACCGGCGGCGCCCAGCTCAGCCGTCGCACCTCGCCGCCCTCCTGGTCGGTCGAGATCAGCAGCCGGGGCTGGTGCCCGGCCTGTGCGGCCGCCTGCAGCGACGCAGTCAGCGCGTGGAGCTGCGAGGCCGACGAGATGTTGTTTCCAAACAGGATCACGCCGCCGACCTGGCCGGCACGGATGCGGCCCTTGAGCCAGCCGTCGGCGGTCGTTCCGCTGAAGGCGACCACCAGCCGTTGGCCGACCATCTGGGCCAGCGTCGGCGTCGGCGTCGACGCCGGGGTGAGGGGTGGAGCGGCCGCGGCCGGGGGCTGTCCCCCGACCACCACGCTGCAGCCCAGCACCGCGGCCAGTACGGCGAGGGGGCGCGCCCGGTGGCGCGGCGAGGGGTGGTGCTGCTCCATGGTCTCACCGTACCAGTGGGGTGGCGCGCACGTGTGGCCGTCCGGTAACGGTTTTATGGATGTTCTCTCCAAGAAGCTCTAACGCCAGTGATCCGGGCACTGGGTACGCTTCGTATTCTCGACGTGGACGCACTTCTCATCGTCGTCGCCGCCGTCGCCGGCGTTGCGACCTTCCTGTCTCCCTGCGTGCTCCCGGTACTTCCCGTGGTGGCGGCGGTGTCCACCACCGGCGGCCGTCGCCGGCCGCTGGGCATCGCCTGCGGGCTGGCCGGAGCATTCGTCATCCTCACATTGCTGGCGTCCCGGGTGCTGGCCGCGCTCGGGCTGCCCCAGGATCTGCTCCGCAACATCGCGATCGCGATGCTGGCGGTGGTCGGGATCGCGCTGCTGGTGCCCGCCATCGGCGAATGGCTGGGCCGCCTGTTCCAGCCGCTGGCCGCCCGCGCCGGCGCTCGGCTGCCCACCGGCGGGGGCTTCCTCTCCGGCGTTGGCCTGGGCGCCGGGCTTGCGCTGGTGTGGACGCCCTGCGCCGGCCCCATCCTGGCCGCGGTGACCGCGCTCAGCGCCGAGCACCGCCTGACGCTCGAGGTGGTGCTGATCACGGTCGCTTACGCCGTGGGTGCAACGCTGCCGCTGTTCGGGCTGGCACTGCTGGGCAACCGGGCCGGGGCATATCTGGCGGGTGTCCGTCGCGCCGGTCGCTCGGTGCGGATGGCGTCGGGGGCCGTGTTGTTGGTGGCGGCGTGGCTGTTCACGACCAACGTCCCCACCGACCTGGCCGCGTCGGTGCCCGGCTACGTGTCCAGCCTGCAGCGCGTGGAGCGGGCGAGCGGCGTCGCCCACGACCTTCGCGACCTGACGGCGTCGTCGGCGAACGCCGCCGCGGCGGTTGCCGCTGCGGAGAACGCGGGCACGCTGAAAAACTACGGACCGGCTCCCAACTTCGCCGGCATCACCCGCTGGCTGAACACGCCGGACGGCAAGCCGCTGACCCTGTCCGAGCTCCACGGCAAGGTGGTGCTGGTCGACTTCTGGACCTACTCGTGCGTCAACTGCATTCGCACGTTGCCCTACCTGAAGGGCTGGTATGCCCGCTACCACCACGACGGGCTGGTGATCGTCGGCGTGCACACGCCGGAGTTCGCATTCGAGCACGTGGTCGGTAACGTGCAGCACGCCGTGTCCGAGCACGGCATCCAGTATCCGGTTGCCGTCGATGACAACTACGGGACGTGGAACGCGTGGGGCAACCAGTACTGGCCGGCCGACTACCTGATCGACCGCAACGGTGACGTCCGCGACGCCCACTTCGGCGAAGGCGATTACACGGGCACCCAGGACGCGATCCGCGAGCTGCTGGGTGAGCACGGTAGCGGCCCGATGGCGGTCGCAGAGCACGTAGTGACACCGTCAGCCACGATCGAAACCCAGGAGACGTATCTGGGGACGTACCGCGCAGCCGGCTACAGCATGCCGGTCACCCCCAACCAGGACTACGACTACAAGGCGCCGTCCAGCGTGCCGCAGAACAAGGTCGCCCTCGCGGGCCACTGGTCGGTCGACTCCCACCAGATCGTGGCCGGCAAAGGCGCTCATCTGCTGTTCCGCTACGCGGCGCCGCGGATCTACGTGGTGGCGGCGCCGCCGGCGGGTGGCGCGGTCACGCTGGGCGTGAAGGTGGACGGCAAGACCCTGGCAGCGGTGAAGGCGCCGGACGACGACCTGTACCAGCTCGCGCACCTGCCGACCGCCGGCCCCCACCAGCTGGACCTGTCGGTGCCGCCCGGCACCTCGCTCTACTCGTTCACGTTCGGCTAGGCCGCCAGCAGCTCGTCGGCAGGCGGAACCGCTTCCTCGACAACATTCCGCCGCAGGCGCCGTAACGCCATCAGGCCGAACGCCGCGGCGACGAGGCAGGCCATACCTCCGACGGCAAGTCCGACGCGCGCCCCCGCCTGGGCTGTGATCCAGCCGATGATCGGGCTGCCGATCGGCGTCGAGCCGATGAACGCCACCGACCACATCGACATCACGCGGCCGCGCATCTGCGGGTCGGCCGCAAGCTGCAGCGTCGAGTTGGCCATCGCCAGAAACGAGACGCTGGCGAACCCGACCATTGCCAGCGCCGCGAACTCGAGCGGCAGGTTGGGGGCGATCGCGGCCAACAGGATGACGGCGCCGAAGGCGGCAGCCACCGTGATCATCGGCCGGATGCCGGTGCGACCGCGTGCGGCGGTGATCAGCCCGCCGGCCACGGCGCCCAGGCCCATCGCGGCGGTCATCAGGCCGAACGTCCGCGCGTCGCCGCCGAACACGTGCTTGGCGGCCACCGGCAGCGTGACCTGGAAGTTGTAGGCGAGCATGCCGACCAGACCCATCATCGCCAGCGGGATGCCCAGCGCGGGCGTCCGCGCCACGTAGCTGAAGCCTTCACGAAGCTGGCCGCGGGCGCGCGCCATCGGCGGGCTGGGCGCGAGCATCGAGCGGTCGAGCGTCATCAGCGAGCCGACGACGGCCACGAAGCTCGCCGCGTTCAGCACGAAGCACCAGCCCTCGCCGACGGTGGCGATCAGGATGCCGGCAACGGCCGGGCCGACGGCCCGCGCGGCGTTGATCAGCGTCGAGTTGAGGCTGACCGCGTTGCGCAGGTGCTTGGGTCCGACCATCTCCAGCACGAACGCCTGCCGGGACGGGTTCTCGAAACAGTTGTTGAGACCGAGCAGCACCGCCAGCACACAGACCTGGGCGAACGTGACGTGGTGCGTCAGGGTGAGCACACCCAGCACCAGCGCCTGCAAGCCCATCATCGACTGCAGCACGATCATCATCTTGCGCTTGTCGACCCGGTCGGCGATCACGCCGGCGTAGGGGCCGAACAGCAGCACCGGAAGCGTCTGCAGCGCTACGACGAGGCCAAGGGCGGTCGCGGAATGCGTCAGCTGCAGCACCAGCCACGCCTGCGCCGTGCTCTGCATCCAGCTGCCGGTCAATGAGATCGCCTGGCCCGTGAAGTAGCGCCGGTAATTCGGCACGGTCAGGGCAGAGAAGGTCTGCCGGACGGCTGTCTCCATGCTCACGCCGGGCGTTGCCTTAGCGAATCCGCCAACGCCTCGAGCACGGGAAGCGCGGCCGCCAGGGCCTGCTGCTCCTGCTCGTCGAGCGCCTCGATGGCCATGGTCAGGGCATCGGTGCGCTCGCTGCGGATCTGCTCATACCGCTTGCGGCCCTTGGCAGTCGGCAGGACGTGCGCCGCCCGCCGGTCGTCAGGGTCCGCTTCGCGCACCAGCAGGCCGGCAGTTTCCAGCTTGCCGATGATGCGCGAGAGGAGGGTCGGGTTGATGCCTTCGATCGATGCCAGCTCCGACAACCGGACGTCGCCGCGGCGGGCGACGGTCCCCAGCACCTCGGACTGGCTGGGCGACAGGTCGGTCTGTCCGCCTGCCTGGCGCACCCCTCTGCTCATGCGTCCGACGATGGTGCGCATGCGGGCCGCGAGCTCGGACGTGGTGGGGATGGTTTCTGTCACACTCACATCATAGCACTTGCTTGCCGGCAAGCATTTTCAGCGCAAAGAGGCTACTTCACGCGGCTGAACACTGCGCACAACGGCCGGGCAGTGCCGCCAGGGCCTGGTCGTCGAGCTCGAACCCGACCGACCGGGCGGCCTTGCGCACCGAGCTCAGCGCGCACCCGTCGAGGGTGACGACCGAGCCGCACTCGGCGCACACCAGGTGATGGTGGTGCCCATCGGCACCGCACATGACGAACACCGCCTCGCCCGCACGGGTGCCCGCCTGCTCGACCACGCCCTCGATCCGCCACCGCTCGACGGCGCGGTAGGCGGTGGTGAGGCCGATCGCCGGCTGCTGGCGGCGCGCCTGTTCGTGCAGCTCCCGGACGCTGAAGGCGTGGTCGAAGCCGCGGCCTGCCTCTGCCAGCGCATCCTTGTTCCTGCGGTTTCGCCCTTGCTCCACTCCATCAGCCTAATCCGTTGCTCGGCTCCGGTCAATAATGAGATTGACAACCGATTTCATTTCAACTAGCCTCGGGGTCGTGAATCGAACCGCGCTTACGTTCGTCGCGCTGTTTGCCGTGCTCGCCGGCGTCGCCGCGCTGACCCTCGCGGCCGGCAGTCCACGCTCCGATCGCACCGTCGGCGGGAGGCTCCGGGTGGTCGCCGGCGAGAACGTCTACGGCAGCATCGCCACCCAGATCGGCGGCCGGCGCGTCCACGTCACGTCCGTTCTGACCGACCCCAACGCCGATCCCCACCTGTTCGAGCCCGGCACCAGCACCGGCCTGACCGTGACCGACGCCGCCGTCGTCATTCAGAACGGGCTCGGCTACGACGCGTTCATGAACCGGCTCGAGCAGTCGGCTCCGAGCTCGCACCGAATCGTGGTCACGATCGCCGATGCCCTTCGTGTGCACGGCGCCGACGCCAACCCCCACCTCTGGTACGACGTGCCGCGCCTTCCCACCATCGCGGCGGCGATCGCCGGCGGTCTGGAGCGGGCGGACCCGGCCCACGCCGGCGCCTACCGCGCCGGGGTGCGTCGATTCGACGCCAGCCTTGGTCCGTTGCGGGCGGAGGTCGCCCGGATCCGCGCCGCTGACGGCGGCGCGCCGGTGGCGTACACCGAGCCTGTGCCCGGCTACCTGCTGGCGGCCGCAGGTCTCCGCAACCTGACGCCGGACTCGTTCTCCCGCGCCGTCGAGGATGGAACCGACCCCACCCTGAGCGCCGTGTCGGAGATGTCCGGCCTGCTGACCGGCCGCCGCGTTCGCGTGCTGCTCTACAACGACCAGGCCGTGTCGCCCGTGACGACGCGGATCCGCCGGCTGGCGCAGCAAGCGGGCATTCCGGTCGTCGGCGTCAGCGAGACGATGCCC
>Ga0265327_10003186_pt1 | contig 16022 bp, 16 predicted proteins | sample 41621metaG_FD_202089 | JGI IMG/M metagenome (GOLD analysis project Ga0265327, IMG submission 202089) | Rhizosphere microbial communities from Carex aquatilis grown in University of Washington, Seatle, WA, United States - 4-16-21 metaG | ecosystem: Host-associated > Plants > Roots > Rhizosphere... | reverse complement strand
CAGGATCGTCCCGTCCGCGGGATCGAGATCGATGTGGACCGCGCGGCTGAGCTCCGGCTGGAGGTTGTGGCGGGTCTGCCAGATCATCAGCGCGTCGCGCAGGTAGGTCGCGCTCGACCGAACCGCGGCGGCGACGTCGGCCTTGAACGCGCCGGCGAAGTCGCGCCGGCGGGCCTTGACCCCGCCGAGGTCGATGAGGGCGGTCGCGCGTTGGAGCACGTCGATGGCGCCCTCGTTCGCCGTCACCACGTCGTGCAGCCCGGCAAGTTCGGCCCCTTGCAACCGGGCCCGCAGGTCGCGGTCGTGGTCACGCGCCAGCGCCGCGCGCCGGCGGCGCGCGAACACGGTGAGCATCCAGCCGCCGGCCACGCCCATGAACTGCCACGAGAATTGCTCCATGCGCAGCCGGTGCCCGCGCCGGCGGCGGACGAGCGCGGCGACCGAGGCGTTGACGATCGGCACCACGAACCCCGCCGGGCCGATCCGCGCACCGGCTTCGGCCGCGAGCGCGACGCCCGGGATGACCGCGTCTTCCGACGTATCGGCATCGTCGCGCGCCGCGACACACCACACCGCGAGGTCGGCCGCGTCGAGGGCCAAGCGCGCACCGAGCTCGAACCGGTCGTCGCGGGCGAGCCGCCGGGCCTTGGCGAGGTCGAGGGCGGATGACGCGCCCGCGACGAGGCGCCATCCGGCTGTACGGGCGGCGCCACGCGGAGAGATGGTCTGATGGATGCGGCTGCCGAGACCCTCGATCAGCGTCAGCGTCGAACGGGTGCGCACCACGGCGCTGTACGCCGATCGCTGCCCCGATCGTTGTCCCAAACGTTGTCCCGAACGCTGTGGCCGGCGGTCATCCACCCTCGCGGAGTCTGGCGGCGGAGCGCGCGATCGGTCAACTTGTGTCGCGCGCGGCTCCCGGCGATCATCGACCTCATGGACCCGGTGCGCGCCCGACGTGTCGCGATCGTCGACGACGACCTCTGGATCCGCAGCGGTCGCGCCCACGCGCTGGCGGAGGTCGAGGCGATCGACGTCGTGGCCACCGTCGATCACGCCCAGGCGATCGACGCCGCCGGGCTCTGGGAGAACGTCGACGTCGCACTCGTCGACGCCTGGGACCAACACGGCGGCTTCGACCGTTTCCCCGGAGTCGCGGTCGTGGAGGCGATCCGCCGGTCACGCACCCCGCAGGAGACGACCATCATCGTCATCACCGGCCACGTCGTGAACGACATGCTGCGGCTGCGCATGGCCGAGGCCGGGGCCGACTACTTCTACGGTCACGACGACGTCGCCGGGATCGACGAGCTCGTCGGTGTGATCCGCGAGCCGGGGATCGACCACCGCCCGGACGTGTCGCCCGAGGCATTGGCGGATCTCGGTCTGCGCCCCGGCGGCCGCGCGAACGACGCGCTGGCCTGGATCCGCAAGGAAGGACTCGACGACGCGTTCTCCGGTGAGTCGCAAAAGGCGCTGCCGGTCAGTCGCCGAGCCATCATGCGTATCCGGCGCGAGATCGGGACGATCGCGCGCGTGAACGAACCCCGCGCGACGGGTGCGGAGCACGATGTGCGCTGGCCGGAATGGCAGCACGTCGTGCGCTTCGTGAACCGCGTCCGGGGCGTCGACGATCCGCCCCGCTGACACCCCTCGACCTCGGCGCGGACCTCGCCGCGTCAGGGTGTCGTGTCGAACGTGAAATCACCGGTCTGTGCGCACACTCGAAGCAACCGTGCGCACGAAGAAGACATGTCGCGGATCACCAACGTGTGGCCGCGCCGGCTCGCATAATTGGTCGCGTCGAGGAGCGCGCGATATCCGGCGGACCCCATGAACGTGATGCCGGAGCAATCGACGCTGACGAGCGGCCCGTCCGATCCGTCGATCGCGTCGTGCAGGTCGGCCCGGAACCGAGGCGCCGATGCCATATCGATGTCGCCGGTGGGAGTGCACGTGCCCAGCGTCTTGCTCAGCATCTTGCCTGCCCTGTCCGTAGGGCGAAGAAGCCGGGGTCCGGGGCTTGCTCGCATGATCACCACATTGTCGGATTGACCGTACACCCGATCCGGGCGCCGCGCGTGAGAACGATCGAAGAGGGTGTACGGTCGCCTCAGCACGGGTGAGTACCCGCACCGTGTCGGATTCTGCCGTTCGCACGGCACCCTCCCGGGAGCGTTGCTCCGGACCCTGGTAGCGCAGAAATGCGTGCATCCACTACCAGGGAGAACCACTCATGTACATCGGCGTCGGAACACTCGTCGTGATCCTGCTTGTCGTCATCGTCGTCTCGATGATGCGGCGCAGCCGGGTCTAGTCGCTCCGGTCGGCCCGGTCTCGCGATCGGCCAGAAAGAAGGAATCACGTCATGCCCACTGGTGTAAGCATCTTCCTCATCGCGGTCGGAGCGATCTTGTATTTCGCCGTCACGAAGGTCGTGACCGGTGTCAACCTCGGTGCCGCCGGTGTCGTCCTGATGATCATTGGCGCCCTCGGTCTGATCGTCTCGCTCGTGATGCTCGGCACGGCCCGCGCTCGCGTGCAGCACACCACCGTCGTACAAGGAACGATCCCCGCGACCGCCACGACGGTCACGCAAGAGGAAACGCGCTGACCTCCGGCTTCGGGCTCGTATTCTCCGCCGATGATCGACTACGACCTGATCGTCGTCGGAGCAGGATCCGGCAACATGCTCCCGAGCCGCGGTCTCGAGGACCGGCGCGTCGCGATCGTCGAGCGTGATCGGTTCGGCGGCACCTGTCTGAACCGCGGCTGCATCCCTTCCAAGATGCTCATCCATTCGGCCGACGTCGCGCAGACCATCCGCACCGCCGGTCGCTACGGGCTCCGCGCCGAGCTCGGCGGTGCCGACTGGCCCGCCGTTCGCGACCGCGTGTTCGGGCGTCTCGATCGCGACTCCGAGGAAGCACTCGCGGCTCGACGCCGGAGTGGCGTCGACGTCTACGCGGGTGAGGCCCGGTTCGTCGCACCCGGGGTGATCGCAGTCGACGGGCAGCAGCTGCGGGGCCGGCGCATCGTTCTCGCGGCCGGCGCCCGGCCGACGGTCCCGGACATTCCCGGGCTGGACGACGTCGCGTTTCACACGACGGACACGATCATGCGTGTCGACGTGTTGCCGGAATCGATGGTGGTCGTCGGCGGCGGCTACGTCGCGGCCGAGATGAGCCACCTGTTCGGCGCCCTCGGTACCGAGATCACGATCGTGGAGAAGGAGTCGAAGCTTCTCGGCGCGCTCGACGACGACGTCGCGGACGGCTTTACCGAGCACGCGGCACAACGGTTCGACGTCAGGCTCGCCACGCACGTCACGCGCGTCGAGCGAACGGCGCGCGGCGTCGCCCTGCACCTCGAGGGCGGGGCGCGGCCCGGTGTGGTCGAGGCGGATTCACTCCTGCTCGCCGTCGGCCGCACACCGAACAGCGATGTTCTCGATGTCGCAGCCGGTGGCATCGCCACCGACGATGACGGACGGGTCATCATCGACGAGGCGTGCGCGACGAATGCGCCCGGAGTCTGGGCGATCGGCGACATCACCAACCGCTTGCAGCTCAAGCATCTCGCGAACGCCCAGATGCGGGTCGTGGTCCACAACCTGGTCCATCCCGGCGATCCCCGGCGCGCGGACTTCCCGGTCATGCCCGCCGCGGTCTTCGCGGAACCGCAGATCGCAACGGCCGGACCCACCGAGCGCGCGCTGCGGGACGAGGCCAAGGCCTTCGTCGTAGCCCGGAAGAGCTACTCGGACACGGCCTTCGGGTGGGCGCGGGAGGACACGACCGGCTTCGTGAAGCTCATCGGCGACCCGACGACCCATCGGCTCCTCGCGGCGCACATCGTCGGCCCGCAAGCGGCCACGCTCGTCCAGCCGCTCGTGCAGGCGATCTTCCTCGACAACACCGTCGAGCAGTTGGCCCACGACGTGTTGTACATCCACCCGGCCGCGACCGAGGTCGTCGCGCAGGCGCTGTTGGAGCTGGCGCGGGTGCTCGCCTGACGCCGGGCTACGGCGCGAGCCTCCATCCGACGCCCGTGGGGTGGACGTCGGCGAACCAATCCGGGCGGTGCAGGAAGAGATGGAAATCGAGCACGTCGTCCGGGACGAGAACCGCACCCCGGGGCCGGGCCTCGGTGAGCTCCGCGGGCAGGCACCACTCCTGTATGGGCAGGCCGACGGCAACGAGCGGCGCGACGAGCAACTCATCGGACTGGTGCGAGGTCGCGCGATTGCACAGTGTGCAGCGGAAGCAATAGGACCACTGCCGGTCGTCGACGCAGAAACGGAGCGTGAGGCCGAGCGCCGTCACGAAGAGATCGCCACAATCGGGGCAGGCGACTCGGATGCGGACGGGAGGGATCCGGACGGGCTTCGTCACCGTCGAACCCCTGAGATTCCCGGCATCCACGTGCTCCCTCGTACGAGACGAAAAAGCCGGGGTCCGGGGCTCGGTCGTGATCAGCGGTGTCTTGCGAACGTACACCCGATCGGCGACACGTGCTGACGAGCGAGCATCACTTACCCCAGTCGATCCAGTTGCCGTGCGGATGCACGAACGCGAGGAGTCCCGGGTCGAGATCACCGTCGCGGAACACGACGAGGCCCAGCAGGCTGGCCTCCATTCCTTGTGCGTCCGACGGCGGTTCGATGCCGGCGAACAGGTCGACCACGCCTGGACCTTCGCCGCTGATCCACGCGATGGTCTGCTCGCGGGACGCGGCCGCGAGCTCCTCGCGGAACGCGACCCGGCCGGCGATCGGGAGGTACGCGAGCGCCCAGGTGGTGATCACGACGGGAACGACGCCGGCCGGCAGGCCCGACACGACCTCGCGCACCGTCTCCACCGCGTCGCCTCGTACGAGCCGCGGGGGCGTCGCGCGGACCATGTCGAGCGCGCGCCGGGTGCGGGGGAGACGGTTCGTGTCCGGCCAGACACATGCGAGCTGCCAGCGCGACGCGTCGGCGTCGCGGACATCGACGGGGTCGCGATCGATCCCGACGCGCGCGGCGATGTGCGGGAGCATCGGCGCGATCGGGGGAGAGCCGCCGACCACCGCACAGGAGATGTGGACGGGCGCCTCGCGCGGTCCGGTGGTGCCGGCGGATCCGTAGTCGAGGAAGTAGCGGTCGCACAGCAGGTTCACGCCCGCGCTGCAACCGACATCGACCAGCCCGAGTGGTTCTCCGAGCCGCGCCGCGACCGACGTGAGCGCGGGCCCGAGGACCGCCGAGCGGCCGACCTCGTTCGTGTTCGTGTGCCGGGTCGACAGCAGGTGCAGGAGTTCGTCCCGGTGGTGCAGGCACAGGTCGACGAACAACGGTCCCGCGTCGGCCGACGACGTGCCGGCGTAGACCGCGGCCAGGGGGTGATCGAGCCCGCCGAGCAGCAGGTAGTGGACGGCGGCCAGGAGGACGTTCGGCTGATGACCGCGAGGCGGCGCTTCGCGGATCAGGTCGAGCACGTCCGCGTTGGCGGCGACGGTACGCGAGATGCGGTCGTACAACGGTGAGTAGTCGCCGCACGACGTGTCGGCGAACCACGTCCAGATCTCGCCGAGATCGACCGCCATTGGTACGACTCCCCGCCGCGACTCCCCGCCGCTTCCGGCGTCTTGTCAGACCATCAGGTGAGCCAAGACTACGAGTCGTGTGCGGTCAGCTGCTCGATCGCGTCGCCGGCTCGGGCCGCGAGTCGTTCGGCGTGCGGCGCGGCCGCGTCCCGGGCCGACACCGCGGTCGTCTTCGCGCGCCGCAGCGACCGCTTGGCCGCCTTGCGGGCGCGGCGGCCGGCCCGGCGGCTGCGCTCACCGGCTTCGGTGGCGGCGTGCTTCGCACTCTCCGCGCCGCTGCGTACGAGCGGCTCGAGGTCTGCGACAACATGCGCGGTCGTCGCGTGCCGGCGCGCCTTGCGCTCCCGGCGCTTGGTTTGCTCGAGGCGCTGGGAGGCGCGCGCGGCCTTCGCGCTTGCTCGGCGGGCGCGCTTGTTCGCGTCGACGCTGCGGTCCTCGGCGGCGACCCGGGCCTCGTGCTCGTCGTGCAGCGACGACTCGGCGACGCGTTGCGATCGTTCTGCGCGCTGCAACTTCTCCTTCTTGCTGCGGAACGACACGACCCCGAGCGTTCCGACCGAGAGCGTCTTTCGGATCATTCCCACGTTGTTCTCCTGACCTCAGGTGCTGTTCGGCGCGGCAGCGGCGCGGTCACGCGAGCATGAGGCTGTTGTACCCGAACGGGGCGCCGTCCATCCGTGCGCCGACCCTACGCTGCGGTCGGTGACCGATCCCGTCGAGATCTCGAGCGCAACCGCCCGCCGGTTCATCCTCGGCCGCCAGGGCCTGTGGCCGGGACGGCGGTGGAAGGGCAAGCGCGGGACGCGCGCCGCGATGATCGCGTCCGAGCACGTGCAACTCGATCCGCTGGTGATCGTCGCCCGCAGCCACGACCTGATGCTGCACGCGCGCGTCGCCGGGTACCGGCCCGAGATCTTCCATGAGCTGGCGTACGGCGAACGGCGATTCTTCGACTGGGGCGGCTGGCTCGCGGTCCGGTCGATGGAAGAACTCCCGTTCTGGCGCGTGCTCATGCGCCGCGACCGCGACAACCCTCGGATGACGCAGGTCGCCGATGCCGTCGGCCCCACGATCGTCGAGATGCGCGCCGCACTGCGGGAGCGGGGGACGCTGTCGAACCGCGACTTCGCCGCGGCCGACCGGCGCGCGATCTCCACCTACCGCGGGAACAAGGATTCTTCGTTGGCGCTCTACTACCTCTGGCGCGTCGGCGAGGCGATGACCCATCATCGAGTCGGCTTCGAGCGCGTGTACGCGTTGACGGAGGCCGTCGCGCCCGAGCATCTCTTGGCCGCTGCCGGCGAGATCGACGTCGAGCGATTCATGCTCCGCAAGCAACTCGCGTTCATGGGCATCGGACGCTTCGCGCTGCTCAGCAAGGTGCTGCATCGCAAGGTGAGCGCGGCCGAGGCGCGCGCGATCGGGGCGCAACTCGCCGAAGCGAACGAGATCACGCCCGTCGCCGTCGACGGCTGGCCGGGTCGGTCGTTCGTCCTGACCGACGATCTCCCGCTCCTCGATGCAATCGACCGCGGCCGCGTGCCGCGGGGCTGGGCGCCGATCGGGACGACGACGGACGACGAGGTCGCGTTCCTCTCGCCGCTCGACCCCGTCGTGGATCGCGATCGGGCGCGGGCCGTGTTCGGCTTCGACTACGTCTGGGAGATCTACAAGCGCCCGGACCTCGTCCGGTACGGCCGCTTCGCGATGCCGATCCTGTGGGGGGACCGCCTCGCAGGACGCGTCGACCTGCGCACCGATCGCCGGGCGAGAACCCTCGTGGTGAACGGCATCTGGCTCGAGAACGACGCCGACGCGAGGTCCAAGGGATTTCGGGATGCGCTGCGCGCCGGACTCCGGCGCCTGACGGCGTTCGTCGACGTCGACCGCCTGGACGCCACCGCGGTGGCCGACGCCCGCCTCCGGCGTACCCTCTGAGCCTTCACCGCAGACCCTCAGCCAGTCTGACGGTCGTCCGCACCTGCTTCTCAGATTCGCCCGTCATCCTGGTATCTCGACCCCGTCCCGAAGAAGACCCCGACCCCGACCCCGACCACCTGCGAAGGAGCCCTCGACATGAGCGGTCCCGGCCCGGCCACCCCGACCGACGACAACAAGCGCCACGCGGAGCGCCTCGAGGAGGCCCTGTTCGAGGTGAAGCGGGTCATCGTCGGTCAGGACCGGATGGTCGAGCGGGCGATGATCTGCCTGCTCGCCCGCGGCCACTGCCTGATCGAGGGCGTGCCGGGACTGGCGAAGACGCTGACCGTCTCGACGCTTTCGCGCGTCGTCGGCGGAACGTTCACGCGGCTCCAATTCACGCCCGACCTCGTTCCCGCCGACATCGTCGGCACGCGTGTCTGGCGCCCGTCGCGTGAGGACTTCGACATCGAGTGGGGCCCGGTGTTCGCGAATCTGGTGCTGGCCGACGAGATCAACCGCGCGCCCGCGAAGGTGCAGTCGGCGCTGCTCGAGGTGATGGCCGAACGACACGTGTCGATCGCGGGACAGACGCGGGCTACGCCGAACCCGTTCCTCGTGCTCGCGACGCAGAACCCCATCGAGTCCGAGGGCGTCTACGCGCTCCCCGAGGCGCAGCGCGACCGCTTCCTCATGCAGATCGTCGTCGATCAACCGTCGTACGTCGAGGAGCTCGAGATCGCGCGCCGCATGGGTGTGCATCCGCCCGAGGCCGTGCAGATGCTGACGATCGAAGAGCTCACCGCGCTCCAGGGCGTCGTCGACGAGGTCTTCGTCCACCACGCGGTGCAGGACTACGCGGTCCGGCTCGTGATGGCGACGCGCGACCCGGTCGGTTGGCGCGTTCCCGAGATCGCGCCGCACATCGGGTTGGGCGCAAGCCCACGGGCCACGCTCGGGCTCCTCGCCGCCGGACGCGCGCTCGCGCTGCTCCGGGGCCGGCGCTTCCTCGTGCCGCAGGACGTCGCCGACGTCGCGCCCGAGATCCTGCGCCACCGCCTGATCCTCACCTACGACGCGCTTGCCGACGGCGTGACGACCGACGACGTGATCGGTCGCGTGCTCACGACGATGCCGATGCCTCAGGTGACACCCCGGCAGGAGAGCGGCCTGCAGGACACCGCATGAGCCAGGCGCAGACCGGAGGCCCGGACATTCTTCTGACCCACACGGGTGATCGAGGGCCGGAGATCGGAGCCGCATGAGCAACGGACCCGACCGCCGGCCCGAAGGGGTCGCGCCGGTCGCCCGCAAGGCGGCCGAGCTGCGGCGCCTGGAGCTCCTCGTCACGCGCCGCCTCGACGGACTGCTGCGCGGCGAGTTCCTCGGGCGGCAGAGCGGGCCCGGCTCCGAGGTCGCCGGCGCGCGCGCCTACGAGGCCGGCGACGACTCGCGCTGGATCGACTGGAACCTCACCGCCCGTTCGATCGCGCCGCAGATCCGCACCACCGAAGCCGACCGCGAGCTGCAGACGTGGGCCGTCGTCGATCGCTCCGCGAGCATGAACTTCGGGACCCAAACGCGCGAGAAGTCGGAAGTCGCGTTCGCGGCCGCGGCCGCGTTCGGCTTCCTCACCGCGCGCCACGGCAACCGGTACGGGATGCTCGTCTGCGGCGGCGACCGGATCGTGCGCCTCGAACCGACGTCGACGCGACCACAGCTGTTGGCGTCGCTCTCCAAGCTCTACGACATCCCGCGCCGGACGCAGCGATCGGAAGAAGAGGCCGACCTCGCGGTCACCTTGCAGTCGTTGGAGCGCGGTCATCCGCGCCGGGGCCAGGTCATCGTCATCTCCGACTTCCTCGACGACACCGAATGGCGCCAACCGGTCGCGCGGCTCGCGCTCGCGCACCAGGTGCTGTGCGTCCAGGTGGTCGATCCGCGCGAGCTCGCGTTGCCCGCAGCCGGGATGCTCACGCTCGTCGACACCGAGACGGGTCGCGACGTCCACGTGCAATCCAACTCGGCGGCGCTGCGCCAGCGCTATGCCGCGGCCGCGCAGACGCGCCACGACGCCGTCGGCCGCCGCATCCGTGATGCGGGGAGCGAGCACCTCGTGCTCTTCACGGACGCGGACTGGCTGATCGAGATCGTGCGCTTCGTGGCCGGGCGCAGGACGTTGGGCCGCCACACGGCGCTGTCCCGGAACCAACGCGGGCGTGCAACGCGCCTCAGGAGCGTGCTGTGAGCTTCGAATCCCCCTGGCGGCTCCTGATCCTCGTCGCGCCGCTGGCGCTGCTGGTCGCGTACGTGATCGCGCAGGTGGCGCGGCGCAAGTACGCGGTGCGTTTCACCAGCGTCGACCTCCTCGCATCGGTGGCGCCGAGACGTCCGGGCTGGCAACGTCACGTCTCGGCCGTCCTCATGCTCGCCGCGCTGTCGGTTCTCGTTCTCGGGTTCGCGCAACCGACGGCCACCAAGAAGGTCGCGCGCCAGCGCGGGACGGTGATGCTCGCGATCGACACGTCGGGTTCGATGGCGGCAACTGATGTCAACCCGAGCCGGCTCGTCGCGGCCCAGGATGCGGCGCGGCGCTTCATCTCGGGGCTGCCGGCCGGCCTGAAGATCGGATTGTTGCAGTTCGACACCACCGCCCGCGTGCTCGTGGCGCCGACCTCGGACCACGCCTCCGCACTCGCCGCGGTCAACGCGCTGGCGATCGGCGGCGGTACCGACACCGGCGATGCGATCAACGACGCGCTCAACGCGGTCTCCGCGCTGCCGGCGGCCGCCGACGGGTCGAAGGCCCCGGCCGTCGTCGTGCTCATGAGCGACGGATCACCGACGATCGGATCGGGCGGCCAGTCGCCCCAGTCCGCAGTGGCGGCTGCGACGGCGACCGCGAAGAAGGACGGCGTGCCGATCGACACGATCGCGTTCGGGACGTCCTCGGGCACCGTCACCGATCAGGGCGAGACGATCCCCGTCCCCGCCGATCCGCAGACGATGGCGCAGATCGCCAAGGGCAGCGGCGGGAAGTCGTTCACCGCCACCACGGGCAACCAGCTCAACGCGGTCTACGCGCAGATCCGGCGCACTGTCGGTTTCGACACCGTCCGTACCGACATCACCGAGTGGTTCACCGGCATCGCGCTCCTCCTCGCGGTGCTCACGGCCGGCGCGGCGTTGTTCTGGATGCAGCGCATCCCGTAGGACCATGAGCAGCCAGGCGCAGATCGGAGGCCCGGAAGCAGTGGCGCCGCATACGGGCGATCGAGGGCCGGAGATCGCAGCCGCGTGAGCACGGATCCCGCCCACCCGATCACGCTCGCGTTCGTTGGCTACACCACGCCCGCGCTTGCGCCCCGCGCCGCGGAGTACGAGGACGAGGTGCTCCCGCTCCTGGCGGAGCACGGCGCGCGCGTCGTGTACCGGGGACGGCGCGCGGGAGCCCAGGATGCGAACGTCCCGTTCGAGGTGCATCTCCTGTGGTTCCCGAATCGGGCGTCGTTCGAGTCGTACCTGGCCGACGGCCGGCGCACCGAGCTCCTGGCGCGATTCGGCGAGGTCTTCACCGTCAAACACGTCGTCGAGCTGGAGTCGATCTCGGTCGGGTCGTTCGCGACCGGGCTCAGCGAATGACGAAGTCGTCGAGATCGGGCTCGCGCGTCCAGGCCCAGTAGTCGACGAGGCGCCACGGGCTCAGCACGTGAATCCGCCCCTGCGCGTTCTTGAACCAGGAATGCCGGATCGCCGGGTGTGACCAGACGAGACCGTCGAGCTCGCGTTGCGTGCGCTCGTAGTACGCGTCGTGGACCTCGGGGCGCGGCTCCATCGACCGGTGCGGTCCCTCGACGAGCTCCTTGATGCAACCGGTGATGTAGCGGATCTGGCATTCGGAGTGGAAGATCAGGCTCCCGCCGTGTGCGAGGTTCGTCCCGGGGCCGTACATGCAGAAGAGGTTCGGGAAGTTGGGCACGGTGATGCCGAGATAAGCCGACGGCTCGTCGCCCCACTGCTCCGACAGGACCGCGCCGTCGCGGCCGGTGATGCGCATCGGCCACAGGAACCGATTGGCCTGGAATCCCGTCGCGTACACGATGATGTCGACGTCATGACGCGCGCCCGACGCGGTGACGACGCCGTGCGCATCGATGTGATCGATGCCTTCCCGCACGAGCTCGACGTTCGGGCGCTTCAACGCGCGCAGCCAGCTCCCGTTGTCCTGCAGGGTGCGCTTACCCGTCGCCGGGTAGTCGGGCACGACCTTGGCGAGGAGCTCGGGGTCGTCGCCGACCTGCTCGGTGATCCACGCGGTGAAGAGCTCGCGCGTGATGTCGTTCGTCGCGCTCACGGCGCGGTCCTGATGCGGCCACTCCGGATCCACCCGCGCTGCCGCGAGCCCGCCGTCGCACCCCGGCCAGAACAGCAAGAAGCGATACCAGCGCCCGTAGAACGGAAGGTGGCGCAGCGCCCATTGCACACCCGGCCCGACCTTCTCGTGGTAATTCGGATTCGGGAACATCCATTGCGCCGTCCGTTGGAACACGGTGAGCTCGGCGACGTCGGGCGCGATGGTCGGCACGATCTGAAAGCCGCTCGCGCCCGCGCCGACGACGGCGACGCGCTTGCCCCGGTAGTCGACCGAATGGTCCCAGCGCGCGGAGTGGAACGCCGCGCCCGCGAAGTCGTCGATGCCGGGGATGTCGGGGAGGCTCGGCCGGTTGAGCTGGCCGACCGCGGAGATCACCGCGCGGGCGGTGAGGGTCTCGAGTGCACCGTCGGCACTGCGCAGCGTGACTTCCCACGAGCCCGCACCGTCGTCCCAGCGCGCGGAGACGACCTCGGTGTCCCAGCGGATGTGCGGCTCGATGCCGTGGCGCTCCATGACGCCGGCGAAGTACGCCTGGATCTCGGGTTGGCGCGCGAAGTACTCGGTCCAATGGTCGCTCGGCTCGAACGAGTAGCAGTAGAAGTGGTTGCCGACGTCGACGCGGCAACCGGGGTACGAGTTCTCGAACCAGGTGCCGCCGACCTTGGGGTTCTTCTCGACGATCGTGAACGGAATCCCGGCCTCCTCCAGCCGGATGCCGGCGAGAAGGCCCGACTGCCCGCAACCGATGATCACGACCGGGAACGCCGCGCGCGCCTCCGGGCCGGCGTCGAGCTCGACCTTGCGCGCGTCCGCGCCGTCGAGCTCCATCTCTTCGAGCATCATCGGCACGTACTCTTCGGGAACGTCCTCGCAGACGAGCCAACTCATCATCTCGCGGATGACCTCCGGGCTCGGCGGCGGCGGGAGCCGGCAGCCGCCGTCGCGATACGCGCGGATCGCGTCGAGCGCGATGCGGCGGACCTCGGCCTTGTCGGGCTCCGACATGTAGCCCTGCACCTCGTTGAGGAACAGTCCCTGCGGCTTCAGCGGACCGCGCAGGAGCGACGCGTCGCCCGTCATGTGGACGAGTGAGAGCATCAGCGTGGGAATGCTGACGTCTTCCAGCGCGGCTGCGATCGTCGCGTCGTCGTCGGTGATCTCGGAGCCGGCGTGCGGGTTGCGCGAGGACATCGCGTCGAGTCTGCCACCGGGGTGAAACGAGGCGGCAGAGCCGCTGGTCACGGAGCGGTGACGCACCTCGACCACCATCGGCCGGTGAGCATTCCCGGGACCGTCGTGTTCCGGATCGAGGACTTCGTCGATGCCGCACCCGCACGCTCCCGGCCGTCGAGCGTCCTGATCGTCGACGACGATTCGAGCGAGCGAATCGCGCTGAGGTCGATGCTGGCGCCGCTCGGCCATCCGGTGGTCGAGGCCGAGACCGATCTCGAGGCGCGGCTCTGTGTCCGCCGTGAGGACTTCGCAGTGATCCTGCTCGACGTGCGCACGCCGACGATGGACGGCTTCGCGACCGCCGCGTACATCCGCTCGCGCGAGCAGTCGAAGCTCACGCCGCTGATCTTCATCACCACCGTCGACCGCGCCGAGAAGGAGATGGCGCTCGGCTATGCGATGGGCGCGGTCGATTTCATCGTCGCACCGGTGGTGCCGGCCGCGCTCCGGGCCAAGGTGTCACTGTTCGCCGACCTGTTCGAGAAGACGCTCGAGCTCGTCGAGCAGACGCGCCGCCTCCGGCTCGCGGCGACCCGGGCCGCGGAGGCGGCGGGTCTCGAACGGGAGATGCTCGATCGCATGGAGGAGCTCGGCCGCGCGAAGAGCGACTTCGTCTCCACGATCTCGCACGAGTTGCGAACGCCGCTGACGAGCGTCATCGGCTACGTCGAGCTGCTGCTCGACGGCGGGCCCGGTGTCCCGACCGCGGAGCAGTGCCGGATGCTCGGGATCATCGACCGCAACGGGAAGCGGCTCCTCACCTTGATCGGTGATCTGCTGACGATGTCGCGCGTCGACGCGGGGATCTTCGCACTGCAGACGGGTCCCGTGAATCTCGCGGAGGTCGTCGAGCGCGTGCGCGAGGTGACGGAGCCCGCGGTCGCGACCGCCGGGCTCGAGCTGACGATCGACCTCCGGGGGGCGACGGATCTCGTCGGCGATAGGGAGCAGCTCGAACGCTCGATCCTCAATCTCGTCTCCAACGCGGTGAAGTTCTCGTCGCCCGGTGGCAGGGTCGAAATCGCGACCCGCACCGACGGAGACGACGTCGCCATCTCCGTGCACGACACCGGCTCCGGCATCCCGGCCGACGAACAGGCGCAACTCTTCACGCGGTTCTTCCGCGCGACCCGCACGCTGGAACAGCAGGTCCCGGGCACGGGCCTCGGTCTCTACATCGTGAGCCAGATCGTCGAGTTGCACGGCGGCGCGATGGACGTCGTGTCCTCGTCGGCGGGCAGCACTTTCACGATGCGGGTCCCGATCGCGGGCCCGCCGTCGGATCCCCTCGCGCTGGTGCGGGGCCGCTGACCCGCGGTTCACCGGGCTCGCCGACGGGGTACGGTCCCCGGGACGAGGAGGCGCCGGTGGTCGTCACCAGTCGCGATCCGAACGAATTCGCTCAGGATCTTTTCGACGGGCTCCCGCGGCGCTACGACGCGCTCGCAGAGGTTCTGTCGCTCGGTCAGAACGGGCGGTGGCGCGCCGAGATGGTCCGCCACGTGGAGCAGCCGCCGCCGCAGTCGATCCTGGATGTCGCGACGGGTACGGCGGGCGTGGCCCTCGCGCTCGCGCGGCGCACACCGGCGCGAGTGACCGGGCTCGACCTGACGTACGCGATGCTCGGTCGCGGTCGGGAGCGCATCGTGCGCGCGGGCGCGACCGAGCGCGTCCAGCTCGTCGCGGGTCAAGCCGAGCGGCTGCCGTTCGCGGACGCGACCTTCGACGCGCTGACGTTCACCTATCTGTTGCGCTACGTCGCGGATCCGGCCGCGACACTGCGGGAGCTCGCGCGGGTCGTCAAGCCCGGAGCGCCGATCGCGAGCCTCGAGTTCGCGGTGCCGGCCAGCCCCTTTTGGCGCGCGTGGTGGTGGGGGTACACGCGTCTCGTGCTGCCGGTCGCCGGATATGTCACCGGCGGACGGGAGTGGTCCGCGGTGGGACGCTTTCTCGGGCCGAACATCTCCGCGCATTACCGGCGGTATCCCGTCAGCTGGACGGTGCAGGCGTGGGCCGACGCCGGGATCGTCGACGTGGCGGTGCGTCCGATGAGCCTCGGTGGTGGACTCGTGATGTGGGGCCGGAAGGCCGATCGGTGACGACGGCGCGGCCCGCGTTCTACGCGGCACGGGCGGGCGGTTGGCGCGACTGGTGGACGATCTTGCACCCGCCGTACACGGCGTGGCATCTCTCGTACGTCGTCATCGGCGCCACGCTCGCTCCGACCACCGACGGCACCCGGCTCGTCGCCACGTTGCTCGCGTTCTTCCTCGCGGTCGGTGTCGCGGCGCACGCGCTCGACGAGCTGCACGGCCGGCCGCTGCACACCGCCGTCTCCGGGCCCGTGTTGGCGACGGTCGCCGCGCTGGCATTGAGCGGCGCGCTCGTCCTCGGCCTTCTCGGCCTCGGCCGGACCGGCGCGGGCCTGCTCGCGTTCATGGCGCTCGGGCCGATCCTCGTGTTCGGCTACAACCTCGAGATCTTCGGCGGGCGACTGCACTCCGACATCGGGTTCGCGGCGGCCTGGGGTGCGTTCCCAGTCCTCACGGCCTACTTCGTCCAGGCGGACCGCTTGGGCGTCACGGCCGTGCTCGCCGCGATCGCGGCCTTCGCGATGTCGCTCGCCCAGAGATCGTTGAGCACGCAGGCGCGTCTGGTGCGCCGGCGCGCGGTCGCGGTCGACGGATCGATGACGATGCGCGACGGCAGTGTGCGCGCGCTCGACGAGCAGGCGCTCCTCCAACCGGTCGAGCGCGCGCTGCGCTGGATGTCGGCCGCGATGGTCGCACTGGCGATCGCGTTGGTGTTCGCCCGGGTCTAGCGGCGCGCCTTTACCGCGTTCCGATGTGCTCTACGCAGTCCGCGTGAGTGTCCGCTCGGGCTCGGCGGACGCGAGGCCGCGGAAGTA
>Ga0265327_10003185_pt1 | contig 16047 bp, 15 predicted proteins | sample 41621metaG_FD_202089 | JGI IMG/M metagenome (GOLD analysis project Ga0265327, IMG submission 202089) | Rhizosphere microbial communities from Carex aquatilis grown in University of Washington, Seatle, WA, United States - 4-16-21 metaG | ecosystem: Host-associated > Plants > Roots > Rhizosphere... | reverse complement strand
TAAGCCGATAATGACCAAATACAGATAGCCGTCGCCGGTTTTCGACAGATAGCGGCCGAACGTAGTCAAAGTGCCGTGCATCTTGGCGTTGATCAGCCAAGTGAACATGAAGACGTCGTATTTATGAATGGAATAGAGCAATTTCATGTCTTTATCCTCCAGAGGGAAGTTCTGAAAAGCATTAGCCTTCCGGACAAAGCATAAAGCGCTTCTATGACAAAGCAGTGAAGGTTTGTTTAAGGTTTCGTGACGATGGGGTGAGCGTAGGGTGCGCCAGTATAATCAAGACAAATTAGAGTTATCCACGCTGCGAAAAGGCGCACACGGCACGCCCGATGATAATCCGAATTCCCGTAGGGTGGTGTGCGCTGTGCGCGCCGGAATATCGCGCAAATTCCGGTACGCGTAGACCGGAATAAGGCCATCCAAGGTTTTCCTGAGCAATGTCGAAGGACGCGTAGCGCGAGGTGGGGATTCCGGCCTACAGGACTGATGGCAGTATCGGATCAATGCCCGTGTTTGAGGCGTCTTTTTTTAAGGTCATTTATTAACAACCCCGCATTGACACCGGCCAATTTTACAGGCTACTTTACTGACTTTAACTTAACGAGCGCGCACCATGACTACAATAACTTTCGACACCCAAGAACTTGTCCATGAGCTTGAAAACAATGGATTTACTAGGCAGCAGTCAGAAGCAGTGGTCGCGGTTCTAAAAAAGGCCCAGAGCGAATTGGCAACCAAGACCGATATAGCGCTACTCGCGTCCAAAACCGACCTGCTTGAGCTTAAAGTTGATTTGGTTAAGTGGGTAGGGGCCTTAATGTTGGCTCAGGTCGCCGTGATTGCCGCATTGGTCAAGCTTCTCTGAAGTATTGACAGTCGATACTCATAAATTTGTACGCACACTGAAAGATGCGGGTGTGCCGGAGACTCAGGCCGAAGCTTTCTCGGAGGCATTTAAAGAAGCTCAAGGCGAAGCTGAAATAGCCACCAAGCAGGATTTGAGAGAGGTTGAGCTTAGACTTGAAGCAAAGATAAGCGACATCAAATACGACTTGGTTAAATGGATAGCGGGAATGTTGTTGGCCCAAGCGGGTTTGGTTGCCGCATTGGTTAAGCTTCTTTGATTGCGATGGGTAATTAAGCGTCTGATACACCGCATTAACGCCAATCTAAGTATTTCCACCTGCCTTAACTTGACAACACCCCACCGGTGCGAAGATTTTCACCGTGAAAAAATACAACCCGCCCGGCACATAAACCCGTCGATAATTAGACATAACAAACTCGTAAGGGCGCGCCGCGCGCCAAATTAATAACGTAAAATATTATTCACACCACGAAAAGGCGCGCACGGGCACGACAATCATAATAATCCGAATTTCCGTAGGGCGCGCCAGAATGCCGCAGATTCCAGAGTAGCGCAGGATAAAGGCTAGGACAAAACCTAGCGGTGAAAGTATCATGTCCGCCACAACGTCAACGCGATTTTTATCAATAAAGCCCACAAAGAGGCTGGACAGGATGCACATGAGCACTGCTTTTTCTTTCGATATTTTCTTGAGCCACAATGTTAATGACAAGCAACGGGTGCGAAGCTTGGCGGAACGCTTGCGGGCGGAGGGTTTGCGAGTTTGGTTTGATGAATGGGCGATTAAGCCGGGTGACGATATTTATCTGGCTGTCGAACATGGGCTTGAAGCGGCGCGGGTGTTGGTTTTGTGTTTGTCGGAACATGCTTTGGGGTCGGAATGGGTGAAGATGGAGCGCAGCACGGTATTGTTTCGCGATCCATCCAATAAAGGGCGGCGTTTTATTCCGCTGGTGCTGGATGACTGCAAATTGCCTGATACATTGAGGCGATTCAAGTATGTGGATTTTCGGCGGGAGGCTGAGGCGGCATTTTTGGAGCTGGTGGAGGCTTGTTGTGTAGCTGATGAAGAAAGCTTGACAATTAAGGCCGATCAGATGGGCAAACCGCAGTCCGAAATAGTTCAGAGTCTACAAGTAGATAAAGAACTGCAATCGGTAGAACCGCTGGCAGTGTTGGAACGAAAGTTTCAGGCGCATACAGAATGGATTAAAAGTGTGGCAATCAGCCCTGATGGAAAGTGGTTAGCTTCATGCTCTGATGATAAAACGGTGAAACTATGGTCTATGGGTACAGGCGCTTGTTTGGCAACATTAAAAGGACATACGAATAAAGTAAGATATGTGACCTTCACGACCGATGGTAACAGTATTATTTCTTCATCATTTGATGAAACTATTCGTATTTGGGATCGCCGGACAGGGAGCATTAAACATATTCTTAAAGGATATATAGGTATGGTGCTTCCCGTTATTGCTCTGGCCGATGGTAAACGGCTGCTTTCTGGCGATGACCATAAATCAATCAAGCTATGGGATATAAAAACTGGCGAACTTTTAAAAAACATTAAAACCGACCATGAAGTCTTAACTGCTGCGGTTAATTCTAGTGGCACGCGCGCAGTTATCGGCGGTTCTTACGGTGAACTGACAGTTTGGGATTTGGATAACGCTAAATGCTTAACTAGATTGAAAGGGCATTCCGGTACCATATATTCCGTGCAAATGACTGCCGACCAGCAGTTTGCAGTTTTGGGATCTAATGATGGTAGTGTCAAAATCTGTAACTTGGCATCGGCTAGTTATGTGGCGAGCTTGGAGGGACATAACTCAAAAGTCTTCTCAGTTGCCCTCTCTCCAGATAATCGAATCATCGCCTCTACAGGGCTTAGAGATATGACTGTTCGGCTTTGGGATTTTAAGTCGGGCGATTGTTTACAGGTGATTGAGAACAACGAAAATTCATTTCCAATTTCTGTCACCTTTAGTCCTGATGGTTCACGTCTGGTGGTAGGTACTGATGAGTTAATTTACATCTATAGAGTCAACAAGCAAAAAGCTATTGGTGTTGCCGAACCCTCCCGCCGCTACAGCAACGCCAAGGTAGTGTTGATCGGCGAAAGCGGCGCAGGCAAAACCACACTGGCGCATCGATTGATTGCCGATGACTATGTCAAAACCGAATCTACGCACGGCATGAATGTCTGGCGTTTGGATTTGCCGGATGCCGAAGGCGGCAGTCTGCCTAAGATAAACGAAGGGCTGGTTATTGAACGGGAGGCTTTGCTATGGGATTTGGCCGGTCAAGAAGATTATCGTCTGATCCACCAGCTTTATCTGGAAGAAACCGCGCTAGCCTTGCTGCTGGTTAATCCGCAAAAAGACGACCCGTTTGCCGAGGCAGGCGACTGGCTAAAAGCTCTGTCAATGGCGGTTTCCAGTAATGGTAGTCAGCGCGAGGTGGCTAAACTGTTGATTGCCACGCGGATGGATGTAGGCGGCATGAAGCTCAGTCGGCAAAAAATAGACCGTTTTTTACAAGAATATGGTTTTGCCGGTTTTTTGGAAACCAGTGCTAATCGTGGTGACAATTGTTCGGACAGTATGAACGGCGACCAGCCTTCCGCATTGAAACAACTGATCGCCCAACATATTCTTTGGCATCAGCTGCCGTGGACATCGACGCCGCGTTTGTTGGCAGAACTTAAAAATGCGCTGGTAGCTTTGCGTGATGATGGAGATATTCGCTTGCTGCGTTTTGCCGAACTGGCGCAGCGTTTGGAGCAAGCGTTGCCGCATGAAAATATCACCGAAGCGGATATGCGCACCGCTGTGACGCTGTTGGCCAACCACGGTTTGCTGCGGCCTCTTAAGTTTGGCGATTTGGTGCTGCTGCGCCCCGAATTGTTGAACGGTTATGCCGCCGCCGTGATCCGGGCGGCGCGCCGCCATCGGGATGAAATCGGCTGCGTCAGCGAAGAAGCGGTATTTCGCGACGATTTTGACTTTACCGGAGTGGAGCGTTTGCAGCATCGCCCGGATGAAGAGTTGTTGCTACGCGCCCTGTTGCAAATGTTGCAGGACAGTTCGTTATGTATGCGGGAATGCGAAGACGGGCAATGGCTGTTGATTTTTCCGTCGCAATACCGGCGTGACCGCGATATTCCAAAGTACCCGGAAATTTTCGTTTCTTACACGTTCAGCGGCGAGTTGCAGACGATATACACCACGCTGGTGGTGCGGCTCTGGTATAGCCGCAGTTTCGACCAAAAGGAGTTGTGGCAGAACGCGGCGGAATTTTCCACCAGCACCGGTAAAACTATCGGTGTGCTGTTTGAGAAGTTGGGCGATGGCGCCGGAAAAATCAGCGTGTTTTTTGAAACCGGCGTTCCTGATGAGATGAAAGTGGTGTTTATCGAATTTGTGCATCGCCATCTTGCCAAACATGGCCGTGAGTTACAGCGGCAGCGGCGTTATGTCTGCGATTGCGGCGAGCCGGTGATTAATTTCGCGTTGGTGCAAAAGAGGCAGGAGTCGGGTAAAGATTTTATTACTTGCCAGGGCTGCGATCAGCCTGTGCCGTTCATGGATCACATCGAAAAACGCCTGGCTTCCGATCCGGTGGCCCGCAAAGTGTTAAAAATGGAGCAAACGGAACGGCAACAGCGCGATACCCAATCCGAAGAGCAGGGCTTGATCGGGCATATGCTGACCATTTGCGCCGATGCCAATGCGATTTTCCGTCCGGTGACGATGTTCGATTACGGCATTGATGGCGAAGTGGAATTTAAAGACCCGGAAACCAGCGAAGCCAGCGGCAGGAAAATTTATGTGCAGCTTAAAAGCGGCAACTCGTATTTACGCAGCCGCAAACGCGACGGCAAGGAAATTTTTGACGTGAAAAACGAGCGCCATTTGCAGTATTGGCAAGACCAGCCGGTGGATGTGTATTTGGTGGTTCGCCAACATGATGAAATGCGCGGCGAGGATATTATCCGCTGGATGAATATCAGCGAATATCTCAAACAACGGCAGGATGCGCAAAGCAAGCAGTTGGTTTTTGCAGGGGAAAAGCTGGATTTTGCGGCGGTGTGGCGGGTTAGGGACGGGTTGTTTCCGGAGTAGTTGTGAGAGAGTACGCTTAAAGACATCGGTTGTAGAGCGTGCCGTGCGCGCCTTCTCGGCTCCCAAGGCGCGCGCGGCACGCACGGTTCATTCGTAGTATCAAAAAATTTTAGTTTTTAGGAAAAAGATTAAGCCGCTTGCGGCATTTGAGTCATTATAGAGTCCTGAATTGATTGAGCAACATGACGGCTAAAAATTCAATCCGAGGCAAGTTGGAGTGCAGGCTTCGCCTGCAAGCAGGCGAAGCCTGCACTCCGGGTGCCTGAATGAATGTTGCTTGATCAACGATGGCATCTATAACTGAATTTGAAAATGCTATAAGCGCCATAGCCCGCTCCTACAAAACTTAACTGAAGACCCGAAGCTTATTTCTTCGCGTCCTTCGTGTCTTCATGGTGAACAAAAGGCTTTCGATCCAGCCAATCTTTCAATTGCAACGCCACCCATGCGCCGTCATCCAAAGTCAGGTCGTGACCAGCCCAGAGATGGCGGCGAAGTTCCAAACCCCATTTTTTGTGTATCGCCTCAGAGCAGGCGGGTGCTACCAAACGATCGCCTAATCCGTTTAATAATAAAACCGGTTGCTTGGGTTTCATATCGCCGGGCCGATAGCTTGCGGCGGCTATTATCTGGCGGAAGCTGTTGTTAAGGCTGATCGGGCGCTCGATTTGTATCTTTTCCCATAGTCGAGCGATGTGTCTATGTCGGTTTCGACGATTGCTGGTTAATTGCAAAATGCCCAATTCCCGTTCATACAGGTCGCGGGTCATCGCCAATGCCAGAAAATCCCTGTAACTTTGCCGGCGCAGCCGTTGATAAAAAGGGCTTAGATCGGCAAAGCTGGTATTCATCAGCGCAGCACCGCCAATATCTTCGGGATAGAGGCGCATCCATTCCCAGGCCACCATCGCGCCCAACGAAAGCGCCAGAATCGTTACCGGCTGTTGCAACAAGCCTTGGTCGAGGGCATGACGGCGCACGCTGCCGGTTATCGACTTGATCGAACGGGGGCTGGTTTCCCGATGGAAACGGCCGGTACCGGGCAAATCCAGCAGCGTTATTCGAGCGTCCGGAAAGGCCGCTTGCAAAAGCGGGACAAAATCACCCCAATGCCCCGACTCACGCGCCAAGCCTCGCAGCAGAAGCCAATTTTGGCCCGGCGCTTTAGTCATACCAAAGACCTAATGCTTTTTTCTCATAAGCCGACTTTTGTCGCGGTTTAAGTTGCGTCCATTGTTCGGGATATAAAAGACTTCGGTATAAAAAATCGAACAGCATGAAATGCCGCCGGAAAATCCGTTGCTGGCGATGCGGCAGCAGCGGATGAAACAAGCCGTGCCGGGAGAACAGATGCATCGGGCTCTTGCGCAGCCAAAGCCACGAGCCCATTTCCAGCGTCAGCGGTAAAAATACCCTCTCGGCTTCAAACCGCTGCACAAAGTCATCGAACAGATAATCCCACAGGTCGCCGTTAATCACATATTCCAGACAGGTCGGCTCGATCCTGTAGATATGATGCGGATAGCAGCGGTCGAAGCGTTCTTTTAAGGCCAGCGTTTCGGCAATAAACGCAAAAGGAGTCAGACGCGAAGCATACGGAAACCATAAGCGATCCTGAATGCCGAAGCCTGAGTGTAAATCCAGCGCAATCGATAAAGACGAATTGAACAGATGTTGATCGACGACACGGCACAGCGCTTGCGCTTCTTTTTCCATTTTGGATTCATCGCCGCGATACCAGGGCAGGTGGGGGGTGATGCGGTGGCCGCTGAAAATACGCGTTGCGCCGACGCCTTCCACCGGCGAATTACGCATCAAATCAACGCCGTTGCCATTGCTGCGCGTACCTAGATAAACGCCGACCGGATTGACGATGGGGACAAACACCAGCCGGGATTTTTCCAGTCGGGCTAAAAACTCCTGATCCCAATCCAGCAACCGGCTGATGGTTTCCATATAAGATAGGATGACTTCCGAGCCGATCTTCTCCAAGCCGTGGACGCCGCCGAAAAAAGCCAATACCGGCACATCGGGCCGGGTTGAACCCAGGGTGATGCAATGAATCGGGAATTCATGGTCTTGGTAGTGAATCCGTTCTATGACTTCCGTTTGAGCGCGGTCGCCTAATTGCTCAATGATGCGTTCAAGTTGTTCAAGCTCGGGGAATTTAATGCCAATCATATAGAAAGAAGAGGTTGCCGGGGTTGCCGGACAAAGTATCTACTTTAGCCCGGCAACCCGTATCAGTGAACGGGCGATTAAAATCGCCCACCCTGATAATCATACCTGGAATTTAAGGGTAGCGGTGCTTTAGCGTTTGAACGTTGCAGTTAACTAAGTTATCCGTGGGTGAATAGTCAAGGATTTTGTTCGAGATCATGTCCCTGCTTTCAATGCTGAGCGCATGGCGGCTTTTTCCGGAACTGTTAATTTCTGGCAGAAAGCTAAGGCGCACCTCGATTTTATCCAGGCTCAGCATTTTCATTAAATGCGGCACAAAAGCATCGTCGCCGATAAATGGCGCGTGTTCTTTCGCCTCGCCTTGATATTGCAAGGCGACGGGCTGAATAGCCGAGCGGGTTAACAGCGCGGGCTGAAATAAGGACGAATGAAAGTGTAAAACCTCATCGCCCTTGGTTGTGGTGCCTTCAGGAAACGCAATGATGTTGCCGTTTTGCTTTAACAGCCAGACCATTTTTTCGGCGGTTGTTTTGATCTGTTGTTTATTGCCGCGACTGATAAAGATAGTGCCGCCCTGTTTAGCCAAGTAACCGACCACGGGCCAGCTTGAAATATCGCTTTTGGCGACAAAGTAAGCCGGTAAATATTGGCCGATAACGATGATGTCCAACCATGAGATGTGATTGCTGACCAGCATCGCGCGCCGTTCCGGCAGTTCGCCGTCGACGCTGATATGCAGCTGGACGATAGCGCCGAACTCCCGCAGCCAGCGGGTTTTCAGCGCATCGCGCCGGATTTTCGCGGCGCGTGCCGAATATAAAAAGCCGAGCACGGGAAATACGCAGCCGGCGATGAACAGTCCTTTGCTAAACAGGATGACGATCAGGACAAGTTTATAGTACAGGCGCATGTTCAATTTCATTAGCCGTCTGTGCGTGATTCGATTCCTGCTTGGCGGCGTCATAGCCTCTCATGTAGTGCTTGCTGTAGCGCTCTTGCAAATGATCGAGCGGCAACAGCATGAATAAATCCATGCAATTGAAGTCTTCATCCCAAAAAGGTTCGCCGCAAACGACAGCGCCGAAACGAAAATACGCTTTAAGCAACGGAGGAATGCCCGATTCATCTCGTTCGCATCTTAATTCGACGGGGACGGGAATGGTGGGGCTGACTTGCATTGAGCTGGGGGCAATATTTTTAGCGTCGATATTCCGATACACGGCATCCACCGCAAAGCCGCTAGGGCCGGGGGTAACGCTGGCGCAACCGAGCAGATAATTGAACTGTCCTTCGAGCGCGTATTGAACCAACGCAGACCACAGCGTGGTTAACACCGCGCTGCCGCGATAATCGGGATCAACGCAAGTCCGGCCGATTTCCAGAAAGCGGCCGGGCAAGGTTAAAACCTGATCCAGATTGAACTCGCTTTGAGAATAAAACCGGCCCAGACGTTCGGCTTGGTCTTGATTAAGCAAGCGCGTATAGCCGACTATTTTCTTATTAAGGTTGTCATAGACCAGCAAATGATCGCAATAGCCGTCGACTTCGTCATAGTCCAGGCCTTCCGATTCGGTTTTCAGCTTGGCGCCCATTTCTTTGGCGAACACACGAAAACGCAATGCCTGAGCTTCTTTTATTAAGGTCTCCGAGTCTATCTCTGCGCCGGCTCCCGACCGGCTTGCAGCAAACGCGCCGTTCATGGCGACAATAAAACACTCCAACCGTTTGGCCGGTTTAACCTGTATCGCTGCTTCTGCTTTTTTCATGAGTATCCACATAGCTAAAATAAAGATTCGGATACAGTAGTCAATAAAGGTTTCAGTTTCGTGTCGGATTGATGATCATCGGATGACAGAAATATTAAGTTTTAATGACAGCCTATGCTTTGTTTTCAATTCCTGATTAAATACGGCGCTAGGCAACTCGCAATAAATACCCCATAGCCCAGAATAGTTCCCACGCCGGAGCGTGGGAACGATAGCTGTGGGGGATTTATTATTACGAGTTATAGAGCGCTCAATTGATTAAGCAACATGACTGCTAAAAATTCAATCCGAGGTAAGTTGGAGTGCAGGCTTCGCCTGCCGCAGGCGAAGCCTGCACTCCGGGTGCCTGAATGAATGTTGCTTGATCAACGATGGCATCTATACCTTACCTATCATCCGTCGCGCCGGCACGGCTCGATAACATTATTTTTTCTTTTTACTTTATATAACAATGGCAAATCAAAATGCAAAAGGCGTTAAACGCTTGATTAACGCTTGTTTTTTCTCTGTTGCCGGATTTAAGGCAACCTGGACGCATGAAGAAGCTTTCAGACAGGAAGTGATTCTGTTTGTGGTAACGACGCCTCTGGCCATTTGGCTGGGGCAAACGAATATTGAAAAACTGCTGTTAATCGGCAGTATCGTTTTAGTCATGCTGGTCGAATTATTAAATTCGGCGGTCGAGGCGGTTGTCGATAGAGTCGGGCTTGAGCATCATGAATTGTCGGGCCGCGCCAAAGATATAGGTTCGGCTGCGGTAATGATGTCGTTGGCCTGGGCGGCGGTAACTTGGGCGCTGATTCTGCTTTAAAAAATGAAACATAATCGGCGCAAATTAAGCGGCGGGGTGTTTATCGGCGATTGCTTGTCGAACCGCGCCGATAGACAACGTGCCTTGTAGAACTTCATTTTAAAATAGCGGGCTTGTTTACCGCAGAGGACGCCCGCATTCCCTTTCGCGGCTAAGAACCGAAGGGAATAACAGGGCTGTAACTCAAACTTAACAGTTCTTTAACCTATGTGACTTATTAGGCCGATAGAATCCGGTTTGGAAGGATAAACCTCCATCTTCATGTCAACGAATGCTCTTACACGATATGGCAGAGGCAGCATCGAAGGCATAACCCCTAAACCGGAGAATTTTTATGAAATTAAAACTGATTACAACAGCTGTTGCCGCCGCTTTATCCGCCGGCACTGCTGTTGCCGCTACGCCCGATTCATTTCCCGCGCCCCATTCGGATCGAACAACCTGGTACGCAGCGGGAAATGCGGCTGTTAATAAAAATGCCGCATTGAAACCGAATTCCAGACAAGCTAAAAATATTATCCTGTTTATCGGCGACGGCATGGGTATTTCTACCGTCACCGCGGCACGTATTTTGGCAGGTCAACAACCGGACATTATCGATGCAAGCAACACGACTCCGGGCAGCAGCGGCGAAGAAAACTCCCTGAGTTTTGAATTATTCCCCTATTTGGCGCTGTCGAAAACCTACAGCGCCAACCAGCAAACGCCCGACTCCGCGCCGACCATGACGGCGATGGTAACCGGCGTAAAAACCCTTGATGGGGTGCTGTCGGTTGATCAAGAAGTGACTCGCGGCGATTGTGCAACCGATCTTAAAACTCACAAGTTAAAAACCATTCTGGAAATTGCCGAAACGCTTGGCAAGTCTACCGGTATAGTTTCCACGGCGCGTATCACTCATGCGACACCGGCGGCCAATTACGCGCACACGCCGGAACGTAACTGGGAAGCCGATTCAAATCAACCTACCGGCTGCGCGGTTCCCGACATTGCTCGTCAATTGATCGAATTTAAGGGAGGAGACGGTTTAGAAGTTGCTTTAGGCGGCGGACGTGAATATTTCAGACCGATCACCGTGGCCGATCCCGAAGATGCGGACAAGTTCGGTAGACGTAAAGACGGTCGCGACCTGACTGCCGAGTGGACCCATAAGTTCGGCGCAAACAGCTCATTTATCTGGAATAAAAGTCAATTTGACGCTATCGATCCTGCTACCGCGACACACGTGCTCGGTCTGTTCGAGCGCTCGCATATGGAATATGAAGCGGATCGTTTAAACGATACCGCCGGTGAACCGAGCCTTAGCGAAATGACCGAAAAAGCGATTCAAGTTCTGCACAAGAACAATAAAGGCTTTTATCTTCAAGTCGAAGGCGGACGCGTCGATCACGCTCATCATGCCGGTAACGCATACCGCGCTTTGACCGATGCCATCGCTTTATCCAATGCCGTAAAAAAAGCGGTCGATACCCTGAAAGCCAATGGCGAATTGGACGACACCTTAATTATCGTATCGGCCGATCATAGCCATGTATTTACCATTGGCGGTTATCCGCAACGCGGCAACAACATTCTGGGTAAAGTGATCGATCCAGGCAGCACCAGCTACACTAAAGCTTCCGACGGCGCTCCTTACACGACATTGTCCTACGCCAACGGTTTGGGCTATCACACAGGTGTGGCGGGCGATGATGTGTATGCGGCTCCGGTTCAAGCCGGCCGTTTCGAAGATATGACGGCTGTGGATACTACCGATTCAGGCTTCCATCAGGAAGCTACGGTACCCCTGGTGGGCGGCGAAACTCATGCCGGTGAAGACGTGGCCATTTATGCTTGGGGACCGGGCGCTCATTGGTTCCAAGGTACGCTTGAACAAAACGTGATTTTTCATGTCATGAATAAAAAAATATCCAAGAAATAACGACCTGGATATTTCGATTTTAAAACGGAAATTATTTTTGGCGGGATGCTGAACAAGGGTGCGCAATGCACCCTTGCTTGTTTTCGGCATCGGAGCTACCTCTTATCTGGAACTGTTTAATGAAAACTCTACTGACTTGTTCGCTTATTTTTTCTTTGACCGCGTGCGCCGGTTCAAGCCAAAAAATGTACACCTTGCCTGAAGAACTCGGTGCACTTGACGCAAGCAGCCCGCTTGCCTGCCGATTCGAAAAACAGACGACTGGCGAAAACACGCAGCAAAACTCAAACTGGTATTTTTGGCGGCAAGCGCAACGTACCGAAACGCGGGATGAGCGTTCTAATCAAGGAGAAATTTGGACGAAGAACACGGCCGGGCAATTTTTTTATACCCGTTTATTTTATAACGAGCGGATTGCCCTGGAATTTGTGCCGGGCGATTTAACCGCGACTGAAGCGGCGCCCTCTTGGCAACAACTGACCTCGCTGATTGATCCGAACACGCTGGGCAAAGACTTACCCTTATTAAGCAAGGACAATTCGGGTACTACTGCGGTCGAATATTACCGCGGCACGGTAAAAGGCGTTCCGACCGAAGTGGACTGGCTTCCCGCTTTGCAACTGCCGTCCCGAATTGTCAAAAAGCTTCCCGAAGGCACGCTTAGCCTCAGCTTATCCGAATGTGCAAAAGAAGCTGAATTTGCGGTAAAGCCGAGAACCAAGTTGGAACTCGATAATTTACGTCATATCGATTATACGGATTTAGGTGATATGGAGGACGATCCCAAGGTTCAGCATCTCGAACAACTCATGGGGGAACATCACCACGCCGGACATTAGTCAGTCGAGCGTAACCGGAGATGGTTGCCGCTTGCTATTATTCCCACGCCGGAGCGTGGGAACGATAGTAAGCGCTGTATTTATTGCGCTGCTTGGCTAAGCAGCAGCTTGCCGCTAACCAATCCTGCATTAGCTTGTTCCCGGCTGACGGTAATTTGCTGCACGGTAATCGCATGTTCTTTATCGAGTTTGACTAACCAAGCCAGCAGCTGATCCGAATTGCACTGTTCCAACCACAGCGTTACCTTATCCGGGCCTTCCGGAATCAGGCGTTTGACCGCCGCTTTGATGCCGGCTTGCTCGCTGCCGGTATCGATAATGCCGATCAGCGACTGCGCGGTATCGGCCGTTTCAGTGGCTTCAGCCGTATTAACCTGTAAGGCGGCGGCTTCGGCGCCGATGCCCTGCAAATAGATTTTTAACTGCCGCTGAGCGTCAATTGCCGTGTTAAGGCGCTGTTGTTCTTCGATAAGGGGTAGATAAGTAAACGCATACAAGCCGGACATAAATAATACGCTTAGGCCGCCGATTAACAGGATGCGTTCGCGTAGCGATAACTGTAGTAAAACCTGTTTCATAATGCCTTCTCGCTGATGTCGATATGGGCGGATAGGCCATTGTTGCCGGTTTCCGCCGATTGAATGTTTACCTTTACGCCCGCGTTTTTTTCCATGAGTTGCTTGAAGTTTTCTATTTGCGCAATGCCGGTGCCGGTTAAGTGCAGGCTTAACACACCCTTGGCAAAATCCAGGGCTTGCAGTTGCAATGTTGCATCGCTGCTCAGGATTTGGCCGCTTTGATAGAGCAAGCGCAGATAAACGCTGCCGTTGTTGCCGCGCTGTTTTCGTAAGGCCGCCAGTTCCTGTTCGGCTTGGGCTTTTATGTTGACGATACGTTTGACGTGCGGAAAAGCTTGTTGGAATAAGTGCCGGTTTGAACTTTCCAGCTCGGCCAGCTGCGTTTGGCTGTGTTTATACGCAGTGATTGCGCCGACGTATTGCGTCAGTACGGCGATCAGCGCCAGCGTGGCTGCCGGTATCCACATCTTCCAGCGGATGGTGCCGGGGTTGTCGACACTGTAACTGCCTGAAAGCAGGTTGAGTTCATTTTTTTTATCGGGACGCAGTAAAGACAGGACCGAAGGCAGGGCGCTCAGGTTGACGGTCAGATGTTCCGGCCAGCATAAATCGACGCAGGGCTGCGTGTGCCATAGCTGTATTTGCGTATGTTCCGGTAATGCTTGCGCCACGAAGGGCAGCAGAAAATCCGGATCGATGCCGCCGCCGTGCCACGGGGCAAACCGCACGACGGCGCGGTTTCGGTTCAGCAATATCGATACCGTCTGGTCCCGAACGGGAAGACACAAGGTTTCCGCATAAACGCCGTGCAGCTTGATGCCGACTTCATTGAACCGGTGTAAATAGGAGGCCATTGTTGCATGCGCTATCGCGGCGACCGCAACTTTATCTCCAGGCTGCTTGCTCCAGACCCAGTGGTAAGTTTCCACCTCGTTAGCCAAGTGATCTTCCAAGGCATAGGGTAGGGCTTGTTGCAGTTGGCGCTGCGAGCCGATCGGCAGATGCAGTTCAAGCAGCAAGACCTCGGTAGCCGGCAGCAGCAGGATTACCGGCGTCGTGTCTGCGGCTTGAGCCAGTTGTTGCAGACTGCCTTGCCGAACGGCGGCGTTTTCGGAAAAATCCGACCATTCGTAAAAGTCGTCGAGCGGCTCAACGACTCGGGCTATTATCGGTTCAACCATCATTAGGACTCCTGCGTTGCCGTTTGATTAAAGTAATAAGACCGTTTTCCCGGCGTTTTAGCTGCGAATCGAACAGTAATGACATGTTGCCGACCCGGACGGCTCCCGATAACAGGAAATTGCCGCTGCTTACGCTCAAGCCTTGTTTGTTGATGCCCAGCTTGGCGATTGCGTCATGTTGCAGAAAGGCTTCCACGGTTTTAAAAGGCTTGTGCTTGATGGCGCGGCTCACTAATTCCACGTTTTTCGCCGATAAATTGTCGGCAAGACAGCGTATCAGCAGGGGAGACGCGGTGTTGACATTGAGCGGCGCATAGCCGGCGTCGACATAAACATAGGGTTTTAGTTTGTTGTAATCGTCTTGACCGATGCCGTGGATTAGCCGTAATTCGCTGACATCGGCAAGCAGCCGGTTGGCGCTGCGGTAAGGCGTTTTCTGCTGAAAATAGGTTTCGTCTTCGGCGCCGTCCGGGTACCTTATTTCCGAGTTCGCATCCAGCCAATCCAAGATGGCGTCGACAACGGCGGGCTTGATTTTGAGTTCGGCCAGTAAACGTTTAAACCGTTGCAGGTCAATATCGCTGGGTTTTTCCTCGACCAGCAGATTGTTCAGGTTGAAGCGGCCTTGTAAATCGCTTAATCGGGCTTGCATCGTGCCGCTTTGAATAGCGGTTTCCGGCAGCGCTTTCGCCCAGTTATCGGCAAAACTGTCCAAGTTGTTTTCGTGTCTATCGTCGCGTAAGGTCTTCGCCGCCCAGCTTTCCAGGCTATACATGTATTCAAAGGCTTGCACCGAGCGCAGCAGATTTTCGGTTCTGCGGATGTCCAGCTGTCGACTGCCGGACATTGATACCAGCGCGACGGTTGCGATAGACAGGATTAGCAGGACCATGATCAGCGCGACGCCTTGGCTTCGCTCGGGCGCTCGGTGCGCCTTGGCAGCTAAGGCGCGCCCTACGTAGCCGTATAAACCGCGCTCAGTCATGAATAAAAAACAGCCGTTTAATAGCGCCGAGGCCGTTGATAGTGAACACGATTTCGACCGCTTTGGGCGCACGGCCGGATGACCAGCTATCGCTCCAGTCTTCATCGAAAAAACGTAGATGTATCCGCTCAAGGTCGATTAATTTACGCCGCCGGTATTCGCTTTGCTGCGTCCTGTCGAGCGTTGTCCAGGCCAGACGGTACAGCGAGCCTTGTTCGAAACGATAGCTAACGCGTTGCAATTGGCTGCCGGTTTGGTAGGCGGACCATGCCGGAACGCTTCGGCTCAGGGTTAATAGTTCGCCGTTATTTCCGCCCCGGCTGGCGCTTTCCTGGCTGCCGTATTCATCCCTGACCGGACGGGCAATTGCCTGGGCAAGGTCTTCGCCGAGCAAATACAGTGTTATTTGCAATTCGGCGAGGCGCTCCGATCTTAGAGCGGTGGCGGCGCGCGCCTCCAGCAACACGCGCAAGCCCGAATAGGCCATCACCGACATGATGGCGAAGATCGCCATCGCGATCAGGATTTCCAATAAAGTAAAACCGCGACTGGATTTGATTGTTCTCATGCTTCGGCCCACGTCTTTATAGACAAGCGTTTGGCTCGTTGCATCGTTCCCACGCTCCGGCGCACTGCCATTAAGTTAAGGATGGACAGTTCCTTCTCCCTCCGGGAGAAGGTTAGGATGAGGGGATTAAATAAGGCTATTTTCCTTATTTTTATTCTCCTCACCCCAACCCTCTCCAGCAGGAGAGGGAGCTTTTTTCTTAACTTAATGGCAGTGACG